>PDWJ01000045.1_pt1 | contig 155288 bp, 120 predicted proteins | sample 1430881 | NCBI WGS metagenome assembly PDWJ01 (sample SAMN01162460, study PRJNA174530) | Oral metagenome, whole genome shotgun sequencing project. | biome: Marine environment; feature: Marine mammal; material: Swab sample of the gingival sulcus; isolation source: swab sample of gingival sulcus...
ACATCCCCCAGGTTCTCCACCACAATATCATAGACCACGATATAATCATCTGCCTGCGGGACCACTGATGACGCTGCCTTAGCCACACCAAGCACCGGAAGATCAAAATCATTTGTAATCCCGGGAAAGCCTGGTTGAGGAGCTATACCAGCAACATCAAATGCAACATAGGGTTCATTCGGCGCATAGATATTTACGGTGACTTCACCATCTTCCAGCTCGCTCCAGGGAATCAAGGCGTATGCCAGACCAATATAGCCGTTTGCTTCTTTGCCATTGATCTGAACATCCTGGTTGGCAATAAGAGGAATTGCTTGTCCTGCTATATAAATTTCCATCTCGCCAACATCATAATCGCCATAGACGATGCTGAAATAGTGATCGTGCCCATAATCCGGATCGTTTTCATCAACGTCAAAGACAAACTTGAAATCGGCATCAATCCCTACGTCCAGTGGCTCAGGATCAGGGTGATTGGGATCATTGGCATAATAGAATCCAAAAAATTTTGATATGGCAACATCAGTATAATTTGAGCCCGTGCTTTCAGCTTCTGCGGATTTTTCTTCAGGCTCACGAAAGTCAAAGACATCCCACGCTGTCGTTCTCCTATCAGGAAGTCCCCCCGACTTTCCATACATATCCAGCAGAAGATCCCCGGGTTCCAGGATCCCATTATCACCGCCATTTGGAGCCAGATCCGCTACCCACCATTGCCTGCCCTCGGACTTGCTTCCTATGCTTCCGCAATGCGGAGCAAGGCCATCTCCACAAGTCCCTTCAACTTGAGCGTGTGTGGCAATATCGGTCGCGGGAATGCCAAAACCGTCAACATCTCCGATTTGGACTGTGATTGCAAAAGAGCTGATGGGTGACGCTAAGCACAGAAGACTCAGCATCAAACTTAAAAACAGAAGTCTTTTCATACTATTCCTCCTTTTATTTTAGGTTTTCTCCAGGCCGCCGACTGTTTTCCTGAATCGCTCATGCTTGCAGCTCAGCCTTAATGCTGCCCGAAGAGTTTTCAGATCAGCACTCGTCATGAATGCTGCCGCGCCTTCTTCAAAGACACGAGCTCTCTGAATGACGCATATCGTTCTGTCTTGAATAGCAAGGTCCGTGCCATCGGAGACTTTCCTTAGCTGAAATCTTGTCGATATACGCGATAAGAGCCATAATCATACGATGATAAGAATTTTCAGGCCGGCATCTTCCAAAAGATGCCGGCCTGCAGAGAAAATAAGAAGGGCTTAGAACTGTAAAACTTTCCGGCAGATCGTCTTTTTATGAACTGTAGACGCGTATAATTGTTTAAAAAGAGGCTGGATACCAGACGTAAAAGAAATCAACAGGATGAGCTGCAGAGCGTATTGGGGACGACTTGAATACGGCCCGCGCCGGGCAGATCGCAGAGGCCTCCATGCATACGTTTTTCCCAGTTCCAGGCCCGGGGCGCGATGCTGAAGGCTCCCACTTGCTCGTCACGCCAAAGCAGACGCTGCTTTTGAGAAGACGTGTTCGTGGCAGATGAGGCTGTCCGGCTGTCCCTGGCATCACTCTCTACGGTCTTCAGGGCAAAACCGAAGATATACTCACCAGCTGCCAGAGCTAATGTGATTTTGCGGCAGAATCGGAGATAATCCCCTTGACAGACCTGATTCGGACTGTCCTCTTTGGAATAAAAACTTTTGGCATGAATTACGACATTAAATTGATTCGTGATGATAATGCGGGGAATAGGGATTCCAATCGTATGCTTCAGCTGGAACTCACAATAAAAACAGGCCTGATCGCCCTGCACAAAATTCGCGCAGCTTGTCCCATTTTTGTTACAGACTGCAAATCTGATCAGCCGCGCCCAATCGCTCTCCGGGCAGTGGCCGGGCGTCAGAATCTCCTTCTCAGGCCATGCAAAATCATTCTCTGAACGTGATCTGGGACTGCCCAGGTCCTCAACCGCTGCTGTCGTGACTGGCCTGCTTCTTGCCATATTTCTTATATGAATATATTTTTGGATTCCCTGCGCAACTTCGCCCTTATGCAGGAGCTGGCCTTTATCGAGCAGAAGCATGGAATCGCAAAACTGTCGAACAGCTTCTATTGAATGAGTGCTCATGATAATTGTCAGGCCCTGAGCGATTAATTCTTCCAGGCGCGCATAACACTTCTGTCTGAAGAAAATGTCGCCGACCGCAAGAACTTCATCCAAAATCAGCAGATCGCTCTCCAGAAATGTAAAAAGTGAAAAGGCCAGGCGTGCTCGCATTCCTGTGGAATAGAGCCGTACCGGGCGATCGAAAAAGTCGCCCAGTTCCGAAAATTCGTAAATTTGTTCCAGCCGCGCCTGAGCGCAGCCGTCTGGAAATCCCAGCAGTTCAGCCGTCCGGACAATATTTTCGCGCCCGCTGATCTGCGGATGAAAATCCATGCCCAATTCCAGCATGGAAAGCAGCCTTCCCTTGAGCTGACAGGAGCCGGTTGTCGGATGGAGGACCCCTGTGAGAATCTTGAGCAGTGTACTTTTTCCCGCGCCGTTTTGGCCCATAATTCCCAGAAATTCACCGCGGCGCAGTTCAAAAGAAAGATCTTTGAGCGCCCAGAAGTCGTGATGACAGACTTTCCGACCTGGAGAAACCCATTCCTTGAGGCGATCCCAGGGACTCGCATAGATTTTAAAACATTTCCCGATCTTCTCTGCACGCAATACAAGGTCGTCATTCATACTGTATCTTTCACATCTACCCGGAGTTGTTGATTCACGATCACGCCAATGCCTGCTGCAATCACGAGCCACAAGATCATCCCCGTTCCTTCAAACACGCCGGGGAATTCCCCTTCCAGGACTAAACGGCGAATCGATTGAATAAACAGATACGGGGGGTTCAGAAAAAGCCAGGCGCGAAGGCCTTCAGGAAGTACTGTCTCAGGATAGATAAGTGGTAATGTCCAGCGCCATAAGGGCATGACAGCTGAAATGAATTCTTTTGTATCTGGAAAAAGGACCTGGAGATTTGCCGATGACAACGTTATCCCAAATGCCAGACCCTGGAGCAGTACCAAAAATACGGGCAGGAACACGAGCTTCCAGTGGATTGGATTTCCTGCCAGGGCGCTGATCGGCACAAAGAGAACAACGTATAGTATGAGTATCAGCGTAGCACTGAGTGCAGACTTGGCAATAAACACTTCCGGAGGGATATTAAGCCGTTTTAAATAGCGGCTGTGTTCTGCAAGACTGCTGCTGCCGCGCTGAATCAGCTCTGAAAAGCATCTCCAGAGCAAGATGCCCATTATCAGATACAAGCGATATGATCTTCCACGCGCACGCGCCGGGAAAATCCATGAAAACACCAGCGTATAAATCAGGATCTCGACAAGAGGATGAAGCACATTCCAAAACATGCCCATACTTGTGCCTGCGTAGCGATAACGAATATCATTCCAGGCATTTTTCCAAATGTAGCGGCGATAGCGATATACGTGAGAAAATCCGGGAAAAGCTCTGGGCACGACAGGCATTGAACACTCCTTAGATCTTGTTCTGCTCCTCATGTCAGCATGCTGGCGATTATTGTGATACATCTGTTTCCAAAAGCCCTGCTACGTATAAGACGTATAAGAGCGGATTCTGTCAAACTGCGATTACGATAAATGTGTGTCACGCGAATGTACTTCTTGTCATCCTGAGTTCTTTATATTTTGTCATCCTGAGGAGCCTGCGACGAAGGATCTCCCACATTGAGATTCTTCGCTGCGCTCAGAATGACAAATATGGTCAGAATGACAAGTACAGGCGCAGAATGACGTGGAAAAGCTTATCTCAGCAACTTGTTCCAGGCCTGTTTTGCCGTTTCCAGGACTCCTTCGTGTTGTACGTGAAACTGGATTTTATGAAAAATGTCCTGTACTTTCCTGAAATTTGTGGCAGAAGCCGCGTCGAGAAGTGCTTTGCCTTTAGTACGTTGCTGTGGATTCCGGCAAAATTCATCAAGGGGGGCAATCGTCTTCTCCCAAGTCAAGCACTCTTTGACAAGTGTTTGCGCATTCTGCGCTTTTGTTGCGACAAGTTCCGGCGACCCCAGAATCTCATCAATCACGTCACGCAATCCGCTATTATTGTCTGGATCGAGTGTCCAGCCGGCGTCATAACGCGCTATATAGCCTGACAATTCAGCATAGTCGTTATAAATGACCGGCAAACCGCACCACAGGTACTCAACAGTCCGCGTGGTGAACGCAAGTTCGCGCTCAGCATTACGCTGCATGAGATCGACTGCAACATGCGAACGGCAGTATACCTGGATTAACTGCTCCCTTGGAACCATCGGCCGCAACTGCACCCGTGAACTTTTTTCGAGCGTCCTGCGAAGGTTCTCAAATTTCCCAGTGGGAAGCGTCACGAGTGGATGCTTCCCACCGAAAAATTTCAGTATTCCCTGCTGCCTGGCCTCCAGCCGTTCAACAAGAGTCAACAAGCCGGAAACGGGATCCTGCCAGGGCAGAAAGACGCCGCCATAGACAAAGGCCTCTTCGTCTTGTGAGTGATGCCTGGGCAGATCAGGCGAAAGCGAGACCGGAACGACTTGAATAAGATCCTCCCGGAGATTGCAGCCGGCCATCATAAGCCACGGAAAAAAATAGTGCCGTTGTATTTCCCCGGCGCAGGTGAAAAAATCTGCTTTCTGAAGGGCTGCAATTTTTTCCTGACCTAAGCGATTCAGCATCGGATTCTCCTGGAATTGTGTCTCCAGCAAAAGCGGCCCGTGAAAATCGATGACAAGCGGCAGGTCAAAGGACTCATCCAGCAAATCAGCCAGGCGCCAATGCTGCAACACAACGACATCAGGCCGATGCTTCCTGATAAAAGCCATGAGTTGCTTCGGCGTGTAGAAGAGTTCGGACAGGGATGCCGGAATCTGCTCAAAGCGCTGGGTTATCATGTGGGGCATCGCCAGGACGACTGTATGCCCTTTTGCTTCAAGTCCCTTTCCGATGCCCCATGCCCTTAGTCCGGCGCCTGTGGTCGGAAATCCCGGATATGGGAGTATATCACCCGAAATAACTAAAATTTTTTTCATCAGCATGCTCCTGCCGAAAACTTTACGGCAATTTTTTGAAGGAATTCACGACAGACCTGCTGGTCCTGCCGGTCGAACAATTTCAGAAAAAAAACAGCGAGAGCATAGACTCCCAGCATCGGCAGTATGTTAAGAGGAAAGATCGCGCTTGAGATGCTGAAATATCCTGTCAGCCAGGAAACGATTCCGAGGAGAAGGAGCTTCCCCGTAAGCGTGATGAGCGGCGCAGCCGTTCCTGTGATTTTTTTGATAAAATGCAGATGAATGATGAAGCTCAGGCATTCGGTCATCAGGGTCGCAGCGCCAGCGCCAGTAACGCTGTATTTCGGAATCAGAAGCGCATTCAGCGCGATATTGACAAGCGTGTTCCCGACGGCAAAAGGCAAAAACGCATGCATGTGTTTTGAACTCGCAATCACACTGCCCAGCGGAGCATTCAGGAAAATGACAAAAAGAGACCACAGTAACAGGCCCAGCACTGAGGCTGCCGGCAGATAGTCCTGAGTATAGACCAGCAGAATGATCTCGTTCCTGAATAACGAGGCTGTGAGTATGATCGGAAAAACACTCAGTGTCAGGATTCGAGCAGCATGTATATATATCGTGGTATATGAATCTCTGTCTTCATGAAAGGTTCTCGACATGACCGGCAGTAAGACGTTAACCAGACTGACGGGAACAAACATCGATGCTTCAATGAATTTCCAGGCGGCTTCATACAAACCGACAGCGCCGGAACCCTGCATGTGATTCAGCATTAAGATATCGGCTTTAAAGTAAATCATTGCGAGAATCGACATGGCGCCGAAAGGATAGGCCTCGTAGAGCAGGCTGCGCAGTCTGGCGAACTCTATTGTACCCGGAAGCCGTCGTCCACAGTAGCGCCTTACCGTGAAAAGCCAGACAAGAGCCGGAACCCCCCAGGCAAAGACAAACAGGAGGAACGCGCTGCGGAGCGGCAGCCCGAGCAGGATGGCTGCGAGCAGAGGCAGGTAACGCACAACACTGCCCAGAATTTCAAGACCAGCCACAATCTCCATGCGCTCGATGCCTGAAAGCATGGAAATGCCGAGCTTCCGAATCGTTTCCGGGAATAAAAAAAGCCCGGCCCCCATCATGAACGCTGGGGAAAACGTATTAGCAAAATACAACGTTCCCCCCAGACAGAACGCGGCGTAAAACACAGATGCCAACAGCATTCTCAACACAAACGCATGCACAAAGATCTCAGTGCGCTGCTCATGATTTTGCGAGACTTCGCGGATCACAAGAGGCAGCAAACCGCTGTCCGCGAATGTTGCAAAGAGTGTCAGACTGGCTGTGATCGCGCCATATGTTCCGAAGCCGTCTACCCCAAGCTCTTTTGCCAGCACAATGATGCACAGCAGGGAGAAGATTTTTGACACAAGATGGCCTGTCAGCAACGACACAACATTACGCACTATACGAGCGATCATACAGGTACTGACTCTGCATAAAAGATACTATGATTAAAACACGAGTGATGTTCCTTGACAAAGTCATGCTTCGTTTTCAGCATGTCAAACAATTTTCAAAGAAAATATTGCTGTTCTTCCCTCATTGCCAAAGAAGCTGCGCTGAAAAAGAAGCGCAGACGGGAGTTTTATGGAAGATAGGATACGCCCGCCAGCATGTATTTTTTGCAACGGACAGCACTTTAAGATCCGCTTTTCCGTTCAGGACTATCTGGTTCGCGAGTGCCTGCACTGCCGTCTTGTCCAGACAGCATCATCGTCCTCAAAGAGTGAGGCGCATATTGACGACGTCTATGACCATGCATATTTTCAGCGGCTGGTTGAGCGCAAGCCGCAGGAACTGGTTTTTCATCAACGAACCTTAGCCTGCATCGAACAACATAAAAGATCCGGAACAATTCTGGATGTCGGCATTGGCATCGGAATTTTTATGGAACTTGCACAAGAACGCGGTTGGGATGTGCAAGGCGTCGATCCTTCCAGAGCAACCTGCCGTTACGTTCGCAAACGATTGCAGCTTCCGGTCCATCACGGCTATCTTGAAGCGCTGGACCTGCCGGAGCGTTCTTTCGATGTTCTTTCGATGCGGCATGTTCTTGAGCATGTTTCTACGCCCGGAACATTTATTCGAGCATGCTGTCGCCTTCTGAAAGAGGATGGGATTCTGTGTCTGACTGTCCCTAATTTTAACGGGCTGCATGCCCGGATCGAGAAAGAGCGGTGGTTTCATCTCACGCTTCCGTATCATGTCGCGCATTACACCGCAAAGACACTTGAAATGGTCTTGAAACATCACGGCTTGAAGATTGTGACACGTTCGACAAAGGATTTGAGTTGCAGCAGTTATGTTGTGCAGATATTCAACCTCTTCTCGAAATTTTTTGCTGCTGCGCCGAGAGACATCTATATGAGTCCGCAGGAATTGGACCCTTCAAAAGATATGATGCACTGGATCGTATCGAAAGAGGTCGTTTTCAATAAGCTTATGGCAAAACTGGGCTTGGGAGAAGAGTTGCTTATCATTGCCCAAAAGCACTAAGGGCTTTGAATTCGGCCGTGAACAAGATGGATAAGCTCATCGGCCACACGATCGGCCTGTTCGCGATAGTGTGTTGTGAAAATAACGGTCGTGCCCAGGCGTTCCCGAATTTTCTGGATAATCCCTTCAAGCCGACTCCGGTGTTTTTCATCCACGCTGGCCGAGAATTCATCGAGAAACAGCACGGTCGGATGAATTGACAGCGCGCGGGCAATGGCTGCCCGCTGTGTCTCTCCACCGGACAGATGCCGGGCTTTTCGTTTTTGAAACCCCTTCAAGCCGACAAGTTCCAGACATTCTTCGACTCGAGCCTCACGAAATGCTTTATCATGTTTGCGTATGCGCAATCCATAATCGACGTTTCGTTCGACGCTGGTGTTGAACAGTAGCGGATCCTGCTGCACCAGGGTGACCTGTTGACGAAGGGCTGCGCGGCCCTGATTTCCGGGAAAGATTTCCTGGCCGTGAAAGAGCAGGCGCCCTGTTGTCGGCGTGTTGAGCCCTACGAGTATTTCGAAGAGTGTGGTTTTTCCTGCTCCGTTGGGACCGTAAAAACAATAGATGTTTTGAGGCAGCAGGACAAGTCGCTGAATATCGAGCACGGTCTGCCCGTTGTAACGTTTGCTGAGAGTAGAGATCTCAAAAACCGGAGTTATCAGCGCTCCTCTTCGCATGCTGGTCTTGCGCGACTGCATATCTTTATGCGCGTTTCTGCTGGAGAATCCGCAGGAGCATGTTGACTCCTGAAGCGATACTCATCAGTACGATCCCAAGCGCCAGGCCGAAGCTGAACTCGCCCTTGCTGGTCTCAAGGGCGATAGCTGTGGAAAGAGTCCGGGTGTAGCCCTTAATGTTTCCGCCAAGCATCATCGCAGTCCCGACTTCACCGATCACTCGGCCAAAGCCTGCGACAATCGACGCGATCAGCGCATATCGCGCTTCTTGCATCATCAGCAGCGCGGCCTGCAGTCTGCTGGCTCCCAGCACAATCGCTGTGCGCCGGACCCGGGGGTCTGTTGCCTGAACTGCAGTCTGCGTAAGAACGATTATAATCGGACCTGCCAGAACAGATTGTCCAAAAATCATGGCCGCCGGCGTGAACAAAAGCTGCAAGCTGCCGAACGGCCCCTGCCGGGAGATGAGCGCGTAACCCAGCAGACCGATGACAACTGTGGGCAGCGCCATCAGGATATTGAATACGGTAAGCAGAACCTCCCGACCTTTGAATCGGTGGATTCCAAGTAAAAATCCGACCGGGATCCCGATGAATGACGCAAGAAGCACTGCCAGCGTCGAAACGTACAGAGATGTCCACGCTGCCGTCAGTACGTGCGAGTCGAGTGTGAACAGTAAACGCAGCGCTTCTCGCAGCGCCTGTCTCAGGTCCATGCAATGATGTCTGCTGTGACTGTCGTTTTCGCGACACGTTGCGAGATCTGACACAGCGCGCGCGCCTCAGAATAGTTATCGCCGCTGTTCCGCGTCATTGCATCCTGAAATACGCGGTTGTGGGCACTGGTGGCGATATGATAATCGGAAATTTTCCCGACTGGTGATGGATGCACATCGTCTTTGCTCCCTTAATGACTTTTGATCCTTGAATACAAGGGACGAGCTCGCGGGAGTTTTTTATATTTTGTCATTCTGAGGAGCCTGCGACGAAGGATCTCCTGCAATTTCCTTCTAGCTTTTCACTGAGCCTGCTGTCATGCCGGCAAGAAAATGCCGCTGAGCGACTAAGTACAGGAGTAAAATAGGTAGTGACCCCAGGAAACTCATGGCCATCATTTCATTCCATTCATAGGCATGCTGTCCCATGAGCTGCTGAATTCCGATCGGAACCGTTCGCATTTTTGTCGTTTTTGTGAGCGTCAGCGCGAACAAAAATTCGTTCCAGCACAGCAAAAAGGTATACACGCCGGTTGCCACGATGCCGGGAATCGATACGGGCACAAGAACCTGCCACAAGGCAGACAAACTCGATCCTCCGTCAACCATCACTGCTTCGTCCAGCTCTTTGGGCAATGTATTAAAATAGCCGGTCATCATGAGAATCGCATAGGGCAACGTGAACACCATGTACGTAAAAATGAGGGCAAAATAGCTGTCGTACATCTTCAATGCCACGACAAGGCCGAAATATGGAATCATCAGGGTTATCCGCGGAACCGACTGTGTGCTGATGACAAAGAGATTCAATGGTTTCTTGAGTCTGAAGTGATAGCGGCTGAAACCGTATCCAGCCAGAATCGACACCAGCAGGGTGAGAAGGGTGACGACAAACGCCACAAAGTAGCTGTTTACGAAAAATCTCAGCTTCTCCGAGCTGTCGAAAATAGCGTGGTATGCTTTCAGGGTGATGACTTTCGGGATGATGCTTGGAGGCAGGGAAAAAATCTCTGTGTTGGACTTTATCGAACAGGAAAGCATCCACAGCACTGGAAAACACGCATACACCAGTCCGATTGTCAGCCCGATATAGATCACAATACCAAGAATTTTCTGTCTGTGTTTGTTCGTCGTCATAGCTTAGTCTCTCGTTGTTTGGTGCCTGACGTAGAATACTGCGACAGTCAACGATAAAAGAAGCACGATTATGGCGCTTGCAGAGGCCAGTGAAAATTTATATTTTGTGAACGCAAGTTTATAGGTAAACGTACTCAGCATTTCAGTGGCATGGATAGGACCACCTCCTGTTGTCATCCAGATAAGAGGGAAGACTTGCATGGTCCAGATGAAGTCAAGCATCGAGATGCTGATAATGATTGGCAAGAGCTGAGGAATCGTGATATATTGGAATCGCTGGATGTCAGTGGCCCCATCGATCACTGCAGCCTCGTACAGTTCCAGAGGTACGCCCTGAAGCCCTGCGAGAAGGCTGACCATATAAAACGGATAACCGGCCCAGATATTGATAAATGTCACAGCATAGAGCGCAGTGTTCGATGATGAAAGCCATTCAATATTAGTCGCTGTGATGTGCAGGGTCGTTAAAATATAATTGATGATTCCAGCAGGATCCAGCATTAACCTCCAGATGACAGCAATAATGCTTGCCGTAAACACCCAGGGCATAATATAAAATACCCGCAGAATACTTCTGACGCGGCCGTGAATAAGCTTTGAATTGAGCAGCAGGGCAAGAGTCAATCCAATCAGTAAGTGGAACACAACGCTCATAACGGTAAAATACAGTGTATTCCCCACAGAAATTCTGAAGGTCTCGTCTGCGATGAGCGTCGTATAATTCTGAAAACCGACGAAGACCGGATGTGTATTCATGATGACCTTATCCATCAGGGAATAGCGGATAACAATGAACATCGGCAGCACCATGAGCATCGCCAAAAGAAACAGTGTCGGCGACAGATACAGATAGGGCGCGATCGTGCGCCGGGCCTTATATGGGATCAACGGAGGGGATGGTTGCATGATATAAACAGCTTTTGTAAGCTCTCTCCTGCGATATTGACAAAAGCGACGCAACAGGATAGCAGTACTGCGCCGCGTTTTCTCTCAGAATACTTCCATCTTAAAATTCAGCGTCCCATTTCACCTGTGCGGCGGCGGCAGCTTCTTCAGGACTCTGTTTGCCGTCGAGCATTTTCTGAATTTCTTCATCAAACATTCTCATCAATTCCTCAGCAACGGGGAGTCCTACGAATTCGTTGGCAAGATAGCCTGTTTGAAAAATTTCAAATGCTTTCTCAAACAACGCATCGGAAGCAACAAAATCAGGCTTCGCCCTGACATTGCCAGGGAAGGCATTGGCAAGAGAGACAAGCTTACTGTTGATTTCAGGGCTCATCAAAAAGCAAATCAGTTTCCAGGCCTCTTCTTTCTGCTCGCTGCTTTCACTGATGCCAATGCCCCAAGCTGCATACGGCAGGCCTCTTTTACCATCATAACCGTCAGCAGCCGGGAGGGCAGAAATCGTGAAGTTCAACTCCGGGTTTCGCTCGCGGGTCAGGTTGATGTGCGCGAGTGAACTAATCATCATGCCAATACGGCCATTCACAAATTCCTCGACCTTATCCATTTCTTTCTTGACAAAGCTTCCAGGAGAAATCACGCCGTTGTTATACATCTTTTTAACAAAGTTCAAGACACTGATCACGTCATTATTTGTCAGATCAGCTTTGCCATCTTTGAGCATGCTCGCACCGGAAGCCCATACCCATGACATAATATCATTCTGGACACCGTTAGGAGCTTGGAGGGAAAGTGGCAGGACCCAGCCATATTGATTCTTCGATGCGTCCGTCAACTTTTTTGCGGCCTCAAAAAATTCGCTTCTGTTGCTCGGCAGCTTCTCAATGTCTGCAGCCTTAAACATGTCGAGATTGATAAAGACAGGGTAAACAAAGGAAGCAACCGGAAACATATAGCTCTTGCCGTCAAGCTTGATGCGTGCAGCAAGCTGATCGGCGTCAAAATTGCTCGAAGCCATCAGCTCGTCAAGGGGGGCAATGGCTCCCTGTTTTGCTAAATCGTTTACCCATGCGCCGTCTAACCCGACAACATCGCTGAGCGTTCCTGTTGCCGCTCCAGTCACGATTTGATCCCGGGTGTTTGCATACGGTCCGCTAATCAGTTCGACCATGATCCCCGGATTCCTCAGCTCAAATTCATCCATCAATTCTCGAAACGATCCTTCAGGGAGTTCTGCTGCCCACCACTGAATAAACTCAATGGTGACATCCGACCAGGCGAATGACGACAGTGAGGCGACGCATACCAGACACAACAGAATTTTTTTCATATCGCTTCTCCTTGTTGATCTTTTCAGACGTTCTGTTCGCTCTCTCAGGACATGCGACTTGTTGGTGCTGCATACAGGTTTACAACACTGAAACTTCCATCTTCCATGCAACAGAAATGTTGTCAAGAAACATTGCGTAATTTTATTTCAGACTGTTGCATAAGAAACAGCTGTCAGCCTCGCAACAGCAGTGTCGGCAAGCAGTTCACAGCGTTCATAACCTTTTAAAACAGAATCAGCATCTTGCCAAGCCTGGGCACGATCATGCAGATTCTCCAGGGCTCGCCGGCAGTTCTGCTCTATTTGATATAGCCCAGATACTCTTTCTGCAGTGCTAATATCGTATCCAGCATTCCTTCGGCTCCTTTCAGACTGTCCACCGTCGGGTCGACCAGCAGGGCCTGCAACGCCAGTTCACGGGATCCGTTGAGAGCAGCTTCAACAGTCAAGTCGTGGGCCGGAACCTGATTATTCCATAAGCCGCTAATGCCTTTGGGCGCTGCACCGAGTGTAATGCCGTGTACTCCACTTTTGTCGATAATGGCGGGCACTTCAACGACAACATCCTTGCTGAGGTTTTCAATAAATCCTTTATTTAACAGGTTTACTGCCAATTCCTCATGCTGTGAATCCGTGAGAATACCTTCGATAATCGGAATAACGCGCTCATGGCCTTCGCTGCCTGTGGGGCTGATGACTGCCTCGTGCGTGTAAGACCAGTCTTTATACCACCCATAAAAATCGATGATACTCCAGTGATCAACAAGGTCTTGCGCCCATTGGATATATTCTCCAAAATGGCTGTCTACGGTCACTGGAAGATAGCCGAATTTTTCAAAAACAGCTTTTATAAGATGACGGTCTGACCATTTGCGTCCTTTGAATTGTGCTTTTGGAGCGTTGTTGTTCCATTCTCTAAGCAGATCAGTCAGTTCTGGCAGTGTTTCAAGATATGATAAGACATTACTGCGCAGTTCAGGATAGAGATCCTTAGTGCCGGCTTTTTCTTTGACTTCAAGCAATACGGTAAAATGGTTAAGCCCGCCGGATTTGCTGTCCATCTCTGAGAACGGTCTTCCTAATATTGCTTCCAGGGTCTCTGGAAGATGGGCGATCTCATGGCAGAGTCCTGTAAATTTCAGATCGGGATATTTCCTGCTCACTGCCAGACAGATTCGACTCATGGGGTTGCTCAGGCTAAACACATGTGCATCAGGACAAATGCGGTCAATATCAGCGCAAACTTCCAGGATCGGCGGAATAATTCTGAGCGAATGAAAGAGGCCTCCCGGTCCTCCGTTTTCGCCATAGACCTGCCTGTTGCCGTACTGCTGCGGGATACGCCAATCTTGCTCCCAGAGAACAAAACGATCTCCGACTTCGATTGAAATGATGCAAAAGTCAGCGCCCTGCAGGGCTTCTTCCCGTGATGTTGTCGCTGTCAATCCGTATGGCAGGCTATGGTCCTGGAGATATTGGGCGCCAACGCGTTTCACGCTGTTGAGCCGTTCTGCGTTGATATCGTGTAAAACAATCGTGCAGCCCGGCAGAATCTCGCTTCGAAAAATATCCCCTAAGACTCCAAAGCCGAAGGTGGAGCTTCCTGCGCCGATGAGTACGATTTTTTTCTGCATGATCTTTTCTCCATCGTCACCCTGGAGACGAGGGAACACAGAGAACATTTTTCCTGTGTGTCCTGATCCCTGTCTGGTGAGAATTATCGTGTGTAAAGAAGGCCGTATTCAGCAGAAGATACAATGACGGCAGCCCTTTCTCCTGGCAGAGAGAATGCTTCTCTGAAGATGATCGCAGGTTTTTTGCAATATCTTGTCAAGGAAAATTACTGTACAGCGGCAGAATATCTCCAGGACGCTTATGAGGAAAGACCTGAGACAGCTTCGCAGGGGGGGGGGAGACCCTCCTGTCATCCTGAGGAGCCTGCGACGAAGGATCTCCTGCAGTTGAGATTCTTCGCTGCGCTCAGAATGACAAATATGGTCAGAATGACAAGTACAGGCTTAGAATGACAACGTCCTTTTTGTCATCCTGAGGAGCCTACGACAAAGGATCTCCCGCAGTTGAGATTCTTCGCTGCGTTCAGAATGACAAATATGGTCAGAATGACAGACAGAGACTCAGAATGACAAGTATAGGCTCAGAATGACAACGTCTGATCGTCTCCATCTCCGTTTCCGTCTAGCTTTTCACTGAGCCTGCTGTCATGCCGGCAAGAAAATGCCGCTGAGCGACTAAGTACAGGAGTAAAATAGGTAGTGACCCCTCACTCAACATGTGATTTCAATAATATTCCCATCCGGATCAAGAACGGCGCTTTCATAATAACCGTCACCAGTTCTGCGCGGAGCGCTTATTAGTGCATATCCATCCTGTTGCAAACGGCGGATCTGCTCATCGACAGCCTTTTCGTCCTCAAGGCCGAAGGCCAGATGAGCCAGCCCGACGACATACACGGATTTGTCTTCAGCACGTGCGTGCAAATTCGTGCTGCTCATCAACTCAAGAGTTGTTTCTCCCTGAAACGTCATAAAATACGATGCAAAACCTTTGTCGGGATTGACATATTTCTCGCCGGCCGTTGCTTTGAAATAGCGTACATAAAAATCTTTCAGTCTTTCGAGTTGTTCTGTCCAGATCGCCACATGTGTAATTTTCATGCCTCCCCCTCCGCGCTGATAATATTGTTTTTGTATCAGCAGACACGTCAGCCACACGCTTAACGTTTTTGTCAACAACAATTCTGTTCTTGTGTGAGCCATCTCTCTTTCTGATGTCGGTTGCGATCCGAATGCAGCCGAACTCAAAGAGATTATCAAAAAACATTTGGAAACGCTTGGATATGAATGGCAGGATTAGTGGAATACACACCGGGCGGACGTTCAGACGCGAAAATTCAGAGAATTTACGACTACGCCGAACAACATGCGCGTTAATTCAAGATCCTTATGTGGCGGATTGAAATGTGGGGCGAGGGGATTCGCCCCTTTGAACTCTGGAAAGTCAGGCTGAGGGATCACTGACACGCCCTATAAACAGAATACTTTTGGACGTTGAATCGTAGATGAAATACAGAAACGGGTGATCTGCGTGAAACTCCACATAGCGTGGAAGTGATCTCCCCAGAGATACTGCTGTGGCTGCCGCCGCTTCAGTGCCATGCTCATTGACATCGATAAAGGCTTCATGAACGATGTCGGCCAGTGGGAGCGGAGGCGTCGTCATCCCGGAAAAATTCGATGTGTCCGTCACGCCCATTTCTCTCAGTATCTCTATTAACGACAATCTGGAGCGCATCGTGAATTGCGGCAGAGTCAGATTGAGCTTCCGGGGCATAAGTTTTTCGATCCACCTGTCAATCGTCTTGCTGTCAAGCCCGGCTTCCAGCGCCGTTAATCCGTCTTTGGCCCAGGGAAGCGCAAGAATCATGTACAGTTTTTCCCCGACATAGGGAAGGACAGCGATTTGCCCGAAGGCATCCTCAGCATATTCAAAATCACTTTTGAGGCGCATCATGGGAAGAGAGATGCGTGTATCCGGAGCAATCCAGAAATCGCCGTTCGTCGTGTCTTTTTCATCAAAAGGAGTAAGCCAGTCCGCCTTAAAGTACACCGCATTCGTCAGAACGAGACTTGTGTCTCGAGTGACATCGCCTTTATGGAGCAATTCCGTCACTTTCTGTTCGGTATGCTCCGCAACCCATTTATTAATTTCCGTCCGGCATGCTTCTGCTGCGTTGCTGAAATCGACTTGGAACAGATTGGAGTTATAGTATTCCTGTCCCGTTTCAGCAAAGGCCTGCAGAAGCTGGAGTCCCCGTTCAACCCACAGTGAATTGGCGATCTGCAAAATGTTCGCGTGGTCCTGCCCGAGCGTGGCAATGTGTCTGTTCAGCTCGTAAAACGCAGGATGTAATGCATCCTGCCCGAGCGTAAAATGCAGGGTCTCTGCGATCTGCTTCTCCGTGTTGCCTCGTGCACCGGCGTAAGTCATGGCCAGGGCAGATGAAATGCTGTATGGGGAGAAAAACAGGTTTCCTTCTGTCAGACGAAGCTGGTCGTAAAGATCCCAGGCAAAGGCATTATTGGCTTGAGTGAGTAAATACATGGTTTCTGAAGAAGCCGCTCGTTCTGCGCTGAACGCTCCGGCCCCTGCCAGCAATATCGTGCATAATCCTATAATGATGCGCTGTCTTTTTCCAGGCATAAATTTCCCTTGTCTGCGCGTGCGAGTCTGAGGGAGACGAGACAGCCCGCCAGCATAGCTCATTACAATACAGCAGATTTTTCAACAGCAACTGAGACATATCCCTTTTACGTGCATGTTCTGCTCTGGTCAAGAAAAAAATTTTTTATAACGCGTAGTTAGCGCACAACAACAACGTCGCTTATCGAGGATGTGTGTGTTACTACCGTAGTGCATTGCGGCGTGACAGCATGAGTGAGCCAGGTTACTGATGAATCAGAGAGTTGAGGGTTTTTGGATCAAAAGCCTCACGGATCGCCTCTCCGATAAACGTGACAAGCAAAAGCGTCATAAACAGTGCGCCGATCGGAGAAAGGGAAAGCCAGTACGAATAGATGTTTGCCGTGCCCTGACTCATCAGCTCTCCCCAGCTCGGGGTCGGCGCAGGCAGGCCGAAACCGAGAAAATCGAGCGCAGTTAACGCAAAAATATTGCCGACCAGGGCAAAAGGGGTCAGCGTGATGATTGGAATCAGCGAATTTGGCAGAATGTGTTTGAAAATAATTCTCATGTCGCTGGCTCCAAGGGCTTTTGCCGCCTGAACGTAGTCTTTCGACTTCTCTCGATACATTTCGCCTCGTACATAATACGTCATGCCCATCCATCCAAACAGAGTTAAAATGCTGATCAACCAATAATAATTGGGCTCAAAGATCGACGTAATGATGATCAATAAATAGAGAGTCGGGATCGTTGACCAGATCTCGATAAGGCGCTGGACGACGATATCAAAGCGCCCTCCATAATAGCCCTGAAGAGCGCCGATGACTATCCCCAGGACAAGGCTCAGCGCAGTGACCTGTAGCGCAAAGCTCATGGAAATACGAAAACCGTAAAGCAGCCGCACCAGGACATCGCGACCGCGATCGTCCGTCCCAAGCGGATGCGCCCAGGACGGACGGTTTGGCGGATACCCGGGCAGGTCTCGCAGCGATTCATTCGGACCGTAAGGGATGGGAGGCATCAACACATAATTATCGCTGTCCTCGTCCCGAAACCGACGCTGTAGACGGCGATATTCCGTATCCGCCGAGCTGTTTCCTCCAAAGCGTGTTTCCGGAATATATGTGAAGGTGGGAAAATAGTAGTGGCCTTCATAGCTCACTAAGATCGCCTTATTACTGGCGATAAATTCCATGCCAAAGGAGAGGAGGTAACACACGCTGATCAACAGCAGAGAATAGTATCCTCGTTTAATACGTTTAAATTTTCGGAAGCGTTTTTGTGACAGTTCAGTCATCTGTGTTAACGAAATTCAATGCGTGGATCGATCAGGACATAGCACATATCAGAGAGAATATTTCCGAGCAGGCCCAGAAAGCTTGATATGACCAAAATTCCAAGAGCGACCGGATAGTCGCGATCGATAATCGCTGTGTAAGCAAGTAATCCCATGCCGTCGATATTGAAGACTTTTTCAATCAAAAAGGATCCCGCCAGAATAATGGAAATAAAATGTCCGAATCCCGTTGCCAGAGGAATCAGAGAGTTCCGTAAGGCATGTTTATAGACCACGATCTTGCCGGGGAGCCCTTTTGCAAAGGCTGTCACGATATACTCCTGGTTTAGATTCTCCAGGAGAGAATTTTTCATCAGGATCGTTAACGTGGCAAAGGACGAGATCATATAGCAAATCCCCGGCAGAAAAGTATGCCGGACAAGATCCCATGCTTTTCCCCACAATGTCAAATCCGGGAACTCATCAGAGACAAATCCGCCTAATGGAAAGACATCCCAGAAACTTCCGCCCCCAAAGAGCACGAGCAAGACGATTCCCAGCGCAAATCCAGGGGTGGCATAGCCGATGAAGACAAGGATGCTCGTCAGGGTATCAAGCCAGTGTTTGTGCTTTACGGCTTTCATGATTCCGAGCGGAATGCAGACAAGATAGGTCAGGATGAAGCCGATCGAACCGAAATAGATTGAAATCGGCAGTCGCGATTTAATGACGTCCCAAACCGGGTCTCCATACAAATACGACGTTCCAAAATCAAGCTGCACTATCTTCCAGAGCCATTGCGCGTAGCGCAAGAGAAGCGGCTTATCAAAGCCATAGTCTTTGCGCATCTGTTCGATGGCATCGCTGGTGAGCGTGGAACTCATAAAATCCGTAGCGCTGCTGCCGCTTTCTGCAGAATGTCCTCCCATGCGTATGTCTTGGATGGCCTGTTCGATCGGTCCCCCAGGCACAATATGCATGATCACAAAACTTAACAATGTGATCCCGATAAAGGTCGGGATCATCAGCAGAAATCGTCTGATAAAATATGCTGTCATGCTGTCTTATTCCTGCGCATCCCATGGAAATACATCGACAGTGCCGACCTCAAGGGCGCTTCCCGTTTTCATTGCGTCATCCAGTTGTGCCTGTTTCTGCGGATCAAACCACCAGGTAGACAGGATGCTGTCGCTGCCACCGAATCTGCTGAAGTAACATTCCGGCATTCCGAAGCGATTCCAGTATAAGACACGTGTGAACGGCGCATACCAGTTCAGGATATATGGATGTTCCTGATAGATCAGGCCGTCGAGTTCGCGAAGAGCTTCGATCCGTTCGGTTTTTTCGAACATTTCGGGATATGCGTCCAGAATGGTATCGATTTTCGGGTTGGTGATGCCAGTGATGTTATTGGTCTGATTGATGTCGGCGTATTTCGAATGATAGCTCGATTCCGGGTTGGGAAACAGCAACGCATTCCACGCCATGTTGGCCATATGGAAATTCCGCTCATCGATCAGTTTATACATGGTCGAGTAATCGACACGTTTGAGCTTCAGTTCGATTCCGGCTTTTCGAAGGTCTTCCTGGAAAATGGTTAAATGACGCTCACTGGCCTCGTCGCCGTACAGCGCCGTCACGACAAACGGCTGCCCATCTTTTTCCAGAATTCCCTGCGCGTTTCGCTCGGTCCAGCCGGCTTCCGCCAGAAGTGATTGCGCTTTTTCAGGGTCGTAGCCGATGCGCTCGTTGCGCGGATTTTCGTAAGGCCCTCCCGGAAAATAGGAATGCATCTCGACATATTCGTTAAAGAAGAGCTTCTCCGTGAATAAGGGACGGTTATACAGATAATTCAGCGCTTTGCGAACCCTCAGATCGTCAAAAGGGAACTGGCGCATGTTCAGAGCCAGGCCGTAGACCCCGTTCGGTTGAGACGTAAATATTTTCCGTTTTTGGATCCAGCCTTTCTGAATTTTGTCAAAGTCCATTTCTTCGACCCATTTCCTGGCAACAGAGACGATATAGTAGTCGAATTCACCCTTTTTAAATTTTTCATATATTAAATTCCGATCCCGCACGACACTGAATTTGATCCGATCGAAATTATAGACACCGATATGTTCGCGTTCATCGTTTGCCCAGAAGTCATCGCGACGTTTAAACACGATATTGCGACCTTTCCTGAAACTCTCGAGTTTATACGGTCCCGAGCCGTTCGGGAGTTTCCAGTTAAAATCCTGGAGATAGTTTTTCCCTCGAAAAGTGTGAGCCGGAAGAATCGGCAAATTGGCGCCGCAAAACATAAAATTGCGCCAATGCAGCGTTTTGGCCTTGAATTTGACCGTATATTCATCGACAATTTCCGGCTTTTCGAACAGGCGCCCAAAGAGATCAGCAGAATAGGGATCTTTCGTTTCCGGATCGATGACAAGTTCGTAGGAGAACACAACATCTTCCGGACTCACAGGCTGACCATCTTCCCATTGAGCCTTGGGATTGATGCGAAACAGGAATGTGCTATTATCGTCCTGAATCTCCCAGGCTTCAGCCAGACCCGGGATAAACTCCATCGTATTGGGATGAATGTCGATCAGGGTTTGATACACCAGGCTCGACATCAAATTGATAAAGGTCGTATTAGAACTCGGCCCGTGCAGACGGAAAGTTGCCGGATACGAAATGATCGCATAGCGTAAGCGTCCTCCTTTCTGGGCGTTCGGATCGCCGATCAGTGGGAAATCCTTGTTCTCGACCCATTCGGCTGAACTGTAAAGCGGGAGCAGACTCATGATGACGATCATCATAACGACAGCATAACGTACTCGTTTCATAACGTGTTTTCTCCTTTTTCGTGTAAAATGTGTCTACGTTCTGGTTGTATTGTCAGGGGACTGCGGGTCTGTTCTGTCTCTCATTCAGCTTTTCGCAACGCAAATTCCTGCTCCTGCAGCAAGCTGGAAATACGGATAAAATCTTCGTAGACCGCATAGCCGTCTTTGTGAATGCTGATTTTATATTCTCCGAGCGCCAGATGGCTGAGACAGAATTCTCCTAACGAATCCGTGATGAGCTCAGAGAACGCGGCATTCTCCTTTGTATTCCGGCTGTTTCGTGGCGTACCAGCAAATGGACCGTTAATCGCTGTCACGACAACCCGGGCATCTGCGATCGGGATTGTCGGAATGTCGGTATCGACCACTTTTCCATTCAGATAGGTAACGGGAAAGAGCAGAGTTTTATAAGAGAAGACCTGATCAGGATGGGGCGGTATCTTGAACAGGACATCTTGTCTCAAATCGCCTTGTATGATGGAAAAATGCCCTTTTTGACGTTCCAGAAAGGCGGGATCATCGATAAGAAGCTGTTGGGAGAACTGCCCGCTTTCCGGATCGCTGACTGTTCTGATTTTTTGATAGTTTTCATCAAAAAATTCTTCAAAGACGATATCCGCATTTCCCACAGGGTTCTTCATAATGTCGATCACGTGTCCTTGGACCAGGACATAATGGGGCAATGCAAAACGAAGCGTCACATTGCGCCCGTCATACAACTGAATCTTTTGAGAGGCGGTCTGATACCCTTTTTTACTCACGCTGATAAGATATTCTCCATTCGGGAGTTCATCGGTTCGGCAAAATCCGTTTACATCAGTTTTGAAGCTTTGCCTGAAGCCGCTTTGAGCGTCCTCCACGACGACAGCCGCATCACTCAGCGTGCTTCCGGAAATATCATCAGCAAAGATTGAGACAAAATTGATCGGGAGGCGAATTTCTCCAAGATTTTTTATCCCAGGCTGCTCAGGAAGCTTAAAAAGAAATGGTAAGCGGTATTCATGCTTCCAGTCCAGCACAATTTGCTCGTTTCCGACTTCCTGTACTTCCAGTCTGAGCGCAAACTCTCCAGAAACCTCTGAATTCGCCTGGACAACCTCGCTTCGCAGTTCTTCAACCATGATCACCGGATCACTGACCCCCTCTCCATTTCCATTCGTGGCAATCCCGACAATATCGACATAGTGACTCAGCAGAAAGCCCCGTTTCTCGCTGACAACTCCGCCTTTTACCGTAACCATCACATGCCTGGAGGCTTTGTAGCCCTCTTTTGTCGCAGAAATCTCATACGAGCCGTCCGGGAGATCCTGGCCTTCATATTGCCCATGTCCCATGTCAGTTGCCTTCATCATGCGTTCGCTTTCCACATGATAAAGTTGAACGCTGGCATCAGAGAGTCCATGCCCTTGTAAGTCTTTTACCTCCACCGGAATAAAATTCACAGGGAGACTCTGCCGTTGCACATCAAGCAGCTGCGGGGCTTCCGGAAGCTCGAAAGACAGGTCTCGGGAGTGAACGCCATGACTTCCTTCCCAGGAAAGCCGAAGCTGCTCTTTTCCCATGCGTGTGACAAGAAGCTTTGCCCGAAAGGTTCCGTCCTGATCAAAACGGACGGACTCTTCAAGCAGTCGACTATTGCGGCCTGCCAGACTCAAGCTCACCCCTGAGTCGAGGATTTGTCCCTTTCCATTGACGCTTGTCCCCCGGATTTCGACATAGTAGGGCAGCTGAAAGCTCAAGTCCGTCACTGGCTCAGTGTCCGTGTTTGCAGAACTGCTGTCAATGTGAATCGCGTCACTCTGGTCGGACTGATAGCCTTCTTTGACAACACGCACGGAATAGAGGCCGTCCGGAAGGTTTTGGCCTTCGTAATAGCCATCCGACAGCTCTTTTGCCGGAAACTCTCTGTTGTCCTGATCAATAAATGTCACCGTTGCAGCAGATAAGTTTTTTCCAGAGACATCTTCGACTTGCACGGGAAAGAAATTCGCCGGTAATGACAAGGCCCCTAAGTCGATACGTCTGGGGCTGGTCGGCAGCAAAAAACTGTGACTTACCGAAAAATTCAGCCCTTCATTCGAAGAGCCATCATTCCAGAGAATTTCTAAATGTTCTTCAAGCGTGCCTGAGCTTGATCCGGTGACCAGTACATCGAGGAGAAAGCTCCCGTCCTGTCTGCTTTCCACGACGTTTTCCGGAGCCAAAGAGCTGCTGTTCAGGCCTTTTAACCGCAGCTCTGCCCCCGGGACTCCCTGTCCCTTTCCATTAACGACTTTGCCGGCGATACTGACATAATGCGGCAAAGCAAAGTGTTGTTCCGGACTTTGTACGCCATCCTTGACTGAAAAATTCCCGGTGACTTCCTGATATCCATCTTTCTGCACAGTCATCATATACGTGCCATCCATCAATTCGCGAGCTTCGTAATGCCCTTCGCCGAGGGGCGAGGCGAGCAGTGGACTGCTGTCCAGATTCTCCATTGGCCGCAGCGTGATATCAACGTCGGTCAGGCCTTGCTGGAGAATGTTCGTGACTCTGAACGGGACAAAATTGACAGGAAGACGAATTTCTTCGGGAAGCCTGTAATCGGGATCAGGCGACTCCGGCAAAGGGAATGAAAATTGTTTGGCATACACATCATTCCATCTGGCGTCGACCTGCTGTGCTCCAGATTGAATAATCAGGAGCTTTGCTGTAAATTGACCGTCAATGTCAGTGATGATGGACGATGGCGAGTGCCGATCTTCCTGAGAAGCCCTTACTGGGAGCAGACGGCTGTTTTCTTGCGCGAATTCAAGGACAGCATCCGGCACGCCGTCGCCCTTTCCCATTGTGACAATGCCTTTCACGGTGACATAATGTGGCAGAATAAACGGAACTTCTGCCGCCACTTCACCGGCAGAGACGCTGAGACTGCTTTCCTGAGTTTCATAGCCGTCTTTTGCGGCGGATATCGTATAGTCCCCGTCAGCCAGATAGCCGGCCTCATACTTGCCGTCACCGCGATATACAACCGGGAAGCGCGCGCGCGCGTCAAACCTCCCGGCGCCTGATTCATATATCGTGATGATCGCGTCTTCAATCGCTTTTCCGTTGACATCGCTTACACGGATTGGGATAAAATTGACAGGCAGACGTGATGTTCCAAATTCCTGTTCGCCGGGTTTTTTGAGAGGAGTGAACTCCTGTTCCGTGACAAAACGTTTTTCCTGCTGCTCAGCGCTGCTCCCTTTCAAGATGCGTATAAATTCTGGTCCGCGTCCTGTAATCAGCAAACGCTCTGAAAAATACCCTGCAGCATCACTTTCCAGGTGACTGCGACTGCGTTGACTACTGTTTTCAGCGATGACGATCGACGCGCCCTGGACTCCATCGCCCTTCCCATCGATAACTCGGCCTTTTATGGTAATGAGATGCGGGAGTAAAAGCGGTTTTGATGACACATTCATGCCCGATCTGACGGAAATCTGGGGATAATGATCCTGTACGTAGCCCTGCTTTGTCGCAATGATCAGATAGTCGTTATCCGGAAGTTCAGGACTTTCATAGACCCCTTCCGCAATCTCATTTCCAGAGAAAAACAGTGATGCTGATGTTTCGAGACCGCTGAGATCGGAAATCTCCAGAGCAGGATCGCCGGGCATATCCGTATGCTTTCTGGCAAAAGTCACATTCACACCTGAGAGCGCCGCACCGTAGATGTCCTGAATTTTGACAGACGCAAAATTGATCGGCAAACGGATTTCCTTCAATTGCAGGTCTTCGGGAAGCAGGGGAGGTTTTAACTGCACACTCGTGCGATATGTCTCGTTCCAGACGACTTCCAGGGTCTCAGTACTGACATCGGTCACAAGAGCATGAAGGGTGAAACTGCCATCGTCACGCGTGATAAAATCTTCCACGTTTTGAACGCCCTTGGGATCGGGTATTGACACGATCGCGTCCGCAACTCCCTGGCGCTTGCCATTCACCACAAGGCCGCTCAGACTGATATAATGAGAAAAAGAAGGGACGGAGAGATCGTTTTTATACACTCCCCCTTCCAGGCGAACATCCTTGATTGTGACGCTCTGGTACTTCTCTTTTTTCACTGTGATATCATACACGCCGTCCGGGATTTCCTCCCCGGTATAATTCCCGTTTTTATTGTCGCGGGCTTCAATCGTCTGTTGATCCGCCTGCTTGACAAGATATACGGTTGCTCCGGCGATTCCTGTCGCGGCAACGCTTTTGACTTCCACAGTTACATAATTTATCGGTAACACCGTCTGTTCTTTTGGCAGAACGATTTCGCCGGGGCCTGGCGGAAGCTCGACAAGAAAAGGGAGCTGATAACTGCCGTTCTTGCCGTCCCAGGAAATCTCTCCGGACTCGCGCCCCAGCTCTCTGACAAGTACTCTGGTCTCAAAGACTCCATCTGTTCCAGAGAATATTTTCTCATTCGTTTCAGTTTTCAAATTGGCAAAACTCACGACTGCCGCTGAAATTCCTTCCTGTTTGCCGTCCAGAATTTGTCCTTTTACAATGACATAGTGATTCAGGCGAAACTCAACAGTGCGGCTTTCTCCTTCCTGGAGACTCAACAAGGTCGAGCGTGGCTGGTATTGCTCTTTGCTTACCTGGACATAATAACTTCCATCAGGGAGCCCCGCACTCTGGTACGTGCCTGCTTCTATTTCTTCCAGTTGATGTACGTGCTTATGGTTTTGAGATTCAAGAGTCACACGAGCTGCGCGCAACGGCTCGCCGCGAATATCTTTAAGCATTACTGTAATGAAATTGATCGGCAGTTTCAGCGTTGTCTCCTGTCTTCCCGGACCGTCTGAGAGGTCGAGCTGAAAGGCAGACTCAAATTGTCCGTCCCAATTTCCGTCAAGTTCTTCGATGCCAGGAGAGGTCACGAGGAGACGTGCGCTGAATCGGCCCTGCTGATCAGTCAAAATGCTATCTTGGGGGAGAGCCACCTCACGCGCGACGCTCTCCTGTTCATCAGGCGCGTCTTCTGCTGGTTCTTCAAGCTGGCTGTGCAGGGCCTTGAAATGAATCATTGCTTTAGGAACGGCTTCGCCTTTTCCGTTGATCGTGTGCCCGCTGACGTCTACATAGTACCCTAATTGAACAGGAGGCTGTCGAAGATGCTCTCCTCCTTTGACACGGAAGTCAATGAAGCGCCCCGACTCATAGCCAGGCTTTTTAAACGTGACACGGTAATCTCCGTCCGGCAAATTCTGGATCTGATACAAGCCGGGTTCGAGCTCTTCAGTCGTAAACACCGGCTGCATGTCGTCTTCTGATACGTTTTGGGCACTCACCGTCAGTGCTGTTTCAGATAATATTTTTCCCCGAACGTCCTGGAGTGGAATGGAAACAAAGTTCACAGGAAGACGAACCTCTCCAATATTCAGGACATCATGAGGCCGTGCCGGAAGCGTGAGCACTCCGGATTTGCTAAACACATCGTCCTCGTCCCAGACGGCTTTCCAATGCTCTTTCCCAGGGCCAGTGACAAGAAGGGTGGTGGAAAACTTTCCATGCCGACCGGTTCGGCAGCTTTCGAGCTGTTCGCTTGACTGCCCTGCAAAGAAGATTTCGATATTCGGCATCCCTTCGGATCGTCCGTTCAATACTGTGCCGGTAATCGTCGCATAGTGGGCTAATCGTATTGGCCCTGCGTCAATATCACGGCTATTTTCACCAACAGAGACATCGGAGAGAAGAATATTCTCCTTGTATCCGTCTTTCGTTAATGCAATATTATAATATCCATCATAGAGATCCAGGCTTTCGTATACGCCGTTGCCTAATTCGATCGCAGGGGTTTTGTCTCCATGTCGCGAAATAAACTGCACCTCCACACCAGGCAGGCCATGTCCGAAGACGTCATGAACTTCGACACGTATGAAATTCGCGGGGAGCTCATAGCTGCCTAAATCATAGGGGCTTAACTCTCCGGCTGGGGACGCAGACAATTCGAAGTCGCGGGACATCCTGTATTGCTTGCCGCTTTCAGGGCTTTTCCAGGAAATATCTATTCCCACGCTGCCTGGATTTCTGACAAGGACGGTCGTCTGGAAGCGTCCGTCTTTTCCTGTTACGATCGGCTGGGGCGCTGTCAGCTCGCAATTCTTTTCATCAAGAGAGATGAGTGCAGTGGCGACTCTGTTCTGCTGTCCGTCGACAATTGTTCCTCTGATGGTCACATAATTTCTCAACACCAGGGCTGCATGCTGAATCTCTCCGCCCCGGATCGAGAACTGATGTTCAACATTTTGATAGCCCCGTTTCATCACACGTAAATTGTAATCACCGTCCAGAAGCGCTGCACTTTCATACTGTCCCTGATCCTTACGATGCACATGGATGCCGGTTTGCCCGCTTTGCTGATGCGTCAAAAGCAGCAAAGTGGCGTTTATGGGCTCACCAAGAATATTGCTCAGGGACAGTTGCAAAAAGTTTATCGGCAATGCGATCCTGCCAAGATCGAGGTCTTGTGGATCTTCAGGCAGGGAAAACTCGATATCCTTGCTGTAGCGTTGATTATAGTTGTCATACCAGACAACGCGCATGTGCTCCATCGCGTTGTCAGACACCAGGAGCTTCGCGTGAAATCTGCCGTCTGCAGACGTGAGCATGGCCTTCTGTCCGTCTTGCAAGACCGGCGAGGAGTGTTGCGACTCGAATTCGAGCTGCGCCCCTGGCACAGCGTCTTGCCTGGCATTCGTGACAGTTCCTGAGAGAGTGACATAATATGCCAGGTCAAAAGGGACATCCGCAAAAGGAGGAGTGTCTGTATAGCTAATCTCCTGAAATGCAGTTTGGTAGCCCTCTCGAGACACTTCAATCGCATATTCCCCAGGCTGAATTTCCTGGGCATTCCGATAGATGTTTGCCTGTTGGATCACAGCAATGCGCTCTCCGGATTGTTTGTCGATGAGTCTCACGTCCGCATCATCAACGATCTTGCCGGAAACGCTGTTGACCTGGATTTCAATCCCGCGAAACAGGGCGAAATCGTCAATCTGCTTTTTTCGTCCGCCGACAACGACGATTGAATGCAGATCGTCTTTGTATCCGGCTTTTTTCAGACAAAGCTGATAGACACCATCGGCGAGATCGTGAAAGCTGTAGCGACCGTCGCTGCCGGTCAGCATGGATTTTCCAGGAAGCTGGCCGTCTTCCGTCTTCAAAAACACTGTAACCCCTGAGTCCGGCTGACCGTGCATGTCGATAATTCGACCGGAAATCGAGCCAAGAGGAAGAGGAATAGCGACATGTTTATGGTTCCCCTCCCGAATCGTCACCATGCCTGTGGATTCAACCGTCTGGGGGGCCCCGCCCAGTGTATAACGCACCATAATCGTGTACTGATTTCCCGGCAGGAGATCGAATTCCGCTTCATCCTGCTCTCTGACGCTTCGGATCGGAGAACCGGCATCAAAGAGGGTGATCTGCAGATCGTCAATGAGCGAAGATTCGAGCGGCTTGCCGCTGAAGTCCGTGACTTCGACCAGCATCCTCCCCAACTGAAGTATCTCACGCGTCTCGTGCTTCTCGCTCACAGCAACAGCTTTTTGAAAACGGAGTTGCTGCCCCTGATACTCAAGGTCCAGCAAATACTTCCCTTCTTCGAGACCGACGGTTTCCAGGGAAGAGCCTCTCATGCCAGAGTCTTTATATTTTTCTTTGACAAGCTCGATTTCGCCATCGTCGTACTGCCGCGACAGCCTGAAATGCAGTTTGTCTCCTGGCTGAGGATCAAGGAGTTCTCCTTCTGCGTTCCTGAACTGGAGGGAGAAGCGGGTCAAGAGTCTGGCAGGCAGGTTTTCTCCGTCTTCAGGGGTCGTGACATTGATAAGATCGACACAGCCTAATTGTTCTACTTTCGCATCCTGAAGTGTCTGATAATCACGCTTTAAGCCGATGCCAATGAGAGTGAGATGGAGATCGTCGATCGTACACGCCGAATAAATTGCGGAAAGCGTCTGCTCGTTGGGGCACTCCTGCAAATCGACCATGTTAAAGAAGATTTCTTTGGGTTCTTCAAAATCCTTCACGGCGTCAAAGCCCTGACGCAAGGCCATTCCTACCGGAGCGCCCCCGCCGAGCTTCGGCTTGGAGAGCAGATTCAGCTGCGTGTCAAAGTCCTCTTTATTCATGTTAATAGGATCAAAGGGGAGAATGATTTCGCTGTCTGAACAAAAATCAGGGCCGTCAAGCGAAAACCGATGACCAAAAGCCTGCAAGCCAGCTCGGGACGTCTGAGGCAGGTCTGAAAGGACAGTCCGAATTGTATCCTGCATCATGGCAATACGCTTTTTCCGGCGCATATTTTTGGACGTGTCGTGCACAAAGAGGTAGTTTCTTGCCGGTGCATCCAGAGGCGGAAGGGCGTCTTCTTTGTCTGCTACTGTCTGTCCGAGTGCTTCAGGGTCAGCTTGAGCCATCGTCGACTGGACCGCCACGGGAACAGAAGTTACCATCATCGTGATGACGATCAGCCATGAAAAAGATAATCGCATATACTGCATAGCTGTGTTCTCCTTAAAGCCAGGATGAATCGCAAAAATATTCTTCCGCATAGTGACAGGCGTTCCTGCAGTGACCTGCAATGCAATCTGGATCTTAAAAACGCCGGCACTGTGTCAAGATTATTCAAACCGTGCTGTTGTTCAAGAATTTTCTCACACTGTTTGCATTTTTTTCTTGAAAACATTTTGTTTGAAATCATAAGAGGATAGAGTTACTCTATATTGCTGACAGTCTATAAACCGTCAACCCTCTTAGCGACACACGGGATATCATGGCACGAATAAAAGTGACACGGGAACAGAAAAAACTCTTGAAAACAATCCGGAAGAACGCTCAGGACCCTGAGCCGCTGGCCAGGCTGGCCTGGACCTTCTTTGATCAACAACAGTATGATGAAGCGCAGCACTATTTTCAGCAGGCAATCGATTTGAAAAGCCCAGCGTCATCTACTGCAGATGCGCTCTACGGCATGGCGCTCTTAGATCTGCAGCGAAAACACTATGAATACGCCAGAGACGACTTGCGGAGAATCATCCGGGACTTTCCTGATTTTCAGAAGCGCCCGGAAGTACATTTTGCTTTGGGTCAGGCCAATGATCAGCTCTGGCGTACACGCGAATGGACAGATGAGAAGGAAAAATTCGGCTCAGAGTTTCTCCAGCGAGCGATCGATCATTACGAACAGGCGATTGAACGGCGCTCGACACAGCAGGATGCTGCGGGGCTGATGATTGGGAAACTCCTCTACGAGATTGGGGAGCAGGACCGGGCCCTGCCATTTCTTCAGCGTGTCGGCCAGAGTCCGTCACTGCAAGCATCACAACGCTTTGATGCGAATGTGTTAACAGGACAGATTCTCCTGGAGCATAAACAGGAAGCAGCTGCGGCAAAGGGGTTTTTTGAGGCAGCCCTGAAAGGGGGCGCACAGCAAGCGCGTCTCAGAAGCGTGTATCACTCACTCGGACATATCTGCAAGAGTTTAGAGCAGGACGGACAGGCTCTGATCTATTATGAAAAAGCCGCTTCAGCCTATCAGGATGAGCAGACAGCAGACGCGTTGGATGTGCTGGTGAATCTCAGCGAACTGCAATATCGTCAGCATCATACACAGGAAGCGCTCGATTCTGCGAGAAAAGGTATCGTGTTTTCAGAGCTTCCTGATGCAAGCCGCCAACGCTTGCTACAGGTTTTGGCCGGGGCTGCTTCTGCACTGCGGCAATATGAACAGGCCCGTGACTATGAAGAGCACTATCTGAAATTTGTCAGGGACAGCAGTGCAAAAGCCGCGAGTCTGCTGCGTATCGGAAGTTTGTGTGAAGAGCTTGGGAACGGAAAGGAGGCGATCGATGCGTATCGCAAGGGCTTGAAATATGCGAAGAAAAAATTTCCGGCCGGCAAATTACACGCCGCTCTTGGACGTATGTATCTTCATGAGAATCGTTTGAATCAGGCCGCAAACCATCTGAAAGAAGCGGCGGAATTCGGCAGGGATGACGAGGCGCACAGCGCACATGTTGCCTGGCTGCAAGGACAATGCTATATGCAGCGCGGAGAACGCCAGCGGGCGATCGAAGCCTATGGCCGCGTTGTGGAAAAATTTTCCGGGTCAGCTGAGGCATCACAGGCCCGCCAGGCCCTGAAAGCATGTCGTAAAAGTCTTAAAAAAGCAATCCAGGATCTTGAGCGGACAGAACATGCAGAGGATGCGCAGACGCCTATGGCCTTGCCCGAAGCTTCCGAGCAGGAGCTTCTCCTGGAACTCATTGAAGATATTCTCGACGAAAAAAGCTTTTTCGAGCGTTTAAAAGAAGGGCTGTCCAAAACCCACATGAGTCTTGTCGGAAAGATTGAAGACTTGCTGGCGAACCGGACGAGTGTCGATGACACGCTGATCGAAGAGCTTGAAGAGCTGTTGATTCTTTCAGATATGGGCGTCAGCACAACCCAGCAAATTATTGCGCGCTTGCGGGAAAAGGTCGATCGCAGGGAACTTCAGAAAGCGTCTCAGATCAAATTTCATCTGAAACGCGAGGTTCTGGCAATTTTAGAAGGACACGAAAAACGTTTGGATCTCAGCCGGGAGAAGCCCTATGTCATTTTAGTCATTGGAGTGAACGGAACCGGTAAAACCACCACGATCGGCAAAATGGCCGGCAAGTTCACTGCGCAGGGCCGTAAAGTCCTGCTCGTGGCTGGTGATACTTTTCGGGCCGCTGCGATCGAGCAGTTGGAGATTTGGGGGGAACGCACAGGCTGCGACGTGATGAAACATGCTTCAGGCTCCGATCCTTCTGCTGTGATGTTTGATGCCGTTCATGCCGCGCGGTCTCGGCATGTCGATGTGATGATCGCCGATACTGCCGGGCGTTTACATACGAAAAAGAATCTCATGGAAGAGCTGCGTAAGATGGTACGGATTCTTTCCCGCGAGATGCCTGGTGCGCCCCATGAAATTTTGATGGTGATTGATTCCACCACCGGCCAGAATGCGATCTCGCAGGCGAAATTGTTCAACGAAGCTGTCGGAGTCACCGGCTTTGTCCTCACAAAGCTCGACGGCACGGCGAAGGGTGGTATTATTGTCGGAATCGCCCATGACATGAATATCCCGGTGACCTTTATCGGCATCGGCGAACAGGTCGAAGATCTGCGGGAGTTTCATGCTGAAGAATTTGTAGAGGCCTTATTCGAAGACTAGAACACTTGTCAGACCTGGGAGCGTTTCCCGCTCGTACAAAAAACGCAAAACGCATTTACAGCGGCGGTGCTGGAACGAGCAAAAGCGTTTGAAACGGCCCGCCGCATTTATCAGGAACACAGTCCATGCTCCCGGATTCCTGAAGCTGATTCAGATCGCGCGGCATATCCTTGCCAGGGCATGACTTATTCGTCGGTCCGGCTGTTGTCCTTTTGAGCGTTTTGCTCAAACTCTTCACGCGTTATCAAGCTTCCATTTTCAGCGGATTTGGCGATCAGCCGTTTTTGCGAATCAAAGTCCAGGTTGAGAGAGATCCTGTTGCGGCAGCGCGCCCCGATCAGTTCTTTGCGAACACGATAGGCAGGGCCGTTGTCTTCATAGCTCATGACAAGATCATAGCGTTTATCAATGCGATTTCGAAATGTTTCACGGCATGTGTCGCAGCGAGTGTAGATAAACACTGCATCAGCTGTTTCGTCCTGGCAGACTTTTCTGCCTCGTGAAAAGAGCTTTTTTAAGTAGTTCATGATCTGTTCCGTGCGTGTCGCTGTAACGTCTTGACGCCGCAACGGCTCTGCGATTTGCAGCGTCGAGACCTTGCTGCTCAGCTGTGTCTGACCAGCAGGGCGCCAGCCACATTCGCCGCCTGCGCCTTGCCTTTCAGCATTTCGACTAAAGTCAGAGCAAACTCAATTGCCGTCCCCGGGCCCTGGCTGCTAATGCAATTAGCGTCCACGACCACTCGCTTCTCTACCGCATCTTGATTGCTGAAACTTTCAGCATATCCCGGATACGCTGTTGCCTGTTTTTCGCCAATCAGTCCGTGATGGTTAAGAACCACTGCCGGCGCAGCGCAGATCGCTGCATAAATCTTATTTTTTGCCTGCTGTTCGTGTAATAAGGCGATCAAGTCCTCTGAATCGCGCAAATGCTCGGCCCCTGGAAGGCCACCGGGCAGGGCGATTGCATCGTATTGTTCTCCGAGGCAGTCGCCAATCAACGCGTCGGCAACAAGTTTCACGCCCCGTGATGCCGTGACCTGCAGGCTGTCCATCACAGACGCCACAATCACTTTTACTCCTGCACGCCGCAGAATATCAATGATGCAAACCGCTTCAATTTCTTCTGTCCCGTCGGCAATTGGGACCAGCACTGTTTTCGCCATAGCGTTCCTCCTGTGAGATCGAAATTTTTGCGTGGACAAATCATGTGTCTCTTATGCAGAACAGCAATCAGGGTCAAGCATTATTTAGGCCGGCATAGCGAAAAATTATGGGAACTCGAGACTCTGTGTGCTCTGGAATTCGCGCATCTTATTCGCGACTGGATCGCGGAAACAGAGTTCTTGAGCCAGTAATTGTAAGGGATGCTCAAAATCGTCAGCGTGCTTTGGCTGTAAGTGCGGATAATAGCGGTCGTTCAGTATCTGCGACCCGATGAGACTGAGGTGCAGCCGCAGTTGGTGCTGCTTACCGGTCAGAGGCTCGAGGCGGAACCGTCCGATCGATCCTTTACGCTGCATTACGGTGATCTTTGAAATGGCATTCACTTCTCCCTCAGCCACTTTCACGCGGAACCAGGGTTCTCCTGCGACGATCCGATTCTTAATAAGCCAGGTCTCCCGATCCTGCTCAGCAGGCAGTGTTGCGATCGCTTCGTAGCATTTCCGGGCATGACCGGCGCTGAAGAGCTCATGATAGAGTCCGCGTGTTCGTCTGTCGATTGAAAACATGACCAGGCCGGCGGTTTCTCGATCAATGCGATGAACCGGCACGATCTCCTGAAGGCCGGTATCAGCTCTGAGGCGATACAGCAGGCATTCATTGACATACGGTCCGGCCGGCGTGACTGGAAGAAAATGCGGTTTATCAGCGATCAGGATGCGCTCATCCTGATACAGGATTTTTTCCCGAAAGGGAATGCTGGGTTCCTTGTCGACTTCGCGAAAATAGCACAGACGTAATGCGGGCTGATACGGCGTATCAAGATCGATCAGTTGTCCACGATCGTCACGAATTTTCCCCTGGTCCAGGCGAGCCTGCCAGACATCCCGCCCAAGTTTCGGAAAGCGCTTGTCCAGAAAATCGAGAATCGTGGGATAGGGCGGAGCGCAGTCAGGGAGAGTGGCATACGAAGGACGCGGGGCGCGGCTGAATCCGGACATGAGAGAAGTTTTTTTCTGCTGTGCCGGACCACCGTCTGATATGATGGTGGTCCGGCAGGTCTGCAAGTTATAAAAGGTTGCCGGCCAGTTCTGCAAGTTCTGAGCGTTCACCTTTTTCGAGGGTGATATGGGCGTACAGCTTTTGCCCCTTCATTCTTTCGATTAAATAACTCAAGCCGTTCGATTGGCTGTCCAGATAAGGATGGTCGATTTGAAAAATGTCACCGGTAAAAACCATTTTTGTCCCTTCCCCGGCGCGTGTGATAATCGTCTTGACTTCGTGAGGGGTCAGGTTCTGAGCTTCATCGACGATAAAATACACTTTGACGAGACTCCGGCCGCGAATGTACGATAATGGCGAGATGAGCAGTTTTTCTTCTTCAAGAAATTCTTTCACGCAGCGGTGTTTCGAGTCGGATTCGCTCTGGATGACGCTGAGATTATCGTAGAGTGGCTGCATATAGGGCTCGAGCTTGGACTGGATATCTCCGGGCAGAAATCCGAGGTCTTTGTTGCTTAACGGCACAACCGGACGCGCCATGAATATCTGCCGGAAGGACTTGCGCCGTTCCAGACCGGCTGCGAGCGCCAGCAGGGTTTTGCCAGTGCCGGCTTTTCCGGAAAGGCTCACTAACTGGATTTGATCGTCAAGCAGGGCATGCAGGGCAAAGCTTTGTTCGGCATTGCGCGGCGTGATCCCATAGGCTGAAGTTTTATCGACCCGCTTTATTGTCTCAGTAAAGGGGTCATAGGTCGCAAGTACGGATTTTCTGCCGTTTCGCATGATGATGAACTCATGCGGCCGCAGGGGCTCGTCAAAGGCGAGAACACTGGCGGGGATTTCATAAGGCGCTTGATACATCTGATCGATCTGTGCTGTCTGCACCTCTTCTTCAATGCGCCTGCCAGTGTAGAGCGTGGAAATATCCTGCACCTGATCGCTGGTATAATCTTCTGAAACTAAGCCGACCGAGCGCGCTTTCAGCCGGAGATTTCCGTCTTTCGTGATCAGGATCACCTGCCGCTCTGGGCACTCTTGCGCATAATGATAGGCAATGTTGAGGATCTGATGATCTGCTTTTTGAGGAGAAAAATTCAAGGCCAAATCCTGGTGAAATTTCCGTTCAAGCTCGATAAAAATCTTCCCATGACCGGCTCCGATCGTGGCGCCCTTGCCAAACGGCGCGTCTTGGCTTAAGGCGTCCAGAGTGCGGATAAATTCACGGGCGTGGTAATTGATCGTTGCATTCCCTTTTTTAAATTGATCGAGCTCTTCCAGCACGGTAATCGGGAGCACAATATCGTTTTCCTGAAAATTATGCAGGCAGGAACTGTCGTGAAGAATAACGTTGGTATCGAGCACAAAAATTTTCCGCTTTTTTGTTGACATAGCGAGAAATCACTCCTTTCAGGTTACATGCTGCGACGTGTTTAATACGATCCGATGGAACAACGTGTTATGCCTTTCATATTTTGAACTTACTTGATTTGCTGAAGATAATATGCAAGCTTTTTGCTGTCTATATCTTCTTGTGAATACAGTTTGAGGTGGCGACGATATTTCCCCGTGCCTTCTAAAAACTTGTCTGGATCGTTCAATTCATTGCCGGCAGTAAATTCAAAAGAAACATGTTTTTTTCTGACAAAGATTCCGCCAAAATCGTCTGACAGAGAAAACATAATACCACCATACTTCACGTTTTCTTTTGTGTCAGGATGATGGGTAAATACCAAATCGCGTAACTTCATCAGTATGTCATATTTTTCAGGATCAATGACTTCAATATCGCTGAGCAGGTCCTGCACTTTTTGGGGATCAGATGCTTTCATCGTAACCGTCCTGTCTTTAAGGTGATGCTGTCCAGACTCCGTATTCATTGCCGTTAGGGTCGGCAAAATGAAACCTGCGACCGCCAGGAAAGGAGAATATTGCTTTGGTGATTGTTCCACCAGCTTTTTCGATTTTTGATAAAGTTGTTTCTAACTCATTGCTGTAGAGAACGATAAGCGCACTTCCTTGATCAGTCCTTGAACTGAGGTCGGATTTATAGAACCCTCCATTTATCCCTTTGTTGGTAAAAGCGATATATTCAGGGCCATAATCAACAAAGGACCAGCCAAATACGTCACCAAAGAATTTTTTGCTCATCTCCAAATTTTTTGAGGGAAATTCAACGTAGCTTATTTTTTCATGCGCATTCATTATTTACCTCTTTTTTTTCATTTAGTTAATTCTTGGTATTTTCAGGCTAACGATGTGCTTTCGTTATTGTCGCCCGTTTGTGCTGAAGCGTTCTGCCTTTCTCATAATATAGGGCTGAATCCCCTGAAATGTCAACAGGAAAATGTCTGGGCAGCGATACTGCATCAAGAATGAACAATCCGCAGGCAATCTGACCGATGCTGCTGACGCGCTTCTGCCGTGAGCAAACAGGCCAAAAATTTTTTAATACATTGCCCTTGACATATTATAATATAAATATATTATATATATAACGTATTTATATTATAATATACAATATAAATAACATATTATAAATTACATGCAGGCGCAGGAGGGAACTGGCAATGAAAGTACGTGAAAAAAGAATCATCACCTTATTGTCTCGATACGGAGCCTTATCGAAAAAAGAATTGGCAGAACGCGAAAGCATAAGCTGGGCAACTGCTGTAAAGTCAGTCGCCCGGCTTGAAAAAGAGGGAATCATCCAGAGCATCGGAGTCAACGCCCAACCTGGAACAACAGGGAAAAACCCGATCGTATACGATCTTGCGGAACGACATCCTCTGGCGATCGGCATTGATGTAACGGCAGCCCAGACCCGCCTTGTGATGACAAATCTCAAGCATACGATCGTGGCACAGCAGATGCGGCAAACGCCAAAGCATCCGAACGCTGAACAGCTCGTGGAATTTCTGGCAGAATGTTCTCTGATCTTTGCACAACAGCATCTTTCAGAGGAAGAGCGCCTGCAGGGGATCGGTATCGGGCTGCCTGTCTGGCTGACTTCCGGGGCCCATACGCCTTTTTTCTCGCTTGCAAAAACACTGGAAAGCCGCTTGCAGACCGCTGTCAGGATTGAGAATAATATCCGGGCCTACACAATGTATGTTAAATGGGCCGGCCCAGCGTTTTCGCTTCAGAATTTTCTGCTGATTTCACTCCGCAACGGAGTCGGAACCGGCATTTTTTATCAGGGAGACCTGATTCGGGGAACTCACGAAATGGCAGGAGAGCTGAGTCATCTGCCTGTGGCAGGACGCGGAAAACGCTGTCGCTGCGGACAACGCGGTTGTCTCGAAACCGTCGTAAACGCTCACTTGCTGTATCGCGAGTACCTCCGTAAGGTAAAAGAGGTCCTGCGCCCGGCCCCTCCTGAAACCGAAGCTGATCTCCGCAAAGGACTCGCAGAACTCTTCACATTCGCAAAACAAGGCCAACCAGAAGCCGCCGCGATCGTGCAGCAGGCTGCCGCACATCTCGGTCAGGGACTTGTGGTCCTGCTGAAAGTTCTCGACATTCCTGATCTGCTCTTGACCGCAGATTTCGGGCCAGATGGCGACGCCATCATTCCCGATCTGTATCAGGAGACAGGAACGCGCCTTCTGCCCGGAACGCAATGTCTGCTGCACTATTATCCTCTGGAACAGGACGGTTTTGCCAGGGGCGCTGCGTTGCTGATTCTGAAAGATTATTTCACGACGTTATAGCCCGAAGACGCTTTTTTCATTGACAAGAGGCTGGGTTTCAGGAAAAAATCTCATTGTTGACACGAACTCTAACCTGAACTGAAGACGACAGGAGCGTTATGTTGTTTGCCGAAGCATTTCTTCTTTCCGCAGGCATCGGGATTTTAACCGGAGTCTTTGGAGTCGGCGGCGGATTTTTGATGACCCCCGCAATGATGATCATTCTGGGTCTGCCCGGGTCTGTCGCAGTCGGGACGAGCCTCGCCACAATGCTGTGCACGAGCAGTTTCGGTTTATTCACGCGCCGGGGAAGCAACACGATCGATGTCAAAATTGTCGCGTTTATGGCTGTCGGCAGTCTCATCGGGGTCTGGACCGGCAGTACGCAGCTGGAGCGTCTGAAAAAATTGCCTGCGCTTCGGATTCACGGGCATGAGGTCGTCGCAGTTCAATATGTCTTACTCTGGGTGTTTATGGGAATTCTGCTCTGGACTGCCGGATTCATGGTGTATGACTATCGCCGGAAGCGACAGCGGGGAGACACAGGCCCGCAGGTCGGCCTGCTTGCCGGCATTGCCTTCCCTCCTTACGCCCATTTTTCCTCGCTCGTTCAACCGCGCCTGGCTGTCGTGCCGTTAATTCTTCTGGGACTTTTCGTGGGAATTCTGACCGGCCTGATGGGAATCGGAGGCGGGGTGGTTCTGCTGCCAGTTCTGATCTATCTCATCGGCCAGCCAACAGCCAAAGCCGCCGGCACCAGCCTGCTGCTGGTGTGGATCTCAGCCATGATGGGCGTGTATATTAATGCCAGGCTCGGAAATATCCAGCTGATGCTGCTGGCCGCAATGGTCGCCGGCGGAGTGATCGGCACATCTGCAGGAACCCACATTGGGCTCAAAGCGGACGAGAGCAAGCTGCGTCTCTATTTTGTTTATGTGATCCTGGCCGCGGCCGTGATGATCGGCATGAAACTCGCGCACATGACCTTATGAGAGGAGACGCAGCACGGTTCCAACAGAGCTACGAGACTCCTCTCTCCACAGCGTCGCCCTATGCTGAGCGCGCTGCGTAGAGTATTTTCACGTCACCTGGATGAAGTTCATGTTCCAGCAAGGGTGGGACGTGATCCAGACGACGGCTGCGGGAAATATCTTTTACCGTTGTCGAGCCCATGAGCGCATAGATATCCGGCTGCCGGACGAGCCGCGTTTCGCTGGCGTCAGGGTTTGCCAGAACCAGAATTTTTTCCCGGCCATTCCGGCTTTCTTTGCTAAAGCCGAAGAGACGGCCGTCGTTCAGATGCCGTATTTCAATCCAGTGATCCTCTTGAAGGATCTCGTAGTCTGCCTTGGTTGCATTAATCTTTGCGATCTCATTAGAGATGTCATAGCGGACCGGCTCCCACCAGGACGGATTGGTATGCAGCACGTGGATCTGACGCTGAAATCCGTATTCAAAGCCGATTGTCGTCGAGATGCTGGAACAAATATAGGCTCCCAGCTCATAGCGTAAAAGTGCCTGATCCCGGTTCCCGCCGAATTCCTCAGCACAGCGAATGGTATCGTGGTTCTCCGGAAAGGTGATTGACGGAGCATGACGACTGAATTCACGAAGTTGATCCGGAAACCATGCATCCTGTAAATTCCACCATTTAAAACTGTTGGAAATGAGATCAAAACCTGCATCGGCGATCTCAATGACCTGATTCGGCGGACAGCCCAGGGTTTCTCCCAGAAAGAGCGCATTGGGAGAGGTCTCCTTGATGCGCGGAATAAGGAACTGCCACAGTTCCTTTGGAACATGATAGGCTGCGTCGCATCGAAACCCCTGCACGCCAAGGTCCAGGTAAAACCGCATCATTTTCAGCCAATAGTCCCAGAGATTGCCGCGATCGCAGGAATGGGCATTATCGATTTTCGCCAAATCTTTCCACTCCACCCAATTGGGGCCATCCATTGCGCCGGGATGGCAGACGTTCCCGGCGTGATCACGTACATACCAGTCCGGATGCTCCTGGACCAGAGGCGAATCAAGGGCAGTATGATTAATCACAAGATCCATCATGATCTTCATCCCGCGTTTTTCAGCCTCCTGGCAGACCTTTTTCAGCAGCGCATTCCCTGCTGCGACATGCGTTTCAGGATGCTCAAAATCCAGAGTTCCTGTGACGTAGAGGGGATGGTAATGGTAATGATTCTTTACGGCATAATCTGATCCGGAAAAGCCCGGATAATGAATCGGATTGATGTATATCCAGTCGAAATTCATGGCCTGAATCCGATCGAAATGTTCGATCCAGGCTGTCATCGATCCGACGAGTTTGGGGTACAGATTATAGACACGAATACCTTTCAGCATATAAGCTCCTGCGTAAAAATGTTGTTTCAGTACGGAAAAATACGCCGGCTGTCGATCCAAGATCTTTCAGCGCCTGTGGGCGTTCATGCCATCCATCAGGAATGTACTGGCGGCCTCATAATATTCCGGTGTCCCACTGTGTCCTCCATCAAAAACACACAGCCTGAATTCAATGTTCGACTGTTCAAGACGCGCACGATCATCTGTCCACTGTTCGAAAGGATACAGCCGGTCCTGTGTACCGCGCGCGAGCAGAATTCGCGTCATTCGCGTCAGTTCGTGCAATTCCGAAGGAATCCCGCTTCCAAGCAGGAGAACGCTGCTCGGCTGATAGTGGCCGAGAACAGCGGCTCTGCACGCCATGGCAGTTCCCTGCGAAAAGCCGTGAAACACGAGCGTAGCGCTCAGAGGGAAGTCCTGTGTAAGCCGGGCCAGAACTGCATCGACATAGTCTATGTTTTCCTGAATACGAAGCTCCTGATCCTGGGAAGTCATCCAGCACGCCCCAAGCGTTTTCGAACGCAGATAAAAGGGATGCAGGGCCTGAATCGCACAATACACCCAGCCTGTAGTCGCTGAAATGTTCTTCAGCATTGACAACTGTGTTTCTGCATCTTCGCCATAGCCATGAAAGCCGACAATAAGCGGGAATGGCCCTTTCCCGGGAGGCGCCTGCACAAGATAGCGTCCCGAGATCTTCGTCTGAATATGATACACCTGTGATCTTGTCTCGCTCATAGTACGTCAAGGGCAGAGAAGGTCTTCACACGCCTCCTGCCCTTCTGTCGAATGCTGTATTTCGCCAGGAAACCTTCCAGCCCGCCGTTATGAAGAGCTTTTTTCCAGGAAGGCCGCAGCGGAATCTGTGTAAATAACGATGCGTTGCCAAGATAGATGTAAGCGTTTGACCCTTGGCAGCGCAGCGTTAAGAAGTCCCCAAATTCCTGCAACAGTCTTGTGACGCTCCTCTGCTGTAAGCGCAGACCATAGGGAGGATTGCAAACGATCGTGCGCTCTTTAAGCGCCTGTAGATCGTGAAATCGCTGTGTGCGGAGCGCGATGTGCGTCCCTCCCGGAATCTGACGACAATTTTTCTGCGCAGCCTCAATGGCGCTGTGATCCAGATCGCTACCGCCGATCAAGCCGGGCGGAAGAGGACGGATGTGCCGGTTGCTTTCCTGTCTGACGGATTTCCAGATCGTGTGATCGAAATCCGGCATGTGCTCAAAGCCGAACTGTTGTCGAAGATAGCCGGCCGGAACCCTGCAATACGCCATACAGGCTTCAGCCAGGAGTGAGCCGGAACCGCACATCGGGTCATATAAGGGCTGCTCACCCTGCCAGCCGCTGAGTCGTATGATGGCCGCCGCGAGCGTCTCCTGCATCGGAGCGCTGACCGACTCGCGGCGATACCCCCGGCGGTGAAGCGAGCCGCCGGATGTATCAAGGCTGATTGTGGCTTTATTGTTATGAATGTAGAGGTTCAGCCACACGTCCGGGTGCCTGGGGGCAACATTCGGGCGCTCACCGCATATCTCCCGGAATTGATCGACAATGGCATCTTTCAACTTCCGCGCAGCATATTGCGAGTGCCGGATTCGACTGTTCGACACATTGGCAGTAATCGCGAATGTCGTGCTGACAGAGAGAATCTCCGGCCAGGCGAGCTTCAACGCAGTTTTATAGAGATATCGATCGCTGTGACAATCGAAGGTCAACAAAGGAGCCAGGATGTGGGTGCTCAAGCGGGAACAGTAATTGATCCGGTAAAGCGCAGCACGATCCGCTGTAAAATAAACGCCACGATAAGCGGCTTTGGCATCTTGTGCACCCAGCGAATGCAGCTCTTCAAGACCGAGCTGTTCAAGGCCATGTGCAATTTGCGCGAAAAAGCGCTGGTTCTTTTGATAGGCGAACATAGCGTGCCAAATTGTTCACATGACTGCCAGGGAGTCAAGAAAAAAAGCCTGCAAAGAGCCTTTGAGCCTACGGACGGGAAGCGCGAATGTGCTATGCTGAGAAAGCTGACCCTCCTATGCCGCCCTGCTTGCTCTTCTTATCAACAAAAACAAATCAGGGAGATCGTGAAAGCATGGCACGTCAGCGCCTGCATCCACAGGCGCCGGAGTGACCATAGTGGTCATGGTGCGGGCTACAGGACTCCGGGTAGTTATGATCATGCGATGCGGCGAGCGCCGGCGGCGACATCGGAATGCCAGAGCCAGCATGCCCCCGCTCCGACGTCCTGTCCCCAACTGGATGTGTGGACATCCCCTTGCAACCGGCCACCCCAAGCGCCAAGCCCGCAAGAGCACAGATTGTTATAAGCTTAACTTTGGTCCCTTTGCTCACTCCGTCTATTATGTGCCGAGCATCATGTTGCTCCGTCCCTTTCCCCTTGTTGCTTCTTTCAGCCTCACTGATCATCTTCTCTCTCGTCATGGCAGCTCCACTTCCCTGTAGAAATTCAGAATAACACTTAGAACTCTTTCTTCTGCTTGAGAATTCATTTTTTCGATCATCACCATCATCTTGTCAAGGATTTTTTCAAACAGATTGACATCTCCCCCTTTCGCGCTCTGTTCATCAACACAATGAACAGCCTGCCATGGAGGGAAAACGCCGCCTGTGTCCCGTGTATGTGTGTCATCCTGAGAAATCCTCAATGCCATGTCATTCCGAGGAGGCCACGCCCCCCTGTCATCCTGAGGAGTTCACGACGAAGGATCTCGCTTTGAGATTCTTTGCTGCGTTCAGAGTGTAGCTCATCTTGCTTTGCTCTGTGGGTTCAGGACTGTCTGCTCCCTGACAGCGTTTCTCGTCATGGGCTGTATTCTTCTGCTTGAGTACTCTATTTAATCAACACAATGAACCGCAACAGCCTGCCATAGAGGAAAAACGCCGCCTGTGTCCCGTGAGGGCTAAAAATTTTTATTGACGAGAAAGCGCTTTCAGATCACTTCAGTTTGTGAGGAAGCGCTTCCCTGATGAGCAGGGACAGGCTTTTTCATCGAGGCGTACATCTTTATTTGGAGAAGGAGTGCAAGATGATCGCGGTACAATGGCTGGGCACAGTAGAGTATCTTCAGGCCCTGGAACGCCAACACATTCTGGCGGCTGAACGCGCAGAAGATCGGAATCTGACTGATGTGCTTCTGCTTTTGGAACACCCTCCGACATATACCATGGGAAAACGCGGCAAAATGGAACATCTGCTGCTGCGGCAAGACGTCCTGGCGCGCATGGGCTTCGCTTTTCACACTGTCGATCGCGGCGGTGACATCACCTATCATGGGCCGGGACAACTGGTGGGCTATCCGATTCTCAATTTGAAACAACGCTATTGCCCTGGGACGGGACGGGGGATCGATTTACACCGCTACGTCCATGATGTCGAAGAAATGCTGATCCTCACACTCACGGATTCAGGAATTCGAGGGCAGCGCTGTCAGGGCTACCCCGGAGTCTGGGTTGAGAGTGACAGCGGCCTTGCAAAAATCGCTGCCATCGGGATTCGCGTCAATCGTCGAGGCATCAGCAGTCACGGCTTTGCCCTCAATGTTGACCCGGATCTTTCGCATTTTCAGCATATCATCCCGTGCGGCATCAGCAGTCATGGTGTGACCAGCATTGCCGCGCTGTCAGGGCACTCAGTCGATGTTCAGGATATCTTGCCACGGCTTTGCCGCGCCTTCAGCCAGACCTTTCAGGCAGAGCTTGTGCTTCAGAATTTCTGATGTCTGGCAGCGCTGCCGGGCCAACGCCGGATTAACGGCGCGAATGACTGAAGCCAAAAAATGCTCCTGCCGCGCCTCCGGCAATGTGTCCTAACTGGGAAATCGCGTCATGATGGAGGCTTTGCAGTACTTCGCGTCCGATAAACAGTCCCACCACAAGCACAAAGCTGAGCGGGATGCTGCCTGCTCTCACATCCACGATCGACGCGAGTACGATCAGCATAAAGACGATGCCGCTGGCTCCAAGCACAGCAGTATGAAAGAGAAATACGCTGATCAAAGCGGTCGAAATCGCTGTCAGGAGAATCATACACAGCATCGCTTTACTTCCGTATTTTTCTTCCAGAATCGGACCAAGCAATAAGAGAAAGGTCAGATTGCCGAAGAGATGTTCCCAGTTGGCATGTCCCAGCACGTAGGAGCACATTGGGAAATAGTCGAGAGGATTCGACAGCGACATAGAAGCCTTGAGCGTAAAAAAATTGAGCGTCACGTGCGGGATGAAGAGATTCAGCAGATGAATGGTCACTGACAGCAGTGAAAAAGTCAGGATCACCGGAGAATTATAGCGTATTCGTGTCATAGAAGCGTTGGCATGGCAGCCGTTCTCACAGGTCGGAATGTGAAAAATAGGCCTCAGGATTCAGCGACGTGTCAAAGGACTGCCGATTTTTTCGAGCGTCCCGATAAAATCGGGCTGTTGACGTCCAAAACTATACATCCAGATCTCACCGCTCGCAGAATCCATGAGCAAAAAACCGCCGCGTGTGTAAGCGAGTTTAAGATCTGAGAAATCAGCCCGGCTCTGAGCCTGAATCGAATCGGGCCGGATAATAAGCGCTGTTGCAATCACGACGAGCGACAACGCAATCACCCCAAGCAAGATATTATACAACAGATCGTTTCGACGCATTGTTCTTTTCCCCTGAAAGAGATATGCAAGAATTCCTGCTAACTGTTACGGTACATTCTGCCCGAGGAGCATAGTCTTGTCAAGTTCTTCCTGAATGTCCCTCTGCAAAAATTCGAGCGCGTTGAATTCCTGCATATTCCGAGACATGTGATAAGGGCTTTGGCAGCCTGGCTCAGGACTTTCTTTGGGGAAAAGTCTTGACGTGCTCACGATTCACGCGTATACCGACCTGCATGATGAGAAACTGTTGAGGACATTCAAGTCTTATTATGAAAGGAGGTGACGACATGGGGCGAGGTGATAAACGCACAAAACGCGGCAAAATTTTCAGAGGATCTTTTGGGAAAAGCCGACCGAAAGCACACAATGTGAAAACACAGCCGGCACAAGCCGTTCAGACTGAAGCAAAAGAAGAGACCATCATCACAGAAGAAGACAAATAAACACGGGCGCTCGTGACAAATTCCTGCTCCGGCATATCCAGCGTATTGTGCGACACAGCGCTCGCAGGCGCAGGAATTTCCTGCCGGTCTTAAGATTCTGGCAACAGTCCAAATACCTGCGAACAGTCCAAACGACCAACAGAGGGAGAGAGGGAGTAGTGTGAAGGATTATCTTGTTCGTGCCATGACAACAACGGGCCATATCAGGGCATTCACCTGCGTCACAAGCGGGCTTGTGCGCGAGATCTGTGAGCGGCATGAGACCAGTCCGACTGCAACAGCGGCGCTTGCCCGCGCTTTGACCGGTGGGGCCTTGATGTCCGCATTATTGCAGGACGGACAGCGCATCGCACTCAAATTTGAAGGAAACGGCCCATTGCGGAAGATTCTGGTTGAAGCTGACAGCGCGGGACATGTACGAGGCTATGTTGCTGTGCCCCAGCTTGATCTTCCCCTGCGGCAGGGAAACTTTGATGTGGCGGCTGCACTTGGCAAAGCCGGTTTTCTGACCGTGACAAAGGATTTGCGATTAAAAGAGCCCTATAAAGGTGTTGTGCAGCTCCACAGCAGTGAAATCGCCGAGGACCTGGCATACTACTTTGCAGAATCAGAACAGATCCCATCCGCCACAGGCACAGGGGTTTTTATCGAGAGTTCCGGCAGGGTGGCGTCGGCTGGAGGTTTCCTGATTCAGTCGCTCCCCCCTGCTGATGAACTGCAGATCGAAGCTCTCATCGGACAGATCGAGAAGCTGCCTCCTCTGGCTGAGCTTTTACAACAGGGGCTCGATCCCGAAGGCTTGTTGACAGAGATCTTTCGTGATATTCCGTTCACCCTCCTGGGGACTATGCCGCTTTCATCGCAATGCCACTGCAGCGAGCAGCGCATGAAAAAGGCCCTGAGCGCGCTCGGTCCTGATGAGCTGAACAAGATGAGTCTGGAAGCTGACGCCAGCGAGATAATATGCGAATTCTGCCGGGCGCACTATGTGTTTGGTCCCGAAGACATACACGCCCTTGTGGAGAGCATCTGTTAAGCGAGTCGTGGATTTCATGAGCCGGCGGTCTGAAGGGCGAAGCAGTCTTGCGATAAGATCGAAGAGGATTTTATGAACGACATTTCTAAAGATCGGATTTTAGTGGTTGATGATACGCAAATGAATATCGATCTCATGACAGCGATTCTCGGGAACGACTATGATGTGCTTTCTGCGATCAATGGACGTTCCGCCCTGGAAATTGCCAGAGAACTCCTGCCTGATCTGATCCTGCTTGATATCATGATGCCCGACATGAACGGCTACGAAGTCTGCCGTCAATTAAAAGCCGACGAGACGACGCGGTCGATCCCGATTATCTTTATCACCGCATTAAACAATGAAGGCAATGAAGCCAGAGGTCTTGAGTTAGGCGCTGTCGATTATATCACAAAACCGCTGAAGCCCGCCATCATCAGAAGCAGAGTGCGGAATCATCTGGAACTCAAGCACTATCGGGATCACCTGGAGTTCCTCGTGCGGGAACGTACGCAAGAAGTGATGCTGACGCAGGAAGTGGCATTTGAAAGCCTGGCGACATTAGCGGAATATCGCGATCCGGAAACCGGAGGGCATATCCGACGTACCCAAAATTACATCAGGATTTTGGCACAGTACCTGCGCAGATTTCCGGATTTCAGCCAGTCTCTGGATGACGCAACGATTGATCTGCTCTATAAATCCGCGCCGTTACATGATATTGGAAAAGTGGGGGTTCCCGATACGATTCTCATGAAACCGGGCAAGCTGAGGCCTGAAGAATTTGAGGAAATGAAGAAGCACGTGACTTATGGACGGGATGCTATCCTGGCGGCAGAGCGAAAAATAGGCGAGTCGTCTTTTTTACGTCTTGCTGTGGAAATCGTCTACACCCATCATGAGAAATGGGACGGCAGCGGCTATCCTGAAAAGCTTGCAGGAGAAGCGATCCCTCTGCCCGGGCGTTTAATGGCTCTGGTGGATGTCTATGATGCGCTCATCAGCAAGCGCGTGTATAAAGCTCCTTATCCTCATGAAAAGGCTGTCAGCATTATTGTCAATGGGAAGGGCTCACATTTCGATCCCCGGATTGTGGAAGCGTTTCTGGCCCTTGAGACACAGTTTCGAGCGATCGCGCTCGAACATGCCGATTGCGATGAGGAGCGCCGAACGCTTTCCCTCTCCGCCTGAAGACGCTCTCAGCATTCAGGATCTTCTCTCATGAGCCCTGTCGTCAACGCGACAAGGCTGTCTTTGTCCGAGATCAAAACGTTTTTCTTTTTCAGAAAAGGATCGCGCCTCCTGCAAGATCTCGGCAAGGGGTATGCGCTGGTCTGCCGCATCCTGGATCTGCATCAGCATGCAGAATGCTAAATTGAGACGCATAAAATTGTCTGTAATGCGCTCAACATCTAATATATGCTCATCAGGAAGCGCTTTCAGATCGCAGTTGGGAAAATTAAGCGGGCAGACATCGTATGCCTGCTGCTCAGAGTAGCGCATGGGGAGTCCGTGAGTGCGGCAGATAATAGGACGCGCCGGATAGATACGACATGCCTGCTGCTCAAGAAACACGCACTGCTGGGCCTGAGGCACAGAGAGAGGTTCATAGGGATGTTGTTTAAGGTAAGAGCTGATAATATAGGCTTCAAGCGGCGCAACGGTTTCCAGCACACAACAGGAACAACAGCCTTTTGCGCACTGCATCTGTTCAGCGTCGTGTTGGATGACTTGCTCAAAAAAGTTGTCACAATAGCGGCATAAAAGTGCGTAGCGTTCAAGCAATGCAGAAAGGTTTTCCGGCTTTACATACTCAGGGAGTGTGACGATCGTCCGATCATACTTCTGCTTCAGAGGTGCAACGACAACTTGATTCCGACCTTGACGTTTTGCATGATAGAGCGCGGCATCGGCAGCGTTCACAATGCTGTGATTATCGTTTCCATGTTCGGGCAGGGCAGACACGCCGAAAGAGATGGTGATCGAGAGGATCGTATGTTCGTGGACGATTTGAAATCGGCGGCTCCGATCTAAGAGTTCCCGCGCACGTATGACGGCCACTTCGAGCTTTGTATCAGGCAGAATCAGGAGAAACTCTTCACCGCCGTAACGACAGGCAATATCCCCGCCGCGAATATTCTTTTTTAAGAGCTGCGCTAATTTCTGAAGCACGACATCGCCGGCTTCATGCCCATAGGTATCGTTCACGTGTTTAAAGTGATCGACATCAAGCATAATAATTCCTACGGAGCTGTGGCATCTTTCTGCCCGCTGCACCTCGCGCCGGAGCGCTTCTTCCATATAACGCCGATTATACAATCTGGTCAGCGGATCTCGAATCGCTTCCAGTTTTAAGGCGTCGCGCAGACGAAAATTCGCCAGGAAGAACGAATACTGCTCTACAGCACGCTTCACGATAAGTTGTCGTGTCTCCTGCTCCTGAATGCGCTCCACACTCCACTGTGCTTCCTCCTCCTGATCGTCAGAGTCCAGAAACAAGACCCCCATCGCCTGGCCGGAAACGTTTCGTAACGCATAGCAGCTCCCACCTTCCTGTCCATCTGCCGGCTGTATATAGAAATGTAAGGGTGGGGTTCTGTGTTGCTCGATCGTATGAATCTGTCCGCGGGGATTTGCCCAATACAGGTCATCCGCAATTCCGAACTCCGGAACAGCATCTCCCCAACTCATCGCAGTCGTGAAGCTGCTGAGTGAATTATCCTCAAAGAGGTACAGACAACCGAATTCGGCATGGAACATTTGGATGCAGATCGTTTTCAACACATCATAGGTGTCTTTCTCTACCCTGCATGCCTGCAGGCTGGCGTTCATCTGGGCGAGTTGGGAGAGTTCCCAGTTGCGTTGACGTAACGCATGTTCTGCGCGTTTCTTTTCGAGAATTTCTGCTTCAAGACGCTGGTTTTTCCCGGAAAGCTCATTCTGCAGTCTCTGCAACGTGAGATGTGTGCTGACACGAGCCAGAACTTCCGCTGCGTGGAAGGGTTTGGTGATGTAATCGACTCCTCCTGAGGAGAAGGCTTTCACTTTGTCGTCAATGCCGTCCAGCGCACTGATAAAAATAATCGGAATCGCACGAAGAGCGCGATCGGCTTTTAACTTCCGACAGACCTCGTAGCCGCTCATGCCAGGCATCATAATATCCAGCAGGATTAAATCCGGCGGAGTCGTTCGTGCTGACGCCAGGGCAAGCTTTCCACTTGTCACAGGTCGGACGATATAGCCGGCGTCTGTTAAGAGCCCTGACAGTAAACGCAGGTTATCACGAAAATCATCGACGATCAGGATGCTGTTCTGGATATCGGCTGTATTGCTGGTCTCGCTCATAAATACCTTTTCTGAGAGATTCAGATGGGAAAATTTCTTCTGTCTTGAGAAGACTCCTCGTCGTCGACTCACCCTCTCTTCCGCACAAGCGATTCTAGGGAGACAAGATCGTCACTAAGGACGATCTCTGTCTTTTGGGTCAGTATTGATCCCTGACAGCGTTCATGTCAATGAATGAATACATTCTTTTTTCAAGGCTGGTCATGCTCGTCCGCTTCCTTTTCCTTCAGCTGCTGGTTCTGTCGTAAAAAAGGGCTCGAATAGTTTCGCTTAGCTCTGCTAATTCATAGGCCACACGCAGCATTTTCTGGGATTCGGCTTCCCGCAGCAGAGGCAGCAGTGATTCCAGATCATCATGGATTCCCAGGTCCACAAGCAGGTCAGCAGATGCTTGGACAGAAGGAATATGATGGTTCTGCAAAAAGGCCACCACAGACGTCCGCATGTGACGCCGCTGCGTTGCGTTTACTGCGGGACGCTGCTGCAACGCTCTTCGTAAGAGCACAAGAAAACTTTTTGTCGTGTTTTCCGAAAGATGTCGAAAGAACTCTGAAAGCTCCTCCAGAGTCTGGCTCAACACGTCGGCGATTTTCCCAAGCGCGGATCGGATCGTGCCAAGAGGCGCGTTGATTTCATGAGCGATGCCGGCAATTAACTGCGCTAAGGCTGCCATCTTTTCTGACAGAACACGTTCTTCCTGAGTGGTTTTCAGCTCTTCCAGGGCCACAGCGAGTTCCTTGTTGGCTTGTTGAAGGGCCTCGGCATGCTGTTGGACGCGCTGTTCTGAGAGTTGCCGCTCTCTGGCAAGAGAGATGGCTGCTACGGCTGTTTGCAGCAAAGAAATCTCCGAGGGATCCCAGGCACGGACTTCCCGGCAGGCTTCCAGGCTGATAAGGCCGTAAAAAACGCCCCCGATCATCACGGGCAGCAGGAGCAGAGATGACGTCCCCCGTGCCTGCCAGAAACAATGTTCGGTTTTCTGGAGCTCGTCACGATCCTGTGAAATGGTCTGGCCTTGATCTAATAACAAAAAACACTCCGGGAGGGCCTCGGCATAAAGGAATCTGAGTGCTCTGCTCTCTTTGTCGAGTGATTCAAGCGTCTCATCCTGCCAGGACCAGCGTTGTTCAGCGACAATCTTCCCGTCTCGATCGGAGCTGTTCTCAAAAAAAGACACGCGGCAGGCATGAGAACTTTGTCCCAGAAGACACAGGATCTCTTCATACACGCGTTCTCCTTCGAACTCAAGAAGGCGTCGTTGAATTTGTACGAGTGCTGCCAGATAGCGTTCGCGTGTATTCAGAGCATGTTCAACACGCGTTCGTTCGCTGATGTCTTCAATGAAACCCTCGAAGTAAGGGGAAGGTTCGTTCATGGTCTCAACGGCCCAGACAGTCAGGTTCACGATAATTTCACCGCCATCTCGGCAGCGACAGCGGGTTTCGGCCTTGACCGGCTCTCCGGTCGTTGTCAGTAACGCGACAATATCTCGCCAATGCTGCGCTTCGACATAGATCTGTTCGGCGATATCCGTCACCTGCTTGATCAGGTCTTCTGGCGACGAATAGCCTAAGAGCCTGGAGAACGCCGGGTTGACTGTCAGAAAGCTTCCTTTGGGCGAGGCCTGAAAGATTCCGATGGTCGTGTTTTCGAATATGCTGCGATAACGAAGCTCACTTTCCTGCAGAAGTTTTTCCGCAGCCCGATATTCCGTCACATTTTCACAGACTGTTACCAGACCGCAGATACGGCCCTGCTGGTCGAGAAGGGGATTTGAGATCAGCTTGACCGGAAAGCGCGTACCGTCTTTTCGCACGTTGATGCGTTCTCGTTTCCAGTTGGACGGGCTGTGAAAATGATCACCAGACACGGGAAGCTCTTGATGAAATTCTTCCGGACTGAAAAGATTGGAACGTTCGCCGAGCAGCTCCTCCACACGATAGCCGTGCATTGCAGCATCAGCCGGATTGACATATTCAATGAGGCCATGCTGATCGGTTATGGTCACGCCGACCTCCGTTGTTTCAATCGCTTTTTTGAGTTTGTGCAATTGCTCTTCTGCATAGATTCTCGGGCTGATATCTCTGAACATTGTTTGTACGGCAGGCTGAGCATGATACACAATCGGAGCAGCGGTCAGCTCGCTATAGAGTATGCTGTCATCTTGTCGAAGCAGCCTGACCTTCAGCGGGAGACTCGCTGAACCGGAGCTTTCAATGTTGTCAATGTACTCTCTGATGCACTGATGATCGTCCCTGTGAATACAGTCCAGCACGTTTTTCTGCTGCCAGGCCGCCTGGCCGTAGATCTCGAACAGCTTCTCTGCGGCAGCATTGACGTAACGTATTGTCCAGTTATGATGAACGATCATGGCATCGGGTGAGTCTTCGACAAGCCGGCGATAGCGTTCTTCACCGGCTTTCAGAATTTCCTCAGCCTGCCGGCGTTCTTCGATTTCTTGTTGCAGACACTGGTTACTCTGGGTGAGTCTTTTCTGAAGCTCCCCGATACGGAGATGCGTCTTGATCCTGACAAGCACTTCTTCCACGTGAAAGGGCTTTGTGATATAGTCTACAGCTCCGAGAGAAAACGCTTTGACTTTGTCGAAGACTTCGTCTTTGGAACTGATAAAAATAATCGGGATATCACGCGACTGTTGATCAGATTTCAGGCGTTCGCAGATCTCGAATCCAGACAGACCGGGCATGCTGATGTCCAGTAAAATAAGATCCGGAGTTTCGTTCCGAACGGACAAAAGCGCTGTTTGTCCGTCGGATACCGGCCGAACCCGATAGCGCTTCTCTGAGAGTATATTGGACAAGAGATGAAGATTACTCACCTTATCGTCGACGATAAGGATGCTGGGAGGGACCTCTGCCGCACTGTGCCTTGTCTCGTTCATATATCGTTGCCGATCTGCGTGGATCAAGTCAGGAGGCCATCAAAAGCACTTCTCGACTGATATACCCGGCATTTGGAACACGTCGTCATTACGCTGAACATGGCCAGAATCATCGACAATGAAGAATGTTCGTGGCCTGTTCTCGGATAACTTACTGTCTTCGGGGAAGCTACGTTTCTCCATCGGCTGTCTTACGACCGGTCCTGCCTGGGGGAAGTAATTCGATTGCGTTGCAGGAGCCTCTGGCTGTCGTGCCGCTTTAAAAACGTTTGTCCATAAAGATACGGAAGGGCTGAATATGTCAAATAGATTTCGTGAGAAAATTTCGCGCCAGTCTGCCAGAGAGCAAAATTCCGAACTGTATCGGAAGGAAATCCCTGATGCCATTGTTTTCTTTTGTCCAGCATCTTCACAGAATTCCCGACAAAATTTTAACAAAAAGCTTACAAAAAACTTGACACTATGGAAGTATTTTTCTCTGTTTGAGAATCAAGTTTTTCTGAAATGTTGCAATGATGCCGGATCGCTCATGCCTGTATCCGACATCATTCATTATTGTCGGAAAAACGAAGCCGTGCTGTGCTTGCGTTCATGTTTTTCGCGTTATGCTGACGTATTGAAGGAGGGTATTTACATGAAGAAAGTTGTTGGGATTTGTCTGATTCTACTCGTTCTGGGGAGTCTGCCACTTGCTGCTGAGGAGAAGGTGCTGACCCTGTATGGAAGTGCGGAGCCGCGTTCTATCGAAGTGCTGGCTGAGGGATTTGAAAAGGCGACGGGTGTGAAGGTGGACTGGATCAGAATGTCATCAGGAGAAACTCTTGCCCGCTTACGAGCTGAAAAGGACAATCCGCAGGCAGATGTCTGGTGGGGCGGAACTCTTGATCCCCATTCAATTGCCGCTCTTGAAGGGTTAACTGAAAATTATTGTCCTTCAATTTATGATGAACTCGACCCGCGTTTTCGCGATCCTCTTGGTGATTGCCAGGTGATCGGGGTCTATGTCGGAATTCTCGGTTTCTCAGCCAATGAAGCGCTGCTGAAAGAAATGGGCATCCCCACTCCCACAGGATGGGAAGACTTGCTGAATCCAAAGCTGAAGGGCCTGATCGGAGTTGCAAATCCAAATACTTCGGGAACAGCATTGACCACACTGGCGACCCAGGTCTTCCGTACAGGTGAAGCAGAAGGAAAAAAAGTCGATGAAGACGCTGGTCTTGAATATATGAAAGCGCTGCATGCCAATATCGCGAATTACACCAAATCGGGCGTAGCCCCCGGAATTCTGGCCGGACGAGGCGAATTGGCTGTTGCGATCGTCTTCCTGCACGATGTAATCTATCAAATTGAAGAAGGATATCCGGTCACAGCGATCGCCCCGCAAGACGGAACCGGCTATGAAATCGGAGGATTAAACCTGGTGAAAGGTGCTCCTCATCCAGAGATTGCCAAACAATTCATGGATTGGGTTGTCAGCGCAGAGGCTCAAGAAACTCAGGCAGCAATAGGCGCGTATCAGCTTCCCACCAACATGACTGCGAAAGTCCCTGAATCTGCCATTCCAATTGACAGTGTGGCGACAGTCGATTATGATTTCAACTGGGTTGCTGAAAACGGTGTTCGCGTCACGGATCGCTGGACCCGTGAAGTGTTCACACTGCCTCGTTAAATAAACAACCTGCTTTTCCGGCGTTTCTGCTTTCTTTGCTCTCAGGAGAGAAGGAACGACCGGAAAAGCAGGGACATACGAAGGGCTTGTGACATGCTGACTCGTCTTGGGCATCAGAAAGGGCAGACAATGTTGTTTGGAAGCGTGCTCACGTTGTTGCTGCTCTCATTTCTTCCCTTCAGCTCTCAGCAGGGAAGTGTTTTCGCCGTTCTCCGGCATGGTAATTTTTCAGCAGGCATCTGGGCGTTTTTGTGGGAGATGCCTGTTCTGGGACTGTTGATGCTGCTTGTTCTCTTAAATGGCGTGATTTCAGCCATTCGGGGGAATGTGCGTAAATATCCCGTTCTCCAGTTTGCCGTAAATTTTTTGGCAGTCTTGCTTTTTATCATCCAGTTTGTATTTGTGCGTCCGGATATTCCCCTGGGGGCAGGAGCCTGGCTCTTGTTTTTCACACTGTTGCTTTTCTGGGCACAGGGTTTTTCACGCCTGGGCTACATTATGGGCGACACATTCATCTCCGGCTCGATTCTCAGTATTTCAGCACTGCTGCTCGTCTTTATTGTTTTCCCCTTGATCGTCATGTTGGGGCGCAGTGTCATTGTAGACGGACGATTTGCGCCGGCGAATCTGTTGAGCACCCTGCAAGCCTATCCAAGCACGTGGCGTATTTTAAAAAACAGCCTGTATATGGCCTCGAGTGTTGGCCTTCTGTCAACCGCGATCGGGCTGGCCTTTGCTCTGGTTATCGAGCGCTCCCGTTTTCGCTATAAACGTTTCATGCAGGGTTTTTCACTGCTGCCGATCATCACGCCTCCCTTTGTGATCGGGCTGGCCATTATTTTCATGCTGGGCCGCACGGGATATTTGAGCTATGGAATATTCAACGTGCGCAGTTCATTCATCTTTGGCTTTCCCGGCATTGTGCTTGCCCAAACCTTATCGTTCGCCCCAATGGCCTATCTGATTTTATCGGGGGTTGTGCGTTCTCTTGACTCGACACTTGAAGAGGCGAGCTATACAATGGGCGCGGATCGCTGGTATACATTAAGACGAGTGATCTGGCCGCTGATCCGTCCCGGTGTCGCCAATGCATTTCTCATTTCGGTGATCGAGTCACTGGCGGATTTCGCAAATCCGATTTTGCTCGGAGGCGACTTTGATGTGCTTTCGACCTCAATCTATCTAGCAATCATTGGGCGCTATGATGAAGTCTTGGCGGCAAGTCTGGGGCTGGTCCTGCTTTCGATTACCCTGACGACCTTCCTGGTGCAGCGCTACTGGGTCGGGAAACGTTCGTATGTAACCATTACTGGAAAACCAGCTCGACGGGCGGCGCTGCCTTTGCCGAAAACGCTCGACTACAGCCTTGTCGGCGTGTCAATCCTTTGGATAGTCTTGACCGTAAGTCTGTACGGATCAGTGTTTCTGGGAGGATTTGTGAAGCTCTGGGGAGTAAATAACACCCTGACCCTGATGCATTACAAACGCTTCCTGGTTGATGGCTTTGAGTCGTATACGACGACGATCAAGCTGGCGGCTCTTTCGGCTCCGCTCACTGCTATCGTAGGATTGCTGATCGCATATCTTGTCAGCCGCTATCATTTCTTCGGCAAAGACATCTTTGAGTTCACATCGATGCTGAGTTTTGCGATCCCCGGCACTGTCGTCGGAATCGGATATGTCATGTCGTTTAATACAGCGCCGCTGCTGTTTACCGGCACAGCATCAATTCTGGTGATCTGCTTTATCTTCCGCAATATGCCGGTGGGAATTCGTTCAGCGATGGCTGCTCTGCAGCAAATCGATCGCTCACTGGAAGAGTCGTCGATTACCTTGGGAGCAAGCAATTTACGAACGTTCCATAAAATCGTCTTGCCGCTGATTCGACCTGCGATTTTTTCAGGGCTCGTCTTCTCTTTTGTCCGGGCAATGACGGCAATCAGCGCTGTGATCTTTCTTGTAACCGCCCGGACAAAATTGGCGACTACCGTCATTTTAGGACGAATTGAGGCCGGGAAACTGGGGCTGGCTACAGCATATTGTACGCTCATGATTTTCACAATGATTGCAGCGATCGTCCTGATGCATACAATTGTCCGTAAAATGACCGGCGTCGGGAAGCCTCAAACTATCTCATAACCGTAGATCGGGATTCGTATAAAGGGATATAAGCCTATGGATCTGATACAAGAAACACGTGCGGACCTCAAGCTTGAGAACGTTGTGAAACGTTTTGGAAAAGTTGTTGCTGTCAATAATGTGTCGCTGGAGATTCCGCACGGAAAACTGTTGACGCTGCTTGGACCGTCAGGCTGCGGAAAAACAACAATACTGCGCATGATTGCCGGCTTGGAGTCTCCGACGTCCGGGCATATTTATCTTGGTGGAACGGATGTCACTCATTTATCGCCGAACGAACGTAAAATGACGATGGTGTTTCAGTCCTATGCGCTTTTTCCACATATGAATGTGTATGAGAATATTGCGTACGGACTGCGAGTGATGCGCTGGGCGGACGATCGCATTCAGGAGGCCGTGAATGAAACCGTGCGTATGGTGGGCCTGGAAGGACTGATGCAACGTGGAGCGAGTGAGCTCTCCGGCGGACAGCAGCAACGGGTTGCCGTCGCCAGGGCTCTGGTGCTGAAGCCGAAAGTGCTGCTCTTTGACGAGCCCCTGTCGAACCTGGATGCGAAGCTCCGAAAGCATATGCGCGGAGAAATCCGTAATCTGCAAAAAGATCTGGGGATCACATCGGTCTATGTGACACACGATCAGTCTGAAGCGCTGGCCATCTCTGACGAGATTGTTGTCATGGCAAACGCTGTTATCTCGCAGAAAGGCGGCCCGCAAGAGTTATATACCCAGCCGGCAAATCCTTTTGTGGCGGATTTCATCGGTGAAGCAAATATCGTGGAGACCGAAGTGATTGCCGTTAAAGGCGAGTTCGCACAGGTTCGTCTCGATTCTCTGGAGCTTTCCGTCCCCTGCTTTCAGTTGCCGAAAGTGGGACAACGGGCGCAGCTCGTTATTCGTCCGGAAGATATTCGTATTACGGCAGAGAAACAGCCTGATGGGATAAAGGGGGTGGTAAAGTTTGCCCAATATCAGGGCGCATCAAATGACTATATGGTCGAAACCCGGCCGGGTGAGCTCTCTATCAGCGATTATTCAGCAAAAGGCTCACTGCTTGATCGCGGAACCGAGGTCAGCTTGACCTTTCGTGAAAAGCGCTTGTTTTTAATCTGTTGAGGGATATTGGTCCGGTCTGTTACTGACATGAAAGCCTTATTTAATGAACTAAGGGAGCGTGTTATTATGAAAAAAGTGTTATGCTGTGTGTCGTGTCTCGTTGTGCTGAGTCTTCTCAGCATAGCTTTTGTCGCCGTTGCCGATGAATTGCCGGAATTTGTCAAAAGCCAGGTGCGCAAAGGCAGTAAAGAGTTTGAAGGCTGGAGCCAATTCGATAAATCCGGACCGGTAAAATTTTTACAGGTCCAACATACGGCTGCGGCTTCGGATCCTGGCAGCGCCGCCACCCTGGACGGGTCGTTCGGAGAACGCCTTATTGAAGTGGTGCTTGACAGCTCTGTCAAGGCCGATCTCGTGACATGGAGCCTCAAGAATAAAGGCCCCGGGACAGTTACTGTTGTGGCAAGCAATGACGGCGAACTGACTGAGACGATATTGATCGAGGCAGACGCTTCGGCTGAGATTTCGACAAAAGTGGTGGATGCCTACTGCTACATTGTCGTTGACAGCGAAGGAAAAAACGAAACGACACTGAGCATTCAGGCAAAAGCCGGCGAAGAAGACGCCAAAACCGTACGGGGAAAAAGTATGCTTGTGGCGTGGTTTTAGATGATCGTTGCTGATAAATTGTCTTTTGACGGCTCTGCGTGTGTGTAAACGCAGAGCCGTTTTTTATCAAGAATGCTGCTCTTGTCTCTTTTACAAAAATCACCAGGGCATGTGCTCAAGCTTCCCGTGTGGCATTCGTGTAAGTGTGGGAACAGCGTCGAGCTTGTATGTGAGGAAACGTTCCACAAGCCGTAAGAGACGAGACGAATGTCTGCGCGATGTTTATGAAAAATGTAGGCGTCATGAGCTTAGGCTGTCCCAAGAATCGTCTCGACACCGAGGTGATGCTTGGACTTCTGCACGCTGCCGGTTATGTTCTGGTGCCGGAAGATCTGGCCGAGCTGATTATCGTCAATACCTGTGGTTTCATCCAGGAGGCCAAGGAAGAGGCCATTGAAACGACCTTGGAGGCTGCCCGATATAAAGATACGGCTCGCTGCCGTTTTCTGATTATGGCCGGCTGCTTTTCTCAACGTTATGTCTATGAAGCCGCAGCGGAATTCCCTGAAGTTGATTTTTTTATGGGAGTAGACGATGTGCCCCATATTGTCAGTATCTGTCGACAGCTTGAGAATGGAACGGCGTCTTCGCGTATTTCCGCGACGCTGCTTGCGAACAGGCCCTCTCAATATCTTTATGATCACACTGTTCCCCGCACAGTGCTTGGTGCGCGACACAGCGTGTATCTTAAAATTTCCGAGGGCTGCCGCTATCGCTGTTCCTTCTGCGCGATTCCGCTCATTCGCGGCTCGCTGCGCAGCCGTTCAATGCAATCGGTACTTTCCGAGGCTTCAGCTCTTGTTGAGACAGGAACGTCTGAGATTCTCCTCATTGCTCAGGACACAACTTCTTACGGAATCGACCGGGGCGGGACCCCCTTAATCGTTCCGCTGCTGCAACGCCTTTCCGACATCAGAGGCCTGCAGTGGATCCGTCTGATGTATGCGTATCCGAGCAACTTCGATCTGCCGCTGATGCAGCTTATGGCCGAGCGGGAAAATATTTGCTCGTATATCGATTTGCCGTTGCAGCACATTGATGATTCGATCTTACACGCGATGCGCCGTGGCGTCTCAGAGCAAAAGACACGCCATTTGCTGGAACAATTACGCCGGGAAATTCCCGGGCTGGTTTTACGCAGCTCTCTGATTGTCGGTTTTCCGGGCGAAACAGATGCTGTCTTTCAGAAGTTGGAAGACTTTGTGCGGGACACTCGTTTCGATCGCCTGGGGGTATTCGCCTACTCTCATGAAGAGGGGACTCCTGCCTGCGATCTGCCGGGGCAAATCCCTGCTGAGGTCGCGCAGGAACGCCGGCAGCAGCTCATGAGGATTCAGCAGGAGATTTCCCTGCAAAAGAACCAGAGCCTTATCGGCAGCGTACAGAACGTGCTGATCGATGGAGTGTCGCGAGAAAGTGACTTACTGCTTGAAGGGCGCCTGCAGGGCCAAGCCCCTGATATTGACGGCGTCGTATATATCACTGAGGGCAATACAGAACAGGGCCGCTTTGAGAAGGTGCTCGTCACTGAAGCGCTTCCGTATGATTTAGTGGGAAAGATTCTCAGCGAGTCCTCAGAGAGTGTGGGCAAAATAATGATCGAGAATGCTTGACAGGAAGCCGTAAGTATTATAGCCTGTCGTCTTGTCAACGGCATATCCTGGAACATATAATAAAGATCGTTGATATGCTAGTCACATTGTAAAAAATATCTGTTACAGAGCTATAGAACCTTAACCAGAGGAGTGAATCTTATGCAAAGACACCGAATTGCGACACGGATCGTGCTGTTTGTGATGATGGGAGTGATTTTTGGCCTGAGTCATCCTGCGTATGCTCAGGCTCCTGAGGATGATGTGTTTGCTGTCATAAAAATCAGTAATCCGGAAGCCCTGCTCCCGAAGATTGCAGCATTGGTTGATAAATTTCAGCCCGGTTTTGGCGGAATGATTAATCCCATGATGGTGGGAAATATGCTGTTTAACAATCCGGAATGGACCGGCATGGATAAGGCCGGTGATTATACGCTGGTGGTCTTAAACCCAATGAAATACGGCAGTGCTCCATTCGGCATAATTGTGCCGTTGACGTCCAAGGACGACTACCTCGGTGCCTTGTCGCAAGCTCTGAGCGGCGGCGAAGAAACTGACGGCGTCCATCATTTTGTGCTGCCGAATCAGGCGTCACTTTGCATCGCCCCGACGGAAAATGCCGGAGTCTTATCAGAGAGTCCGGAGTCTGCGACAGTGATCAAATCATTAATCGATGCCGACAGTTCAGCGCTTTCAGTCGTTCCCGTCGTCAAAGGACAAATTACGGCGTCGCTGTCGTTGAGTAAAATTCTACACACAATGCAACCGATGATAGACATGGTCAAGCAGCAAGCCCTCATGGGCGTGCAGCAGGAAATGTCTCAAGGTGCAGAAGAGGAGAAGCAGCCGCAGGCTGAAGCTCTGATGGGAGTTGTCGAATCTGAAATCGATATGTTTTTTTCCTTGCTCAATCAGTGCACAGACTTAGAACTCGCGATACAGCTTGAGGATGCTGGGCTGCGTCTGAGCAAAGCCGTATTTGCTGCGGAGGAGAGTGCGCTTGCGGCGTTTATGGAGAAACAGGTCCCTGCAAAATCTGAGTTGTTGGGTGTGTTTCCCTCTGACTCGGCGCTCTTAGTGAGTGGATCGATTGAAATAACGCCGGAATTTCAGAAAGCGTATCTTAGCTTTGTCGAAACGCTGCTGACGGTGAATGACACGCTGGATGACGACACTGTCACGAAAACGCTTGCATTGCTCGAAAAATCTTTTGAGGCCTTTGGCGGCGATTTTGCCATGGCTTCTCTGAGCCCCACAAGCGAGTCGTGGCTGATGGAAGTGATCTCCTTGAAAGATGCTGACATAGCAAAAGAGGTCTTTAAGGCCTACCCGGATATGCTAAGCTCCTTCATGGGATCTTACACTGACCCGGAGATTGATGTTCAGATGAGGCTGGGTGACACACAGACACTTGAAAGCGGCGAAGTGATGGAATACCTGTTGGATCTTAACACTGATAAGATTGCGGATCCGGAAGGACAAAAGATTTTTGATACTCTGTTCGGCGACACATTTGTTCTGCCGCTTGGTGTTACCAGCGACTATGCTGTCGCTGCCTTTGGAGATGAGAAGGCAGTAAATCAGCTGTCTTCGATCATGGAGATGCTTGATTCAGGCAAAAAGATCGCAGCCGAGCATAGACCGAAGCAGTTCGGCCTCCCGGAAAAGAATAATATGTTTCTGTATCTTTCCCTGCCGAAAATCCTTTCTTGGCTTGCTGCAAAAGAGTTTTCAGGGCTTCCTTCTTTCGAAGTGGACGCGGTTGACAGCCCTGGAATCGGAGCAAGCTGGCGCTTTGTCAAGTCACATTTTGAAGCTGAAATGTTTATTCCGGTTGATGAAATCCTGGCGATTAAGACGCTTATCGAACAGGCCGCTCCGGCTAACGAATAATTTGTGTTGGCAGATGCGTATCAAAGGCAAGGATTTTGAGAATTCTTGCCTTTTTTTATGCTTCAAGCGATAATTTTGCAGAGACGCTCTTGACATTCAGAAAGAGCGCTGAATTATATATTCAGTGAGATGAAAATTCGCAGTGACCGATATTTCCCGGTCGTATGGGGAGTGTCTGAGACACTCTTGACTTCCGGCCGTGAAGCACACCACCTCAAAAGAAATAATCGCCGTGTTTCACGGTATAAACATCTGAGGGTGTAAATATATGTGGGATTATACAGATAAAGTGCGGGAACATTTTTTCAATCCCCGCAATGTCGGATCGATTGAAGACGCCACAACAGTGGCGGAAGTCGGTTCACTTGCATGTGGCGATGCCTTAAAAATTTATCTGAAGCTTGATGACAACGAAAACATTGTTGATGCAAAATTCGAGACATTTGGCTGTGGCAGTGCAATCGCGTCATCGTCTGCCTTGACGGAAATGGTGAAAGGTCTGTCATTGGATGAAGCCTCCAAAATTTCGAATCAGGATATCGCAGAATTTCTGGGCGGATTGCCGGAAGAAAAAATGCACTGTTCGGTCATGGGACGCGAGGCGCTTGAAAAAGCAATCGCGCTCTATCGAGGCCAGGAGTATACAGATCATAACGAGGATGAAGGCCGCATTGTATGTAAATGCTTTGGCGTGACTGACAAGAAAATTGCACGCGTTGCAAAGGAAAACCATTTGACGACAGTCGAACAAGTCACCCACTACACCAAGGCCGGCGGCGGCTGCACTGCGTGTCATGCGGAAATTGAGGATATCATTGCCGAGGTCCTTGAGGACAAAAAGCGTGACGCTGTGCGGCTTGACCAAAAGAAACGCCGGAAGCGTCTCACGAATATTCAGAAAATTACCTTAATTCAGGAAACGCTGGAAAATGAAATACGTCCTGAACTGCAAAAGGACGGTGGCGATATCGAGCTGATTGACATTGACGGGAACAATGTAATCGTCGCGTTACGTGGACACTGTGCGGGATGCCCCAGCTCGGAATATACGCTGAAACTCGGCGTTCAGGAAAAGCTGAGGGAGTTGGTGGCTGCTGAAATCGTGGTAATGCAGGAAGACGACCTGGAGGTGATGTCATGGTAGAACGGATGGTATATGTGGACAACAATGCAACCACAAAGGTCGACGAGCGAGTTGTCGAGGAAATGCTTCCCTTTTTAAACGAGCATTACGGGAATCCTTCCAGTATGCATGTGTTTGGCGGAGCGGTGAAAAAAAATCTTAGCACAGCTCGTGAACAAATAGCCACGTTGCTTGGGGCCGATCCAACAGAGATTATTTTCACAAGCTGTGGTACTGAAAGCGATAACATGGCGCTCCACAGCGCCTTGATGTCGGCTCCTGAAAAACGACATCTGATCACCACGAAAGTCGAGCATCCGGCAATTCTGAACTATTGTAAGCAGCTCTCAAAACGGGGCTACGGTGTCACTTTGCTGCCTGTTGATCGATACGGCATGATCGACCTGAACGAATTGTACGATTCCTTGCAGGAAGATACGGCAATCGTTTCGATCATGTATGCCAACAATGAAACCGGAACGATTTTCCCGATCGAAAAGATCGGCAGAATGGTTCAGGAGAATGGTTCGGTCTTTCACACTGATGCTGTGCAGGTTGCGGGAAAGATCCCTCTGGATATGCAGGCGCTGGATAGTATTGATATGCTGTCGATTTCAGGCCATAAATTTCACGCACCCAAGGGAATCGGAGTTCTGTACGTGCGACGTGGCACAAAATTTCGGCCCTTATTGATCGGAGGACACCAGGAGCGCGGACGACGCCCGGGCACTGAGAACTCAGCCTCGATTATTGCGATGGGAAAGGCCGCTGTGTTGGCTCAGGAGGCGCTTAACGATGAATTGACGCGCGTCAGAGCCATGCGCGATCGCCTGGAACGCGAACTGCTGGCAGCGATCTCCGACTCAGCGGTAAATGGCCACCCAACGGAGCGTACTCCAAATACCTTGAACATCAGCTTTAAATATGTTGAAGGTGAAGCGATCTTGCTCATGTTAAGCGAGAAGGGGATTGCCGCCTCATCCGGTTCGGCTTGTACCTCCGGATCGCTTGAGCCGTCGCATGTGCTGCGCGCAATGGGCGTGCCGTTTACATTTTCACACGGGTCCGTCCGTTTGAGCCTGAGCCGCTTTAACACAGATGAAGATATTGACTATATTCTCCAGGAATTGCCGCCGATTATCGAGCGGCTCAGACAGATTTCACCGTTTGGCCGGAATAAGGAAGAACCGCAGTAGGTCTCACGCACACACTGCCGGATTTTCTGCATGGGCGCCTGACAGGGGCTGCATCTTTTCTTCCGTCCTCCTAAAGGATCCTTCTCTTTGTGTGGTATCGGACCAGCAATAACGGGCAGCCAGTACGGGCTGATCGCGGATGGTATCTTATTACCGAGTTCGAACACAGTCCATCGATCCATTTTCCCCGGGCCGTTGAACTCTCACAGACTCACCCGGGGTTTACACGCCTGATTGACGAACGGAATATCATGATTTATCGTAATATCTACCGGAAAGAGCAGTTACGGCTTCTCCCGGAGATGTTACGGTGTATTAAAGAGTGGAAAGGGGCAAAGCTCTATGTCAATGGGGAGCGAGTCGCTTTTGATATGCTCGGACGTGGGATAGATTGCTATTGCCAGACGGTGCTCAGCCGCCATCACTCACAGGAAGATTGTCAGCGCTTTTCAAAACAACGCGGAAGCGGCTTCCTTGCCTGCCGACGCAGCCATGTCTCGATGACATGGAGCCATCGTCCTGCTGAGGCGATCCTCACCTGGTTTTCCTTTGGACAGCTCGACGAGCACCACGTATACAGAATCGATAAAGAACAGATGGAAAGCGCCGTAATGGGAGAGTTAGTCGAGTATCATCATTGCCCTTTGATCGATCTGGATCAGGTGCGGGCCTTTATTCGAGAGTTACCAGACCGGATTGATCCGAGAAAAAACCGGGAATGGCGCTATGCCGACCGGGGCAGCGTTCAGGAGGCCGCTCTGCAAGCAGCCTCGGTCGCGGCGCACTGTCCTGCGGTTCTGCCAGTTTCAGAGGACGAATATCGAACATATCTGAAGCTGCTTTAAAAAAGCAACGTCCCTTCCATAGAGAGACTAAAAGCGACTCAACAATTCACAATAGCGGTCCTGGCTGATCATCGGAATCCCGTTCTGTGCGGCACGTTCTCTCTGTTCAGGTGAAACGTAGCCCCAATCTGTCAGAAAGGAGGCGATGTTCTGTTTTTGAGACGCAACGAGAAAATCCACCTGATCTTCTACATAGATACTTTTTTCACACGTCGCCTTATACGTTGCAAGCAGTTCTGAAAGACGCTGCGGCTTATCGGCAGCCTTGACATAGAGGATGTACTCTTCGGGAAAATCGATCCCCTGGAATTTAAAAATTTCGCAGGCATCGATCTGGCGTTTCGTGGTTAACACACGCAGGTTTTCAAAGGATTCTCGTTCTTGAAAGGCAGTGCCGACTTTGTCGAAGAGAGGATTCAAACTCAGCCAAAGCTCTTTTTCGTGCTGCAAGAGAAAATCGCGTTCAGCATAAAATGCGGCAAGAAACTCCGGGAGTTCTGCTTGCAGAGATTCCTTAAAGCGATCAAAGCTTTCCTGATCTTTCACGTCGATGCCTTGTTCCATTGACATCAGCAGGGGAATAAAATCCTCAGCGCCTTTCAAATAGACACGTAAACGGCGAAACTCCTGCCGTTGTTCAACTGGAAGCGTTTCAATCTCACGTACTCGTTCAAATGAAGAGTTCCGCAACTTGCCACGGGCGTTGTAGGTGACTAAAAAACATTCAGTCACACTGTCGCAGACAACACCATCAAAATCGGTGATAAACATTCCTGTGGTCATAAGATAGTTTTCTGCAGAGTCATGAAGCAGAGGAGTGGTAAGAGCTTTCGAAAGGGCCCTTCACGTCTCTTGCTCTCCTGGCCGTCTCAGAACTCTGGAGCTATACGTACGTTCTTTCACTGTCATCCCTTCGTCATAGTATCTACTTTTGTCGAAATCGGTCAATAAAATTGTGTGGCGGAAAAATTTTCAGAACATCACAAACACTCTCGATCGGCTTTTGGGGAACAAGACAATCCGCGCTTAAAAAGATGAAAAGGGACTGCGTGAAAAAAAGATATACCCTCCGGGAAATCAACTTGACATTTCTCTCAAGCATAAAATTTAGTGCAGCTTATGCAAAGCTTGTTACAGATTTCTTGATAGTTATGATCTTGACGTGAAGAGGGCGCGTCTGTTCTCATTTCAGCCGTCAGTACTCTGCAGGCAATTTTATGGATAAATTAAGAGAGTTGGAGAAACGCATTCAGGAATACGTACAACATGCCAAAGAGGCGGAGAACGCGGCTTTGGAAAAAATCCGTGAGTATCCGGAACGAAAGATCGAGATGACGGAAGCCGATGTGCTGCGACGTGAACTCCTGCGGCATCATACGCGCATTCTCCTCCTGGACGAAATCCAGGAATGGATCGATGAATTACAAGGGATGTGCCTTTATCAACTATATTCTGGCAACGGAGGAGGGCGTCAATTTAGCCAGAACGTTCGTCAATATATGACGGAAAAAGAGGCTGCAGAAGTGAATGCCACCTACAAGACGAATGGCGAAACACTGCGATGGGCACGCATCGAGCCTTGTGTGTTGTTGGCGGAAGAGCTTGAAAGCTCCTTATAGAGGAAACATGAACGAAAAAAAGCCGCAAGACAATTTCCCCGCAGCATATCGTGATGGGCTTGCAGCGTACATCTTCGTTTCTTGATAGCTGTGTCGCGCTTTTTGCATCTTTCTCTCTTCCCAGCCGCTTCTATGCGTATTAGCGAAGATATCTTCATCCCCCGGTCATGGTCTTCGCCAGCCCTTGGAACAAACAGGGCACGCTGCAGCAGAGCCCCTGGTTAAGCGTATTCAACAAGCCGCAAAAAGTGACGTTCTTGATCTGCAATTCGAAACCGAATTAATTATCAGAAGCTCGTGCGGTCGTCATGAGACGGCTGCGCAGATTATACGTGAACAGAAAAATTTACACACGAGGAGGCGAGAATGATTGGAAACGGGACGTGCTTGCAAGTCGGCTTGTACTCTCCCGGCAGGACGTGAAATATTGTTGTCGTAGAACGGATACCTGGAGCTGTCTGCTCTCTGTGTAGGTGTGAATGATCCTTTCAGGCTGTTGCAGGACTGTTTGACAACAGAAGGTGAAAGGATAAATGCAAAATCATTCGATAAGGAGATGCCATGATGAAAAGAGTGCTCACATTATGTCTGATGTTATCTGTCGTAGCTACGTTCGCCCAGGCTGAAGAATATAAAGTCGCGTATATTGCCAGAGCACAAGCGGATTCCTTCGCTGCCTGGCTGGCAAATGCCATTAAGGACGAGGCTGAACACTACGAGAACATTTCGGTGACCATCTTTGACGGACAGGCTGATGATTATAAGCAGAATTCTTTGATTGAAAATGCCATCATCAACAAGTTCGACGCCATTATTATTCAGCCGAATAACGGGGAATCTCAGAGACCTTACGCTGAGAAAGTCGTCGATGCTGGTATTGTGTGCATTACGACAAACGCAAGGATCGCAGGCATTGAGGGGGCTTCATCAGTTGATGCAGATCCGTATGAACAGGCTGCTGTCAACGCTCGCGCTGCTCTGAAACAGATCCCGCAAAACGCGAATGTCGTCGTACTCAACGGCCCTCCAGGTAACTTCCATGCTGATGAGCGCCGTAAAAGCTGGCAGCTTGAATTTTTCGACAAAAGACCTGATGTGACTATCGTTGGCGAACAGATTGCCAACTGGAATAAAGATGAAGCAATGAGTCTCATGGAAGACTGGATTCAGGCCAATGATAAAATCGATGCAATTATCTCGATGAATGATAATATGGCTGCCGGAGCATTGGAAGTCGTTAAACACGATGCCAGATTCGCCAATATTCTGTCTTACGGAGTCGACGGTACGGCCGAGGCCGTCTTGCTGATTAAGGACGGGGTTATGACGTCAACCTGTCTGCAGAGCGCCTATGCACTGGCTGAATTGCTCTTATCCTCAGTTGATAAATTACTCAGCGGAGAGGAAACACAGATCGATGTGGATATCGACAATCCTCTGGTGACGAAAGACAACGTCGATCAGTATCTTGAACTGCACAAAAAAGCCGGAGCAATTCAATAATGCTTTTGTGAGAGCACGGATTCGGAATTCATAACAACCGAGCCAACTGTGAAGACAATTCGCGCTGTTCTTCATAAAGCCTCAACGAGGACCTTGTGAAGGATGTGTGTCAACGAGGCCACACAGTCTTTGCAAGGTCAAAATGACGTATAGCTGATTATGAACAAGGTTAAATTACGCGTCTCCGGCATAGAGAAATCCTTTCCCGGTGTGAAAGCGCTCAGTAATGTCAATTTTTCTGTCAAGGAAGGAAGTGTTCATGTTCTTTGCGGTGAGAACGGCGCTGGAAAATCAACCTTAATGAAAATTATCAATGGTGTGTATCAGCCGGATAAAGGAGAAATTTATATTGATGGGACGCAGGTCACGATTAAGGACTCTCGCCAGGCCGGAGCATACGGCATTTCGATGATCTTCCAGGAATTGAACGTTGTCCCGGAAATGACGGTTGAAGAGAGTCTCTTCCTCGGAGCACTTCCGACCACAGCCTTCAAACGGGTCGACTGGAAAGCCATTCGTTCAAAAACGCTGGCCTTACTTGAAGAAGAAGCGTTACCGTATTCGCCTACTGCGCAGCTAAAAAACTTATCCGTATCTGATATACAAATGCTGGAAATCGTGAAAGCAATTTCCCGCAATTCCAGCATCATCATTATGGATGAGCCGACGTCAGCTATCAGCTATAAAGAGGTCGATCGCTTATTTGACAAAATTGCCACGCTGAAAAAGAGAAAGACCAGTATCATTTATATCTCCCATAAAATGGACGAGATCTTTCGGATCGCCGACGAGATTAGTGTGTTACGCGATGGAGCTGTGGTGGACACAAGGGCCAAAGAAGATATTGATATTGATACTGTCATCGCTCTCATGGTGGGCAGAAAGCTTGACAACAGTTATCCGAAAAAACACTTGACGCGAGGCAGAACGCTTCTCGAAGTCAGGAATTTTTCGCGGAAGGGCTTCTTTGATGATGTCGAGTTCAATGTGCATCAGGGGGAAATTGTCGGTTTTGCCGGACTGATGGGGGCTGGTAGAAGTGAAATTGTACGCGCCCTTTTCGGATTAGACCAACATGACAGTGGTGAGCTGTATATCGATGGGCGCCTGGTTGAACTGAACAATGTCAGGAACAGTATTGAGGCCGGCATGGTCATGCTCTCCGAAGACCGACGGCGTTACGGGATTATCCCAGTGAGAAGCGTTCGTGAGAATGTCTCGTTAGCCAGTCTGAAAAAATTCTTTTACACGGGCACACTGCACGCCAGGGTCGAAAATCGTTTAGTTGATGATATCTGTCGGAAAATGATGGTGAAAACCCCTGGCTACGACACGACGGTCGAAGCATTAAGCGGTGGCAATCAGCAGAAAATTGTCCTCGCGAAATGGACGGTGTGTGATCCAAAGATTCTCATTCTCGATGAACCGACACGTGGGATCGATGTCGGGGCAAAGTATGAAATTTACAAGCTGATGACGGCCTTGGCAGAAGAGGGCAAAGGACTTGTGATGATCTCGTCGGAATTACCTGAACTCCTGGGTATGTGCGATCGGATTTACGTCGTGGCCAAAGGGAGGATTGCCGGCGAATTGAGACGTAAAGATTTTTGTCAGGAAGCCATTATGAGGTTGGCAACCGGTGTTGAGAAAAAGGAGGCGGCGGCGTGAATCATTCAAAAGATCTGTCTCAGATCTGGAGCGGTATCAGCAAAAAGTACAGTATTTATTTCGTGCTTTTTATCTTGTTTGTACTCTGTTCGCTGATTAACAGAAATTTTTTATCTGCTGGGAACCTGACAAACGTGTCGCGACAGATTGCCGTCACGACAATTTTAGCTTTTGGTGAGACAATCTTGATTATTTGCGGTATGCTCGATCTCTCATGCAGTTCTGTACTGGCATTATCGGGGCTGCTTTCGGTTGCCGTATTTAAATCTTCAGCCTCTATGTCGATTGCCTTTGTCGTGGCGATTCTTGTGGCGGTTTTCTGCAATCTCATGAACGGCATCATGGTCACGCGCCTGAAAGCACCTCCGTTTATTGCAACGCTGGCAATGCTCGCGATGGCAAGGGGCGCAGCCTTATTTTATACCAATGGCCAGAATATTTATCAAATTGGCGCTTATGCAAATGTCGGTCAGGGATCGTTTTTCTTTATCCCCATCCCGATCCTCTTCCTGACTCTTATTTTGCTTGTTACCTGGTATATCCTGAAACACACGCCTTTTGGACGCTCACTGTATGCCATCGGAGGCAATGAGGAAGCCGCTGTTGCCTCTGGAATCAATGTCGCCCGAAATAAAATGCTCGCGTTCATCATCAATGGTGTCTTTGTCGGTGTGGCCGGTGTATTATTTATGTCACGGGTCAATGCGGGTCTGCCCAATGGAGCGGTAGGCTTCGAATTTCAAGCCCTCACCTCGTCAATCATCGGCGGCACCAGTTTTTCCGGAGGTATCGGAACGGCAGGAGGAACCCTTGTCGGCGCCTTTATCGTCGGCTTTCTGAATAACATTATGAATCTTGCCAATGTCAACTCATATTTGCAGCAAATCATCAGAGGGGCAATTATTGCTCTGGCCGTCACGTACGATATTTGGTCAAAAAACAGGCGCTCGAAAAATATCCTGGGGAATATTCAGGAAAGAGACGCGTAAGACAGTAAAATTTAGTTGACGACGACATCCGGCCGAAAGATACATATCCTTCAGTCCAGATATGGATGTCCAGCGTAGTTTCATCGAAACAACAACGCTTCTCCAGACAAGGTGCAGAGCTTTCAACGCTGCGTGAAACTCTGTGCCACTCAGAACAAGGAGGAAAACGAATGCAAAAGATCAAAGCGGCAGTCATGCACGGAATTGATGATGTCCGTGTTGAAGAGGTGGAATATCCGCACATGAAGGCTGGTGACGTACTGATTAAAATGAAATCGGTCGGTGTATGCGGCTCGGATGTTCATTATTATAAACATGGCAAAATCGGCTCGTATATTGTCGATAAACCGATGATTTTAGGCCATGAAGCTGCTGGTGAAATCGTTGCCGTGTCTGAGAATGTCAAACAGTTCAAAGTCGGCGATCGGGTTGCCATTGAACCGGGTTACACATGCCGGAAATGTGTCTATTGCAAAAGCGGGCGTTATAATCTCTGCCCGGACGTTACATTTATGGCAACGCCGCCGATCCACGGAGCCTATGTGGAATACGTCGCCTGGCCGGCGGATTTTGTCTTTCATCTGCCGGAGAATATGACCTACGATCACGGCGCTCTCATGGAACCATTGGCGGTCGGGATGCATGCGGTTCGCAGGAGCCGCCTCAAAGCCGGTGAATCTGTGATGATTCTTGGTGCCGGGACCATCGGACTGGTCACACTGTTAGCGGCCAAAGCTGCTGGTGCGGGAGAAATTATTGTCGCGGATCTGGAAGATCTCCGCTTAACGATGGCCCAAAGCATGGGAGCGACTCAGGTCGTCAATGTTGCTCGGGAGAATCCCGTTGAGGTCATTCAAGAACTGACAAAAGGATTTGGCATGGACGTGGTCTTTGAAACGGCCGGGTCTATCCCTGCAACACAGCAGACAGTGGCTCTGGCAGCTCGCGGTGGACGCATTGTGTGGGTCGGACTGGCCGGACAAGACAGCTTCCCGATGCCTGTCGTGCAGGCCATCGATAAAGAGCTGGATATTATGGGCATCTTCCGCTATGCCAATGTCTATCCCTATGCCATTCAGCTTGTGAGCAGCGGACGCATCAATATCGATCCTCTTGTGACCCATCGCTACGGCTTGGGTCAGGTTACGGAAGCGCTTAATGTGGCTCATGAGCGTCGTGACGGCGCCATCAAAGTCATCATCGACATCGAGGGCTAACACACGCTTTGTTCAAGGACACACAGCAGCATCTGTTTGGGCATTGTCTGTGAAACAGATGCTGCGCCAGAATCTCGCTCTTAAAGCTCAAAATCTGCGGTCCCTTCCAGCGCTAAAACGTAACGTTCGCAAATTTCATAGGCAGGATAGAGCAGAACTTCCTTGTGATAGCTTTTGGCGAATTGCTGCCCGAGCCTGTAACTCGCTTCTGTGAAATCCGGTCGTCCGATCAGCAGAAAACGTGTGGGGTTGTACTGAATGCCGCGACTGAAGAGGGTGGCACAATCGTCCTCGTTCAGTTCGTGAAGCTGCGGCGGCAGAATGCGTAATAAGGTTCGGCCTCGCTCTTCCTCCAGAAGATAATCTTTGCCCCAATCCTCCGAGGTAGAACCCACATCCTGTAACAGCAGTGTGACCTGCGGGCTTTGGAAGAGTTGCACCAGGGCCTCGTGAAACTCCGTAAGATTTGAGGCAGAGTAGATACGGCTGAGTCGTTTCGTGTCGTAACCCAAGAGTTCAAGACGTAATTTCTGATCCATCAGACGGCGGCTTTCCGTGCGGCGGTATTTTTTATACACACGCTCCTGCACGCGAAAAGCGATCTCTCGCGGCAGCACCCGCATCAACTCTTCCAGATCCGCTTCCAGGACATGCTCTTCGCGAGTGTAACCATGCTCAGCCAGTCGCATCAGCATGCCGCGTGTCAGACCCGGCACATAAAGTTCCGCCAGCTCAACAGCGCGATCCTCAACTCCAAAAAGCACCATTTTCGAAAGACGGTGCAGTTGTTCGACGACGTCACTCCTTAAGCCGCGTGCGACGGCGATCTCCTGTAAGATCCGCAAGATCCAGGCAACATTTTCAGCCAGACTTCTAATCACTCCGCTGTAGGATTTATCGCGATAAAACTGTCCGTATTTCACCTCTAATTCATGTAAGCTTTTGCCCTGGATCCAATCCAGCAGCAACAAGGACATTTTCACCCGCCGCGTCACTTCAAAACGGCTCTGGAGAAGAGCTTCGGAGTACTGCGTGAGGCTCTCGCAGCTCCCTGCGTGAACTTCCCGCAACACTCTCCAGTATTCTCCGGATTCGTAAGCCGTCTGGGCAAGCCGGAAATGCAGGTCGTCAAGCTCGCGGTTGTGGACAGCAATAAAAAGGAATTCCCAGACATCGCAGGCTTCGGGATCACAGTGTTGAAAGAAGCGTTTCAACAGCACGAAGCTCTCAACAGACACGCCCTGTGCTGCGCAAATTCGGCCGATTTCTGTCACGTGCAGTATCCCTTCGCTGCGAACGATCAATTCGTGCTCGATACAATATGAAAGCGCTTCTTCGATTGCGTGCTGCATGCGTACAAAGGCTTGCGGTTCTTGATTCCAGACCAGCGTTCCGGCATAGGAGCGTTTCATAAATTCATGCAGATCCTGCTGCGAGCGGCAGAGGCCAGTTGCTGTCAGGAACAGGCTTTCATTAAGAAGCCGGCTGTCTGCCAGCAGAGACTTGAGCTGTGGAAACTGTCCCTCGATATAGTGACGCCAGAGAATACGCTCGTCAGCCGCTGTATCGGAAAAGATGATTGAACGGCCTTCGTCCCGATGTTTCAGGCGACCAGCCCGTCCACTCATGTTTTTATAGTCTGACGGGGAAATCGGAACTTCCTGAAAAATTTCAGCGTAGGGATCCGGCTTTTCCAGATCGTTGATAATCACGGTATTCACCGGTAGATTGACGCCCATTGCCAGAGTTGATGTGGCGCACAGCACGCGAATTTTACTCGCGTTTGTCTTAAAGTATTCTTCGATAATGCGCCGTTCGCCGCGCCCCAAATCGGCATTATGAAACGCCACACCATGTCGCAGTGATTCCAGCAGCATTGCTTTTGAGATGGAATCCTCCATGTTCTGCAGGGCTTCCAACGCTTCCAATGCAGGCGGGAGCTGAAGATACCGGGCCAGGCGCAAAGCGCTCGTGCGGGTCAGCCACTTCCATTTTCGAAAGATCAAGACTTGTTCTCCGCGAGACAGCAGACAGGAGACGTAATGCTCAAGGCGCTTATCATGATATTCACGTTGATCCGCAGGCGAGCTGGAATGAGACTGCTGATAATCAGGAAGGGGAGTGAACTGTTCAGTGCGGACGTGCTTTGAGAAACAGGCGCGCGACGTAAAGCTGCCGTCAGGCCGCAGAATGCCTTCGTACAGCTCCACGGGACGACTGTCGGACAGCAGCACATCGAGACCGAGCCATTCGTCGAAATGGTTCAGACCGCTAATCACGGCGGACAGAGCAATGAGCTGCGGATGAGGCCTGGAAAATTTTCCAGGCCCTTGCAAGGCTGGGTCGCGAGTATAACGAATTGAGGTCAACAGCATTTCCAGACTGCTGCCGCGCGAGAAATCGGCAGTCATCTGGATTTCATCGACAATAATCAAGCCGGAATGATCAAGAAAATTTTTGTTTCGAACCAGCAGGCGGTTCGCTTTTTCAAAGACCATCACCGCAATCTGGAAATCGCCGCGTTCGATCGCTGTGTCCCATTCCGTACGATCACCAGTGGAAATGACCACGTTCAGACCAAACTCTTCATATTTTTCTGAAAAATCCGCATATTTCTCCTCAGCCAGCGCCTTCAGCGGCAAGAGATAGATCACCTTCCGGCGCTTGAAAATGGTGTGTATTGCTGCAATTTCAGCCAGAAAGGTTTTTCCTGAAGATGTTGGCGCCGATACCAGGAGATCCTGCCCTTCCAGAATACGATGTTTCTGAATTGCCAGCGCTTGAATCGGGAGTAATTCCTCGCTTTCGCGTTCAGTCCAGATGCGGATAATCTCCGCATCGAAGTGATACAGTTCTTGCAGTTCTTGTACGGTCATGGAAACACCTGCATCTGATTTTGAAGACATGAATGGGTTGTCAGTCATCAACAAGAAACAACGATAGTTGCATCACGCAATACACACAAGAGATTTTTGTTGACAAAGTTATCCACGTGTTGCGTTGCTCAGGGAGCAATGCGCCTCCTCATACACCGCAACTATTATCATACGTTACAGGAACAACTACAGGGAAATCGTGATCTTATGAGTCAGAAAGAAGACAACCGCTACGAGTATTCATCCGACGAGCTGCTTAAAGTTGATATTCCATCAATGGCTTCAGCCAGAATGCACCGGCTGCCGCCTTATTTATTTGGACGAATCAATGCGTTAAAAATGAAATTGCGCCGGAAGGGCGTGGACATTATTGATCTGGGCATGGGTAACCCGAACGATCCGACTCCGCCGTTGATCGTCGATAAGCTTTGCGAAGCCGCCAAGCTGAAACGTAACCAGCGCTATTCAACCTCACAAGGCATTTTTAATCTGCGGCGAGAATTATCACTGTTCTATGAAAAGCACTGGGGAGTTTCTCTGAATCCCGAAAATGAAGTGATCGCTACGCTCGGCTCGAAAGAAGGTTTCAGCCACTTATGCCTGGCTACGATGGGACCTGGCGATGTGGCGTTGACGCCGACGCCCTCCTTTCCCATCCATATCTACAGCCCTATCATCGCCGGTGCGAATGTGATCGGCGTTTCGATGAAAGATGGTGACGAAGCTCTCCTGCGGAATATCTCTGAGATGTGCCGCATCGTCTCGCCGCAGCCTAAAATTGTGATATTGAACTTTCCGCATAATCCCACCACGCATACGGTCGAAATCGGATTTTTCGAAGAAATTGTCAAATTAGCCCAAAAATTCGACTTTTACCTCATCCACGATTTTGCGTATGGCTTGACCACCTTTGAGGATTATCACGCGCCCAGCTTTTTACAGGTCCCTGGAGCTAAAAAGATCGGGGTGGAGACCATCACGATGTCGAAAGGATATAACATGGCAGGATGGCGTATCGGCTTTGCGGCGGGAAATGCTGATATGATCCAGCTCCTTGCCGGGATAAAAGGCTATTACGACTATGGCATTTTTCAAGCGATTCAGATCGCGACGGTGATTGCCTTGCGAGAGTGTGAGGAAGATATGCAGGCTCAGGCTGCACTCTATGAGCAACGCCGGGATTTTCTGTGTGATGGGCTGGCCCAGATGGGCTGGGACGTCGAAAAACCAAAAGCCGGCATGTTTGTCTGGGCAAAAATTCCGGAACCTTACGCCGAGATGGGGTCGATTGAGTTCGCAATGCAATGTCTGCAAAAAGCTGAAGTTGCCGTTGCGCCGGGCCGCGGATTTGGCGAAGATGGTGAAGGGTATCTGCGGATCGCCCTGGTAGAAAATGAGGAGCGCCTGAGACAAGCTCTCCGTCAACTTCGTCGGGCGTTTCCAGTGCATGAACACGACTGATGATCGCCAGGACTTCGCGTACATGGCAGTGGCGACTGCAGCTTCGCTCAGACCCCAGCCAGCATGCCAATCAGTATGATTCGGCGCAGTCATTGAAATTGTCAAGTATCTTGCTCTGATTCTTCAATTCTCCATCAGCAAGGTTCTTCAAATATTCCTTGACGAGCCTTTCCTGCTGTGATACTTTTTCTTCTGATGCTGGGAAAATCGTTTTTGTTTGATAAATGCGCTTGTGGAGATATGATCTGTTTGCTGAACACCCCTCGGAATATTTTTCAATGGAAGGAGGACACAAAATGCGTATGATGAGGTATCTTTTTACAGGGCTCATTTTTATCTATGGGGGCCTTTTGACTGTCCGGGAAGCCGAAGCAATGCCTATTACGCCGGACAAGGCCATACACCAGCTTGTAGAGGGGAACAACAGCTTTGCCTTAGCGTTATACTCCCAATTGAAACACATTGACGGAAACCTCTTTTTCTCGCCTTACAGTCTTTCCAGTGCGTTGTCCATGACCTATGGCGGCGCAAGGGGAGAGACCGCGCACGAAATGGCCGACGCTTTAGGTTTCGATCTGCCCTGCGATCTCCTGCACCCGGCGTTTGCCGAGCTGAACGAGCGCCTTATGAGCAAAAAACAGCTTACGCTGAGTCTTGCGAACAGCCTTTGGCTTCAAAAAGGGACTGAACTGCTTGAAGAGTATCTGGACCTGACAAGCGAGTATTATGACGCCGCCGTCATGCTGACAGATTTCATGATAGATCCCGATGAAAGCTGTCGACGGATTAACAAATGGGTCGTAGAACAAACTCAAGAAAAAATTCACAATATTATCACCCCCGGAAATATCAATGCGCTGACACGTCTGATTCTTACTAATGCAATTTATTTCAAAGGGAACTGGGAAAAAGAATTTAACAAAAATCAGACCCGGGAAGAAAATTTTTACGTACAGCAGGATAGACACGTCAAGGCCGCTTTTATGCGACAACAGGGCAATTTCAAATATGGAGAAAGCGAAGATGCACAAGTCTTACAAGTCCCATACGATGGAGGGTCCCTGGGAATGCTGCTTGTACTTCCCAAGACACAAGATGGCTTGGCGGCGCTTGAATCAGGTCTGACAATGGAGAGGATGAAGCGCTGGCAGCAAGCTCTGGCAATGCGCGAGGTAAAAATCGCGATCCCGCGATTTCGCGCAAAGACCGCGGTCGAACTTTCAGAGAGCCTGAAAGCCTTGGGAATGAATCAGGCCTTTACGAATACGGCGAATTTTTCCGGCATTGACGGAACAGAAGAGCTTAGTCTATCCAGCGTTCTGCATGAGGCATTTATCGACGTGACCGAAGAAGGCGCGGAAGCGGCAGCGGCTACAGCGGTCATCATCGGGGTCACTGCTGTCCGGGACCCTGCTCCGGTTCCCGAATTTCGGGCAGAGCATCCTTTTCTTTACGCGATCCTCGATCTCGACAGCGGCAGCATCCTCTTTCTGGGGCGATGTATCGACCCTGGGCGTTAAACGCGAGGGAAATGGGGGAAGATTTCCAGCCTACGCAGAGTTCTTGCGTTACTCAGTTCAGTCTCAGTTCAGTATATGCGGCGTTCAGAGGACCTGACTCTGAAGGGCGTGAAGCAGCTTGTGATGAATATCGCCGAAGCCGCCGTTTGACATAATTAGCACAACGTCGCCCGGGCGGGTCTTCTCTGCCAAATCTTCGACAATGCTGTCGACATCAGCTATATGGCGAGCGTTGACCTTGTGCTCCTGAAGCTGGCGGATCAGTTTGGTGGGTGAAAAACGATGACCTTCCGGGGCTTTTTCCGGGAGATGGACAGCAGCAATCACCACGGCATCACTTGCTAAAAAAGCCTTCACATAGTCCTGCTGAAAAATATCGCGCCGGCTCGTGGCGCTTCGCGGTTCAAAGACGCTCCACAAGCGTCCGATCCGGCCTGTTTCGGCAAAATAGTGTGATCTGACCGCTTCGATCGTCAGCCTGACGGCAGTTGGATGATGAGCAAAGTCGTCAAGCACGACAATATCATTCACAATCCCCCGCAGCTCCTGGCGGCGCGTTACTCCCTGAAAGCTTCGAAACCCCGTGCTGATTTCTTCAGGAGAAAGGCCGAGACCGTGCAAAAGGGCGCTTGCGCCGAGCATATTCAAAAGATTATGCCGTCCAATCATCGGCGTTTCGAACGTTCCAAAGATGTTGCCCTTGTGGCGTATGCAAAAGCGTGTATAAGGCGTTCCCACATGAATGTCATCAAGAGTCCATTCTGCCGCCGGAGAGAAGCCGTAGGTCTGAACCGGAACGTCTGTTCCCTGAATGACGTCACAGACATTTGGATCGTCAATACAGGCTGTCAGCAGGCCGTCTTCTGGAATCAGATCGACAAATTTCCCAAACTCTTGCTTAATTCGGGAAAGATCCTCATAAATATCTGCATGATCGAATTCAATGCTGGTGATCAGGCCGCTTGTCGGCCGATAATGCACGAATTTCGGCACTTTATCAAAATAGGCAGTATCATATTCATCGCCTTCGATCACAAAGTGCTTACCTTTGCCGAGACCATAGCTCGCATTGAAATTCTTCAGGACGCCACCGACCAGAAAAGCGGGATCCCTGCCGCTCTGTTTCAGAACCCAGGCCAACAGGCCACTGGTCGTTGTTTTGCCATGCGTTCCGGTGACAACGACAGCGTGACGATCGCCAATGAAGCGTTCAGCGATGAGTTTGGGAAGCGAGGTATAGGGCAGGCCGCGCTCCTGTAAGGCAAGCGCTTCCGGGTTGCGGCGAGTGATGACATTGCCCACAACCACCAGGTCTGGGCCCCAGTCTAAATTTGCCCCCTGGAAACCCTCGGTATACACAATCCCCAGTTCAGCCAATTGATCGCTCATGGGGGGATACACATGCTGATCAGAGCCTCGCAGCTCGCAGCCTTCAGCGTTGAGCATCGCGGCCAGCGATCCCATTGCCATACCGCAAATTCCCATCAAATGAACTTTCTGCATCATACCTGCCTCTATTCACGTGGCAAGCCGCTGCCTGCCTGTAGAGTTCATGATCTGTACGACTCACAGACCTTTCCTATTTTCCCTGCTTATCAAGAGCAATGACAACCGTATCGTGTATTCTCGGCCGCATCTTAAGAAACGTTGTATTATGTCGTGAGGGGTGAATCCGGTTGGCGAGCAGAACGATTGTGATATCTCGTGTCGGATCGAACCAGATCGACGTGCCGGTGAAGCCGGTGTGGCCGATCGACGTCTCAGCAATAAGGGTTCCGCCTGAGGCTTTTTCTCTCATATTCCGAGAAGGGGTATCCCATCCGAGAGCGCGCGTTGAGTCCTTGACCAGATCTTGACGGCGGAAGAATGTCGTCACGATCTCCTGTCGAATAAATTCATCCTGTCCATGCCAGCAGGCGATCAAACGAAGCATAAAGCGTTGAAGATCGTCGAGCGTCGAAAAGAGTCCGGCATGCCCGGCGACGCCACCCATAATGCAGGCATTTTCATCATGCACTTCACCGCAGATGACGCGGCGGCGCCAGTCACAGAATTCAGTTGCGGCAAAATCTCCTGTCCGCCTGTTGCCATGAAGCGCTTGATAAAATGTATTCTTCATGCCAAGAGGGCCAAAAATCGCGTCATCACAGAATCGATCCAGCGGGGCTCCACTGATATTTTCAATGACCTGTCCCAGCAGAAGAAAACCAAGATCGCTGTATTTCGTAAACGTGCCGGGAGTATATAAGAGATCGGTCTGGCAAATGAGGCGGATGAGGAGATTTTTTGCCTCGGAACTGCCGATAAAATCGTCAAGCTCCTCTCCCTGTTCCTGCGCCGCTTCCTGAACATATTCATAGAAGGGAAGATGGGCTGTAAACCCAGCGCAGTGCGTTAAAACCTGGCGCAGGCTGATCTGCTCGCAGGGGAATTCGGGGAGGAATTTTGTCAGGGGATCATCCAGCGAGATCTTTTGATCCTGGATAAGCAACATGATCGCTGTTGTGCTGGCGATCACTTTTGTCAGAGACGCAATATCAAAGAGCGTCTCTACACTCAGGGGTCGACGTTCGGGATAGATTTGAGCGTGCCCGAACGCTTTTCGATACACACAGTCCTGATTTTTGATCACCAGGAGAGCGATCCCGGGAGTTGAACCATTTTCAAGCGCTTGTTCAAGTACTCTGTCGATATAAGGATACTCTTGCAGCATGATTGTCAATCCAAATACTCTCTACACCATAGTTCGAACATCAGCAGCGCCCATAACTGCGGACTGTTGTCCTGTAAGCCTTTCTGATGTTCGTTCAGCAGCTTTATACTGTAGTCTGCGTTGCAATAACCGCGCTGGGCGGTTTTTGTATCCTGAAATACGTCGTGCGCATAATCTTTGAGCTCACGTTTGAACCATTCCCCAATCGGCACGGCAAATCCGTGTTTACGGCGATCGATAATAGAAGCGGGCAGGGTCGGACGCATTGCTTCCTTAAAGATATATTTTGTCGTCAGGTTACGCACTTTCAAACTTGAGGGGATTGCTGCAACATATTCTACAAATTCGTGATCAAGAAAGGGAAGCCGGCCTTCCAGCGAAGCTGCCATTGTCATACGATCCTCTTTGACCAGCAGGTCGTCGGGGAGGTAGCTGTGAAAATCGGTAAACAAGGTTCGTGCCAGATCGTCCATGTCAGCAGTTTTTTTGTAGTGGATTTCCAAAGGATGCGGCATTTCCAGAAATGCTTCGGTCAAACGTGCTGAAAACAAGGCTTCTCTGGCATCGTCAGTGAAACAGGACATCATATTGAGATGTCGCAGCATCGGAGACGACTCTTCCTGGCAGGAAAGAAAACGTTTTAATAATAAAAAATATTCCTTGAGTGCTGATTTGCGAGAGGCTGGCAGCATCTTCGACATGTTCATCGCCATTCCCTGGATCGATTTTGGGTAGCGCTGATAATGTTTGAAAAGGGTTTCGATCAGATAGCGCCGATAGCCTCCGAACAATTCATCGCCTCCGGTTCCTGAGAGACAGACCGTCACGTGCTGCCTGGCCATTGCAGATAAATAATAGCTTGGAATCGCAGATGAATCGGCAAAAGGCTCGTCAAAAGATTTCACCAAAGTCGGAAGAATTTCAAGGACACGAGGCTCAACCTCGAATTCGTGATGCTGCGTATTAAACTGTTTGACGATTTTACGGGCAAACTTGCGTTCATCATAATAGCCGGCATTTTTAAATCCGATCGAAAAGGTTTTGACCTGTGTGTCCGCCACCTGTGACATTAAGGCGACGATCGCGCTGGAATCGATCCCGCCGCTGAGAAACGCCCCCAGAGGGACATCACTCACCATGCGCTTGCGCACGGCACTTTGCAGGCGTTCGTGAACGTCGATCGCGTATTGCTGAATTTCTTTTGAACTCAGCTCCCGATCGGGTTTTTCCGCCACAAAAGGGATTGTCCAATATTTCTGAATCGAGAGTTCGCCGTCAATATACTCGAGCATATGGGCTGGAGGAAGTTTTTTAATCGAACTGAACATGCTCTGAGGACCAGGGACATAGAGGAGCGTAAAATAATCGTGAAGCGCCTGAAGATCGAGTTCCTGTGAAATGCTTTTATCCTGCAGGAGAGCTTTGATCTCAGAGGCAAACGCGATTTTATCACGGCCGATATAATAATAGAGCGGCTTGATGCCGGCCCGATCTCTGGCAAGCAGCAGGGTTCGCGTCCTGGTGTCCCATATCGCAAAGGCAAACATCCCGTTGAGCTTGTGCACCATGTCTTTCCCTTGGTCTTCATAAAGATGCACCAAAATTTCTGTGTCAGTATGGGTCTTAAAGAGATAACCTTTTTGTTCCAGGTCCTGTCGTAGTTCTTTATGATTATAAATTTCGCCGTTATACACGACCCAGATTGTTTCATTTTTATTTGAGATCGGCTGATGTCCCTTTTCTAAATCGATAACGCTGAGCCGGCGGACTCCGAGTCCGACATTCCCCTTGACATACAGGCCCACATCGTCTGGTCCGCGATGTTCGAGCGTCGCCACCATTTGTTCCAGCAGGTTTTTGGAGACCTTACGCTTGGCATAATAATTAATTGTTCCTGCGATTCCGCACATAACTGTTTACTCTTTAGTTCGTGTTGCCCAGGCGGTGAGTCCTTAGAGCATTATATGAATGTGTGTGAAGTTCTCTGTAAATATTTTATCATAATAAGAGCGGCAGAGAAGTCAACTGAAAAAAATGCTTTCCTCAAGATTTCTTGTCTTCAGCGCAGCCAGGGCACAACATACTCTCTGCATACGCTGCTCTGTACATCGGCTTGCGTCAGTCTTCTTTTTCGTATGCCCTCCGGCAAGGACTGAAAAAGCATCCAGAACGCTTTCCAAAGGTACGGCTCGCGAAAAAGAAGATACAGGATACTGAGGACTTCATAGCCGAGCAGATGAAAAAATCCGCAGCGTAAACTCTCAAGACGTTCATTTTTTAACAAGATCAGGTAGCGATTTTTCAGAGAGTGACAGCGGATCCATCGAGGAATCTGTGTCCGCTTTCCACGCCCCCAGTTCCTGAAATGCCGTCCGCGCGCGTCCGGATCGTAGACACAGCGCCATCCACGCAAACGTGCCCGCCATGCGAGATCGGTATCTTCTTTGTAGGCAAAGAATAATTCATCGAAATATTCATGATCCCCGTACTTAATCTCCTCAAGCATGCGGCGCCTGTATAAACAGGCCGCTCCCGACCCTCCGAAGACATCTTCGCGCTTTCCATACTGCCCACAGTCCTCTTCCTGCTGGCCCCGATCGACTGTTCGTCTCGTCTTATACAGCTTGATGCCGGCACTGTCGAGCGTTTTCGGATTGTCAGCACTCAGCAGCTTTCCGGTCGCAAGTCCACAGCTTGGTAAAGAATTCATACAACCAACAAGTACGGCTACAAATTCTGCTTCCAGTGTGACGTCGGCATTGAGCGCCAGGATAAATTCTCCCGATGAGACCGCCATTGCCTGATTGTTTCCTCGGCAGAACCCGACGTTTTCAGAATTTTTTATGACGCGTAACGCGACTTCCGGATGCTTCTTCCTAAAGTCGCTTATTACTTGAAAGGAGTTGTCCTGAGAAGCATTATCAACAAGAATGACTTCCAGCCGGCGACAGCTTTGCTCTGCCAAAGCATTCAGACACGATGGAAGGTATGTCCCGCCGTTACGATTGACGATGACGATCGAAACAAGGCCTGAAATCGTCTGCATAGCCTAGAGATCTCCGGCATCGTCCGGGAAAGGCCCCTGGCTCAGATTCCGTGTCCGGGAAATGACATACGTCGGTTTGCCTTGTGCCTCATGATACGTACGAACAATCACTTCTCCCAGAAGCCCCATCGCAATAAACTGTCCTCCAATCAGAAAAAATAATACGGCCAGTAAAAAAAACGAATTATTTGCAATGACCATATCGTAGCGAATTCTCCAGTAAATCACTCCAAGCCCCATGAAAATGGAGAACAGCATGGAAATGATCCCGGACAGTCCAAAGATTTGAATCGGCCGCGTCGAGTAACTTAACAAAAACTTTACCGTCATGAGATCCAGCACGACTCGTAAGGTTCGTGAAATGCCGTATTTGCTGTTTCCGTGGGTTCTGGCCCGGTGGTTGACTGGAACTTCAGCGACTTTGACGCCGATCACACTTGCAAGGGCCGGGATAAAGCGATGCATTTCGCCGTAAAGCTCAATGCTCTGCAACACGATCCGTTTGTAGGCTTTCAGCGTACATCCATAATCATGAAGATGGACGTTGGTCGTCAGTGAGATCAATTTATTTGCCAGGTTGGACGGAAGCCGCCGGGTCCAGTACTTATCCTTGCGATTCACACGCCATCCGCTCACCACATCATAGCCCTCATCAATTTTTTGTAACAGTTTGGGAATATCCGCTGGATCATTCTGCAGATCGCCGTCCATCGGAATAATGACATCACCGACAGCCGCATCAAAACCGGCAGACATTGCTGCAGTCTGTCCAAAATTCCGGCGCAGCGTAATCAAGCGGATATCTTTGTGCTGTTCCGCCGCGCTCTCAAGAATCTCTTCGGTCTTATCCGAGCTGCCGTCGTTGACAAAAATAATTTCATAGTTCTTCCCAAGCCCATGCAGTGCATCCTTAAGCTCGGGAATAATAAGGCTGACATTCGTTTCTTCGTTATAAACTGGAATAACGACCGAAACATCTACAGTTCGATCTTTCATCAGAACGTTCGACATGACAAGAAAAAGACGTTTACCCTCATCTCAAAACCGTTGAGAGCCAAACGTCTTATCGGTCCTTCAAGGAAGTTCGCAGTGCTGAAAACACAGCGCCTACTTGTATAATTCATGAGCCAGCTCTCCGAAATCTGCATCGTCTGAGCGCTGGAGCAGGTCCGGGGCTTTTGCTTCGAGAATTTTCTTTTTCAGTAAGGTATAAAGAATTTTAATTGTTAAGAGGTAATTTAATGGACTGTCGTCTATGATCTGCTGGATCGTTTTCTGCCCGTCGATCAGATCAAAGACTTTCTTTGACGCTGGCTTCAGGTCTTTCCCGCCCTCCTTATCACGCACATGGACGTAATGTGAAAACGAGGGCATATTCTTTCTGTATTTTTGACATTCTTCTCGCTGATCAAAGCCTTCCATCAGAAGACTGTTCATATTTTTTTCTATAGGAGGATCATGAGAGCTGTCGCTCGAATCGAATCTAAAAAATCCTTCGTCCCACATAAGAATCCGGTAGACGGCCTCTTCCCCATTATGCCGATCAAGTGACGCCTGCACAATGTTGCCGTGCTCAAAAAATATTTTCCCGATCTTCTGTGAACTGTTTACGAGTTTGAGTCCTCCGCTCTTCTGACTCATCGCCAGAGTCTGCAGCAGTTCCGCCATCTGCATTTGCTTCAGGTTCCCTTGCAGTTCAGAGTCTTCCGCCTCTGATGCCTGCTGCGACAGCTGCGTCACTCGTTGGAGGATCGCGTTGATTCGTGCTGTCACTTCCGTAATATGGAAGGGTTTGGATATATAGTCATCAGCTCCGAGGTTCAGTCCCTTGACTTTATCGTGCAGTTCGCTCTTTGCTGTCAGAAAGATATACGGGATATGCTCTATGGCGGAGTTCTCCCGGACATGCCGACAGAGTTCGAAACCATCCATCTCCGGCATCGCGACATCAGCCAAAATAAGGTCAGGATTCTCTTTTTTCGCTAATTCCAGGGCATCCACCCCATTTGTCGCCAGCGCTACTTCGTAGCCTGATTTTTGCAGGCTTGATTGCAGCAAATCCAAGACTTTTTCATCGTCATCAGCGATTAAAATCCGTTGTGCTTTCATAACATATTTTTCTCCTCAGCTTGATACGTTTCCGAAGCGAGCGATCTCTTTCCCCTTATTTCACGGAGACCTTTCGTGCAGAATTAGGAAAGAGCATCAAACTCGTCAAGGAAATTCTCATGAGAACTGATCGCAGCAGAAATTTTAGGCTTTTTATGCAGCCAAGATTGATTCCTCTTGACAAATCAGACATCGTTTTTATACGCTGTATGTGAAATATGGCAGACTACTCGTCTCAGCTGAAAAGGGAGGATGGCATGGCAGATTTGAGTCTTGAGGACAAAGCGAAAGGGAAACGCATCATCACCCAATTTTTTCGCACAATGCCCGGAGTGCAGAAAACGCTGACAACAATTTTCGAACGCGACGGATACGAGGGGATTCACCGTCTTCAACGCATTCTCTATCCTGATAATTCTACAAAAGTTGATTCAATCGACTCGCTGCGCAAGACACTCAGCATGATCTTGCAACACATTTACGGCATGCCGGTCGAGGACAAAGAGGGGTATTTTCTGGATATTTCCAAATGTAAAACCGCATCTCAGGTGCTTCGCAAGGAAAAAGAAACCCTGGTTAATCATTTCTACGCCGAACTGCCGAAAGTGAAAGAGGCCTTACTGCATGAAATGCTTGAAGATGTGAATTTCTCATTCATGAGCTTTTTATGTCGGAAAATGATCGGGGAAGAAGAGCATGTGTCCGATATGCGGAGCTTTAAAAACCAGATTCGCGTTCTTCAGGAAACGATCTTTGAGCATGTAAGGGCAGGAAACTCAGAAGACACGTTTGTCAGCCAACTCAGTGAGTTTAAAAGCGAATTTAAGAAGCAACAGGGACAACCGTCCTCTGCTGCTGAAGAGGGGATGGAAGGCAGCTCTGAAAAACAACGTGTGATTCAGGACGTTCTCAATGAAAAAAAATATCACGGTCTACGGGATTTTCTCATTCGAACGACACGAAATGACACAAATTTTTCAGTATTTCAGCAGTACCTCGACAATGTGATGCCACCTGATGCCCGGCATATCAGTAAAGACATGAATTCTTTTTCAGAAGGCGTCAAAAAACTCAAGCAATTCCGTGACGAACTCGAGCAGGAATTGGCATAAACGCCGCGCCAGTATGAAATTCTTGATAAGAGTTCCCAACTGGCTGGGAGACTCAGTAATGAGTCTCCCTTTTTTTGAAGCGTTGCATCGTTTTTTCCCGTACAGCCAGGTGGATATTATTGCCAAAGAGAGCATTCAGGCGCTCTATGCATACCATCCGGCAATTGCCAGAATTCATCTGTTCCATAAATCCAGACTGAAAGGTCTGTTTGGAGGCTTTTCATACGGGCGCACTCTGCAAGCCCAGCACTGCTATGATGTCTTTTTTACTCTAGCTCCCTCCTTTTCCTCTGCATTTATCGGTTTTGGAGTCGGTTGCCGCTATCGGATCGGCTATAGACATGAGGCCCGTTCGATCTTGCTCACCCACAGCATTGCCCCGAGAGCAGATCTTCTCAGAGCTCAACTCTATTACGATCTCTTGGTACATTTCTGCCGAGTCGTTCAGGCTGATCTTCGCTGGTCTGACAAAGATATTCCTAAAGAGTTGCCCGCATTTTCAGAATACCGTTGTTCTGCCTTACGTCTGCCCTTTTCTGAAGAAGAAAAGCAGTCACGCTTTTTGACAAAGCACCCGGACACAGAATATATTCTGTTCAATGTCAATTCTGAAGCGCAGTCGCGGCGGCTTCCTGCAGAAAAATGGATCGAGCTGGGCAAACGCTTCCTGGATAATCCGCGTCAAAAACGCTGTGTGGTTTTCAGCGGCAGTCCAGTGGAACGCCTGCGGGTAAAAGCGATTACAGACGCGATCTCCCGGCCTGAAGGCATTCTTGATTATTCGGGGAAAACGACATTGCGAGAGCTGGCGCTGTTGCTGCGTGACGTCGATTTGGTGCTTTCAAACGATTCCGGTCCGATGCACCTGGCAAACGCTGTCGGAACACCGCTTTTAACCTGGCTTGGGGCTGCTGATCCCGCAAGCACGAGTCCCTTTAATTCCGAGAAGACGCTTGTTCTCAACAGATTGCTTGATTGCAGTCCATGCGTCAAGAATGTCTGTCGCTTCCCAACCGTCCGTTGTCTGGAACAAATCTCTGTTGACGAGATCTATGACAGTGCCCTGAGCTTACTGCGCATAAGTCCGAACAAGAGCAGGACAACGGCATGAAGAATCTCTGCTTTTTTAACAGTTGTCAGGTCTGGGGAGGTGGCGAACACTGGCATTATCACGCAGCATGTTGGTGTAAACAGCAGGGCTATTCTGTGCTTGTGATCACGAACGTAAAAAGCGAACTGGCAGAACGGGTCTCTTCGGCAGGCTTAACGCTGCGCCAAATTCAGGTGAGCAACCTCAGTGCTCTTCATCCCTGTAAAGTCCGGCGCGTCATGCAACTGTTGCGAGACTTTCGAATAGATGTGCTTTTTGCGAATTTACCATCAGATGTGAAGATTGCCGGATTGGCAGCCTATCTGGCAGGCAGCCCACAGGTCTTTTATCGTCGGGGGACAGCGCTGCCGGTCAAAAATTCCTGGCTGAATCGACTGATATTTCGCTATTTTCTAAGCGGTGTCATCGTCAATTCGCAAGAAGTAAAACGCAGATTGCTGCAAAACACTACTGCACTCATCCCAGAAAAAAAAATTCATGTGCTGTACAATGGTCTCGATCCGAAGGCGTATAAGCAACACCATGTTATACCCTTGTACGCAAAACGGAATGCTGAAATCGTTCTCGGCAATGCCGGACGTTTTGTCGGGCAAAAAGGGCATATCTACCTTGTCAAGCTTGCGCAGCACCTAAAAACACAAGGAGTACAATTCATACTCTTACTTGCCGGCAAGGGGCCACTTGAAGGATATATCCGAAGAATAGTCAAAGAGGCCGGGCTTGAACAAGAAGTACGCTTTGTCGGTTTTACCGAGGATATTAACAGTTTTTTGCATAGCATTGATATCTTTGTCTCCACCTCCTTACATGAAGGATCATCCCATGCGGTTCTCGAAGCAATGAGCGCTGGAAAAGCGATTGTCGCTTTTGACATAAGCAGCCTCCCGGAGATGGTCTTGCACGAACAGAACGGGCTGCTTGTACCTGCAGGAGATGTCAATGCCCTGGCGGAAGCCGTTGTTCGGCTTTTACACAATGCTGGTCTGCGAGAAAGAATGGGCAGGAACGGTCAAAATTTTATTGATAAATATTTCACAAAAGATACTATGTTTAGGCAATTGAAACACATCATAGAATATGGCAAGGCAGAAACTTTCAGTCACAATCATCACATGTAATGAAGAGACGCGTATCCGTGCTGCTCTCAAAAGTGCTGTTTGGGCGGATGAAATTGTTGTCGTCGACTCTGGGAGTACAGATCAAACGCTTGAGATCTGTCGCGAGTACACCCAACACGTTTTTCAGGAACCCTGGCACGGCTATGTCGAGCAGAAAAACATCGCGACGGCAAGATGTCTTCATGATTGGGTGCTGAATATTGATGCTGACGAAATCATTTCCACTGGATTAGCAGCGGAAATTCAGGAGATTTTTACATGCGGGCCGACGCACGCCGGGTATATGATCCCGCGACGCACTTACTATCTCGGAGCCTGGATCAGGCATTGCGGCTGGTATCCTGATAAAAAACTTCGCCTTTTTAATAAACAGCAGGGCCGCTGGACAGGACAGATGCTGCATGAAAAGGTTCAGGTTGAGGGAACGACTGCAAGCTTGCAGCATGATCTCTATCATTATACCTACGAAAATATCGAAGACCATCTTAAAACGATTAATACGTATACCAGTATCGCGGCCTCGCATAAACAGGGCTCGATCACGGCTGCCGGCATCCTGGGGCACACGCTCTTTACGTTCTTTAAAAAATATCTCATCAAGCAAGGCTTTCGAGATGGTGGCCGTGGCTTGATTGTGAGTCTGCTTTCAGCATTTAGCGTGGCAGTGAAATACGCAAAACTCTGGGAACTGCGTCATGTGCCACAAGAAGAGAAAAGGCTGACATGAAATGAGTGTTATATTTTCAATTGGCGTTCGCATCCCTGGGGAAGGAATGGGAAATCATGGCTATAATACTGCTGAGGGACTTGATCGGCATCATCTTTTGCAACGTGCCTTGGTTATGCAGTATCATGGTCACGGTATCGATCGTTCAAAAGTCACAACGTTTTATACTCTTGAACGGATAACCTTCCGACTGTCTCGATATACCGGGCTAGACAAGTACGTACTCAGGGATAATCTCTTTGACTGGTGGATTTCTCATCAACTAGAGCGTGAACACGCCAAAGTGTTTTATGGCTGGAATCATATCGCCTTGTGGTCAATTATGCAATCCAAACGTCTGGATATGATCACCATCCTGGAACGTGCAAATTCTCATCCTCTCACTTACACTCGTCTGCTTGCCGATGAGTACAAAAAACACGACATTCCTCACGCTCCCTATCATTCCCTTACTCTCAAAAAACATCTCAAAGAAATCGAAGAAACCGACTATATTGCAGTGACATCGGAATTCACGAAAGAGAGCTTGCTTGAACACGGTATTGACGAGCAACGAATTCTCTTAACACCTCTGGGAGTGGATACTCACGTATTTACACCAGCGCCAATCATAGAACAAGATGGAATTTTCAAAGTTGTCTATATCGGGCAATTATGTTTACGTAAAGGAGTCCAATATCTCCTTGAAGCCTGGCAGAAACTTCAATTGCAGCACGCTAACCTCGTTTTGATTGGGGATCTCGTCGATAATTTGGAAGAACTTCTTCATGGGCATCTTCAGCAGAGCCGGACAATCAGCGTCCGTCCTCATACCACAGATCCGTTTAAGGCATATCGTGAAGCTTCCGTCTTTATTCTACCCTCACTGGAAGACGGTTTTGGTCTGGTCGTCCTTGAAGCTATGGCTTGTGGAATCCCAGTCATCATCACCGAACAAACCGGAGCAAAAGACTGTGTACGCCATGAGACTGACGGGTTTATTATTCCCCCCTACAGCGTTGAAAGTATCGCCGATACTTTGCTGTATTGTTATAACAATCAATCGAAATTAAAGAGAATGGGCAAACATGCCCGCCAACAAGCCGAAAAATACCCCTGGAAACGTTACCAGGACAGCATTGTTGGGCATATTAAACACATAATTGATTGACACATAATGCCGCAAAGTTTTTTTATTCTTTGCCAGTCAAAAAGCTATGAGACACACGCGAATCGACATCATTGGGGCCGGAATCAGTGGCATGTCAAGCGCCTATTACCTGGCGAAACAGCTTGAAGCTACAGGGGAAGACAGCACAATAATCCATGTCTGGGAGAAAGAGAAAACGCTGGGAGGTCTGGCTGGAAGCTTCAGGACGGAAAATTTTACAGTAGAAAAATTTTATCATCACATTTTTCGGCGTGACCAGGATTTGCAAATGCTGATTCGGGATGTGGGACTGGAAGATGAGATCGTCTGGCAGCCTGCCGCCACAGGCGCCTATTATTTCAGGCAGCCCTACCGCTTGTCCTCGCCGATTGATCTTTTACGTTTTACGCCCCTGCCGTTTGTCGATCGTCTACGCCTTGGCTGGATGACCGTACAGGCGAAAAGCGTGAAGGATTGGCGTAAGCTGGATGATATATCGGCTAAGGACTATATTTGTAGAACAGCCGGACAGAGAGTGTATAACGTGGTCTGGGCGCCACTGTTTCATGGAAAATTCGGCAAACACGCCGAGAGGGTCTCTGCTGCGTGGTTATGGTCGAAATTAATCGACCGGGGAGGGTCCCGTAATTCACAGGGCCACGAATTACTCGGGTATTTACAGGGAAGCATGGGACGGATGTTCGAGGCAATCGCACAGTATTTACGCGATCGGGGACATCAGCTTCATACCGGACACGCAGTCGAGAGACTTATCGGGAGAGAGGGCGTTGTCACAGCGCTTGAAACCGCCGAAGGTCGCTTTGCAACAGATGTCGTACTGGGATGCACGCAATTACCTGATCTTGCAGAATTGTTGCCAGAGCAGGAGAACGTGTATCAGAACGCATTGCAGACGATTGACTTCTTGGCTAACGTATGCCTTGTGCTGACGCTAAATCGTCCATTGTCAGAATTTTATTGGACCAACGTCACTGAAACAGAAACTCCTTTTGTCGGTATCATCGAGCAAAGCAACTGGGCCAGAAAAAGTGATTTTAATCACAAGTCGCTTGTATATATCTCTGCGTACGTTGACGGAGACGATCCACGCCTGGCGATGGAAGCAGAAGCGCTCATTGAGCGCTATCTGCCTGCCGTCAAAAAAATGTTTCCGCATTTTAGCCCGGCTGCTGTCGAGCACAGCGCAATTTGGACCGCCCAATATGCCCAGCCGATCGTCCATACGGGCTATCGGCACAGCGTGCCGGATATTCAAACGCCGATTTCGAACCTCTTTGTCAGCAGCATGGCGCAGATTTATCCACATGACCGACAAATGTCAAATGGGGTCGCCCTTGCCAAAAAAGCTGTTGCATCTGCACTACACTATCTGCATCCCTGATAAACGGGACAGATTTTCTTTTCAAACTTAACATAATGTATATTATCGGACATTCAGAATGTCACTCAAGACGCCTTTGCCCACCATCAAAGCATTCCGCCCTTGTTGCAAGGCCGTATCAAGCCGTGCCAGGATTATGTCAAGTTCGTGTACAAGGCCCTCAAGGTCAGAAGGGATTTTTGCCCGACGCACAAACGACAATTGCTGCTCCTGGAGGATGGCTCGCCCAGTGCGGAGGATACGCCCCATTTGGCAGGCGCTGAACGAGCATATACCGCCCAGTCTGGTCAGTTACCAGGCTGTATTGGCGTCGGCAGCTCAACGTGTTTGGTCGGGTAGATCTGTACCTCTTCCATACTTTCAAACATCAGTGCGCGTTTCTCGCTGATTTTGATGGCGCTGCGCAAGGTGTGGTCTGTGGTCAAGACTTCAAAAATTTACCGCCAGGTCTTTACACTGCATGTGATTTTTTCCTCATCACATTTTTTGTGCTTCTGTTCTAGTCTTGACGCTAAATTTTTTCTGCATGCACTGTCATTGCTCAAATATCATACTCCTGAGCAGCTTGTAAGGTGATTTCTATAATTTTTGTACCGATTCGTATATTGTTGGATAGCAACTCAATAATAAGTGGTTTGACTTCTCCGATCACCCCTTCTCTTTTGGCCTGTAACAAGATGCCCAGGGTTCCTATGATGTTAAGTCCTTTCATTTTTGCCAATTTCCTGGCTTTTAAATCATCAATCAAGAGCATCGCGGGCTGGTGTTCTAAGGCTAAGACAATAGCCTCCGCTTCTCCTGTTCCAATATCACTTAACAGGAGGTCAACAGCCATGGTATTCTTGACACATGTTATCTTTCCCTGTACAAACTGTTTTAATTCCTGTGAACAAGGCTTGTCATTCCTGCTCACTTCGTCATAGACAGCTGTTGGCACACATATTTCCCGATATAGTTGTTCAAGGACACTCAACTTGTTTATGAGGGCAAGCGATATGAGTGGAGACGAATCGGCACTGATGATCATGTTGTCATGATCCTTGCGACTTCATTCTGAAAATCATCAGTATCATAACTGATAGCGGGTATATCATACTTCCCAAGTTCAAACAGAAAATCAATTTTATTCATATTGGCGAGTTCTGACGCTTTGCCCATTGACAACTTATGCATTTTATAGAGTTCCATCGCCGTATACAACTTCATTTTTTTGATAAACTCATTTTTGCTTTCGTTGAGCGTATAGAGAATATCTTCTGGTACACTGAAGACCAATTCTGTTGTGGTCATGGTGTTTCCTCTCTCTAATAACCATACCATATGGCGTGTATTATTGTCTCTTGCTGAGGTCACATGTCTGTGACGTTTGTTCCTTATCATCACGATAAGATCGTGAGAAGTAAAGTCAACTTTAAAAGTCAAACCTATTCATATATTTTTAGATAAATTCACACGAAGCTATGTCGTTTCAGATTGCACAAACTACATGTGAAAAATATCTCATCATAACAGATTGTCATTACACAATCGGTTTGCGCCGGGCACGCAGTTGAGCGCGGGCCAGGTCCGCGGCTTTCGCCCCTACCGCTTCAATGGCATGCGGGCCTAAATTTTCAGTCAATTCTTTTATGTCAATGTAGTAAAAGGGTGCCTGGACACTCACATGTTTCCGGCGAAGCTGAGTAAGCTGCGTGGGTTCTTCCAGCGCCATGAGTGATATTGGCTGGATTGGGATCGGAGATTGAGCAGCAAAACAGGACACTTCGTGATAGACCAGATCCGGATCGGTGAAATCTACCAGCATAAAATGGACGATATTGGCCAGTAGCGCAACAATTTCAATCGCAACTTGGCTTCCGGGCTCTTCAAACAGCACAGAAATCGGTGAATAACCGCGCTCACGCAGAACTGTCCTGATCGCATTCAACTCGTCTTCACGAGCCGGCAGAAAATACCCCAGAATCAACACGGCGTTCTTAATTCCGATATCATGGCTGTCTCGTATCTTTCGATCGTACAGCAGCAGGGACACCCATTGCGCCACATTCAAGGTATCCAGTGTAATGAGACACTCGTCTTCCAGTGCAAATTCCAGGTTATGCTGTCCGGTTCCGTCATCAGTCCGAACGTTCAGTGCGGAAATCCCGTAAATCCGGCTTCCGGAAAGATCGGTCTGCGATAGATTCGTTTCCGTCAAGCGCGCATGTCTCAGATCGGCATTCCGCATCTCTACGCCCTGAAGATTGCTTTGCTTCAGGTTGACCCAGCGTAAATCTGCCCCACTTAAATCCGAATCGCTCAAATCTGCCCCAGTGAGGTTGGCTGCGCTCAAATCGCACCAGCGCAGATCAGCCTGAACAGCCTTTGCATTGCTCATGTTTACCCAGCGGAGGTCGACTTCGCTTAAACGGGTTTTCCCCAAATTGGCTCCAGTCAGGTTCGCCTCGATGAGGATGACTTCGGTCAAATCGGATCCGTATAAGTTTGTCTCTTGCAGATTGACCTTGCTCAAATTGGCTTGACGTAAATCCACTTGACGTAAATCCATACCACTGAGCTTCGCACCGTTTAGATTGACGCCGTTCAATCCGGCTTTTGTCAGAATGGCATTGCTCAGGTCACTATCGCGTAAATCCGCTCCGCTGAGCGTTACTTCACTGAGATCTGCTTTACGCAGACAGGCGTTACGCAGGTTGGCCCGGCTGAGCGAGGCTCCCTGGAGTTGGGCGTCCGTTAAATCGGCATCGCTGAGATCGGCTCCTGTGAGAAATGCCGCCTTCAAATCTGCTTTTCGCAGGTTGATGCCGCGCAAATTGACCCGGCTCAAATTTACGCGGCAGAGTTTGGCCCGGCTGAGATTCGCCTCGCTAAGCTTGACGTCACTCAAATCGACATCGTGAAGCGTGACTTCACTCAAGTTGGCAGCGCTCAAGTTGGCATCATGCAACTTGGCTTTGTCCAATTCCGCCCAGCGCAAATCGGCTTTTTCCAAATTCGAACCGCTTAAATCAGCCCCAGTCAATTTGGCGTTCCATAAATCTGCTCGACTGAGGTCTGCGCCGCGCAAGTTTGCGCCTTTCAGATGTGCCGCACTCAAATTGGCCCATTGTAAATCCGCCCGTTCGAGATCGACCTCCTGCAAATCAGCGTTACTGAGATTGGCCCGGCTGAGATTTGTACGACTGAGGTTCGTGCCTTGCATACAGGTCCCACTCAGATTGACCCAACGCAGATCGGCTTTATCAAGTTCAGCACCTTGTAAATTCGCTCCGCTCAAATTCGTAGCACTGACATTTGCTCCACTGAGGTCAGCTTTGCTCAGATCAGCTCCACTGAGGTCAGCTTTGCTCAGATCAGCTCCACTGAGGTCGGCTCCATGCAAGCTGATATTTTGCAGATTCGCCCCGCAGAGATGAATTTTACAAAGCAGACTGTCTTTAAGAACGGTTGTGCTCAAATCAGCACCCTCAAGATGTGCTCCACTGAGATCAGTACCGTTAAGAATCACATCGCTGAGATCGACGTCGCTCAGATCAACGTGGCTTAAGGTCGCGCCGCTAAAATTGGCTCCGTTGAGATAAGCACCCCAAAGATCGGCCCCGCTGAGATTGGCGCCATTCAAATCAGCCCCGCTGAGATTGGCGGCACTGAGATTCACACCGGAAAGTTCAGCATTGCTCAGATTCGCCATCATAAGTGTCGCACCGCTTAATATGGCATTATTGAGAAGCGCTTCGCCTAATAATGCCTCCCGGAGAACAGCCTGATTCAAATCAGCATTATTTAAGTTTGCTTTATTTAAATTGGCGAGAGAGAGATTGCTGTTTCTGAGTTTTGCCCCGCTCAAATTTGAACGGCTGAGATCGGCTTCCCGCAGATCGACATCGCTCAGATCAACGTCACTGAGGTCTGCACAGCTCAGATTGACACTACCTAATGTGACCTCACTCAAGTTCACCCCAGCCAAAACAGCCCGGCTCAGATCGGCATGGCTCAGATCCGCTCCACTCAGATCGGCACGACTGAAATTTGAACGTCCAAGATTGGCTTTTGCCAGATTGACTCCACGCAAATCGGCTCGTTCCAGCTCGGCTTTACTCAGGTCAACGGTTTGCAGGTCTGCGCTGCACAAGCTGGCATCCGTCAAATTAACTCCGCTGAGATTGGCCCCCTGCAAATCCGCTTCGCTGAGGTCAGCATTACGTAAATCAGCCCAACGCAAATTCGCCCCGCTGAGATTGGCGTTGGTCAGATGAGCCTCACGAAAATCTGCCCCCCAGAGATTGGCATTTCGAAAATCCGCTCCTTGCAGATCGGCGTTTCGAAAATCGATTTCAATTAAATTACTTGTGCTGAGATCGGCTTCCCGCAGATCGACCCGCAGATCTGCGCCTTCCTCCTGTCGCCACTGGTTCCACGCCTCGGCACCCTGTTGTAACAGAGCAAGCGCTTCCTGATTCGCCATAACTGTGCGTTCTGCTATCCACTCTTTATGGCAGACTGGACAACAGATTCTCTCCTTATTGTGTTAAGCATATTGAACGGACACAGCTCGACCGTTATCAAGTATGAATAAGCACACAGCGAATTCTCTGTCAAGAAAAAATATTCTCCAACCCTTTGATTTCTAAAGGATTAGCGCCAGAGAAACACTTTAGTGAGCCATCGCTCGCAAACGGCTGATACGCTCCTCAGTTGAAGGATGCGTACTAAACAACGACATCAGTCCTTTGCTGCCGGAAAAGGGTTTCATGATAAACATGTGAGCTGTCGCGTTATGGGAGGGTGTTGCGGCAAGCGGACGGGCTTCCACTCCCCGGCTGATTTTGCTCAACGCATTTGCTAAGGCCAGCGGCGCTCCACTAATTTCAGCTCCGGCCTTATCTGCCATGAACTCCCGAGAGCGGGAGATGGCCATCTGAATGATCGCTGCTGCAATCGGCGCCAGAATTGTTGCAGCTAACAGGCCAATAATTCCACCGCCGTCATCATCGTCATCGCGCCCGCCGCCAAAAATTGCAGCCCAGCGCGCCATCGATGCCAGAAAAGATACAGCTGTCGCAAAGGTCGCCGCAATCGTAGATACCAGGATGTCACGATGCTTGACATGACCGAGTTCATGCGAGATCACTCCAGCCAGTTCTTCCTGCGTTAAGAGACGCATGATTCCGGAGGTCACTGCAACAGCAGCATGTTTCGGGTTTCGCCCGGTTGCAAAGGCATTCGGATTTTCCGTTGGTATGATATAGACGTTCGGCATCGGCAAATTTGCCTGCTTTGTCAGCCGTTCGACCAGACGATAGAGATCAGGAGCGCTGCTTGCCGAGACTTCTTTTGCCCGGTACATTTTCAGCACAATTTTATCACTGTACCAATACGAAAAAAAATTCATTCCCAAAGCAATGATAAAAGCCGTCACAATTCCACTATCTCCGGCGACAACGCCTCCTACGGCCATCAATAAGCCGGCAAGTCCGGCCATCAATACTGCGGTTTTCACTGAATTCATAATCCGATCCTCCTGAAAAAATTTTTCCGGAGACAATGCGGCATGATTGTCATGGCAGAGCTCCGGAATTACGATCATGTCGTACGGGACCATTCACTTTTACGTTCTTCGTTCCCCAGCCTTGCGCCTGTAATCAGATGATAGCCCCGACAAAAATCGCTGCATTTCATCGCCTTTTTATTTTGGGGCTGGATTTGTACAATACGCAGACAGCCTTCACCACAAGCAATGACTGGCCCGTCGGCACTGTCGCCATCAAGCACCTCTCCGGGTCGGAAGTCCCCAATTTCTGCAAGCGTCTTTTCTCCAGGAACGACCTCAAGCAGTTTCAGCATCTTCCCCTGAAAATATGTATATGCGCCGGGCCAGGGAAATAAGCCTCTTATTTTTCGATGGAGGGTTGTTGCCGGCTCACGCCAGTCAATCAAACCATCTTCCTTTTTCAGCATCGGCGCATACGTCGCAAGCTCTTCATTTTGAGGAAGACGGTTGAGCGTTCCAGCTTCGAGCTGTTTCAGGGTCTCAATCAGCACTTCAGCACCCATGTGGCTCAGGCTGTTATGCAGGCTTCCAGTCGTATCATACGGTCCGATCGGCAAAGCACGTTTGAGCAATATGTCGCCGGTATCCATGCCGCTATCCATAAACATGGTCGTGATGCCGGTTTCGCTCTCTCCCCGGATAATCGCCCAGTGGATCGGCGCGGCGCCTCGATATTTCGGCAACAATGAGGCGTGAATATTAATGCAGCCCAGAGCCGGAATATTGAGGATCGACTCTGGAAGGATTTGCCCGTACGCCACCACAAGAATGACATCAGGAGCCAAGCTCCTCAGAATCTCGATAACAGCTTTTTGCCGAACGCTTTCCGGCTGCAAGACCAGGAGACCATACTCTTCGGCCAGGATCTTGACCGGCGGTGGCGCTGTCGAACGTCCACGGCCTTTCGGGCGATCCGGCTGCGTTACGACAGCCTGGAGCGAGTAGCGTCGGTCAAGTAAAATCTGCAGTGCCGGAACCGCAAAGTCCGGCGTTCCCATAAACACAACTTTCATATCAACAATCCTTCTGAACGGATGCTCCAAAAATTATTCGTAACTGCGCTGTCTGTCACTACCCACCGCATAACAGGACTTTTCCTATCCGTAAAGAAAAAAATATCCCACCTTAGACATTCTCTGTCTAATTTTTGCGAGACCTGCATGCAAAACGCCGCTCATACAGAAGGTTTCAGCGTTCTTTGAAATTCATCTTGACACGAAAACACGGTCTGACTAAGCCAATCTCTGTATAGTATAAAATTGTAGAGCAGGAATGAACCTTCAGGGCTTCAGGAGGCTGTAAATTTATGGAACGCACGATTATACCAAGTGAAAATTTTCTCGTATCAGCCCACAATCTTTGGGCAAACCGCTGGCTTTTACTGACAAGCGGAAATTTTGAAACAGGGCATTTCAACACAATGACCGTCGGATGGGGCAGCTTTGGCACAATGTGGAAAAAGCCGTTTGCGCAGGTAGTCGTACGACCGGGTCGCTATACGTTCGAGTTTATGGAACAGTACGAAAGTTTCACTCTCTGTGCTTTTCCTGCATCTCAGAAACAAGCTCTAGCGCTCCTGGGAAACACATCCGGACGTGATGGCGATAAAATTGCCGAAGCCAGCCTGACTCCGTCTGCGGCTTCGTTGGTCGCAGCTCCAGCGTTCGAAGAAGCGGAACTTATCGTCGAATGCCGTACAATGTATTGGGACGATCTCAAACCAGCACATTTTCTCGATGCCTCAATTGAGAGCAATTATCCGCTCAAAGACTATCATCGCGTATATTTCGGGGAAATTCTGAGGATAACAGGCACAAATCTGTATTCCAGATAATTGAAACAGGGTCTGCTCGTGAAATCTGCACCTTGCCAGTCACTGGCCACACTGCTGCTGCTAGCCCGGAAGTTCTTCCGGAAGTTCTTTCGGAAGATGGTTTTGCGGCAGCACCTGCCCGGGAACCTGAAAATGTTCCACCTGCCTGTTGAGATGCTCTGCCTGCTCTGCCAGTTCATGAGCAGTTGTGGCGAGACGTTCAACCGTGGACGTATTCTGATCCACTAAACTGGTGACGTCACTCATGAATTCAGTGACATGCTGGGTGCTTATTTGTTGTTCTTTCATCGCCCGTAAGACCTGTTCGGCGAGCTGTTCCATATTTTCGACGATTTGCAGCAACAGGGAGGAGTTCCCTTCCTGTTGCTCTGTGGCATAGCTAATCTCTGAAATCATTTCAGCCATGTCTTTCACCGAATCGCCAACATGCTTGCTGGACGAGCTTTGCTGACGGACAAGCACAGCGATTTCTGCGGCAACCTCCGAAGAATGCTCCGCACTTTCTCCAATTTTATTTAACGCATCTCCGGCTTCATTTGCAATGCAGACACCGGTTTTCACTTCGTGGCGCCCCAGCTCGATGACTTTGGCGGCATCGGAAGAATCTTTTTGAACGCCTTTGATAATCTTGGAAATCTCATTTGTGGAGGTGCCGACTCGTGTAGCCAGCTCTTTAATTTCATCGGCAACGACAGCAAAGCCTCGGCCATGACTGCCAGCCTGGGCCGCGATGATCGATGCATTTAAGGCCAGCAACGATGTCTGCTCTGCCACTTCGTTAATGACATCAAGAATTGTCCCGATTTCCAGAGAGCGTGCTTCCAGGCTGGCGATAATGCCTGCGATGTGTTCGGTCACCTCTGAGATGGCCGTCATTCCAGAAATCATCTGTTCCATGGAACGCCGTCCAGATTCTGCGTCGCGTGTTGTTGCCTCGGAGAGCCATCTTGAATGTTCTGCTTGCTCCGCCACTGTTTCCAGGGATTGCACGATTTGCGTGACAGTAGAGACGGTCGTGTCGGCAAAGCGTGATAATTTACGAGAATTTTCGGCAATATGCTTTACCGATGAAGTCATTTCTGAAATCGAAGTGCTGGTTTCCTCTACCGATGACCGCAAAAGTTCTGTACTTAGATGCACGTCTTCGGCGCTGGCCTTCATTTGCAGCATTGCGGACGACGTGACATCAGCCGCGTTGCCGATATGTTTAAGCGCACCGGCATTGTTCGTGGCCGTATCCAGGACCTCCGCACTGATTGACGATAAATAATCGGCTCCGGAACGGATTCCTTCGATCACGCGGCCCAGAGCCTTTTGCATTTCTCTGAAATTCCGACCAAGTTGGTCTCTTGCTGATTGGAGTTCTACTTGCTTCCGGAGATCTCCTTTGCTAATATTTCCGGCGATCTCCCCGATCTCCATGAGGTATCCGATCATCCGCTCAAATCCGTTGCCAAAGGCATCTTTCGGAGAACGAGGGCGTACTTCATGGCTGAGGTTCCCACGAGAAATTTCGTTTGCGGTGTAGGCCATTTCACGAAAATACTCCATAAGATCTTTAAACGCACGGGCTAAGGTCCCAATCTCATCGTCGGTTTGACTGTCTGAAATTTGACAGTCCAGATCGCCGGCAGCCAATCGAGCTGCCACGTTCGACAATTCGACTAAGGGGCGTGTCATCCAGTGCGTGACAGACCAGCCGATGATCACGACAATAAGTACTATTAAGGTCAGAATCAGCATAATTCTCTGAGATTTCTTTATGATTCCACGCACATCTTTTTGAATTTTTCTCGTTGCTTGTGTGGCAAGTTTGTCGCTCTCAGTCATTAAGACCTGAAGAGAATTCCGTATCTCATGAACATCGTCCATTTTCGCGTAGAGTTTCAAAAACTGTTTGTTAAGATCCGTTGCATGCTGTTTATAACGTTCTAAAGTAGCAATTAACTCCTCTCCACAGAGGGCAACGTCCTTCTCGGACGAGAGTAAGGTTCGAAAACGACTCTCGAGATCCTGAAAAAGCAGAGACCACGTGGACCGTCTTTTCTCGATAATTAATTGATGTTGTCCCTTATGGCCTGCTTGATCGTCATGCGGCTCATAATGGTGGGCATAATAATGGATAAAACCTTCTAATTCACCTCCAAGTCGGACTACCGTTTCCCAGTAGCCCGGGAGCAGCAATTTGATTTGATCGATCCCGAACGAGTCTTTCCCGTCAATTGCGAAAAGTATTGAGTGTTCAGAGAGGATTTGCTCCAACTCATCGAGTAACTCAAAAAGACGGTCCTCCGTACCTTGCAATTGGCGGATGGTATCACGAAGCAACTCTCTTTCTGCAAACAAAAGTCTCAGGTCATCCGAAATCAGGGTGAGAAAATGTCGCATTTTCTCACTGGTCACCTGCTCGCTGATGCTCGAGATATTATCCAGGACGACCTGAATGTCATTTGCGTGCTGCTTGTCATCGCCATATAAAGAGCGGGCGCGGACTCTGAGTTCTATAAAAATGTTGTTAAGCTCCCGACCAGCTTGTGAGTTTTGAATGACCAGATTGACCTCTTCATGAATCGTATCCGTAAGAGAATCATGAATAGTGCGAAAGGACACATTCACGACAAGCACAATACCGCCAATCACCAGTACGATGAAGGCATTCATCAGAATAAGTTTACCTGTAATGTTCCACTGTATTTTCATGGGGCATCATCTACTATCCGTCGCCTGAATAACAGGCGTTCTCTCTGGAATTCTGAGTATCAAAAAATTGAACATATAAAACTATATGAGAAAAAACTTCATCACTGTCCAGATAGAACTGTCAAGCATTATTTCTTTTTATTAAAACTGCCTTTCAGAAAGTTGTCGCACGCCTGCCCGCTTCTTCCGTTTTTTCCCTGATGAGAGAACCATAAAAATCCAAAAAGAAAAATTGACAAATTTCAGGCTTTTAATAAGCGTGTCGAAAGATGGCAGAGTCAAGACCATCACAAACACACATTTTAATCCTACGCTTTTTTTATCTAAAGGAAAACCTTTAGAGGGCTTCACGACGTTTAACTTAAAGAACCACATTGATGCATAATCGCTTTGTTCGTTCAAGGACAAAACTATCCATTGCCTGTGTTTTCTTTATTGTGGGTGTCCTGTTCGCAGGAATGAGATGGCGACGGCACCTTGCGCCGGATGTCCACACACACCGCCAGACCAGACTCCTGCTGAATACTGTTGTCGAATTAATCATCAACTCGGCTGATGAAGCGCAGGCGCAAAAGGCAATGGAAGCCGCCTTTGCCGAGATTCAAAGGATTGAAGTCCTTATGAGCAGAGACAAAGAGGGGAGTCAAATCCGCCTCATCAACCAATACGCCGGCCAAAAAGCGGTACAGGTGAGTGATGAGGTGAAAGAGGTCCTGGAGCGCTCGCTTATGTATGCGCGGCAGACTGACGGGTTGTTTGATATACGTATCGGTCCGTTGGTGGAGTTATGGGGAATCGGCACTGAGCATGAGCAGATTCCGCTGCGCGGAGCTATCGACAGTGCCATCGCACATATCAGTACACTGCAGATTGCTATTCGTCCGAACGGCGAAGTCTTTCTCGACGATCCTCACGGCTCGCTGGATATTGGGGGGATTGCAAAAGGATATAGCGTTGATAGGGCGATCGAGGTACTGAAACAGCATGGCATCACGCGCGCTTTGCTCAATGCAGGAGGTGATATTCGCTGCATCGGCGCCAAGGCCGAAGGGAGTCCCTGGCGTATCGGGGTGAAGCATCCACGGGACGAGGGGATACTGGCAGTCATCGAGCTTCAAGACATGGCTGTAGCGACTTCGGGGGATTACGAACGATTTTTTCTTCAGGAGAATCTTCGCTATCATCATCTGCTCGACCCCCGAAACGGATTCCCTGCGAGAGGCTGTCGCAGTGTGACAATCGTTGCGTCGACTACTGCGCAAGCTGATGCGATGGCAACTGCTGTCTTTATCATGGGACCCCAGCATGGCTTAGAGTTCATTGAAGCACAGGGTGATATTGAAGGAATGATCGTCGATGCAGACGGCAAAATCGTAAGCTCTTCAGGGTTTTCCTTTCAACCTAACGCAGGTCAGGGACAGCGAGCGTCTGGTTTCGACCAGACGCCCGCTGCCGGGAAGTGAATGGAACTAAAAACATTTAAACAAGGCATTCATCCACACTACTACAAGGAGCTGACCAGTGACAAAGCGCCGATAAACATGCCGCTTCCCAAGGAAATCGTCATTCCGTTGCAGCAACACATAGGCGCTCCGTGCAAGCCTCTTGTCAGTGTCCGGGATGAGGTCCGATTAGGGCAAAAAATCGGAGAGTCACAATCGTTTGTCTCAAGTCCGGTTCATGCCAGTGTCTCCGGGACAGTAAAAAAAATAGAAGCTCGCCCGCATCCCGGCGGAGCAAAAGTCAACGCGATTGTCATCAGCCCGAGCGATGGCGATCAGGCCCTTCCTCCTCCCGGCCCTCAGAAAGACGCCACCGATCTTTCACCGGATGAGATTAAACGCGCTGTCAAAAATGCGGGAATGGTGGGCTTGGGAGGTGCAGGCTTTCCGACTCATATTAAGCTCTCTCCTCCAAAAGATAAACATATCGATACAATTGTGATTAACGGTGCTGAATGTGAGCCGTACCTTACATCAGATCACCACATGATGCTGGAGGCACCGGAAGATATCATTTACGGGACCAAGCTGATTATGCGGGCCACCAACGCCCAACAAGCCTTTATCGGCATCGAAGCGAACAAGCCCCGGGCAATTGAGACACTGTCCAGGCTGGTCTCGCAAGGCGATCGGATCACAGTGATCGCGCTGGACGTCAAATATCCGCAGGGCGCGGAAAAAATGCTGATCAAGGCCGCCGTTGACCGTGAAGTCCCGGCGGGCGGGCTTCCGATGGATGTTGGGGTCGGGGTCAATAATGTGACTGGTACCGTTGTCATCGCACGAGCCGTACGGGATGGGCTGCCGGTCATCGAACGCATTGTCACAGTAACCGGCAAGGGCATCAAAAACCCTCAGAACGTGCGTGTACGCGTAGGAACGCCGATTCGGGACATCATTGAATTCTGCGGAGGGCTGACTCCGGATGCCAGAAAAGTCATTATGGGAGGGCCGATGATGGGCATCGCGCAGTCAACGCTTGACGTGCCGACGATTAAAGCCAGCGGTGGCCTCTTAATTCTGACCGAATCCGAAATCAATGACATGCAGCCACATGCCTGTATCCGCTGCGGGAAATGTGTTCATGCCTGCCCGATGGGATTAATCCCCTCGAAACTTGGAGCGTTTATCGAACGGGACATGTTTGATAAAATTGAGGCGTATAACGTTAATGACTGTATGGAATGCGGATGCTGCGTATATGTCTGCCCGGCAAAACGCCCGATGGTGCAATGGATCAAGGTCGGGAAAGCCGTCCTTCGGGCGCGAAACGCGCGAAAAAATTAACTTCCTCAAAAAAAACGCGAAAGCGTGATACGTGACGCGCAGCGTGTGCCGCGTTTTGCGTTTTAGCACAAAAATTTATGGAAGAACACGTCTTTGTTATCTCATCAGCGCCACATGTCGAGTCGACGGACTCGATCCCCCAAATTATGTATACAGTGGTCCTTGCGCTTATTCCGGCGATGGCTGCCTCGGTCATTTTTTTCGGAGTTCGGGCGCTTGTGTTACTTGTGACCTGTGTCGCTTCGTGTGTGCTCACAGAATATGTTTTTCAGCGGGTGCGCCAAAAACCTGTCACCTTAAGTGACTGGAGTGCCGTTATTACCGGAATACTTCTGGCACTGGTCTTGCCTCCCGGACTTTCACTGTTTTCCGCAGCCCTCGGCAGCATTGTCGCAATCGCGATCGGAAAACAGGTCTTTGGCGGCTTAGGGTATAACATTTTCAACCCGGCCCTTGTCGGTCGTGCGTTTCTCCAGGCCACCTTTCCTGTTGATATGACGACCTGGGTTGCTCCCTTTTCGTATGCTGCAGGTCCTGATGCAGTGTCTGCGGCCACTCCTTTGGGCCTCATGAAGATGGAAGGGCAGACGACGGCGGTGATCAAGCTTTTCATCGGTAACGTGGGCGGCAGTCTGGGAGAGGCGTCTGCACTTGCAGTGTTGATCGGGGGCGGCTATCTCCTCTACAAAAAGTATATCGAATGGCGCACTCCGGCGGCATACCTCGGAACGGTTTTCGTCCTGGGAACATTGTTCTGGCTGATTGACGGCAGTAAATATCCGAATCCGTTTTTTCATCTGACAGCAGGAGGACTTATGCTGGGAGCTTTTTTTATGGCTACTGACATGGTGACTTCACCGGTGACGCCGGTCGGCTGCTGGGTGTTCGGCATCGGGGCGGGGCTGCTGGTGATCGTTATTCGTCTCTTCGGTGGAGTCCCGGAAGGTGTGATGTTTTCGATCCTTTTGATGAACGCCGTGACACCGCTTATTAACCGTTACACAAAACCGAAAGTCTTCGGAGAACGCATGAGGGCGAAATCATGAATAGTGTCGTAAAACAGATGTTTGTTGTTTTGATTCTTGTCGGTTCGCTTGCCGGTCTGGTGCTGGCAGGATCGTATAAAATTACCAAACCCATGATCGCACAACATAAACTCGAAGAGTTAGAGCAATCGATTTTTGAGGTACTGCCCGACGCCAAACGCTACGAACAAATCGACTCAGACGCGATCCGTGTCTATAAAGGCTTGAGAGACACGCATAATATCGCAGGTTACGCGTTTGTTGCAACGGGACCCGGATTTCAAGGTCCCATCGAAATGATGGTTGGAATTGATGCATCGTTGCAGAAACTGCTCGGAATGCGGGTGCTTGCTCAATCAGAAACGCCGGGACTCGGCGCAAAAATTATGTATGAGAGCTTTCAGGGGCAATTTGTGAACTTAACGCCCAACTGGCTCGATACCATGCGGGGCGGCTCCGCTCCTGACGATGCCGGAAAGAGGAAGAGTGCGCAAGCAACAGAAAACCCGGAATATATCGGCTATGTCAAAAACGTGACTCCGGACAAGCCGAATGACATTCAGGCCATTACCGGCGCCACAATTTCATCGGCGGCCGTGGTGACAATTATCAACCAACACCTCTCGACGTTACAGGAGGTTGTGGGGAACGAAATTCAGTAAAAGGGGGAAATTCACATGCCAGATACAGCAGCAGAAATCAGCACACCCTCAAGCCGGGAACAACTTGATGTGCTTGCTGAGTTTAAACGTGGACTTTGGACGGAAAACCCGGTCTTTCGTCAGCTTCTCGGACTTTGTCCAACTTTGGCGGTCACAAACTCCGCCATCAACGGCCTGGCCATGGGCCTGGCCACAACCTTTGTTCTGATTTCATCAAGCTTTATTGTCTCCCTCATCCGTAAACTCGTGCCAAACCAGGTTCGAATTGCAACCTTTACAGTGATTATCGCAACCTTCGTGACCGTTGCCGAACTTTTTTTAGCGGCGTTGTTTCCTCCGATTAGCAAAGCGTTAGGGCCGTATGTCCCGCTGATCGTTGTGAACTGCATTATCCTGGGCCGTCAGGAAGCCTTTGCCTCGAAAAATCCGCCCCTGAAATCGATCCTGGATGCATTGGTGATGGGCTGCGGCTTTATTGCGACACTGACGACTCTGGGGATTGTGCGTGAAATACTTGGTTCAGGTATGATCTTCGGCGTGAGGATTTTAGGATCGTGGTTTAAACCCTGGCTCATCATGATTCTGCCGGCAGGAGCCTTTCTGTCGCTAGGCATCGGCCTGGGTATTATCAATCACATCGTCGGGAGGGAAAAAGGATAATGGAATATTTTATTGTTTTTATCGGAGCTGCGGTGGTAAATAACTTTGTCCTGAGTTATTTTCTTGGAATCTGCCCCTTTATCGGCGTATCAAATAAAACCGATTCAGCGATTGGAATGGGGATGGCGGTCACCTTTGTGATGACCCTGACTGCCATCATCAGTTGGCTGATCAATCATTTCATTTTGATCGGTCTCAAGCTCCCCTTTCTCCAGAATGTCTCCTTTATTTTGGTCATCGCGTCACTTGTGCAGCTTGTCGAGATGTTCATCAAAAAGATGGCCCCGGCTCTATATCAGGCTCTTGGGATTTACCTGCCTTTGATTACGACTAACTGCGCCATTCTGGGACTGGCCTTGTTCAGTGTGCTGCGAGAATATGACTTTGTCAAAAATCTCTTTTTCGGCCTCGGAGCCGGAGTCGGCTTTACCTTGTCATTAGTCATTATGGCAGGCATTCGCGAAGAACTGGAACTGGCCGATGTTCCCGTTCCTCTTCAAGGAGCCGGAATTACCTTGATTTCCGCCGGGATTTTGTCGTTGGCATTTATGGGCTTTGCCGGAATCATCTAAAGGGGGGAGAGAACATTATGATGAGTATTGTGTTAGCCATCGTCAGTATGGCAGCGTTATGTTGTGTATTTGCCTTATTATTGGCAGTTGCCGACAATAAGCTTCGCGTTGAAGAAGACCCGCGTGTCACTGCGGTCTATGAAGCGCTTCCCGGCGTTAACTGCGGTGGGTGCGGATTTCCTGGCTGCATGCCCTTTGCCGAGCACGTTGCGGCTGGTGAAGCACCAATTAATGGCTGTGCTCCCGGAGGATCGGAAACTGCTCAGAAAATCGCCTCAATTATGGGAGTGGAAAGCAGCAACACCGAAAAGCAAATCGCCGTTGTGCTCTGTCATGGCGGTCGTGAAGAAAGCGTCAGAAATGCCGAATATCGCGGCGTTGAAAACTGCCGGGCCGCAGTCATGATTGCCGGGGGCGGCAAAGAATGTCAATATGGCTGCCTTGGCTATGCCGATTGCGTGGCCTCATGTCCCTTTGACGCAATCACGATGAATGAAAACGACCTTCCGGTCGTGGATGCCGAACGATGCACCGCCTGCGGCAACTGCGTCGAAGCCTGCCCTCGAAATTTAATCGAGCTGCATGCCGTCAGCCACAAGATGTTTGTCTTCTGCAAGTCTCTCGACAAAGGGCCGGCTGTGAAAAAAGCATGTAGTGTTGGATGCATCGGCTGTCGCCTCTGCGTTAAGAACAGTCCTGTGGAAAACGGCATTACGATGCAAGGGAGTCTCGCCTGCATCAACCATGATATCTGCCCATCCTCTGACCTTGTCGTGGAAAAATGCCCCATGAACACCATCCAGCTGCTCTGACACAGGACTGGTGGAGTGCTGCATGATCTGCCGGCACTCCACCAGTCCTGTGTCAAATTTTTTATTTTTTTTATTCTAAAGCTTGCTTTTTTTTCAAAGCGGTATATACTGTATGAAGCACAATGCAATGGAGGGGATCGTGTTATGCTTGTCGAAACAGGACGAGTCGCAAAAGTAAAGGGTAAGACGGTTATTGTCGAAATTGAAAAACGCAGCGCTTGTGCAGAATGCCATGCCGGCTGCGCCTGTGATATCGATAAAAGCATCCGACTTGTAGAAGCAAACAATCATCTGGGAGCAGATGTGGATCAGTATGTGCAGGTCTCGATTCCAAATGAGAGCGTCTTAACGGCATCCGTTGTCGTTTATGTCATTCCGCTGATCGCGCTGGTCACGGGAACATTGCTGGGCAGTTATATTGGAAAACATCTGGGCGTCGAAATCCTTTTCGAAATTTTCAGCGGTTTTATCTGTCTTGGACTTTCGTTCCTGTTTGTACGCTATTATAACAATATCTTCAAACAACAGATTAAAAACCAGCCGGTAGTTAGCAAAATAGTGCAATAAAAAAACAATGAGGGAGGATGAGGGCTCATATGCTCATTCAAAGAACTGGCGAGCTTCAGCATTTGACGGTTGGCGAACATTCAAAATATAAAAACGTTGTCTTCTCCGGAGACGAGAAAATCGAACTGACCAATGACAAAAAGCTCCCTTTTAAAATCCTGAAGGGTGACAGCTCATCGTATTTATACGTCGATCTGTTTGCGATAAATTTTGGTTACAAGGAACGCTTGAAAAAACGTGACAGTACCGGCTGGACGAAAATCTATTATGGCTGCTCCCGGGCGGTTCGTGATGAGATTCTGTTTTTAAGTGAAGATGAAATTATCGAAATGTTTTCCAAAGATAACTGCCATCACCAATCCTGCCAATACTGGTCAAATCCGACGGGACTGACCGACCGACGCTATGCCTTCAATTGTATTCTGGCCCGTTATCGTACGATGAATCATATCGGCCTCAAAGAGGGCTTTACACTGGAGGAAGTTGGCCGTATTTACGCCTGCACCCGTGAGCGTATCCGTCAGATCGAGGAAAAGGCTCTACGACGTATGCGGCACAAATCGCGTATCGACCGGTTCAAAATTTTCAAAGAAAAAGTGCTCAATTATAATGATTACACCTACGGGAAGTTCCAAACGTCTTAACGCTACACACAGATCAAAAAAGCCTCTGAGTAACAATTCAGAGGCTTTTTTTCTGTGATACAAAGGGCCTTCAGCCCAGACAGACCTGAGTGCTTATTCCTCGCCTTCCGGTTTCAGAATGTCTCCAGACACGATTCCCTCTCGTGCTGTTGCCACAGCGTCTTTCATGTTCTGTGTTGCAGACTCAGAGAACATCACATCGATAATGCCTTCACTCAAGCCGGACGTTATCACATCGGCTTTCAGCTCTCCTTTGATAAATTTACCAACGACAAAGAGATAGAGCTGATCGTATTTATAAATCACACTGCCGGGGATCATTTTCGGATCAGTGGCGTTTTGGTTGCTGGCGAAACCAATAAATTTTTTCCCGGCGTCCTGAGCAGCCATGAGAGTTCCTAAACCAGCCTGATTCGCATAGGCAAACAAGACATCAGCCCCACCTTCAATCATGGAAACACCGATTTCCTTGCCTTTGGCAATATCCGACCAGGAATTTGCATAGGCTCGAATTGCCTTCTTAAAATTCGGGTTGACGCTTTTCGCACCAGCAGTGACACCATTAAGTGTATCGATCATCAACGGATTGGGGAAGCCGCCCATTTCGCCGATAATGCCGGATTCAGTCAACAGACCGGCCAACACACCGGCAAGGTAGCCGCTTTCCCACTCGCGAATAGTGACGCCACTCAGGTTGTTCCCATTTGTTTTAGCGCCATTAACGATCAAATAATGAGTATCGGGATACAAAGGTGCAATCGTTTCGGCGGCATTATCAAACTGCGTTCCAGCGGCAATCACCAGATCGTAGCCTCGCTCACCATAATTTCGAAAGGTGGATTCAAAATCAGATTGCTGAACGTTTTCAATATATTCGATGTTTGTGCCAAGCTGTTCATTACACGCCAGCAAGCCACTGTAGTTTGTCGCATTCCAGCTCTGATCGTTAATTGGACCAGGCAGAACAAGAACAGCTTTATAATCTTTTGTTGCCTTGGCATCAGCAGCTCCAGCCGTTGCGAGCAACATCACACAAACAAACATGACAACAGGCCCAACAATGTTAGAGTATTTCATATATGTCCTCCTTAGGTGAATTGGTGAATACGTTGTTAACGTCCTCTGAAAGACTTCCATAGTGTATCCATCTTACAACGACAAGAAAAAAAATCACTTTTTTTCATACGGAATACTCAAGGACGCCGGAGCAACAGATTTGCGGCTTAACATGAGAGTTGCACAAATCGTCACGACATACGGAGACGCTAAAAGGAGTTCGTATGGAATAATTGTAATTCCAGTGGTCAGTATCCGAGTCGAGAGCGCATCGGCAATGCCGAAGATCAAGGTCGCCATCATGATTCGCACAGGATGCCATCCTCCGAAAATTACCGCAGAAAAGGCGATAAAACCGCGCCCGCTGATAATATTGTTTGTAAACACGTTCAAATAGGCTAACGAATAAAAAGCGCCGCCGAGTCCGGCCATCGCCCCGCTGATTAACATCCCGGTATAGCGCAGACGATAGACATTTAAGCCGGCGGAAGCAACCACGTCCGGTTTCTCTCCGGCCGAGCGGATTTCCAGGCCGAATGATGTGTGATACAAGATGTAATACGCAAGCAGTACGAGTACGCCTGCGAGATAGACCATAAGGTTATGCTTAAAGAAAATATCTCCTAAATAAGGAATTTGAGAGAGAAGTGGCAGCGGAATCTTTTGAAAGGGACTGATTGTAATCGGCAGCAGAGGAATTCCGAAGATGACTCGATAAAGATACATCGTCATCCCGGCAGTCAAAATATTGATCGCGATTCCGCTCACAACCTGATTCACCTTAAAGCTGATCGTCAATAAGGCGTTTAACAGAGCGAGCACAAGCCCGACAGCAATTGCTGCAAGCAGACCGACGCAGAGATTTTTCGTAAAATGAGCGGCCACAAATCCTCCCCAGGCACCGGCGAGCATCATGCCTTCGATACCGATATTGAGCACTCCCGAACGTTCAGCGTAAAGCTCACCCAGTGCGGCGATCAACAAAGGTGCTGCCAGCCCGATGCCCGCGGCAAGTAAATTGACCAAAAACATATCGTTAAAGACGCGTGTCCGCAAGACGCGTGAAAACCTTCTTCAAATGCAGAAGCTATGAAAAACTCTTTACACGTTTCGCAGACGACACCGTTACTCTGTTGAGGTTTGCGTTCGCGCCGTCAGCTTTTTGCTTTGGCGCTGCGCCACCATTCCTTGAATATAATATGAGATCAGAACAAAAATGACGACAAAGCCCTCGATCATGGTAATCGCGCTTGTCGGCACCTTTGAGGTCTGCTGAATAATATTTGCGCCGACTTTTAAAAAACCAAAGAACAGGGAGGCCAGGACGATTCCGATCGGATTTGTGTACGCCAGCAGGGCGATAATCGTCCCCTCTCCGCCGATATTCGGTGAGAAGCCCTGAATGAGAATATGCTGTACTCCGTTAATCTCGATAAACCCGGCCACACCGGCAAAAACACCGGTCAGCAGCATTGTCACGATCAAAACCTGCTTTGTCTGAATTCCCGCATATTCAGCGGCTTCTCCATTTAAACCGACAGCCCTGATTTTGAAGCCGAGCGTCGTCTTTATCAGGAGAAGATAAAATACAGCAACAAAGAGCAAGGCAAGCACCAGTCCCCAATGCAGGCGGCTGCGGGAAAACATCAGAGGGATATAGGCCTGCTTCGGAATCGGATCGCTTTGCGGATAGGCCCCCAGTTGCTCTTTAATCGGGCCATTGACCATGAAATTAATAATTTGAAAGGCGACATAATTGAGCATGATGGTAATGATAATCTCATTTGCGTTGAATTTGGCTTTCAGCCAGCCAGCCAATCCGCTCCAAAGCCCGCCTGCTAAGGCGCTTAGGAGAAAAGCCAATACGAGAATTCCTGCCGTGCCCAGGCCGGCAAATTTAAGCGAGACGAGCACCGCTGCCAATGCTCCCATATAGAGCTGTCCGTCAGCTCCGATATTAAACAAACCTGCATGAAACGCAAAGGCAAAAGACAGAGCGCTGAGCATCAAGGGGGTCGCCTTGACAAAAATTTCTCCGATCGAATACGGGTCCTTAAGGGTCATCAGCAACATGGTTTTATAAATCTGCAAGGGATTCAGTTTAAGCAGCAACAGCATCAAGCCGCCACAGATAAAGGCCAGCAGAATCGAGCTGATCGGATAGAGCCACATCGAAAACCTGTACTGGTCTTTGCGGAGAATGACTGTTTTAATGCGTGCAATACATCCCATACCTTAGTCTCTTACCCCCGCCATCAGAAGGCCGATCTCTTCAATCGTGGCTTCCTCGGCATCAAATATTTTCAAAATCTGTCCCTGATACAAGACCCCGATACGATCTGATAAGCCGAAGACTTCCGAAAGTTCAGTGGAAATCAGCAGAACGGATTTTCCTTTATCCCGATATGCCATAATCACGCGATGGACATATTCGATCGCTCCGATATCCAGTCCGCGCGTCGGCTGAAATGCGATCAGAAGCTGCGGATCGAGCGACAGCTCACGCGCAACGACAACTTTCTGCTGATGGCCGCCGGAAAGATTCTTGACTTTTGAGTCGGGAGACGGGACTTTGATCGTATAATCCTCGATCAAACTCTGTGCGTTTTTCAGTGTGGCTTCGTGATTGATAAAATATCCGCTTGCATACGGGGGATGGTAAAAATTTTTCAACAGGAGATTTTCACGAACCGACATTTCCAGAATCAGGCCGGTTTTCTGCCGATCCGAGGGGATAAAACCAACGCCGCACTCGTGAATGTCTCGTGCGCTCAAGCGGCTGATCTCTGTCGCGCCGACATAAATCTGTCCTGAGTCCGCCTTGAGCAGACCGGAAAGGACATTCGCCAATTCCTCCTGTCCATTCCCGCTCACTCCGGCAATCCCCAGGATTTCACCGCATTGAATCGAAAACGAAAGGTCTTTCAACAACGCTTTTTCGTGACGATGACTCACAGAGACGTTCTCGACCCGCAGACCTGTTTGCCTGGCAGGGGGCGTTGTACTCTTTTGCACCGTGAAAGAAATCTCCCGGCCAACCATCATCCGGGCCAGCTTGTTGGCGTCGGTCTCTCTTCTATGCACTGTTCCGATCAGTTTTCCATCCCGAAGCACCGTAATTCGATCGGTGATTGCCATAACTTCATGCAGTTTGTGGCTAATGAAAATTACCGAATTTCCGGATTGGACAAAATGACGCAGAATTTTGAACATTTCCGCGCTTTCCTGAGGTGTCAGCACCGCAGTCGGCTCATCCATAATCAACAGCTTTGCGTCACGATAAATGGATTTCAGGATTTCTACCTTTTGCTGAACGCCAACAGGCAGATCTTTGACATAAGCCCAGGGATTGATCTGAAAGCCAAGCTGCTTTGACAAATCAAGAATATCGGCAGCGGCTTGCTGCAACTTCAGACGTCCTTTCTGTGAGGCGAGACCCAAAACCAGATTTTCGACAACCGTGTGGGTGGGGATCAGCATAAAGTGCTGATGCACCATTCCGATTCCATGAGCAATCGCCTGCTTCGGCGAGTGAATTTTGATCGGGCGTCCATTGATCACAATCTCACCCCGGTCTGGTTCACACAGGCCGTAAAGGATATTCATCAGGGTTGTTTTCCCAGCTCCATTTTCCCCCAGAATCCCTAAGACCTCACCATGCTTGACGGCCAGGTCAATCGCATCATTGGCGATAAGCTGAGAAAAATATTTTGAGATTCCTCGCATTTCGAGGAAATATGCATCGTGTTTCATCTTGGTTTCCATAAGATCCTTTACACAGAGAAGAGTCATCAAGCCTTTCCTGCTGTTCGCCGCTTATAGTGTTCCTTGTAAGAAATGGTCAAGAGAAAAGTGTTCTCATTATAAAGTGCTACGGCAGTCGAGGATCAAGACTCTGAGATCCCAGGATCTCATGACGGACACCACAGCCTGCAACCCGTCCCTGTTTGAGAACCAGGACATGGCTGACCGCGTCAGGCATGTCTGTAACATGATGAGTCACATACATAATATTGAACGCCCCTTGTCCACAGAGACGGTCCAGCAGAGTGAGAATCTGCGTTCGATGTCCGGCGTCAAGGCCCTGACAGGGCTCGTCCAGAACGACAAGTCGGGGATCCTTTACGAGAGCCCGTGCTAACAGAACCATGCGCTGTTCTCCGGCTGATACTGCGCTCAAAGGACGTGTACGAATGCGCTCGAGGCCCAGAACTGAAATCCAGGTATCAGCGGCAGCGCGTTGGTCAGAAGTGGGATGCCGATATAAACCGACAGAGTCGTGGAAACCGGAACAGACCACCGCATAGCAGGTCGTATGGCCGTGATAGTAGATAAGCAGCTCTGGTGAGAGCCAGCCGATTTGCCGCTTCAGGTCCCAGATACTTTCGCCGGACCCCCGTTGTATTCCGAGAATTTTCAGGTCATTGGCGTAGGCCTGTGGATTGTCCCCCAGAATCAGACTCAAGAGTGTGCTTTTGCCGGCTCCGTTATGCCCGAGCACAGCCCAATGTTCATCGGAATTCATTGTCCAGTCAATATGATGCAGCACCTCAATCTGCCCGTAGTGAACAGAAACCTTCTTCATCTCGACAAGAGGACCATCAAGCTGTGATCGCGGCTTTTGCGGGAGAGATGGAAAATTGAATTCAGGTTCAGGGAAAGAGGACTGAGGTGGAGCCGTCATGGAGCGCAGAAAATCCGTCTTTGGAATTGAAGCTCTCTCGCCCTGTGCCATCACCCTGCAATCCTTGACACAGAGGAGATGTGTCAAGCCCTCAAGGATTTCATCGCTTCGGGATGTCAGCAGCAAGATATGCAGACCGTTATATGTGAAAAGCTCTTCGATGGCCTCCCGTAACAAGCTTCTTGACGCAGTATCCAGGCCACTGAACGGATCATCGAGTATCAGCAGCTCGGGTGATTGCATGAGTGCTCTGGCAATCATCACTTTACGGGCCTCACCGTGGGAGAGATGAATAATCTTCCGAGCCAGCAGATATTCGATCCCCAGAAGCTTGACAGCGTTATCGCGTCTCTGTTGATACAGCGCTTCAGGCCGTCTTAAAGGCGTGACTTCAAAGGGGGAGCGGTGTTCGATGCTTTTCCCTGTCAGAAGCTCTGAAACGACAGGAGCATCTTGCCCTTCGAAGCTTTGCCAGCGAGCCTGATGGTAGGCGGCATGGCGACAAAGCAATGCTTTATGCGCTTCTGCTGAAACTCGAAGGATTTCCCCGGGTTTGAGGTAAGACCGGCCGTGTTGCCTATCCTTACTGAAAAAATATTGAATACGCCCCTGAACAAGAGGAACTTTACGGCAAAGAGCATCAGCCAGAGTCGATTTTCCAGAGCCGGTGGCCCCGATAATTCCCCAATGCTGCCCTTTCTGAATTTTCCAGTCTGTCGAGTGGAACGACAAGTGATCAGCGATACGTATCGTGATCTTATGAACTGTGATCAAGGGCTCGTCCACAGGACTCAGGGAATGTAAATTCGTCCGACAGGACTGCATGAGAGATTTCCCCTGTGATCTTCCGCCTCGACATAGTAACGTATATCGCCGGATCCGCTCGGCAAAATCGTCTGATAGCAGTTGGCAATGAGACTCGGGCTGGTACGTGAAGGATAGGGGCCTTTGTCCGTCAGCGTTCTCCAGCGTTTATTGCTGCCGTCGGCATCATAACAACACAAGCGCGCTTTTTTGACACCGGAAACATCATAAATAAAGGTCGTTACGGTGGCTTCCGGCGGAGCATCCCGTAAATTGCCGTGGGGAGCCCATGTCTTTCCGCCCGGATTTGTGGGGCGCACCCATGGGACAAAGATCGTTGGTCCAGTTTGATCGAGGCTGTTCTTAACACGTTCAGCTAACGCGTGCCTCAGCATCGAGATCCCTTCGTTTGCCGCATTCGTGACCTGAATATCCCATGCTTCCTGCCCAGTCCAGTACCAGTAACAACTGGTTTCAGCCATATACAGAAGCCGTTTGACCAAGGCCGGCAGTTCTGCACCGTCTTGAAGATCTTCCAGCGTATGAACAGCATTCTGAAATGCCGTCAACACGGCCCAACTGTTAAGGTCAGGAGAATATTCCTGCTCTGCCAAAGAAAACCATTTGCTAAACTGGGGGTCTCCATGATCAGCTCCGGCCCAGGAACCGGGTTCAAGATGGACGCTATTTTCGGGATCAACCGGGAATCTGTCAAGATAGTCTCTGATGCTAATCAGTTGGAAACGTGGATCCGTTTTACACATTTCCACCAATCTCCCGGTATTGCACGTATAGTAACTTTCTGCTCCGCCGCCGTGATTATCACCGTCGGAATGCAGGACAAAGAAAGGTGGGTGTTCCGGGTCAAAGCGGTTGCTTTTAACGATCTGATCGTAAATCTGTCCCATCACCATCTCATACTGCAACGCACCATAACCACCGCGAGCATCTTCGTTTCCCAGATAACGCTCTGCGGGAATGCCGATGATGTCACTACGCACGCCGTTGTGATCAGTATAGGACAGCATGCAAGGTTTCAGCAGGGTTGGAGAGATCTTACCCGGAGCCCAGATGCAATGCAGCTGCAGCCAGTCCCCGACTGCCGGATTCTCTTGATCCGCTGGATTCGGAGCCAGCATCCCTTCCTCTGTCCCGGAATACGGATAGTCTTTGCAGGCACGAAAATGATGAATGGAATCGTAAATAACCGCATTGACTCCGGCTTTTTTCAGCGCGGGAATCATATGGGGCGCAAATGCCGTTTCCGGCGGAAATAAAATATCAGCAGCATCAACACCGAAATTTTCTCGGATAATGTCACGATGCATTTCGATTTGACCGATAATATCCCGCTCTGGAATCAATGCCATCAACGGATGGAAATGGCCGAAGGCAGTAAAATCAATCCGGGGATTTCCGCAGGCTGTTTTGGCTTGAGCCATATCCCGCAGCTCATCCTTCCAGGCTCCAAAAGCGCCATGACCGCGACCGGTTTCCGCACAGCGGTTTAACTGTTCAATCAGTGTTCCCGACCAGCTTGTGGAAAGCCCGGCATGAGGCAGGCCGCCGGAAATATACTGACGCACTGCTGCCGGAATGAAACGCGTGTAGGGCCCCACCCGCTCTCCAAAAATGTCGTCTTTTCCCTCGTCCCAGGCGTCTCTATCTATGGTATCATAATAGGGTTGATGCATATGCTTATGAATTCCGAAATATATAACAGGACTGGGCGTGTTTTCAGACATAACACAGCATTGAGAGGGGGATTCCTGCTGCTCGTCGCTGGAGTCCTCAGGCTCTGCATCGGGAGCCGGCACCGCTCCGTCGTCTTGCGGCTGCGCGGAAAATGCCTGTTGGGAGACGCTCTCTCTGACCGGAAGTTGGCGGTGCTCGATAATCCAGTCCTGCGGCCCGGCAGCACTGATATCCTCACGGCAGCAGCCTTCAATCTGTAAATACACCGTACCGAAATGATAGGATTCTGCTGGAATCGTAAAGCGGTAGATTTCCGCTTTTTCACGATGCACATACTCGTCTTTGATGATCCATTCCCATCCGTCTTCGTGGCGTAAAATAACCTGTGCAAAAGGGACCTCACCATCGGTCTCCATCACCACATGAAAACCTCTCCCGACTTCTGCATATTCGGGCAACTCAACCTTTACAATCCTCGTGAACACCATACGCTAGGCTCCTCCATGTATGCAGAGGCTCTCCGACAACAGGCCGTGTCCGAATTCTCTGCTCGAAAAGCGTTGATCATCAGGCTATCGCTCTTAGCAGCATTGACTTAAAGAACCATATACTAACGGACAGAAGAGCTTGTAAAGGAAAAACACAGGGGAAAGCCCGGAACAAAGAAAATTTATCCGTTAAAGACGATAATTTTTGTTGTAAAATGCTGCATCCCCTGGATCATGGCCCAAAAGAATAATGACAATGGAAAACAGCAGGCATTGCTTCGTAACGGGGAGGCAGGGAAACAGATGAATCTCTTGCTGATAAGTTCAGCTAAAAGCTGGGGAGGCGTGAAAACCTGGATGCTTGAATTGACGGCATTTCTCCTTCAACGCGGGCATAGGGCTGCGATTGTGTGTCGGCCGGGCGATCTGCTTGAGACTGAATGTGCGGAGCGTGGCATACACTGCATTCCGTTCAATTTTGGCATGGATTTTTCTCCTGTCACGATCGCTCGTTTTGTCAGACTGTTTCGGGCGGAACAGACGCAACTGATTATTACGAACATCTCCAAAGAAACCAGAACAGCAGGGATTGCCGCAAAAATGGCAGGGATCGCACATGTCAACCGCTTAGGATCCTTTGGCGATTTAAAGATGACGGCTAAAACACGACTGATCTACTCCTATTGTGTTGACAAAGTTTTTGTCCCTTCTCAAAGTCTCTTTGATCATTTCTCCCGGCAGGAGTTTTTACGCCCCAATTTGCGCATGTTCCATAATGCCGTCGAACTTCTCCCTCTGCATATTCCGCAAAACCCGGTTGTGAAATTCGCTGTTTTAGCGAAGCTCAGCAGAAGAAAGCAAGTGGATAAAGTCCTTCATGCCTTTAGTCGTCTCCAAAAGCTCTCTTGGGAATTACACATTGGAGGTTTTGGGCCAGAACTCAAATCTCTGCAACAGCGCTGCCGCGAGCTGGGCATGCAACGCCGCGTCTTCTTCACTGCGCGGAAAGTCAATCCATACGAATTCCTCCGCGATAAGGATGCAGGAATTCTTTATTCCAGCAGTGAAGCGTTCGGGATCGCCATCATTGAGTACATGACTGCCTCATGCGCGGTCATCGCCTCAAATGTGGGGGGAATTCCGGAAATTATCACCCACGAAAAAAATGGCCTGCTGGTCGATCCGCAAAATCTTGATCAACTGGAACAGGCAGTCCGTCGGCTCCTCAATGATCCGCAATATCGGATGGAACTCGCTCTCAAGGGACATGAGACCGTCAGGAAGCATTTCTGCCGCAAGGCGATTTTCCCCCGCCTTGAAGCAGAACTCCTGAAGAGCCTCGCAATGCCGCATCACTAAGGCTCACAGCAGAATTCACTGATACAACATCTCATCGTTTTCCCTCCCTGTCTCACAACTAACACAAAGTCTTCTTTTTTCGTAAACGTTTTTGTCTCGAGGCCGTCATCTCTTAAAACCCGTGCAAAATCCGTGGCAGACTGTAACCGTAAATGTTGTCAGTCAAGAACCTGAAATCATATTGGAAGCAGAAGGCGATGCTCTCTTTTTTTCGACCTGCGGCACACAAAATTGCTGTTGATTTAGGAACAGCAAACACCTTAATTTATGTCCCGAAACGGGGAATTCTCCTGAACGAACCTTCTGCTGTTGCTTATAACAAGAAATACAAGAGTATTGATGCAGTTGGGCAGAGCGCAAAAGACATGATGGGGAAAACCCCTGAGCATATTCAAATCATTCGACCTTTGAAAGATGGTGTGATTGCTGATTTCACGATGACGGCGGTCATGCTCAAATATTTTATCCGAACAGCTATAAGCCTGGGTCGCTTTCTCCATCCGGAGATTGTGATCGGCGTTCCTTCCTGTATTACCAGCGTGGAAAAAAAGGCCGTCATTGATTCTGCGCTTCAAGCGGGCGCTCGGAAAGTGACAATCATTCTGGAACCGATGGCTGCTGCGATCGGAGCTGGACTCGCCGTGCGTTCGGACACTGCCAGTATGGTGGTCGATATCGGCGGAGGCACAACCGATGTCGCCATTATTGCCATGTCGGCAATCATTGCCAGCTCTTCGGTTCGAAGCGCAGGTGATGGAATGGACGAAGCAATCATACGACATTTTCGGCAAAAACATAACTTGCTCATCGGAATAAAGACCGCCGAACATATCAAGCAGCTCATCGGTTCTGCCATGCCTCTTCCTGTCGAAGCTGTCGGTGATGTCCGCGGTCGTGAGCTGACCCTTGGCGTTCCGAGACATTGTCGTATCAGCAGCAAAGAAATCCGGGAAGCGCTTGGATCTGCTATTCGAACGGTGACGGAAGCCGTGATGAAAACCCTTGAAAAAACACCGCCGGAGGTCGCAGGCGATATTCTGGAACGCGGAATCGTGTTAACCGGCGGCGGTGCGCTGCTCAAAAACCTTGATTTGCGGATCCACCAGGAAACAAGTCTTCCTGTGACTGTCGCCGATGAGCCCTTAAGCTCAGTTGTGCTTGGAGTCGGGCAGGCGATGTGCGACAAAAAACTTCTGAAACAAATTGCGGTTGACTACTGAAAACCTGCCCCTGTGTTCATCAACAGGCGGGGCGATGCCTTCTCATCTGAAAAATTTCCGAATAATCATCACGCCTACATCAATGTTTCAGCGCTGCGAACTTTTTTCTTGTTCAATTTGCCTTACGCAATAACATGAGTCTCTCATCCTGTAACAGCCCTTTAATTCGATACCTTAGACGTTTACATGAAGAGGAAAAATTTACGATGTCAACTGAAATGCTTTATCATATTGCGTCACAGTTTCAACTTCCGGGAGAGATTGTCCGAATTGAGAAATTTGGCACAGGTTTGATTAATACAAGCTACCGGAGTATCATCACTCATGGAGACAGCAGTTCCTCCTATATTCATCAGAAGATCAATCAACACGTCTTTCCAGAACCGGCAGAGGTGATCGAGAATATGGTCGTGGTCACCACACATATTCGCGAAAAATTACGGCAAGATCGTCCGATTCACCGAAGGGCCACGCTGGAACTTGTACCGACAAAGGACGGACAGTTCTCTTACCTCGACGAAAACGGCGACTACTGGCGGACCACGTATTTTATTCCTGATAATATAGTATATGACACGGTACAGAGTCCGCATCACGCCCGGGAAGCCGGACGAATCCTGGGAGAATTCCAACGCATCGTGTCAGATATTCCCGCTGGAAGACTCCACGATACTCTCCCGGGATTTCACGACACCCCGAACTACTACGAGCGTTTCCTGCATAGTCTTGACAACCCACATTCAGATCGCAGAATTGAGGCAAGAAAGCACGAAGCTGACGTGTGCGAGCTTGTCAGGCAGCTGAAGCAGCGTGAGGCCCTTGCCCCCTTACTGATTTCAGCGCTCAAGGATGGAACATTACAGGAGCGGGTCGTTCACAACGATCCGAAAATTAACAATATTCTCTTTGATTGTCACACCGACTGCGGAATCTGCCTGATCGATCTGGATACGGTAAAAAATGGTTTAATTCATTTCGATTACGGCGATTGTCTCCGTACGGTCGCCAATCCACCAGGCGAGGAAACACGAAATATTCAGGAGGTCTACTTCGATCTCAAAAGTTTTGAAGCTCTGACAGAAGGCTACTTAAAGGAGGCTCAATCCTTTCTGACAGACGCTGATATCGACTACCTGATCGATTCAATTAAAGTCATTGTCTTTGAGCAGACAATCCGCTTCCTGCATGATTACCTGCAAGGCGATGTCTATTATACGCCGGCCTATCCGACGCATAACCTTAGCCGTGCACTCGGGCAATGTGCCCTTTTACGTGATATCGAGAAAAAAGAGGCGTCTATGAGAACAATGGTCACCAGATATTTCCAGCAGTCTCACGGATAGTCCGGAGATGCTCTTGTTTCAGAGAACCCGGCTGTCAAAAATTATGTCCACAAAACAGCGATTCTTCATCGGCGTCTCACGAAAATAGAACAAATGCGAATCTTCTGGCAAATCGGATGCTCCGAACTGTGGCACAGACGCATCGCAGATCTCAGCCAATCTGCCGGCAAGCCAGGATTCGAGTTTCTCTGCCTTCCGAATCGGAAAGATTTTTGTGATCTTCATGGCAGTAGAAGCGATGTAATCGATGTGCCAGTGCAGGGTCTTGCGTTTGCGTTGATGGCGTCTCAAGCGCGAATTCAGCCCGTTCATCGCCGAGCCGACATAGACATACCAGCCGCTTTCAAAATGCCGGACTCCCAATCGTCCGACTTTGATGGTCAATGCCTTCGGATTTTCCAGCAGTAAAAGATAGCTTCCCTTATCCCGGCAATGCGTCTCTAGCGCAGAAAAATCGATGGGAATTTCTTGAAGACTTCCTGGCTCTGCAGTCGCCGGACCCGAGAATTCCAGCCGGAAAGCATGAGACCTAACATGCTGAGCGTTAAGAAAAATTTTCCCATAGTCGAAATCTGTATGAACATTCGGGATAAAACGCCTGGCAGCGGCATGAAGCACCAGGTACACAAGATGCGCGGCAACGTCTCCTTTTTCGGCAATACGTTCCAGGCTTGTCATGTGCCGCTGTCCGCGTAATGTCGGGGCATCCGGAAACATAGCCAGCCCGTTATGACAGAGTGTACAGGATTTGATTTCCGTGATGATCGGTCGTCCTGCCTGTTTGAAACTGAAGTCAAACTTCGAGTCAGCGACTCTGACTTCCCGCCGGATATCCTTCACATTCTGAAAGCAGGGAATCTGATTCCTGCGCAGCAACTCTTCAAATACGCGGTTAACCTTGATGGTATCGAGGAAGACGTAACTCCCCTGATAACGGGTTGCAATGACTTTATAGGGATATTTCCCGTTTTGAGCTGCTGTAACGTAAAAAGGCTGATTTTTAAAGCAAAATTCCTCCATCCGTCCGGGGTTCGGAATATGCGCCTGAAACTCTTGTCCTTCCGCATTGCGCAATCGCATAACAAAACGGTTGAGACGTTCGAGAAAGCAGCTCTCTTCGACAGCGTCATAGAGCTTTAATTGTTCCATGGGTTCTGTGCGTTCCTTTGTCGCCTTTTCTCAGCAGTTCAGCGCAGTTCCTGCTCTGCGGATCTGCACTGAAGCAGAGTAAAATTCCCTTGACATTTCCGCGCCTGCAGATTTTCAATAATCATGTAACGCCTCTTTCAGGGACTATTGACGAGTGTCTCCATCAAACAGAAGATCCCAAATGATATCCAGGCTGACGAAAACCTGAATGAGAGAACAAAAATGACTTCTGAGACCCGGCAGCGCGCATTAGACAATCATATTCGACGCATTACGCGACGCATCAATCGGCTGGAAGCACACCGTGAACGCTTTGCGAAACACAGGGCTCTGATCGTAATTATCGGCATTATCCTGACCTGTTGGACCGACTGGCGCTCTCTTGCCGCAGCAATTCTTGTGCTGACAATTGAGGCATCGTACTATGCGTCTATTGGGAAGATCATTCGCCGTCATCACATATGGCGAGAAATTAAATCCACACACCTGGCCCGCATACGTCTGGACTGGGAACATCTCCCCGAAGCAGCACACGTCTCACAGGACAAAGAACATCCTTTTGACATTGACCTGAATATCAGCGGCCCTGGATCGCTGCATCATCTGATCGATACCGCTGTCTCGTACAGAGGTAGCCAACGCCTGCGCGACTGGCTGCTTGATACCCATCCCGACCTTGAACGCATTCAGGCGCGACGTCAAATCGTTCAGGAGCTTGTCCCGCTTGCTCGTCTTCGCGATAAACTGCTGCTGAATTGTCGTCTTGTTTCACGTGAGCACCTGGACAGCGAAAAATTGTTACATTGGCTGCGAGTGCAGACTCCCGCAAGCTCTCTGCGCCGCACGCTGCCTGTTGCGATCGGGCTGGCGCTTCTGAATAGCGTGCTGCTGATCGGGCATCTTTCAGGACGCATTCCAGCCTATTGGCCGCTTTCATTGGCGCTATATATGGGATTATATTTTTACAATGCGCCCAAACTGCAGCACAGCTTTGAAGCGGTCATGCTGCTCTACAACGAACTGAAAAAATTCAAGCAAGTGCTCTTATACCTTGAACGCTCTTCCTTTTGGCGGACTCCTCTCCTCGAAAAACTTTGCAGTCCTTTTCGTCATGCAGAGACGCTGCCGTCAGCGTTGCTCGCAAAAATCAGCTGGCTGGCGGCTGCAGTCGGTCTGCGCGTGAACCCTGTGATTGGGCTTGCGCTCAATCTCGTGCTTCCCTGGGATCTCTTGCTCGCTGTTGTCGCGGATCGTTATCAGAGCCGCTGCGCAGCGGCCTTCCCATCCTGGGTTGACGCTTGGACAGAGCTGGAAGCACTGACGTCCTTGGCCAGCTTTGCTTACTTACATCCTGACTATATTTTCCCTGAGCTGACACAAGACAGCTCACATGATACGCGAGCCATTTTTGAGGCCCATCACTTGGGGCACCCTCTGATCCCGCTAACGCAAAAAGTACGCAATGATTACAAGATGTATACGCTCGGAGCGATCACCCTGCTGACTGGATCGAATATGGCAGGCAAGAGCACGTTTTTAAAGACAGTCGGCATGAACCTCTGTCTCGCGTATGCAGGCGGACCGGTCGATGCCTCATATTTCCGCACTCGACTTTTCAGACTGTTTGCCTGCCTCCAGGTCCATGAGTCGCTCACAGAGGGATTTTCCTTTTTTTATGCAGAAGTCAGGCGTTTACGCCAGCTCATGCAGGCCGCAGAGCAGCACGACTCACTGCCGCTCTTCTTTTTCATTGATGAAATTTTTCGCGGCACTAACAGCCGCGAGCGGTCGATCGGCAGCCGGGCCTATATTCAGGCTCTTGCAGCTCAACGAGGAATTGGCATGATCGCCACTCACGACCTGGAATTAGGAACACTGACGGAAAGCATTCCTGAGCTTCGCAATGCGCACTTTCGCGACAATGTGGCAGGAGGAAAAATGACGTTCGATTACACGCTGCGCCCTGGCGTCTGTCCGACGACAAATGCCCTCAAAATCATGCAGATGGAAGGCCTGCCGGTATCACGCGAGTACCTCAAGTAACGTGTAAAGGGAGAAGTGTTTTATGAGCAATCTGGCTGAAACGGAATGCTTGAGCGCGACATCAAAAAAACACGACGGCCGTCGGTCAACAGCAAAAGTCCGGGAAGACTTATCGATCCTGTTCCTTCATCTTTGAAAGCCCCGGGATTAAGGTCTGTGTACTGATAATCCCCGGCATATGACGGATATGGTCGTTCACAAAATGAGAAATCGTTTCGACATCCGATGTCAGGAGATCCCGGCTCAACACAATCTTTGCAATCAAATCGACGCTGCCGTAAACAGAGTGGACTTCCTGCACTTCGGGAAGATCAAAAACCTTATCAATGATTCGATCTTCGTGCTTTCCGGTCACATTCATCAATACAAAGACTGTCATTTCGCGGACCATATCAGGATACTCGCGTTCTGTTTTCTGTGCCATTTTTTCTCGAAACTCCTCCATGCTGCATGGAATCAGCTGATCGATCTCCCTGCTGTACCTCTGTTGCTGCTCGCGATGCCACTGCTGCGATGAAATATAGGTGTAAAGATCCGACAGGGTACGCTGCGGGAACGCGTCCAGCAATCGCCCCTTGCGCAGCAGAGCGATGAGAGGGGAATAAATCGTGTGGAACCAGTCAGTTGCTGCCTCTTGAAATCCGACGCTCTGGGCTGCCGTGGCCTGCAAAAATTCCTGATGGTCACGGATTTGCCGGCATAAACTTCGATATTGCCCGACTTCCGTCAGCTCGATTTCCTCCCGCAAACCTGTTTGTTCCAGAAATTCGTGTCGTTCGCGATAGAGAACATTTTCAAGTGTCGTGGGCGAAGGGAGAAATTCGACAATGCAGGCCGCAATCGTTGTGTGCTTGAGCTCTTTTGCCGCAGCGACCCGATGATTGCCGTCGAGCACATAATATTCGTCTTTAATCTGGTAGAGTGTGACCGGGGGAAGCGTTACGCCGCCTTTAAGCAGCTCTGTAACGTGTTTTAACTTATCGTCAGGAAGATAATGATGCAAACGAAAACGACTGTCAAAATCATGATAGCGCCCGACACTGCCGACAATCTGCTCCAGAAGTACCTCCTGTGTGCCCCGTGAGCAGGTATCGTACGCCTTCTCTCGATTCTGATCCTCACGGAAACTCCTGGCATGAGAGGAATGAAGACGTTGCTGCCAAAAATTCTTCACCTTTTTCGCAAAGTCATTCATGGAGAGAACAGTGTACGTCCCCGCACTCTTCTGTCAAGAGAAAATTCAATCGAGCAGACAGGCACTTTGTTCACTCAGTCGAATGTGAGGCCTGGCTCCCTCTTTATGTGCTGTTCTCAGGGACAATGAATATGACAACTCCCCCCATTTTTCAGCGGAAGAGCAGGATTGTTCGTGAGCCGGATAATTGAATTGTATTCTTTCCCAGCAACACTCGATATCAGATGGTGGATCAGTTCATAAACGCGAGAACTTGAGCTATACGTGAGGAATATTTAGCGACTGACGGCCAGGACAAAAATAAAGGTACTTCCTTTCCCAAGTTTTGATTTCACGGTCATCTTGCCTTTATGAGCCTCGATGATTGTTTTCGCCACAGCCAGCCCCAATCCGGTTCCTTGGTGCTCTCGGGTAGACGACATGTCAACTTGCGTGAACGGACTGTAGACTTCGTTCAACTTGTCCTGGGGGATGCCGATTCCTGTATCGGAAATCGCCACGCCGATACTTTTCGATTTGAGTACCGAGGCGGAAATACGGATAATTCCGTTGCTTTTATTAAACTTGACGGCATTATCGAGCAGATTCAGCACAGCAATCGACAGTTTTGACGGGTCTGCTTCAATCGCCGGAAGATGCGCTTCAATATTCAAAATCACATTGAGATTCTTTTTATGAATATCTTCGTTCAACTGCGACAACGCGTTAGAGATAATATCCTGAATAAAAATTTTTTCCTTTTTAAGCTCGAAGTTTATTCCTCTTCCCAGGCTTAAGGTCAGCAAATTCATCACCAGGCGCTCCAAACGGATCACGGCACTGCGGATCGAACGCAGACTTTCGGTATGGCGAGGGTTTGAAGTGTCAAAGTTGCCATCAAGAAACATATCTATATAGGCTTTGATAATCGCGATTGGCGTCGAAAACTCATGCGTAATCGTATCAAGTAAGTCGGATTTCATCTGCTCGACTTCCTGAAGCTTTCTGGTGATCAACTCCAGTTCAGCATTTTTTTGCCGTAAATGGAGCTTTTCCAGGCCCCGCTCAATGACCGGGATAATATGTTCGGGTTCGAATGGTTTGATGATATAGTCATAGGCCCCGTGTTTCAATGCCTGCAGAGCGTTTTCAAGCGTGGCATGCGCTGTGATGACGATCACAATAAGATCCGGATAAATTTCGCGGGATTTCTGCATCAAGACCAGTCCCACCATCCGCGGCATCATCAGATCGGTGACGAGAAGATCAAAGGACTGCTCTTGTAATTTTTGTAATGCATCAAGGCCGTCAACGGCTGTTTCCACCTGAAAACCTTTCGACCGTAACGCGCGCGCCAAGAGTTCACGAGCTGCCTTTTCATCGTCAGCCACGAGGATTCTTCTCTCTTCCGCCGTATTCAGTATTTCCATAACACCGCTCGTATTAAATAAACTTGACAGAATATAGGAATCTTGTGAAGCGTACCGGAAGTATCTCAGGCTCGTATATCTACCTAGCACATCAACCCGACATATTTCCGACATTGTCAAGAAAAAAGAGACCTCTTTCAATATCGCCGACCATGAAAAAATCTGACGATCGCGTGAAATATATGTACGTTAAGAAGGGCAAGGAGCTGCTCGATGAAAAGAACGGAACGGATCACATTATCAGCACAATCACTCAAGAAATTAGAACGGGAACACCTTCCGGCCGACATGCTTACCGAGCTTGGAGAATTGCAGGATTTGGAATTTATTGCGATTAAAAAATTTCTGCGGGCCATTCAAAAGAAAATTGGCAAAGAACGTCTGGCGATGTATAAAGGTCTTATCCTGAAACATGCCGAAACGATCGACCATAAAGGCAAATCTGTCGCGCGCGAATATACTGAAGCCTTTGTTATTGCCATTATCCTGGCGGCGGTCATTCGTCTCTTTATTGTTGAGGCCTTCAAAATCCCATCAGGTTCGATGATTCCAACGTTATTAGTGGGCGATCATCTTCTTGTGAATAAATTCATCTACCGTTTCACCGCACCGGAACGTGGTGATGTCATTGTCTTCAAGTACCCTGATGATCCTTCGCGAAATTTTATCAAACGTATTATCGGCATTGGCGGCGATACCATCGAAGTCCGCGATAAGGTCTTGTATGTTAATGGGGACAAGCAGGAAGAACCCTATATTCAACATGTGACCCCTGAGCTTCTTCCGGCACAGTATTCACCCCGGGACAATTTCGGTCCGACAACAGTCCCCCCAAATGCCTTTTTTATGATGGGAGATAACCGCGATTCGAGTCTTGACAGCCGTTTCTGGAGAAATCGCTTTGTGACACGACAGGCGATTGTCGGAAAGGCGTTCATTATCTACTGGTCCTGGAAACACGATGGTAACATCGATGTCCCCGAGCACGAATCCCTGATGGATAAAGCGATCAGATGGTCCAAGGATACAGTGTATTACATCAGCCATCTGCCGTTTGTCGTACGATGGAGCAGGCTTGGAAAAATTATCCGATAGCCAGAGTGAATCATGAAAATAAAATTTTGGTTCGGCATTCTCATGAGTGCCGTCTGTTTATATTTTGTCTTCCGAAATATCGATGCTGCAAAAGTCATCGAAACGATGCGCTCGGTGAACTACGCGTATCTGACTGTGTCGGCGTTGTTGCAGCTCATCACGATTGTTCTGCGGGCAGAGCGCTGGAAATATCTGCTGGCTCCGATCAAAAAATTGACATTCAATCAGTTACTGCCGGCGACCATGATCGGCTTTATGGCGAATAATGTGCTCCCTGCGCGAGCCGGCGAATTTATTCGGGCCTATGTCATCGGCAAAAAAGAACATATCAGCAAGACCACGTCGTTTGCCACAATCATTCTCGAACGAGTTTGCGATATGATCACGATGCTCGGCTTTCTGGTGGGAATTCTTTTTTTTATCGATTTCTCCCAGCACAGTTTTTCAGGACCAACTCATTCGTCCATGTCCTTCGAACGCCTGCAAATTGTCGGAGCACTCTCAGCCCTGTTTATTCTTGCCCTGCTGCTTTTTCTCGTCTTTTTGAAAGAATTTCCCCGGCAGACAACGGCAGTGATAACAATGCTGCTTACTCCTCTGCCGCAATCGTTTACCTCGACAATGCTGAAATTCGCAGAATCCTTCCGTGAGGGTTTACAGGTGTTACAGACAGGAACACACGTATTTTTTCTCGTCGTTTGGTCCCTTGCAGTGTGGCTGACAGCGTCGCTGGCTGCCTGGGCCATCGGGCCGGCCTTTGACCTGAAACTCCCGTTCAGCGCAGGTGTCTTTATAACGGTCATCACGGCATTTTCAGCGGCGATTCCTTCATCGCCAGGTTATGTTGGTCCCTTTCATGCCGCCGTATCAGCCTGCCTCCTCTTTTTTCTGCCGGAGATCGGCAGAAGCACGGCCGCTGGTATTGCAATTATTTTCCATTTGGTCTGTGTCCTTCCAACCACCTTTTCCGGAATATACTATCTCTGGAAAGAGAATATCTCCTTTTCGGAAATCCAGCATGCTCAGGCAAAAACACCCAAAAAGGCAGTCCCCATATGAACTGCGAAGCTTTCTGCCATCGCCAGCATCACCAGGCAAGTTACAGGGATTTCCGAAATACGCTTCTGAATGTTAAAATACCTTTTTCCACAGGAGGACAGACCGCTCCCAGGCATTGCAAAAGCGTAAAAGGGATTTGCAGCGCATACATCAGAAGCGGTTCTTTTCTCTCAAAACTAACGATCCGGACATGATAGCGTCGAAAGATGAGTTTCGACAAACAGAAGACTTTAAAAAAGCGCAGCGTATCACAAAAAATGCAGAGCGTCTCCACAGAAATGGCCTCTCTTCTGAGAAGCTGCTCACTGTAAAGCAGATTATGCAAGGTTGAAATCGATCGCTCTTCAAGGAACATGTGAAACCGTGCAATGTCCGGCTGCATCACACGCCACATCACTCTGGCTTCAGTGTCCCTAGCATCCTTCAGTGTATGACCACCGCTTAAAATGAGAGCATCCAGAGCATGCTGCGAGGCATAATCCAATACAGATCTTAAATAACTTTGAAGTCGTGAGTCAACGACCAGCCCATACCCACATACAATACCAATGTCCATAGAAAACACCTCCCACATGAGGTCACGCGTCACAACAATTTCGATAAAGACAAGACGATGACCCGATTGTCAACGATCTTTCACAGTCACGATTGCTTTTTTCTTGACAGTCAGCAAAAATGCAGAAGGGATAGCTATAAGCTTTTTCCTGTTGTTCACAAACACTTTAATGAAATAAAGTCAGGCTATGAAACATAAACGCGCGGGCAGGCTCGCGAGCGTGGGAAGAATTCTTCTGGGTGGCTGTTCACTTGGGACATTCTTTGCGCTGCAAACGATTCCGTCAGCCCAAATTTTCCACAGCTCCACCACAACAGCAGATCAGATTCTCTGGGGCATTCCTCCGCTTGCAAAGCTCAGCGTCCTGGTCCTGGCAGGGAATCTCGTGGTATGTGCAATCTGGCTGTTATACGCGTATTGTCTGAGCAAGAGACTGCGTCAGCCCTTTGTGAGAATCGCTGTTCTCGATTCATACAGCTATCTTCCTTTTGCATTATTGCTCCTTCTGCTCATACAGTTCAGCGATGTGATAAGCTCTAACGCTGAAGGGCTACTGCTGCTGTTACAATGGAAGGGATATTTTCTGCTCGTGCTGTCTCTTCTGGGCGTCTGGTCTCTCAAGCGGCAATTGCACCGCGAACTTTTTTTTCCAAAAGCAGTACTGTCGGGACACGACAACAGCCCACAGCCGTCCCGCGCTCTTAAAGTCGCCCTGCTGCTCACGGCATTTTGCCTGTATGCATTTGTTGGCTTTCGATTCTCCCATCGTCTCAGTCCTAATGGCGATGAGCCGCATTATCTCCTGATTACTCACAGTCTTCTCCATGATCGCGATTTAGCCATCAGCAATAATTATGCGCAACACGATTACAAGACCTTCTATCCGAATACGCTCGATCCGCATGTCAGTATTGCGCGGGACGGGACTCGATATTCGATTCATCCTATCGGCGTTTCAGTGTTGCTGCTCCCGTTTTATGCGCTTTTCGGCTACAAGGGGGCTGTACTTGGAATGAACTTCATGGCAGCCCTTCTGTCGCTTGTACTTTTTCTGATTGCCTACTCTCTAAGCCGGCAGCTGTGGAATGCTCTGCTGCTGTGCGGAATCGTAAGTCTCACGCCGCCATTATTCCTCTATTCTTCGGCCATTTATCCGGAAGTTCCCGCCGCACTTTTTCTCGCAAGCGCGTATTATATCATCAGCACCCGTAAGTACCTGCAGCCAGGGGGACTGCTGCTGTTCAGCGTCCTTCAGGCAGGACTTCCCTGGCTCCAGCCAAGAATGATTGTAGCGGCAGTGCTGCTCTTATGCTACCATCTCTTTTCGGTGTGGAGACAGCATCCTTGTAACTTCCGTTTCATGATCCGAAAGAAGGTCGTGTTACTGCCGGCCGTCTGTCTCGCGGTATCAGGCCTCCTCATGGCCGCTGAAAACATGTGGCGCTACCATTCCCCGTTTCCTCATGCTGCCTATCACAGTGTAGGAATTACGAAGCTCTTTTCAGGCGAAATTTTTCTTCAAGAGGGAGCTCTTGGACTCTTGTTCGACCAGGAGGCCGGCGTACTGATTTATGCCCCTTACCTTGTCTTCTGTTTTGCCGGTGCGTTGTTTCTCTGGAAGAAGAATCGCCCATTGCTCGTATTTTGTCTTCTGGTTATTGCCGGAATTTATATCCCCTGCGCTGGTTTTACAATGCAATGGCGGGGGGCATCAAGTCCAGTGGCGCGTTATATGCTTGCACAACTTCCCGCGTGGTATATTCTGTTGACAATCAGCACCGCCTCTTTGCGCTCTCCTCTCATTCGCGGGACTTTTTTGTCAAGCGCTGCCCTCAGTCTGTCCTGGAGTGTCTACTTTTTTCAAAATCCGGCTCTTGCTGTGATGCGTAATAGCGGAATCAATCATGTCTTTGAACGCGAGAGCTTTTTTTTAAGTTTAATCCGCTATTTCCCGTCGTTTAGTGCTCAGACTTCCGGGAATGCTTTACTCACAAGCTTTTTGCTTGTCATCGTCGTTCTTATGTCATTCGCTATTTTCAGTAAAAATTCAGGAGCCATCCAAACAGCACCTTCTACTATGGACGCGCGATGTCGACAACACAGGAATCGGGTATTTCTGGGATATGGACTGCTTATTGTGTGCTGCGGCTTCTGGACGGTTTTCACGATCATGCCGGCCTACACTCCGAACGTCTCGCTGCGTCAACGAGACGGACTCTATCATCTCTTCAGCAGCTTGAACTATTCCACGCTTTTCAGTAACCGCTCCAACGGTGAAGGGAATCCCGAGTACGTGCGTTTTGCACTTTTCACATGCAATACAACCGTTCACAGCAACGAATCAGGACCAAGATTTGTGGTATCAGGCCCCAGAGAGGCATTTCTGCAGGGACAGTATACAGCCGGTTTCGAACTGGCATTTACCGGAGAAGCGAATGATGATATACCACTGGCAAAATTGGAAGTTGTCTCAAAGAGAGGGATCAAAACATTTAGCAGTCGCACGCTCTTTGCCAGAGATTTTCCGCATTCGGGTCAGTACGAGCTCTTCTCCTTTCCTGTTGAGCTTCCTGTAACTGCAAAAGATCTGGAGACACGGGTGTTTTTCTTTAATCATGGACAGCTTGAGATCAGAAAAATCTTTCTGGATATGCAAAAGCAAGAACTCTATTACCAAGCGGCCATACAGGCGATACGCGCAGAAAACCGGGCTCTTGCCGAAACGCTGTTGAACAAAATCAATCGCAGCCGCTATCCGCGAAGTTTCTATTATCTGGCCCTGATCGAGCAATCTGAAAAACACTGGGCTGAATCGCTGGAACTCTTAGATGAATGCCTGGCTCATCTGCCTGATTTCGCTGATGCCCACTATCGTAAAGGGCTGGCCTATAGAGAACTCCATAAGCCAGAGCGTGCCGAAGAATCCTTTCACGCAGCACGTGATATTCTTCCGCAGCATTTGGAAAGCCTGGAGGCCCTTCAGCAGCTCTATCTCCAGAGAGGAATGCCCTTGCAGGCTCAAATATCGAACGAAGCGATCCGGAAATTCTATGCGCCTCAGCACCCGATGAGCTGTAATTTCAACAATCAGATACAATTTATGGGCTATACGCTTCAACCTGCAGCAAACAAAAAGTTCAGTATCGAATATTATTGGCAAGCCCTGGACCGGATGTCCGTCAATTATGCCTTTTTTGTCCATTTCAGGGATGGTACAGACATTGTCTTTCAACAGGATCATTTCCCCAGACGGTGGCTTCCCACAAGAGCAGAATCAGAGAGCTATCCGACCCGACACTGGAAGATCGGGGAACTTGTCCATGAACGCTATGAAATCCCTCTGCCTTCCGGGTCGTCCGAGTTACGTCTTGGGGTCTGGGATCCAAACGATAGTAAGCAACGTCTTGCAATACGAAACTCATCGGGCCAAAAATGTCAGTATGAGCTGCAACTCGAAGTATCACACGCACAGTAGACATATCATGCAACACATCCGCTTATGAAAATTCAGGCACAGAAGATCCGTCAAACAGGCCTAACGCTCTTCCATGCAGGTCGTCAGCCGTCAGCTGTCCAGGAATGCCTCCTGTACCTGTTGCCCTGTCTGCTTTTTTTTACACTCTACCGCTATATTTCTCCATCTGCATTGTCCTGTGCAGCTGCTTTTGGAGGACTCGTGACAGGGCTTCGATTGCGGGCAACGCGCGAAAAATCGATACAAGAACTGATTGTCTTTTTTTTATTTTTCAGCGCGCTTTCGCTCTTTGTCCTGGGATTTTGGAATCTCTACAGCATCGGAACCTTACGGTGGTATCCTGATACGGGTGTTTATGAGACCTATTCAAACAATCCGCTTTCAGACATCTACTTTTGGATTTCCGGCGGCCGCCCTTTTTTGACAGCGCTGGTGTTTAAAATTTTTCAGCGGGACTTTACGGCAATCAACTATTGTTATATCATCATCTATCTGCTCGCCGTCTTCCTGCTCTTCGCTGCTGTTTCCCGTATGCTAAACAGCGCACACGACCGCATGCTCAGTGTCTATATGCTCATGCTGCTTTTCCTGAACCAGCATACAATTGCCTTTTGGGTGACGAACGCCATGAGTGAAACGCTTTCCATCGCACTCACGCTACTCAATATTGCCTTGTTTGCTTATGTCGCAAGCAGTCCTCGGAATATCACAACAGCTCTCTGGAAGGGCAATCTTCTTCTGGGGGGGATTGTTGTGTCCACGATTCTTCTGATCGGAGCCAGAGACACCAACATGTACTTTATTCCTGTCCTTGTTCTCTTCTATTGGCGGTATTTACCGCAACGAGGACAAAGAATCTTTCTGGTGCTCGGCCTGCTGCTTATTTTCATTACGTTCAATAAGGGAGCAGACCTCAGCGGCCGCTGGGAATTCAGCCTCTTCAATACACTGACCCGCCGCATCATTCCAGATGAAGATTTGCGCCGGCTGTTCCAGCAAAGATATCAACTTCCTTCCGACGATCGCATTATGTCCTGTCAAAATGTATGGGCATCATATTCCTGCCCCGGAAAAAAAACACTTGAAACCTGGATTCGACATCATGGTCCTGAAGCCTATAAGCATTTTCTCATCACCCATCCGCTTTATGCTTTTCAAGAATGGATTAAGGCGTGGGATGAAATGCAGGAAGAACTCTGGACTCTGGATTTTAAGCCAAGCTACTATGCCGACCCCCTGATCCGAGAGAAAAAGCTCAATCCCTTTGTGTTTAATTTTCCAGGAAATATTTCTCTGCCCCTCATGTTGGCGATCGCTCTTACAGGAGTGCTGTTTCTCGCAGAAAACCCTCTCATTCTCTTTTGTCTGCTGCACGCTCTCAATCAGAGCTTTATCGCCTTTCACGGTGATGCGATGGAAGTGCCGCGCCATTGCCAGCAATCAGCCATGACGCTCAAACTTGCAGCAGTCCTGTGTGCGTTACAACTCTTTTTGGACCTCAAAGACACCCGAAAAGTGCCTAACGCACAATAAGACAGGCCGTTATGGACGGAACCCTGCGCTTTTTTCTTGACAGTCCGCTCACATTCCGCTATCATTTTATATCAGTCCATCAGAAATGACCTGGCCCGTCTTTCACTCTTAGACAGAGAGATTAAATGCTATTGACTGTTTGCTGAAAGGGAGAATGCCATGAAGATCACGCCAAAACATACTCTTCCGCAAGAGGAGGCCGAAAGTAGCCGTTCCGAGGATCTCGCTTATCTTAAAATTTTTGAGGCCGCCGATATGGAATCAACCCATCCGAACGTCCTGAAACATAACGGTCAAAAATCGATTCGAGCCACGACCACACAAGGCTTCCTGTGCAAAAGTCCCCCAATTTCAGACTATCCCAATAAGCCCCTGGAAGCGCGCTTTCGCATCTTTATCGATAATAATACGTATGATGATGCCGTCATTGTGATTATCGATGTTATCGATCTCGACCAAGACAAAGTCTTGCGGAAAATGGCTCTGCCTCGAAAGAGTTTCCCCAAGGCTCAGGCGTTTACCCTGCTGACCCTGCCGTTCACTGCGCCGCAAAATACACATATCAGCCTCAGAGTGTACTATTTTGGCTATGCCTATGTCATCCTCGACAAAATCGCGCTGCTTGATCCTGAGACGGCCGTATGGGATGGGACGGAATCCCCTTCTGAACCCGGAACAGGCGACGAGCATGACCGGGAGGCGATTCTCGGAGCGTATCAAGTGACGAATCTTCCTTCACAGCACACGGGGGTGTTTCATCACCGGGGAGGCAAAGCGATCAGAGCGACCACCAAAGAGGGATTTCTGTCCTACGGCCCTTACGTTACAGGTTATCCGACCAAGCCACTTGATGTCTATTTTTGTGTGTATATCGACAACAATACAGCCGATAATCGTGAGATCCTCCATTTCGACGTTTATGATGCCTTTCAGAAAAAACTTTTGGCAGACCGGGCCGTCACACGGCAGCAGTTCCCAGTGGCTGGCCAATTTACGCTGTTCAATCTTTCCTTCACACCGACAACGCAGTCAAAACTTGAGTTCCGCATTTTTTATAAAGGCTATGCCTATATCGCTGCGAACCACATTATCGTTACAGATCCCGACAAGATCCAATTGAACAGCCCGGCAGATATCCCTGATAATATTTTCCTCCCGACTCGCCCGACGCCAAGGCCCAGACCGAGCATCCCAGATCCGCCTGGCCCTCAGATCGAGCCGCAACCTGGGTCTCAGCCGATTGAAAGCGCTACGATTTTGCACCTTCCTGAAATGACACATGACCTTGTGACACAGCAAGGAGGGCGTAATCACGGCGGCAGCTTTAACAACGGTCTGTACACGCCCTCGAATCGCGGCGGCATCGAATTTATCCGAGAAGTTGATTTTGACAAGATGTTTGAAGTGGAATTCGAAATTGAGGGCAATATTGCCAATTCGCACCTGGACGAGATGAACGGCGGCAAAGTGTCACTCTTGACGATTCTCCAGCAAAATGGACCATACTACCTGGGATTGCAGCGCATGCGGTATGAATATCGCGGCGGCGGGATCCTGCGGGTCATACTGACCCATAACTACGGCTCTGAGCATGGTGCCGGCTTTATTATTACTGTCCCGGAGATTTCTGGCCATTATACCACCTTGAACTGGGGAAATGAGCCGCATCGTTTCAAGCTTCAAATCAAGGGAAATCGATGTCGCTTGCTCATCGACAACAATTACACTTCTCCCTGGACGTGGAGCGCTGGTGGGGTCAGAGGAAGACACCGTGTGTCGTTTATGATTGGCAACCGCATTCCTCCAATGGCAAAGCAACATCCGATCACACGCTATCGCTGGGTAAAAATTAGCATGCCATAGCTGCTTTACTCCAAGCTGCCGAAGAAGAAATTCAGGGTGTTTTCGGCAGCTTGGACTGCGTTTCAGGGTGTTTTCAAAGAAGGGAGTATTTTCCGCTTTTCGAGATACGAAAATGTTTCATTCGCGAAAAGTTCTGTCATCAGCCCGCCGGGATGCGGATCACCGGGGTTGCCCCATAAGTCTCGAGAAGGATAGTGGCTTAAATCCCTCACAACAGCAGGATAGAGGTTGAGGTATTCAATCCCCAGCCGATCCAGGAGCGATGCCATGGCCTGAAATTTTTGACCCTCGGCTTCTTTATAAGTCGCTGGAGTCAGCACCACGATCAGCTGAATCCCTTGCTCTTCACAAAAATCCGCCATTTTTTTCAGAAGCAGATAATAACGCTGTAGATTTTGCGGCGAATAGATCCTCTCGTACCACGCCTGCCAGCCGTACCCAAACTCTTTGAGAAAATAATTCATCAAGAATTCGTTCAGATGGGCTGCCGTGAAGTCGAACACTGTCGGGAAGATCGTTTTGACCGGCCAAAGCGCTGCGCGAACAAACCCCGATCTCATTGTACGCAGATCGAAAAGCTTCCAGCGATAATCCCCTAAATCAGGATCGTTTCGAACAAAACCAACAATCAGCACGTCCGGCGCATACTTAATCCCCTTGGTGCTTAAAAAGTTGAATTCATCAACAGTTGACCAGCCGGGATAGCCCCAATTCATCACTTCAATATTATGATATTTTTTCTGAATGCGTGCTGCCAGTTTGTGGCCCCAGGCAGTTTCAGAGGGAATGGCTGTTCCCCACACAAAAGAATCACCCAATACCGCAATCCTCGAAATACCTCTGGCTTTCTCTTTTTCCCAAAGGATATCAGTAAACTTATAGGGATGTTTATTTGCGGTTTCCCAATTCTTTGCATTAATTTCATTATTTAATGTCACATATTTTTTGGGAATCCAAATCGTCCCTTTTTCATCAAATATGCCGGTTCTGAGTACGATTTCAAACAGTCCCAGCAACAGCGACAGCGAAAAAAGCAGTAACAAGGCGTTTTGCAGCACAGCCTTCAATGAAATCCGGCGTAAGCGAATTCCAGAGAGGAGAAGGATCATAGCGAGGTTTATGCACCAGCACAGCACTTCCCAGCAAAACGGCACATCCCTTAGCCCAGCTCTCCTCATGAGCCAGAACTCCATGCCAAAGCCCAGAGCCAGAAGCCAGAGAACGCGTAACATTCGGGGAACGCCCGACGATGATACGGGATGTATGGAGTACAGGAGAATCAGCATCAGCACGACAAGGCCCGCGACTTTCAGCACAAACATTCCGAAACGGCAGCATGCCCGTAGAGTTAAACGCCACATGGACGGAGCAGTCTGAAAAAAGATGTCTCCCGCCATTTGACGCATCGGTCGATCAAGGATACTCCAACGTAGTCGGATCCCAGCGGCCTTTTCTCCCTGGACATAACGAATTTCCAGCGGATAGACGCCGCGCGTCAGCGAAATGTCGCCGAAATACTCCCGAAGGCCGTGAACGCCGCCGTTATCCACGATCAGCTTCCCGTCGAGAGTCAACCATGACCCATCATCAGAAGCGAGCGAGAAGGTATAGTGCCCGCTGTACGGAAGATACAAAAAACCAGTCCAACGGATACTGTACTGTTCGGCGATCTCTGGAAATTCACGATTCATCTCCTGAACGCTGATGACGGTATCGCGGCTTGACAGAATGGGTTCGCCCTCAAAAGCGGGGTTGGAGTAGTACTCACCCCGGAGTCCGTATTCGAAGGGAAGCTGCTCCTGAATCAGCCCCAGTGCTGCATACAATAAAGCGGCCGAGAGCACGAGGACAAGCCCTCGCCAGAGAGGGCTTGTCAGCCAACGTTCAAGCGCTCTCAGCCGCTGAAAAACACTTTCAATTCTATATTTCAGCGGCGCATACACTGAGAAAATTTCTGTGAAGAAGACAGCTGAAAGAATTTTTCTCAGGACGAACGCTCCCGCAACAAGTGCTAGCGGTTTTTGTAGACGCGAAATGCTGAAGACGAGAGGTCCAAGCTGCAAGAAGAAGCTTCCGCTAAGAGCTATCAGCAGCGTAATCGCCGTATAGACCACGATGATGCTGTCAAGAAGAACAACCGCAAGAGCCGTTATCGAAAATTTTGCATGCATACTGGACACGATCCTTCGACATAGCGATGTGTAGGAATATAGACACAGAGCTCCACTGTCATATCGCAGCTGCGTGTACCACGCTGGATGTCTCTTTAGTCCGCAAGGCGTCGCGTCACGCTAATCGAATCCAGCCGGAGAGCTGCATTTGCCATAGAAAACACCCTGAATTCCAGTTGGAGTTCTTTTGATAACGAGAAGGGAAGCTGAAAATCCTGATACTGAGCTTCTTTGTTAAAATCAGGGCCATGGAGTTCCCGCTCCGCCAGCAGCATTTTTCCAGTATCAGCCGCCACATCCAGCCTGACAAGTGTCTTGTGTGTTTCTGAATCATCGATTTTCAGTCTGAAATGAGCAGTGTACTCTCCAGGAGAAAAAAGTTGATAAGGACCGTAGGCCAGGAAGCCAGCGCCATCTGATTGTGTGGAAAAAGCGCTTTTTCGCTGCGACGCGTCGGGGTCATCGAGCACTCTTCCAGTCGTGCGCGGTAAATTTTCCGCTTCATAGTGAAAGCGCTGCTGGAAAAATTGTTCTTCAGTGATCTGCCCACGCCCCCAATCAGGAAATGTGTCCTGAGCGGAGTGGTAAGTCAGCCGGACATGCTGTTTGCCATCGGCGGTCATGAGATATAATTCCCAGTTACCGCGATCTTTGTGATCGCTTTTAGCGTATAATAGATACTGTCCATCCGGCGACCACGCAGGATAGTAGTCAGCATGCTCCGTGTCAAATACCAATTGACGGGAATCGCTCCCATCAGGATTCATGCTCCATATATCACCATGTTTGTCGGCTTCTTGTGACACATACGCAATTCGGCTTCCATCCGGCGACCAATCCGGGCGGCAGGCACCATAGGCGCCGCGTCGTCCGGTCACGCGCTCATCCTTGCCGCTGTGAAGGTCCATAACATAGACATTCCAACCAACGTAGCGGTTTCCGGTATACGCCATCCGCTTTCCGTCCGGTGACCAGGCTGGAAGGATATTTTTTCCAAAACCTGTCGTCAAAGCTTGCACAGTACTGCCGTCCGCCGGCATGACATAAATCTCCCGATTACTGGCCCGGTCGGAATCAAAGGCAATCTGCAATCCATCCGGCGACCAGGCCGGGTTTGTCTCATTGGCAGGGTGATCCGTCAAACGCTGCTGTCCGCTGCCGTCGGCCTGCATCACGTAAATGTCAAAGCTTCCGCCGCGATTCGATTCAAAGACAATACGCTGCCCGTCCGGTGACCAGACCGGATACCTGTCTTGCGCCGGGTTATCGGTCAGTTGGATCAGATGGCTGCCATCGACATTCATCGCGTAAATCTCCCAGTCTCCGTCACGGTCAGACTGAAAGACGATTTTCCCCGGAAGTGCCTGAACCCATGCCGGGAGTGCCGGGATCTGCTCCGGCAGCGTGACGCCTTCCGAACTCTTTTCAGCGGAAAAGCCGGGCACTGGCTGCGCTGCAAGCAAAAGCAGACAAGCCACAAAAGCTGAAAATCGACATCGTACCTTCAAATATTCTCTCATAACGAGCTGTTGCTTTGTCACGTTAAGCTATTATACACACATAATAATACCAACACACTGCAAACTTATATCAAACACGCTTAAAAGGACTGTACATTTTATGCAAGAAAATTTCGTACTTTTTGATCACCGTTCCGCACACATCGAGCGTACATGACGAGTCCCCCCCCCAATCCAGGTAAAATGGGGCTTTTACAGAATTTTCTGCTTGACCAAAGGCCGCTCCTGTGTTATATCTGCCTGATAACAGGTATCATCAGGTGCATACAAGAAATTGGGACTTTCTTCCTTCATTCTGAATTCCGGCCATTGTGAGAATTCAAGATGTTTGTAACAAAGACTTCATAATCACTTTCCAGAAAAATTTCTGGACGTTGACGTACCAGCAAGGAGAAAACGAATGGCATTTCCGGGAAAAATCTATCGCGAGGGAAATCAGTTAAAAATCAAAGGGATTCAAGGCGTCCCTACAATTTTCATGGTGGAACAATTTGGCTTCAATCATTATCTGAACAACGACATCTTTCGGGTGATCGATGTACTCCATGATGTCGGCGTGAACGGCTTTCGTGTGTTTGGGTTCTGGCCTTTCGGACGCGGGGAGGAGACAGAGCCTTATGTGAAGCGCGGCAGCATATACGACCTGAACCAATTTAATGAATCCTATTTCTCCTATCTGCATGAATGGGTGTCGTATGCTGCTGAAAAAGGCATTATCGTTCTGTACGAACTCTTCGATCCCTGCGGACTAAAAGAACGCCTGGGAATCGCCAAATACCATCCCTATTATCCGATCACCGGCGCTAACCCTCTTCGGCTTTCTAAAACGAGCAATACGCAATTTATGCAAATCCAGAGCCGTTACGTCAAGAAAACCATTGGAACGCTGCCCTTTCCGAACGTCATCTGGGGCATTATGAACGAATTCGTGGGAGAAAAAAGATGGCATTATGGGATGTCAAAGTATGTCAGGCGGCTGGCTCCCAATAATCTGGTATCCGCCAGCGACCACATGAATCCAGCCTACAAAGACTCGCATGTCGATATATGGGCCGTCCACACCGCAAGCTATGATTTTAAGAACAAGCATTCCAACATCGGCAGCGATATCCGGGCCATGCGCCGCAAAGTTGGTCACAACAAAATCGTGTACTATTCGACAGACGGCTTTATGTACGCTCGTAAGGGTCATGAAAATCCGCATGAAATGAGACGCATGGCGCAGGATGCAGTCCGGGAGAAGCAGCAGTTGTTATCCTTTCTTGATCATGAAGCCTACTCAAACAGGGGAATGCAAAAAGGGGTATTTGCTCAGTTAAACGTCAAGAGCTATCAGGCGATCGCTGAGGTCTTTCAACCGACCCAGCTTGTGGACGATCCGGTGCAGACTGAACTCCCGGAAGAGTATGCTGTAGTCGATCTGCCTTCATCCCACCCAAAGGTGATCCTTGACCAGAGCGGCAAGGCGATCCGTGACACGGATACACAAGGCTATCTCTGTGCCGGTCCGGGCAAGCGTGGATATCCAGATCAGCTGTTGCGGGCGACATTCAGCATCCAAATCGACAATAACAGTAAGAATGACGACTATGTCCTGCTCCTCGATGCCTATGACCGGCTTCAGGATCAGGTGCTGGCGATTCGGGTTGTGACGCGCAAAGACTTTTCAAAGCACAACACATTCTGCAAATTCGAACTGCCGTTCACTCCGCCCAGCACTGGAGCAAGAGTCGACTTTCGGATTTTTTACATGGGCAGCGCGAGTATCATCGCCGATACAATTACAGTGTCGGAAGCATGATCGGGGAGAGGCTGAATTGCAGCCTCGGGCGATGCCGTGTCCGAGACACCCGGACACGGCCGTTCCCACAATCATTTGCTTTTCTGCTGCAGCGCCTGGGCGATAAGCTGGTTTTCTTCGATCGCATTGAACCATTGCTCCGCAAGAACATCATAGCCTTGAGCGTTGAAATGTATCCGGTCATAATACAACGCACTCGATCCGTTGGCCATCACCGTCTGATAATTATCGACCATGAGCACCCCCTGCCTGGCGCCCTCAAGCGACAGTTTGCTATTGATAAACTCGATCTGTGCATTGGCCCAGTCATATTCACCCCCCACACGTGCCGGTGTGATTGTGCTGACCACTGGAATCACCTTTGAGATTAGGGCCTTATCTATCATAGATACGATATGATCGACAACATGACAGCTAAACGGGCTTTCGCAGATCCCGGGATTCACGACATCATTGAGTCCAATCATCAGCAGGACGATATCCGCACCGGCAATTTCCCGTAGGAAACGAGCATCTGTTTCTGCAGATTGCTCGCCCGGGACTCCTCTTCTCAGCAGCAGCACACTATGTCCTGCAGCCGTTAAACGCGCTTCGAGACGACTGACATATCCGCCGTCCCATGTCCCCTGCCCATACGTAATGCTATCCCCGATCGCCGCGATGACAACTGTATCTTCAGGATATTGAGGCGAATCGATCACCGATCCCTCTGTGTCCTCAGACAGCGCACTGGCGCTGCTCTGCTCATCGCGCTGTTTGTGCAAATGTAATTCCGGCGAAACAGGGCTTCCGTTTCCTCCCATCTTCTGTTGACAGCCAAATAGGCTGAATAACACGACAAGTCCGATACTCCACTTGTATAATATGTGTAATACTCTCCATAGAGAAGCTTCATACTTCATGATCAGATACCAGTTCGTGATCGCCTCTAATACACGTGCCACGGCTACGAGCCATGGTCACGTTATAAAAAACGATACTGCTATGCTTTGATATGCCTTCACGCAGTAAGATAATACTCTGGGAAGACGCGTCTGACGTCACGGATGCCGAAGAGATCGTATTGGTCATTCGTCTGCCTCTCTCGACAGAACACGACTGTAACGAATGCCGATAATTGTGTCAATACGTTCTTTTTTCCGCCCAAGATTCTGGTGGATACGAAAAGACTGCTAAGCTCACGAAAACCCGTTGCCAAGGCTTCGACGTTTCATTGATGATATTATTGTACATACAACGTAACGGTATCCACGTAAAACTAAAAACTTGCGGTGATTCTGGCAAGAAAAATCACACGGTTCTTGCATTTTTTCACTGTCTCATCTCAGGAAAAGCTGCTATTTATTTTCTTGACAGAATGCTTCCTCTCCAATCCCGTACCTGGGATTATAGGAGAGAGTCCAACGATCGATATTCACCATAGGGCCCCATGCGCTGCAATTGACAGCTACGCGTGTAAACTTCAATGAAACAGCCGATCTTTCTAGCTGAGTGTATTATGGCGTAGAGAGCGATACGCATAATGCGCTCAGGCAATCGCTGTGATCTGTATGATTATGAAAATAACAAAGGACAGAAAGACGTCAACCACGTCTCATCGTATTGTGAGAATTATCGACCTCGCACTTGTCTGTTGTTTTGCAGCAAGCTTCTATATCCATTTCATCGGCCCCATTCATTTGGAATTGGGCCTGGTGAAATTCAGTGCAAGCGATTTGAACAGAACGTTTATCTTGATGCTTGCATGCTGGGTCATCAGATATACGATCGTCATTTTGACAAGACCTGATATTTCCCACAACAGAATGGCCTGGTATTATCTTGGTATCGGATCGATCGCCGGTGCGACCCTCTTGCTGGAAATCGCTATGACAAGAATTTTTGCCGTAGCCTTCTTCAACCATTACGCGCATTTGATTATCAGCACGGCTCTGTTTGGTTTTGGGTTCAGCGGGGTGTTTCTTGCAATTTTTCCAGGGCTTAAAAAATTCAACTTTGATAAACTCTTAACGACACTGTCAATCGGTTTTGCGTTGAGCACTATTATTACTCTGAAAGTCGTGATTTCCGTGCCGTTACAGTTCGGAAACATGGAAGAACAGGCGATTCAATTTCTCTATCTGTCCGTCTACTACCTGGTGATTGCGATCCCCTTCTTCTTCTCCGGCATGGTCGTCGCCTTGCTCCTCTCAAACATTCCGGAAAAAGTCAATACCCTGTATTTTTCAGACCTCATCGGTGCCGGTATCGGCTGCTTTCTCGTGCTGCCGATGGTGCCGCTTCTGGGCGCTCCGGGTGCGGTCATCTTTTCTGCCATGCTCGGCATTATTGCGGCGAGTTGTTTCGGAAAATTAGCCGGCAAGTCTTTCATCGTTCTGAATATCATACTCTTCATTGCGCTGGCGGCTTTGCTGCCGCTGCGGGATTCACATTTTCGAGTCGTTGTCCACGAAGGCAAACGCAGCTTCAACCAGCACGAAGCAGCAGGAGAAATTGAATTGACGCGATGGGGACCAGTTTCCCGCATTGACGTCGCCAAATATGACCCCTACAAAATTATCTGGATCGACGGTGGCTCCAATCAATCTTTCATTCATCCTTTTCATGGCAACGTCAGCCTGTTAAAGCCCAAAAGACAGGCCGGAATTGTTTACCAGCTCATCCCAAATCCGGATGTCTTAATCGTCGGACCGTCGGCAGGGGAAGAAGTCCTCTATGCGCTCTCTTACAAAGCCAACTCCATTACAGGTGTTGAACTCGATCCGGTGATCTGTGATATCATGCAGAACGAATACGCCCCCTTTGCAGGTTACATCTATAATCAGCCCACCAGCAAACTGATTAATGACGAAGGCCGCAGCTATATCCGACGCAGTACGAAAAAATACGATATCATTCAACAGATTAATAACGCCTCACCCGCTGCGATCGCCTCTGGCGCACTTAATGTCTCGGAGACCTATCTTATTACGGTTGAAGCTTTTCATGACTATCTCGATCATTTAAAGGACGGCGGCTACATCTATATTAAACGCTATGGAGCAATCCGCCTGGCGACTGTTGCAGCTCAAGCCCTGCGCGAAAGGGGTGTCGAGCATCCTGAAGAGCAGATTATCATTATGGAAGACCCTCTGCACAAAGTCGGTGGAGGACAATTTTATCTTAAGAACGGCAGCTTTACTGAAGAAGAGCTTGCTGTGTTCGGTCGGGATGTCTATCGGGAACATTTAATGTATGGTCCCAAAGCGCTGAATATCCAACACGACAAATATCCTGAATATGCTGAGCTCATCTCCAACCCTGATGCCTGGAAGAAATACTATAAAATCGGGATCAACATGTTTCCTGTGACAGATGATAACCCCTTCTTCAACCATTTTACAAAATTTGCACAATTCAACAGAAAGACCGTTCCGGAAGAATTCAAACCGATTTTTGATTTAGTCTACGGCGACTCCGATCTTGCCCTTTTGATCATCCTGGGAGAGGCAGCCTTCTTGTCGTTAATTTTTATCATTCTGCCCCTTTACCTGTTTAAACGCTCTGGCTTGCGGGCTGCGGGTAAGTTCCAGTTTCTGGCCTATTTCTTCTCTCTGGGGCTGGCATTTATCCTGATTGAAATTGTCCTGATCCAAAAATTTACACTCTTCATGGGGAACCCGACCTACTCGGTGACGGTCGTGCTCTTTTCGCTCTTGATCGCAGCCGGCTGCGGCAGCTTTTTGAGCGGAGCTTTCAAAAATGTTCCAAAGCAGGCACTGATGACCGTGATTCCACTCATCCTGATCCTCTGCTGGGTGGATATATCCTTTGGACCGGTGATTTTTAACACCTTTCTCGGACACTCCATGGCAGGGAGAATCTTGATCTCGATTCTCATGATCTTCCCGCTCGGCCTGGTTATGGGTATGCCGTTTCCTCTGGGAATTACACTGGTGAACCACAGTTCAAATCAACGTCTGATTCCCTGGGTCTGGGGAATTAATGGTTACGCAACCGTCATTGGATCCGTGCTCTGCGTCATTCTGGCTTTGAGCTTTGGTTTCAAAGCTGTCATTTACTTTGCGTGCGCGATTTATCTTTTTGGAATGGCGGCAGTACTCACGATCAAATCCTGATCAATGCAGATTACGGTGGCGCTTAACCGCCGTAATCTGTACAAATACAATCTATCCGTTTTCTATCATAACAGACCTTAGAGCGGCCTTCTATAGATTTCCTTTGCACACAAAACGATGAAATTCTGCTCCAAAAAATCCTTGATGCGTCTTGTTGCGATCTTCTGTTCCATTGTCTTCGTCAGCATGTATATCAACCGTCAGCCAATCCTCACTTTTGGGGAAAAACTTCTCGACCGAGGCATCGCGTCCTGCGCAGAAATTCGACAGGAAGAAATCAGCTTCTTGAGCGGCAATCTTGAGCTTCGCGGAACGCTCTATTCTCCTGCCTGCTCTTTTCAAAAGAAAGCAGGGATCGTCTTAGCCCATGGGGCCACCAGTTTTGGACGCCATCTATCCATGTATTCTGTTATGGCCCCCAAATTGGCAAAACAGGGCTATGTTGTACTGACGTTCGATTTTCGAGGATTTGGAGATTCAGAAGATCCGCACAATCTCGACATATTTTCTTCCCTGGATTTCGCACATGATATTGTGTCGGCACTTACGGCACTTGCCGCAGTTCCGATGGTCGATCCGACACAACTTTATATTGCAGGACATTCTTTTGGAGCTGGAGTCGCGCTGGCAACAGGTGTTCGTGATGCTCGCGTCAAAGCTATCGTCTCGATCTCACCCCCGCGATTAGCAATTGAACGTATATTATCTCCTGACGCACCAGAACCCGACTTTCTGAGTATCCGTTTGTCATCGAGCATGGAACTGCCACAGAAAATCCCACGAAAATATGTCGAGCAGTATTTTAAAGACTATATTCCTGAAAAGATGTTAGAGTATCACGTTCATCCTCCAATTCTTTTCGTAGAAGGCGCAAGAGAACCGCAGGATGAACTTGAATCCCTGCAAAAAATCTATGAACAGGTGAGCCCTCCCAGAGATCATATCATCATCCCTGAGGCAGATCATTATTTTGGAACAGGCTTCCAGCAGCCGTATCGTGAAGATATTGTCTATAATGAAACGGTGATGAATGATTTGGTCGACAACATCGCGACTTGGCTGCAAAAGCTTAAACATGTAGCGATACCTGCCTATCAGATCATCGACATCTAAATAAGCACGCCCTTGAGGGGCGCGTAAAGGGCGCGACGCGGATCTGCGGCAGCGCCTCTTCGGCAACCCAATCCGTGTTTCAATTCACGCGCCCGTGGGAGGGCGCGACCGCAAGCAGCGCAAGGGATTTCTGGCGAACGGCGAGGTTTCAACTCACGCGCCCGTGGGAGGGCGCGACTTTTGAACCAGACGTAGAACTTCAAATCCCCGGCGTTTCAACTCACGCGCCCGTGGAGGGCGCGACCCATATCAGCGCGGGAGTTCTTCACACCACGAAAGTTTCAACTCACGCGCCCGTGGAGGGCGCGACTCAAGACGGCCAGCTCCAAGCCGCTGTCTTCGGCGTTTCAACTCACGCGCCCGTGGAGGGCGCGACATCCGGTACACGGCGTTGTGTCAGAGCGCAAGATGTTTCAACTCACGCGCCCGTGGAGGGCGCGACGCTGTCCAGGTCTTTCCATTTCGATCCAGTTCAGTTTCAACTCACGCGCCCGTGGAGGGCGCGACCAAAGCTTTTGTTGAGTCGAGTCAGAGTCTATTGGTTTCAACTCACGCGCCCGTGGAGGGCGCGACGCTTAACCTCACGAAAGACAGCAACCAAGTTAGGTTTCAACTCACGCGCCCGTGGAGGGCGCGACTTGAGGGCATGTTCTTTTTGCCTGGATTCAGACAGTTTCAACTCACGCGCCCGTGGAGGGCGCGACGTGGTGCCATTGTTGGTGATTATCGTATTCGAGTGTTTCAACTCACGCGCCCGTGGAGGGCGCGACGCTTGACGGCGCTGTAGTCGTATCGCTCGTCATTGTTTCAACTCACGCGCCCGTGGAGGGCGCGACGTTGTCGAACTGCGCTAGGCAGGTACTTCACCAAGTTTCAACTCACGCGCCCGTGGAGGGCGCGACAGAATCATTATGTGATGATAACTGGTATATGGCGTGTTTCAACTCACGCGCCCGTGGAGGGCGCGACACGGTTTTTCGAGACCGTTGAAGCGCGTTTCGGGGTTTCAACTCACGCGCCCGTGGAGGGCGCGACGCGCCCGGCAGAGATCATCCCGGCCCTGATTCGTGTGTTTCAACTCACGCGCCCGTGGAGGGCGCGACCTGCTGTTTTTTCGCAGTCACCGGTCGCGCACCTTTTGTTTCAATTCACGCGCCCGTGGAGGGCGCGACAAACAGCCGCCCACTCGTTCTTCAGTATCGCTTTCGTTTCAATTCACGCGCCCGTGGAGGGCGCGACACGCTTGTTAAGGGCCTCATCCTCGCATTTGAAATCGTTTCAATTCACGCGCCCGTGGAGGGCGCGACTTACCCGTATTCTGCCCAGTGATTGAGGATACGATGTTTCAATTCACGCGCCCGTGGAGGGCGCGACGCCGAAGTCGCCGGGCAGTTAGGCATCGCGTCCGAGGTTTCAATTCACGCGCCCGTGGAGGGCGCGACAAAAATTCGGGCACCGGCACACCGTGCTCCGCGTAGTTTCAATTCACGCGCCCGTGGAGGGCGCGACGTGTTCTCGATCCAATTGTCGAACAGGTTTTGCCGGAGTTTCAATTCACGCGCCCGTGGAGGGCGCGACTACGAATTTTCCGACAAGCACCTCGGCACACTCAAAGTTTCAATTCACGCGCCCGTGGAGGGCGCGACTGCAATCGCCGCCGGCTACGGCCGCTTACAGGTCATGGTTTCAATTCACGCGCCCGTGGAGGGCGCGACTGAAGGCCGCTGAATGGCTGGCGGCCCAGCAACGAGTTTCAATTCACGCGCCCGTGGAGGGCGCGACTTCGCGGCCCTCGACAGTCAGATTACCGCCGTGGTTTCAATTCACGCGCCCGTGGAGGGCGCGACGAGGGCTCAATCGACATCAACGCTGTTCGGAAGCGCGTTTCAATTCACGCGCCCGTGGAGGGCGCGACCCGAAAAATTATCCTCCCAAGCTGCCGGCACGTCGAGGTTTCAATTCACGCGCCCGTGGAGGGCGCGACAATCAGTGCTCTTTCTGTGGCGTGGGATATTGGGAGTTTCAATTCACGCGCCCGTGGAGGGCGCGACGCACATCATGTTGCCCTGCTCGCTGGGGTGCATGTGGGTTTCAATTCACGCGCCCGTGGAGGGCGCGACGAATCGGCGCGGCCTGGGCAGAGTACAGATTGAAATGTTTCAATTCACGCGCCCGTGGAGGGCGCGACGCCCGCCGGCGCTGAAATTCCGTTTGATGCTGGCATGTTTCAATTCACGCGCCCGTGGAGGGCGCGACCAGGCTGCGCACGCTCTCCAAACCATTAATATTCAAAGTTTCAATTCACGCGCCCGTGGAGGGCGCGACCTGCCCTCCAGACCATGCTCGAATCACTCCCGGCAGAAGTTTCAATTCACGCGCCCGTGGAGGGCGCGACGACAGCCGCCCAAGGCTGTCCCTCACCAATTAAACACATGTTTCAATTCACGCGCCCGTGGAGGGCGCGACCTGACGCGATTCCAGCATTCCACCGACCATTTCAGGGTTTCAATTCACGCGCCCGTGGAGGGCGCGACGCCTCGTCATACTCATCACTACTGGTGTCGGTTGTTTCAATTCACGCGCCCGTGGAGGGCGCGACGACGGATGTTCTCCTCGGTCAACACGTACGTCTTCGTTTCAATTCACGCGCCCGTGGAGGGCGCGACTGGGCATCCCGAACTTTTCCAGGAAGACCAGCCAGTTTCAATTCACGCGCCCGTGGAGGGCGCGACTTTTGCGCACGCGGAAGCCCTTCTTGCCCCCCAGCGTTTCAATTCACGCGCCCGTGGAGGGCGCGACATAGACTCCCATTTCGGGCGGCCTCCAGCCTGAGTTTCAATTCACGCGCCCGTGGAGGGCGCGACCTTTAGGCGCCGACTAGCGTCGCGCCGGGGGTTGTTTCAATTCACGCGCCCGTGGAGGGCGCGACATGCGTTCTGTTTCCCCATAAGAGGCTCTAACAGGGTGTTTCAATTCACGCGCCCGTGGAGGGCGCGACCACTGCCCACAGCAGCCCCAAAGGTCACGCCCACGTTTCAATTCACGCGCCCGTGGAGGGCGCGACTTTAGGCGCCGACTAGCGTCGCGCCGGGGGTTAGTTTCAATTCACGCGCCCGTGGAGGGCGCGACTGCGCACGCGGGTCTTGATTTTGCACAGCACATGTTTCAATTCACGCGCCCGTGGAGGGCGCGACGCAATTCGTGATATTTTTCCGGGCGCAGCTCGACGTTTCAATTCACGCGCCCGTGGAGGGCGCGACCCAGATATTTTTGGGGCCGTTATTTTTTTGCCTGTGTTTCAATTCACGCGCCCGTGGAGGGCGCGACTCAGGGAGGAGGTCGACAGGGTAATTACAATCGGAGTTTCAATTCACGCGCCCGTGGAGGGCGCGACATCATCACATCATGATTCTGGAATACCAGATTGCGAGGTTTCAATTCACGCGCCCGTGGAGGGCGCGACCTGTTGTCGGAAGGGGGAGCTGCGAGAAATCCTTGTTTCAATTCACGCGCCCGTGGAGGGCGCGACTCCATCTGTCACCACCCGTCACCGGTGACGGGTGTTTCAATTCACGCGCCCGTGGAGGGCGCGACGATAAGATCATGGTTCTTTTTGATCATATGCTTGATGTTTCAATTCACGCGCCCGTGGAGGGCGCGACATTTCCGGAGGGTACGTGGCGAAGTGTCGTCCAAAGTTTCAATTCACGCGCCCGTGGAGGGCGCGACTGCATGACTATAATCCATTGATTTCATTGATGTCAACTTTATATTTGCGCTAAACTCTGGGATCTGATCTTTCTTGTATCTCTGCATCGAAAGATATCTACTGATAATCTCTTCTGCCAGAGGAACGCTAACCTGTCTGAAATTTAATGCTTGCTGGAGGTTAGCGCCTTACTGGTTAGATGATGAGCGTGCCTTCAATGTCAGGCGTATCACAAATGCCATGATGCTCAACCCGCCGCTTCCAATTGGATCCTAAAAAATAAAATCGCAGCGCGTAAGCGTTTTTGCCCGGCTCTTGAATTTGTTCCACCGACATCATAAGTCACCAGTATAAGCATATATTTTCCCTGTTTTCCATTCCTCCCGGAGAGATAAACGGAAATGCCTGTAATATCAGGCACTGTAGGCAATCGTTCAGAAGTTTTTACTCTAACAGGGGGACAAAAAACATTATTTTTTTCCGCGATGTCAAAGAGCTTCCGACGTTTATTTCCATAAGCTTGCCGGATAAAATTCTGAGTCTCCGCGAAGATGCCTGGCCAGTAGTTGAGCCTGCACATGGAAGGCCAGGCCGAGCGGCATTTTTTCGTTCAGCAGCGGGTGGGTAATTTCTTCTTGCTTGCGTTTTTGCCAGTTTTCCAGCAAGGTCTTGCGGCAATCTTCGGTCATCCGCACGGCACCGCTGTCCTGAGTTTGAAATTGGGTCGGTTTGATCTGTTTACGGTTGATTAGCCTTAACACTACCCGATCGGCGACAAAAGCGCGAAATTCCTCCATCAGATCAAGTGCGCAGCCCGGACGTCCGGGACGGTCGCGGTGTAGAAATCCCACTGCTGGATCAAGGCCAACCGCTTCACATGCGCCCCGGCAATCGTGAGATAAGAGGGTATAGGCAAATGACAATAAAGCGTTCACAGGATCCCTCGGTGGACGGCGATTGCGCCCATCCATTTTGAATCCGCTGTCGCTATTGAGGAGATGTGGGAAAACTGAGAAATATTCACGCGCTGCCTCGCCTTCATAACCGCGTATGCTGTCGGCAGAATCAGCCTCCGCAATGCTTTTTTTGATGCGCGCCAATCGTTTTACGGCTGCTGCCAGCATTCCATCTTTATCATTATCAGGATGATTGCGCAGGGTACGCTGCAGTATGGCGCGGGTGTTGCTGACTTTGGCCGCGACAATGCAGCGCACGATTTCCCGGCAAGCTTGCGTGTCATCGGTAATACGATATTGGGCGCGGCGCAGCAGAACATTACCGCTTTGCGCTCCAAGCACGCTTGCCAAAAAGCGGTTGTGTTCAGTTAAAAATGACACGGTGATGCCGCGTTCGGCGCATAAGGCCATAGCATCCGGGCTCATCATCACGCGTCCGATCGCTACAAGGCCGTTCAGAGCAAGGACAGGAAGTTTCTTTTTGAGTTCCAAGCTTTTGATTTCAATCACCAGCGTGTCATGATCACGGTGGATATATGCGCCATTGGTTGTTACATAAAGTGTATTCAGCAGCCGTTTCATGTTTCTCCTTGCATGAGTTTATCATAGTAGTCGGATAATCTTTTTGAAAAGGTGTCCGGCATACAGCGTTCTTGCAGCGAACAATTGTTACAGCGTTTATCCGCAAGCGGCGGAGGCGTGAGACCGCTGCGGAGCAAGTTATGGGTTGCTGCGGCGCATTGTCTGGTTTCTCCTCGCAGCGCAGGCGTAAATTCGACCTCTTTGCGGCGGCGGGCTTTGCCATAGAATAAGGCTCCGGCAGGAATATCACATCCCAGCATTTCTTCCAGGCAGATTGCCTGAGCGCAGAGCTGCACTGCGTCGCAGTTATTCTTTTTCGGCTTTCCCCGTTTATATTCCACCGGAAAGGGCTGCCAGCGGCCGCGAGTGTGGGGCAGGCGGCAGCCCTGCTGACTTTTGTGGAATTCCACGGCGTCGGCCTGACCTGAAAGACCAAGCTGCGCCGAAACTAGCCGCAGACCGCGTGAGATGATCAGATCGCCGCGTTTCTCGCGGCTTTCTCTATGCACCCGTTCGTGCAGGATATTGCCCTGCATGGTAAATTGGTTGTCATCCCAGATCATCTCCATATAGGCCAATGCGCATTGACGTGGGCAGAAGAGATAATGCTGAAGCGCGGAAAGCTGAATATAGTCGTCTTCGTGGTACATGTTTTACCTCTCTCATGTTACGCGACCTGATAGATGGCCGGGCAGTAAAGAGGAACCTGTAGCACTTTATGCAGGGCTTCGGCGGGATATTCTACGAAGACTGAACAATGTGGCAAATCAGGAATAGCTGCAATATAGTCCTCGTCTTCTTCTCTGTAAAAAATATTGAATTGTTTCATGTAATAGAGCCTGGCTTTTCCCCCGACATTTTAGAGGTCGAGTAACTACAGGATGTCAGGATGAACGTAAATATAATGACTGCCTGATCCCCTTATTCAACAGAAAGCCAAAAGCTTCCACGCAGGCAGTAACTTACGGAGAACTGACATTTTTCGAGCCTTCCAAGAGTTTTTTGAGCAATTTGCGCTTCTTTGTCGATATATTCTCATCGGTTGCCTCATACTTAATTTTCGCTCCTACATTAATGTTCAAAGGGTTGTTGAGCAAGGAGAAATGATTACCCTGCTCAACCTGAATCATGCTTATAATTTCTCGATAATTTCCACACCGTTTGGTTTTTCCTGGGAATTGATGGAAATCTTGTAATGACTGAACGCTCGTACCGGAGCCGAAGTATCACCTACTCTTTCAACGTTCACTAAATCGAAGAGTTTATGAGCAGGCGCGTTACCGAGTTTGGAATCGTGTTTGAAGATGATCAGTTTGCGTGAGTTCATCTTGCCCCTGGCTGCTGAGTGATCGTGATCAAACATGTTGATTAGGGCATCCCAGAGAAATTCGGCATCGTCCTCGCTAAAGCCGGTTTTTTCTGCAAAATGGGCTGATAAGTAGCCTTCGACACGATAAAGTCCATATGGAATAAATGCTTTTTTTCCGATAGTTCGTTC
>PDWJ01000220.1_pt1 | contig 154877 bp, 134 predicted proteins | sample 1430881 | NCBI WGS metagenome assembly PDWJ01 (sample SAMN01162460, study PRJNA174530) | Oral metagenome, whole genome shotgun sequencing project. | biome: Marine environment; feature: Marine mammal; material: Swab sample of the gingival sulcus; isolation source: swab sample of gingival sulcus...
CTGTTCCGACACAGGAACAATGGCGCCCGGGGCACTGGGTTTCATAATGATACGCTTGTTTGACATTTTTGTTACATAATCGCAAACATAACCGATGCTGTCCCAGCTGATACCGGAGGGTATCCAGGAAGACGGCTGCCACCGATAGGTTTTGGAAAATGCAGGCATTGAAAAAGCAGCAAGCAACATAACACTTAACAGCATGACCATCAGGCTGCGGGTGAACATACGTTTCATTTTCATGGGATTCTCCTTTGTATGAAAGACTTGTAAAAATGGATTCAAATCTTTCAAATTTTGTTGTGGGCTGTGCCTGGGTATCGATAGACCCAGGACGGCCCGTGGCCGTTAAATAATTTAAGTATTACAACTAATCTTCTCGTTGGACCTGAATCACCTCCTTTCATAGTTTGATATATTTTTTGATTAAAAATTAATTATTAATTAACATATATCTAAAAAACTCAAAGATGTCATCGTATTTTTATTATTTTACACTCTTCTTTGGATAAGATGATACAGTCGCGCGCCGGTTTCGTAAAATAGTCCCCGTAGATTTCGAGCCAGGATCCCCTTGGGTGTGGTAACGGGCAGTGGGATGGTATCTAAAGATGCTCCTAAAACCAATTGTGCCAACAGTTTTCCAAATACGGTACCCGGACCAATGCCCCTGCCATTATAACTGCCGACGGCGATCATTCCCTCATCGGGCATATGAAATCTGGGGATATGGTTTGGCGTCATGGCGATCCTGCCATTCCAGGCAAACTCCATGGGCACGGATGCCGCCTGGGGAAAGACCTTTTGGATGGATCTTTGGGCCCAGCTTTCATGAACGGTATATCCCATATTTTCGACCTGTCCGACACTACCCACCATCAAACGTCCCGCATCATCAAGACGGAATGAAGAAAGGATCGCATTTGTATCCAAGGCACCTTCTTTACCTGGCAGCACCGTTTTAAGGATATCTTTTGGCAGGGGCTCAGTTGCAAATTGGAAATAGTAAAAGGGAATCAACTGGTTACTCTGTTCTTTAAATGCAGAAGATGCGTACCCAAGGGTTGCCTGAATTACTGTTTTTGAAGTGATTCGACCGGTCGGGGTGTCCAGATGCCACATACCGGCCTCTCGTTTTATTCCCGTAACAGGTGAGGGGGCATGGATGCTCGCACCTTCTGCCTGGGCAGCCCTGGCCAATCCACGCGCATAAGACAACGGCTGGATCGTGCCGGCCCTTTCATCAAACAGGGCCCCGTAAAATGCCTGGCTGCCAATCCTGGGCGCCGCTTCTTCCCGGTTCAGCAATTTTACCGGCGCGCCTCTTTGCTGCCATTGGGCTTCACGCTGCTGAAGTTCTTTGAATCCGGCAGGTGAGTGTGCACAGTGAAGGGTACCATTTCGGACAGCTTCACATTGGATACTATATTTTTCGATAAGGGCGTAAACCAAATCAGGCGAAGCGCCCAATACGTCGAGCAACATTTCGCCATAATGCTTTCCCATTCTTTTTATAACATCCTCTGGCATCAACCAGAGTCCCGGATTTACAAATCCTACATTTCGGCCGGCCCCGCCGTAGCCGATGTGTTCCGCCTCTAGAAGGATGACATCTTTTCCAGCTTCAGCAAGGTGTATGGCTGCGGTTAATCCGGTATAGCCACCTCCGATAATGGCAACTTCTACTTGCCGATCTCCTTCAACAGGCGTTACTTTCGGTGCAGGTTGCGCTGTACTGGCCCATAATCCATGTGTTCTGTTTTGATCTTTCATAGATTTTTCCCCACCTAATTATTGATATTTTAACTTTCTTTATATTGGTATACTAATGAATTTTTTTTAATGTCAATAGTTTTTTACTTTAGAATTCATAAGCATAGAATTTCATGTTTTATGCTTGAAAAGACATGTGTTTTATATTAATTAGTAATACTAAATCTTTGACAAACCCAAATAACAGGTCCCTGATGAAGCTCGAAATCTACAATACACTGCAAGAGCGCATTCTATATCTCGAATACGAACCTGGAAGCATTTTAAACGAACAAAATTTAGCCAATGAGTTTAATGTTAGTCGAACCACACTGCGTGCCGTGCTTTTTCGACTGGAATGGGAGCATTTAATCAAAATCCTGCCCCGGACAGGAATTCAGGTCACACCGCTTGAACTGAATCGCATCATCAATGTTTACCAGGCCAGACTCGAGCTTGAAGACGCCATTGGAAGAATTGCTGCCAAGCGCTTTGCCGCCGACCACATTGAAGAGCTTCATAAATTATTAACGGCATGCGATCCCTTATTGGACAATAAAAATGCCAGGGCATTAACGGCTATTGATTTTGCGATTAAAGACATATTCCATGAGGCGGCGGGGAATCCATATTTGAAAGAGACGGCACAACGATGGTATGCCCTGACCTTCCGGTTATGGTATTTTAACCTGCTGAAAATGGATGATGACAATTGGAATAAAGAGGTGCTTTCTATTAAAGAAGAGCTGACGGCGCTGTCCAATGTATTATCAGAAAAACAGCCCATTGAGGTCGGGCACACCCGAAAAGCCCATTTACGCAAACATCTTGAACGTATTCGAACCACCTTTTTCAGCTTGTCCGATGATTTTTAAACCACCAGCCAGCCTGGCGGTGATGATCATTCCATGCGGTCTACCAGCACCTGTCGGGGCTTTACCCCGTCCGAAGGACCGACAACCCCATTTTTCTCCATGAGATCAATGATCCGGGCGGCCCGGTTATACCCCACCCTCAATGCCCGCTGGACACTGGAAATGGATGCCTGACGGGTGGTCAGCACAAATTCCATCGCCGCCTGATATTTCTCATCATAATCGTCGTCTGATAGTTCCACAACAGCATGCGCCTCCTCGGGTTCAGTGGTTACCTCAAGGATATATTCCGGTTTCCTCTGGGATTTGAGAAAATTAGTGATGGCAATGAGTTCTGCTTCGGACAGATAGGTGCCGTGAACCCGTGTCAGACGCGCTGTCCCCGGCGGGACAAACAGCATATCCCCCCGGCCCAGTAAGGTCTCCGCCCCGTTGGCGTCAATGATGGTTCTGGAATCGGTTTTGGAAGAGACCTGAAAAGAAATCCGGGTCGGGAAATTGGCCTTAATAATGCCGGTGAGCACATCCACGGACGGCCGCTGGGTGGCCAGAATCAGATGGATGCCTGCAGCCCTTGCCATTTGGGCGATACGGGTCAAGGAGAACTCAATATCTTTTGATGCCGTCATCATCAGATCGGCCAGCTCGTCGATGATGATGACGATATATGAAAAGGGCGCCAATTCCTCTTCATCTTCCAAATGGCTGAGATCTTCGGTTTTCACTTTCTGGTTATACTGCTCAATATTTCGTACCTGAAATTTTGCCAGTTTTTCATACCGACGTTCCATCTCCCGCACCGCCCACTTCAGGGCAATATTGGCCTTTTTCATATCTGTGATCACCGGTGTGATCAAATGGGGGATATCATTGAACAAAGACAGCTCGATCCGCTTGGGATCAATCATGATAAACTTCACATCATCCGGTGACGATTTGTACAGGATACTGGTGATCATGGCGTTCAGGGCCACACTTTTGCCCGTTCCCGTTGCCCCGGCAATAAGCAGGTGGGGCATTCGATCCAAGCCAACCACCACAGGGTTGCCGATGATATCCTTACCCAGACAGACTGGTGTGCGGGAATCAATTTCCAAAAACGCCTGGGATCCCACAATATCGGCAAAGGGAACAATGCTCATTCGTTCATTGGGGATTTCAATTCCAATGACATCTTTACCTGGAATGGGCGCCACCAAACGGATACTCAAGGCACTGAGGGCCAAGGCCAGGTCATCGGCCAAATTCACAATTTTACTGATCTTGATGCCTGGTGCTGGCTTATACTCAAATGTAGTGATCACTGGCCCTGGAGAGACGGCCATCACCTCCCCTTTAATGCCAAAGTATCCCAGTTTCTGCTCTAAGAGCTCGGCATCTCGACGGATGGCGTCATAATCCACTGGCACCTGGGTTTCAGGGGGCGCAAGAAAATCTAAGGGGGGTAGATTGAATGCACCCTTACTGTCAGCGGCTTCGACCCTTGGGGCAGCAGGCGCACCGTTATGATTGATGTCCACACGGGCTGCCACTGACTCAGATGCATGGGCTGCTGAGGGTGTGGATGCTTGCCCATTCTTAGATTCAGCGGTTTGAATTGTGGTTGTATCAGGTGACTTGGCACTCTTTTCTGTCTTGTGTTCCTGCTGCGACACCTGACGGGATTGCTTGAGTGTGTCCAGCACCTGCCGAACCAGGGGGGCAGGTGCAACGTCCCCCTTTTCAGGCCCCTTGTTTTTTTCTGCGTCAGTGGTTGGTAACGGTTCAGGCTGGGGCGCCTGTTCTGGATCAGACGGCACCGTTTTAGGACGTAATACAGATTCCAATTCTTTTTTACCCTTCCCCTGAACCGCCATGATCAGCTCATGTTCCCGGGCCAGTTGGTTATATTTTTTCTCAAGCTGAATATATTTTTCGGAAAGGTTCAAATTGGCGAGCAACAACTTTGCATAGGGGCTGGATTTTCCCCGGACACTTTGGGGCAAATCCTCCACCGCTTCCATTTCACCCACCATCAATTCTGCGATGCGTTGGGCATTGGCAGTCCCGGTATCATTCCCGATTTTAAATTTAAATTCACCAGAATCGGTGGTGATGGCTAACACATTTCCCGCAAGGCTGTAGCTATTTTTTTTCACGTGTCCAACTTTTTTATCCATAGATTTTTATAAGAATGTCTGTGTAACTCACTCAGATCTTTAAAATTCTGTTGTGGGCTGTGCCTGGGTATCAATAGATCCGGGACGGCCCGTGGCCGTTATACCACAATTGAATCAGAGATACCACTGATCGAAATTTATTGCCGTCCAATTATTGGTGAAAACAGGGAAAATGCATTGCACCGATCCTAAAAGATATGGTATCTGTACGCACCATGTCCCTGTAGCCAAAGAAATAAACCCTGGCATTTGGGCTTCAACCCTTCGAAATGAAAACATTTTTATGGATGTGAGGCCCAACGAAATAATGACATGGATCACGAACCGGCCAAGGCGCTCATCACCACGGTTTGCCGGCAACAAACCATGGAAAGGAATGAATCCGTGAACACATCAAAATTGATATTGGCGGTGACGATAATTGCCATCGTTGCTTCGACTGGCATTTTTTACAAATTTTATGCGAATAAAAATGATGCCGCATCCCAATTTGTTCTCAAACCTACCCCCCCAATCCAAACGCGACATCGCCGGGAAACCGTTGCGAATTGCGAAGTCGGTGTGGGGTGGGCCGTCGGAGACGCCCGGCATGCTGTCCAGGCGGCACTGGCCATGGCGCTGAAAGACAAAACATACACACAGCCAGACTTGGTTATTCTTTATCCTACCGCAGGCAGCGACTGCCCGATGATTCTCAAGGAAATAAAACGCGCCACAGGCGCCCGTACCAAAATTTTTGGGGGGACATCGGACGCCTGTGGTACCATTGCCGGAACCGCCTATGTCACCCCCCCAAGTACCAGTGATCATGATGACTTAAAAGACGTCCGCAACGCTGACCATGGCCTGTCACTGATGACCATCACAAGTCCGCTCATCGGTTTTGGTGTTGGGGGTGCCATCCCCTCAGACCACCCGTCTAAAACGGATATGGCCCTTTCAGCCCTGCGCAGGGCCATGGACAATGCCGGGAAAACACCCGCAGAACGCCCGTCCGCCATCCTGATATCTCCCTCTCTGGGGATGGAACAAGCCGGTCTGGATGCCCTTGCCCAGTCTGGATTGGGGGATATCCCTCTATTAGGCGGCACGGCCGCTGGCCCAAATGGGTACACCCTTTATCATCAATCTGCTGAAGAAAAAGGGATCAGCTTTGCACTGATTTATACTGAGCTTCCACTGGGATGGGCCTTTGAGAGTGGATATGATGTGCTGGATAAGCACTCTGGCATCGTCACCAAAACCAATGGTACAAGGATTTTAGAAATTGACAACCAACCTGCATTTGAAGTGTATGACGACTGGATGAACGGTCGGGTCAGTGCACTTTTAAAAAAGAAAAGCCAACAGCATCAATTCAGAAAATTTTTAAGCCTGAATCCCTTGGCAAGGGTACGTGAAACCCCAGACGGAAAAACCTATACCTTGTTGTCCCACCCTTGGGTCACCAGTAAAAATCTGATCACACAAGGCTTGAATACCACCACCGATATTCAAGTGGGAGATCGTGTGTTTCTCAGCTATGGCACCTGGGAAATATTGTTAAACAGAATCGCCAACATTCCGAAAAAAGCCGTTATCAAAGGGGATATTACAGAAAATACGACGATTCTTTTGGGGCTGGGGTACATTTGTACCGATGTTTTAAGTACGATTCCCGAAGAAAATAAAAAAACCATTCCCGGCCTGATCAGCCATTCAATCTCAGGCGCGCCCTTCATCGCAAGCATTCCTTGGGGAGAGCAGGGGCAGTTTTCCGGAATTGGAAACAAACAGTGTAATCTGACCGTAGGATTTCTCGTTATCGGAGATAAGATTGAATGACCCTGTATAGCAAAATTTTCACCACGGTCTTAATCTGCTTTATCGCCGCAATCTCATTTGTCACCATCTGTATGACAGACCGGCATGTGGAACAAGCTGAAAAAATCCTTTTGGAAAAGCAATCCTTTATAGGCATGACACTCACCAGTGAAATCCAAAGGTGGCAAAGCCAGAACAAATGGCCATTTATGGCCTTGAATACCCTTGCATCACATGACGGATTTCATTTCTGGTGGATTGTGGATAACAACGGCGCCATTTACCTGGCAAACGATGCCGCATTTATGGGCACCCTTGCGACATCCTATTTTGAAGATACGGATCCAGGATCTCTGGTCCCCCGTGAACAGGGTCAGGTTCTGGTAATTGCCGAAAAACACATGTCTGTTTTTTCCCAATCCTTCTCAGTGGGTCACACACAATGGTCCTTCTGGTTCGGCACCTCCATCAAAGAGATCCAGAACACCAAGAAACAGATTGTTACATTTGCCGCCGTGGCCGTCTTTTTCAGCACCTTTTTCCTCATGCTGATTTTATTTTTCATTATCCGTTTTTTCTTAAACCCCTTACAATTGTTAAATAATGGGTTAAAAGAAATAGGGAAAGGAAATCTGACATTCCAGTTTGGTAAGATGCCCGATGATGAATTGGGTGCCTTAGCGGGCTCAGTGAACAACATGGCCCGACAGCTTGAAATCAGGGCAACTGAACGTGACCTGGTGGAAAAAGAACTGCACCAACTGCAAAACTATCTATCCAATATCATCGATTCGATGCCATCAATGTTGATTGGCGTAGATACCAAAGGAAATGTCACACAATGGAACATCAGAGCGTCCCAGATCACCGGACTCACATCAGAAGAGGCCATCGGCCAACCTTTCATAGAGGCCATTCCTCACCTGGCCGATAAGATCAATATGGTCAATGCCGCCATTAAGACGCAAAAATCTTGTGTTGTTCCACGTCAGCGCAACCCGAAAGAGGCCTCCACCATTTATGAAGACATCACCATCTATCCACTGATCGCCAACGGTGTCGAAGGCGCCGTAATCCGAGTGGATGACGTCAGCGACAAGGTTAGAATGGAAGAGATGATGGTGCAATCCGAAAAGATGCTCTCCGTTGGCGGACTTGCCGCTGGCATGGCCCATGAAATAAACAATCCTTTGGCCGGCATGATGCAGACCGCCCAGGTGATGCGATCCCGGCTCGAGGATCGGCAAATGAATGCCAACCTGTGTGCGGCCAAAGACATTGGTATTTCGATTGAAGATATCAATGCGTACATGGAAAACCGAGGTATTTTTAAGATGATGGAGGCCATCACGGAATCCGGCATTCGAATCTCGGAAATTATCAAAAACATGCTGAGTTTTGCAAGGCAATCAGATGCCACGGTGTCGTCCCACAATCCGGTCCAGCTCATAGATAAAATTCTTGAACTTGCTGCCACAGACTATAACCTGAAAAAACAATACGATTTTAAATCCATTGAGATCATCAAAGAATATGATGATAACCTGCCCATGGTCTGCTGTGAAGGTGCAAAAATACAACAGGTAATGTTAAACCTTTTGCAAAACGGTGCCCAGGCCATGCTGGAATTCAAAGACCAGGTCGATTTCAACCCCCAATTTATTCTACGGCTTTCCCATGAAAAAGAGATAAACATGCTACGGATCGAAATCCAAGATAATGGACCGGGCATTGATAAAGAAATTCAGAGCCGTATTTTTGATCCATTTTTCACCACAAAACCCGTAGGGGTTGGGACCGGTCTTGGATTGTCAGTATCCTATTTCATCATTACAGAAACCCATAAAGGCAGCATGAAAGTCGTCTCACAGCCCGGCAAAGGAAGTAATTTTATTATCCACCTTCCATTGCAATAACGGCCATAGGCCGACCGGATTTTTCACTGCGGTTTTGCAACACATTGGACACGGCATTTATCCGTTCATCTCCATTTTCAGGTAATACCCAGCCAATTCAATGGTATCACCGGGATAAATCTTTCTGCGCTTGCGGGTTTCCACCTCACCATTCACACAGACCTGCCCGTCGGCGATAAGATGCTTGGCTTCTCCGCCACTGGCCACCAGGTTCTCAAATTTTATTACTTTGTACAATTCAACGGGAGAATGGGTGAGATAGACGATCTGTTGGTTTTTACGGATTTCATTGAGGCGAAGCCGATAAGCCGTATACCGTGCTAAAAGCCCCATGGCCTGGCTACAGGACCGGAACACGGGGATGCCCAAATTCCCGAGGTGTTGGTTCAAGGCATCGTGAACCTGCCCCGCATCGTTGAACACCACCACCGGTTTTGACGTGCTGCAAACCATCTCAGGCAAAAGGCTTGAGACGCTTTGGGGACCTGCAATAAATCCCTCAGGCCTGTCTGGGGCCGGGGTATCTGAGGTCGCCGGCGACAAGGAGCCCAGGGATGTGATTACGGCATCAATGGTATCATCCGCAGCCATGGCTTGGATGGCACCGGTATGTACACTGTCGGGCGCCGCAGGGGTCACATCAAGGGGATTTTTAATGTCAACGATATCTGACAGTCCAGCCTGCTCAAGAAGATCGGCAATGGCGTCCTGAGTGGCGCCTGTAAATGGCGGCAGCGTCAGGCTGGAGTCTCTGGATTCAAGGGCGTCTGCAATCCCCACACTTTCAAATCCCGCAGCGCTCATGGTCCCCACCTGGAATCCGGTGATGGTTTTATCGTGGAGATAGACGGCCATATTCATCATTCCGTCAAACTCCTCCAAAGAATCGGTCATAAGGGCGCCAGCCTGGGTGAGGCAGGCGGTGGACACCATATAATCGCCAGCGATTGAGGCGGTGTGTCCGGACGTGGCTTTTTTGCCTTCCGGGGTTCGTCCCGCTTTATATACCACCACCTCTTTGCCCTGGCGCACGGCCTTGGCAATGCCGGCGCAGGCATGGAGGCCGTCCAGATCCTGGAAGCCTTCAACATAGACAGCAATGACCCCAATGTCATCCACATCGGCCATATGGGTGATGAAATCCCCAATGGTCAGATCCATCTGGTTGCCCAAGGTAATGTTATAGGCGGGGTCACCGACGGCAAGGCTTGCCATGCGTACCAGGGCAAAGGCCCCGCTCTGGCTGATCAGGGCCACAGGGGCGGGCGGCCGATCCATACGTTTGGGTGCACAATTGTCCGGTGTAAAAAAGGTATCCAGGCCGCCAGCCCGGGAGACCATTCCCAGGCAGTTCCCACCTAAAAACACCGGGCCCCCCGCCTCACGGGTATGGGCCATACGGATTTTTTGGGTCACTGCCTGTGCCCGCTCCCGGGAATCCTCGGTCTCCCCCATGCCACCGGGGATGAGGATCACGCTTTTGGCCCGATTGCCATCAATAATCTCATCAATTAGTACGGGGACATGGGTCGCGCCGACAGCCACCACCAGCAGATCCACCTGGGCCAGATCCTGGATTGTTTCCACACAGGCCACTCCGTCGATCGCTGTGGCCTTAGGGTTGATGATGGTAATATTGGCTTTATCAAACCCCGCCCGGATCACATTGTTCAAGATATTTCTGCCGAAATTCATGTTGGTACTGGATACCCCGATGATGGCAAGGCGCTGGGGATAGAGCAGGTTGTCAATACGTGCAATCCCCCGGGCCGCTGGCGGGTGGTAGGATGTGGAAAACTTGCACAATCCGTCCAAGGGCACCATCTCATAATCCACCAGTGCAAAGGGGTTGACCTCCAGCTCTTCAATGACATATGGTGCCTTTGAATTCATGGGAGAAAAATAGTTGCCCACAGCGATAAATGCCCCGAAGCACTCCATGAGCTGTTCATCGGACACCAGACGTTCGTCGCCCCGGGTCTGGCCGGACACTTTTTCATAGGCAATGGTCTGGGTGAACAGCTTAAAAAAATCTTCCCCGGAGACATGGGCCGTAGAGGCGGAAATCACCGCCTGTCCCAGGCGGAACCGCTCGGCATACAATTCGGTATCTGTACCGCCCAGCCCAGCGGTGATCACCATGCCAAACTCCCGGGTCCATCTCAGGCTGACCAGCAATTCATTGCCTAGTGCATCCGATTCCGGCGGCAAATACTGGGTAATCAGCACCCCTTGGATCCGCTGGTTCACCGCATTTCTCAATTCCTGGCCGGACATCCCTTGATAATGGGGCAAATCGGTTTCAGGATGGGCTTCCAGCATGGCGGCAAACCGATCCGATACCGTATCCACCATACGCCGGCTTTCGCTGCGAACCTTGCCCGCCATCTTGGGTACGACCTTCACACCGCCCACATCAGACTTATGGACCACATCAGGACTCACCACCTTGAGCACCACCTTATCCCCGAGAAAGGGCGCCAGCACATCTGAGCTGAGCCTATGATTTCGGGCAAATAGCAGGTATTCGGGCACGGATTCCGATCCCAGAGCCGACAACAGCTCATAGGCCTCATGCTCAAACAATTGAAACCGGCCCTGCTCGGCCGCCTGGTCAAACACCCGGGTCATCTCTTCAAAATTAATAAACAATTGCATATATTTTTCCCATTTTCTGTTTTCCGACATCTTATCAATTTACAGCGTCCAGGGAAAGACAGGCATGTGACATTTACGCATCATAACTGCTTTTGTTTGAACTCCATGGACGGATATAGTACCTTCACCCTGACTTAAATCATACTGATATATAACCCAACGAAAGGATACGTCATGCATCTGAGACCCCGTTTCACCGCTGCCTGTTTGACGATCACCTTGGTTTTTATAATGGGGATGGCGCTGTTCACAAGGACCAGCGCAGCTGCCCAACGAGAATATGTGCTTACCGGCAAAACCATGGGCACCTTTTACAGAATTAAATTCATCCCTGACAAGCCGGTGTCCAAGGCGCTTTGGAAAAAAAAGGTTGCCTTAAGGCTGAAAACTGTCAATGCGCGGCTATCCATGTACCTCAAAAACAGCGAACTCTCACGGTTTAATGCCGCCCCGGCCCATACCCCGTTTCACCTGTCCACCGATTTTCGCCGGGTGCTGGAACAATGTACCCATCTGTATGTCATCAGTGACGGTGCCTGGGACGGTACCGTCAAACCCCTGGTTGATCTTTGGGGATTTGGGATCAAAGGTACGGCACCGAATCTGCCAGCGCCTGAGGCGATTGAGGCCGCCATGGCTCGCACCGGTTTTGACAAACTGATTCTCAAAGACCAGACCCTGACCAAGACCACTGACGGCATTACCTTGGATTTAGGTGCCATTGCCAAAGGATACGGGGTGGACGAAATTGCCCGGCTCTTCCCTGACGCCGGGATCAAAAATTTCTTGGTGGAAATCGGCGGGGAGGTGGTCGGGGGGGGGCGGAACACACGGGGCACCCCTTGGGTCGTAGGGATTTCCCGGCCCGTGAAGGGCACCATCTCATCGGGCATATACCGGGTGGTCACATTGGATAACATGGCCATTGCCACCAGCGGTAACTATCGAAATTTTTTTGAGCGCGAACATAAAACCTATTCGCATATCATCAATCCTGTCACCGGCTACCCCGTGGACAACCTGGTGGTCAGCGCTTCGGTCATCGCACCGAACTGCACCATTGCCGACGGCCTGGCCACCGCGTTGATGGTCATGGATCCCGCCAAAGGCATCGACCTGATCAACCGTATGGAGCATATTGAGTGCCTGATCATTCTAAAACAAGGAAAAAAGTTTGTCCCTAAAAGATCAAAGGGATTTAAAACATATGAAATGGATTAAAAAGACAGAATCGTCACAACAATAGGTCCGATTCCATGAATATATAACGGATTTTATTATATTTTTGCTTGATTTGCGCAGCCGTTTCGTTTATTTAAGTATGTTTTTATCAACGCGGCATTTATAACGTATCAATAGGGAGAATCAGTGAAATGGGCGGTCTTTTCGGATGCGCATCAAAGACAGCGTGCAACACAGCACTTTTTTACGGAACAGATTATCTGTCACACCTTGGGACCAAACGGGGCGGGTTGGTTACCTACGGAGACGGCGGGTTCAACCGGACCATTCACAGTCTTGAAAATGCCTATTTCAGATCCAAATTCGAATCTGACCTGGACAAGCTCACCGGCGGCATGGGATTAGGGGCCATCAGCGACACCGATTCCCAACCCATCATCATCCACTCTCACCTGGGGCAGTTCGCTGTGGTCACGGTGGGTAAAATTGCCAACCTTGATGAATTGGCAGCAGGAGAACTGGCGGATAAAACCCATTTTGCAGAGACCAGCCAGGGATGCATCAACCCCACAGAGCTTGTGGCAACCCTCATCTGCCGGGGCAACTCCATTGTGGACGGGATTGCCTATGCCCAGGACATGATAAAAGGCTCCTGCTCCATGCTGGTGCTCACGGATTCCTGTATATATGCCGCCCGGGACCGCCTGGGCAGAACCCCGCTGATCATTGGAAAACAACAAGACGCCTGCGCGGTGTCATCGGAATCCAGTGCCTTTTCTAACCTGGGATTTGAAACCGCCTACTTTCCGGGACCGGGTGAAATCGTCAAACTGACCGCTGAAGGATATGAACAGGAAAAAGCACCTGGAGATGCCATGCAGGTCTGTGCCTTTCTTTGGGTCTACTATGGATACCCGGCCTCGACCTATGAAGGCATCAACACCGAGCAGGTACGTTACAATTGTGGGGCGGTCCTGGCCAAAAACGAAACCTGCCAGGCAGATCTGGTTGCGGGTATCCCGGATTCAGGCATTGGCCATGCCATCGGCTTTGCCAATGAAAGCCGCATCCCTTACATGCGACCGTATGTCAAATATACCCCCACCTGGCCCCGGAGCTTCATGCCCCAGAACCAGAAGATGCGGGACCTGGTGGCCCGGATGAAACTGATTCCAATACGAGAAATTATTGAAGGCCAGCGGATCATCTTCTGCGACGACTCCGTGGTCCGGGGGACCCAGCTCCAGGACAATACTGAAATTCTATATAGTTATGGCGCCAAAGAGGTTCACATGCGTATTGCCTGCCCTTGCCTGATTCACCCCTGCGAATTTTTGAATTTCTCCACGTCCCGCTCCACGTTGGACCTGGTCGGCAGAAAGGCCATTTACGATATAGAAGGCACCGATGATGCAGATCTCACGGAATACGCCATATCCGGTTCCTCAAAGCACAACCAGATGCTGGAAAAAATTGTGGGACGGCTCAATCTGACCAGCCTGCGGTATCAGACCCTGGAAGATTTGATCCAGGCCATTGGCATGCCCAAGGAAAAACTGTGTACCCACTGCTGGGACGGCTCTTCCCATGGTCATGTTTAGTGGCCCTGGGAAAAGGCCCACAACCCCATTCAAATACTGCCTTGATGGTGGTATTTCCCCTGGTATGATGCCCGGTCTTCAAGGGTGTGCTGGATCATATTGAAGGTTTCCCTGTAGCGCCCAGCCCAGGCAGGGGCCACCAGCTCGCTGGCATGGGGATCCCCTGTGATCCGCTGGATGATCATCTCTTTGGGCAGTCGTTCTATAAAATCGCAAACCAGATCGACATATTCCTGCTGCGCCAACGGCGTGTAGTCTCCGTTTTGATACATTGTTTCCAAGGCGGTTCCCCGCACCACATAGAGCAGATGGATCTTCACGCCGTTAACCCCCATATCCCCGATGACCTTGGCACTTTCCATCATCATCTCCCGATTTTCACCGGGCAGTCCCAGAATAATATGGGTACAGATATTGATTCCAGGCCGTTTTGCACTCAGGGCCATGGCATCTTTAAAGGCCTTAAACCCATGCCCCCGGTTAATGAGATCCAGGGAGCGTTCATGCACGGATTGGAGCCCGTATTCCAACCAGACCAGGTAGTTTTGAGTATAGGAATCAATCAGCGCTATTTTTTGTTCATCCACGCAGTCCGGCCGGGTGCCCACCGCCATCCCCACCACGCCCTCACAGGACAGGGCCTCGTCATACATGGATTTCATGTGCGCAACCGTTGTATAGGTATTGGTATAGGACTGAAAATAGGCCATGAACTTTTTGGCCTTGTACTTTTTCATTGCCGGAATCTTGCCATTTTCAATCTGCTCCCGGATGGACAGCCCACGACCAAACGCACCCGTACCCGACCCTTTGGCATTGCAGTATATACAGCCTGCACGGGACAGCGCACCGTCCCGGTTGGGACAGGTCATGCCCCCATCCACTGAAATTTTTTGAACCCGCTCTCCGTATAGATGCCGCAGGTATGCGTTATAATCCGAATACCGTTTCTTTTTTTCCATTTCAGCCTTCCATGGGTTGATTTGGCGCAAACTATATCAGAAAACGCTTTTTTTTTTAACCGCTGCCTGTCAATGACCTCTTTTTTAACTTGTGCGCATAAACTTAGGGTTTGCTAAGAATAACTTTGTTATGTTGCTTGATAAACTTTTCATGATTTGTTATACCTTGCCAGTTAAAAATCCTTAATCAGGGGAGAGTGTTATGAACAATGGATATCGGCAGCAAGTTCTTTTCGTAGATCTAACTTCAAAAAAGATAACACCGACACGTGTGCCAGAAGATGTATATCGTAATTTCATCGGCGGGCAAGGATTGGGCGTTCGCATCCTTTATGAGTATTTAGTGCCCCGCGCAGACCCATTCGGGCCTGATAATATCGTTGGATTTGTAACCAGTCCATTAACTGGCACCGGCTTCCATGGCGCAAGGCTGCAAATTGTAGGCAAATCACCCATCACCGGCGGCTGGGGCGATTCGAATGTCGGGGGAATTTTTGCGACAGCACTCAAAAATAGCGGTTATGACGGCCTCTTTGTCAAAGGCATCTCTCCTGATCCCGTCTATATTTATATCAATGATGGCGAGGTTGAAATTAAAAGTGCCGATCATCTCTGGGGCAAGGATACAATTGAAACCCAAGCTGTCATTAAGGAAGATCTGAGCAATGATGAGAAGGTAAAAGTCGTTTGTATCGGACAGGGCGGAGAATCGAAATCACTTTCTGCTGCGATTATGCAGGAAGGGAGTGCTGCGGCACGTTCCGGGTTGGCTGCGGTCATGGGTGCCAAAGGATTAAAAGCGGTCGCTGTCAGGGGAACTAAAAAAATTGAAGTGGCCCATCCAAAGCAACTTTCCAAGCTTCGAACGGATTATCTCAAAGATGTCAAAGTGTCCAAACATCCCTGGCTTCCACTCTTCAAGGGTGGGGGAACCTGTAGTTTTTTTGAAAGCTATCTTAAAATGGGGGACTGCCCCATCAAAAATTGGAGCCGCTATGGGGAAGAAGCATTTCCAAACTGGGCACAACTTCATGGGGAATCTATCACCCATTATCAGAAGAAAAGAAAAGGGTGTGCAGGCTGTCCGCTGGTCTGTAAAGGCCGGTTGACAATCGAAAAAGGGCCTTACAAGGTTAAAGACAGCGGTAAAATTGAATACGAAACCCTGGGGCTTTTTGGCTCCAATCTCCTCATTGAAGATCCAGAACCGTTGATAAAAGCAAATGATCTTTGTAATCGGTACGGTTTGGATACCTGCACCATTGGCAGCGTTATCGGCTTTGCCATGGAATGTTATGAACGAGGTGTCATTACTTCGGATGACACAGATGGGATTGAACTGGTCTGGGGAAACGCCGACGCCATGCTGGCCATGATCAAGAAAATAGCCTATCGGGAAGGGTTCGGGGCGGTTCTTGCAGACGGCAGTAAATTTGCCGCAGAGCGAATTGGAAAAGGCTCTGAACAATGGGCCGTCCATGTCGGCGGTCAGGACCTGCCGGCCCACGATCCGAGAACCAGCGTTGGGCATGGCTGGGGATATATCTGTGACCCAACGCCAGGAAGACATACGGCGACACAATATATTGATAGTGTAGATGAAGACGTCGCCAGCGTCATGCTGCCAGAATCCAAAGTTGTTAAAGCAGATATTTTTGACTATGAGGCATATTCCAAAGTGTTTGCAACATGCAGCGACCTGGATCGACTGTCAACGTCTGCTGGGCTTTGCTGGTTCGGTACCTATCCGGAAACGCTCCCATTGGTGGATGCCATGTCTGCCATCACTGGATGGGATTTTACATTGGAAGAAGGGTTGAAAACAGGACGGCGAATCCAGGCACTACGGCAGGCATTTAACATTCGGGAAGGGGTCAATACCGGTGAGTGGTGCATCCCACCGAGACTGAACCAGCCACCGAAAACCGGTCCCATTGCCGGCAGAGATTTGGATTTCAAGACGATCAAACGATTGGGTTACAAAGCCATGGGATGGGATGATAAAACAGGAGAACCTTTAGAATCAACCTTAGAGGAACTTGAGCTTACCAAACTGATCAGCGAATTTCCCTAAAAATAAGATGCGCCAGTTTTTCTCTGTTGATACAGGGGGGATGCATTAGGCCCAGGGTCAAAATAAAATCGATCTAACCCATGGCGGTAATAGTGGGGAGATATTGACGATTGAAAGGATCTACAGCGGGAAGCCGTTGAGCAGATTTTTGGTGTCCGGCAAGGCGATATCTTTATTCATCAGGTGACCGGATCAGGTCCCATTGCAAGGGGGTTCCCATGGGGATGTCCCGCAATGCGATGCGCCCGATCACCTGATCCAGATGCTTTGGGGGGAGCCCATGGCCGGGCCTGATGGACCTTATGTTGTTCAGATTGAGCGGTTCCCCTTTTTTGATGGATTTTACAGCGAAAAGTGAGCGTCGAAATTTTCTGCTTTGAATCTGGCTTTGGGTGGGGGCATAACTGATTTCACCTAAGGCTTTTTCTGTGGTGCGAATCGCCTTGACCATGGCTTCAAATTCTTCTGGCGTCAATGAAAATGCGTTGTCTGGGCTGCCATCGTCTTTGGCCAGACAAAAGTGTTTTTCAATGATACAGGCCCCAAGGGCAGTCGCTGCAATGGGGATTGCAATGCCTTGGGTGTGATCGGACAGGCCCACAATGACATTGAAGCGGTTTGCAAGATGGGCAATGGTGTTAAGGTGTGCCTCTTCGGGCGGGGCGGGGTAAGCGGAAGTGCATTTTAACAATGCCAATTGGCTGCACCCGCCTGAACGCAAGGCTGTTGTTGCGTCTTGGATTTCTTGTCGAGTGGCCATGCCGGTTGAAAGGATGACAGGTTTACCGGTCTTGGCTACTTTTTTTAGCAATGGTATATCGATCAGTTCAAATGAGGCGATTTTATAGGCTGGCACTGCCATGGTTTCAAGGAAGTCCACAGCGGTGGCATCGAAGGGGGTTGAAAAAAGGTCGTGTAGGTCTGCAACTTGACGGCGTCCGCACCAGCCTGTTTTGCCCGATGGATGATCTCAATGGCGTGATCCAGACGCTGGTTGTGGTTTGCAGACATTTCAGCAATGATATATACCCTTGCGCCCTGGCCAATGGTGGTTTCGTTGATGGTTATTGTGTTCATGGGATCATCAATAATATATATTCAGTGCCATTGCAATTAATAGAGAATCATGCAGCCTAAGAAAATTGTGTTTTATGGGATTGCCGGCAGAAAATACGGCATGGGCCATGTTGCCAGGCTACTGAAATTGGCAGACGCGCTTAAGGTGATCTGGTCCCAGGCAGCGTTTCACTTTTTTGTCAGCAGCGATGCCCATGCCCTAACAGCGATCCATGACAAAGTTGGTAACCACTACCCATTGACAACGGTGTTGGATGCGTCTGAGAAGATTTTGCCATTTGCAGCTGGGGTAAATCCGGAGTTGATCATCGTTGATCGCAGAACCTGGCCTATGGCCGGTCTTAGACCTTATGTCTCGACAATTGTGACATTGGACAATTATGAAGATGGTGCAGATATTTATTTTAACATTTTAAAACCGCCAGTCGGGCTGTCTTCTGCCATGGTATATTGCGGTTATCAATATTGGATTCAAAGGGTACCGGAGAAAAAAAATCAGGACATTCAAAAGATTGATCGAATTCTTGTGACCTGTGGGTATTCTGATCCTATGGGTATCAGTTTAAAGGCATGTCATCAAATTGCAGCGTATTATTCAAGCGTCAATACCCGTACACCTGACATCACTTGTGTGATCACATCGTTATACAACCATGAGGTTAAAAACAGGCTGAGGGAGATCTCTTCTGATATCAGGATCAAGCAGGATCTGGACAGTATTGAAAGGGCGTTGCTGCAATCGGACCTGTGTATCAATTCAGGGGGCAATACCTTATACGAAGCCATTGGCTGCGGTGTTCCGTCACTGGTAATCGCCTGCGGTTCAGAAAATTATGACATGGCAAAGCAGCTTGAAAAGGATGGGTTTGTTGCAGGTGTGATGACATCCGAGAATCAAGATGCCATGGCACAGTATTTAACGTCTCTGGAAGATGGTGGCATTGTGGCGGCCCATGAGCGCTGTCTTGAGTTTCCCGGCGATGGGTTGGCAAAGGTGGTTAAAATTATTAAACGACACATTCATTATCAAAATTCGTAAGTATGATGACGTTGACATTTAGAACAATTCGTAACTCAGATTTGGAAATGATTATGCACTGGCGGATGCAGCCTGATGTCACAAGGTATATGTATTCAGATCCTGAGTTAACGTTGACTGACCAGATAAACTGGTTCCAGGATATCAGCACGGATCCCGGCAAAACGTATTGGATTATTAACGTGGATCATAAAGATGTGGGGTTGGTTGGGCTGTATCATATCGATATGACACACAGGCGATGCGAATGGGGCTATTACCTGGCGTCCACTGATATGCGGGGCAAAGGAATTGGGAAGTCTGTGGAGCTGAATGTGTTGCGGTATGTGTTTGAGACGCTGGGCCTGAATAAACTGTGTTGCCAAGTCTTTGCATGGAATACACTGGTCATCGACATTCATAAAAAGTATGGCGCTGTTATTGAAGGCACGCGAAGGGGGCACATTTATAAAAATGGGACGTATGAAGATATCGTTGAAATGGGCACCCTGAAACAGGACTGGGAAAAACATATCAAAGATAAAATTGAGTATGTCGTTGCCCTAATAGAATAAAGGTGATGTCGAATCATCGCCCATGGATTGGATGCAGTGCTTTGAACATTAGCTCAGCCTGGGTCCAGTCTTCGGGGGTGTCGATATCCTGGGCCAGGTATCGGGGGATAAGGATGGGGCTTGCTACAGACGTGAAAACAGAGTCCATGGATAAAAAAGACTTGGTTTTTCCCCAATAAAATTGGCCGGTATCATGAAAGGCATCGGGAAGGTCTTGGGTTCTGGTATTCCGGTGGCTGGGCCAGATCATTTCCAACCGGTTGGTTTCAGTGATTTTAAGGGCACGGAAAATGGAGGCGTTAAACCGTGCCACGGGAAATGAAAAGTGAATTTTTTCATCCTGTACCCGTTTGAACCCTTCTTTGAGATCTGACGCCCGGATAAAAGGGGCGGTGGGATAGATGCAGCAGGTAAAGGCATACTGTTGGTCGTGTTGATGAAGCCAGTTCAGTGCATGGCGGATCACATCAAGGGTCGGGCATGTATCGTTGGCAAGTTTCGACGGGCGGATAAAGGGAACATGGGCGCCCCATTCAAGGGCAATGGCTTTAATTTCGGCATCGTCTGTAGAAACGATGATGCGGTCAAACAGCCCGCTTTGTTGTGCCGTTTCTATGGCATGGGCGATCATGGGCTTGCCGCAAAACGGGGTGATATTTTTCCGGGGGATTCGCTTGCTGCCACCCCTGGCAGGAATAAGGGCAACGGCAGGGGGGGGCGTCATAGTCCAATCCTTTTATTATATTCCAGAATCTCTTTTTGGGATAAAAATCTGGAGTTGGTTCCAGAATTGTACTCAAATCCCCGGGGGACCCGGCAGCCTTTCTCGCCGAGTCGGTTGGTGGTCTGTGACACCTTCCTGTCCCTAAAGGTGATGGTGGGTAAAATCATATAGTGGTCATCAAATTCCACGGTCAAATGGGCATCGTCTGCGGGACACATGGTCTCATGGAGTTTTTCTCCAGGACGGATACCGATGATTTTTTGTGGCAGATCCGGTGCCATGGCTGAGGCCAGGTCAGTAATGCGTACCGAAGGAATTTTTGGCACAAAAATTTCTCCGCCTGACATGCGCATGAAATTTTTCAGGACAAAATCCACGCCCTCTTGGGGAGTGATCCAGAATCGGGTCATCTGTTCATCGGTAATGGGAATATGATCTGTGTGCTCACTCAGGCGTTTTTTGAAAAAGGGCACCACCGATCCCCTTGAACCGACCACATTGCCGTATCTCACCACTGAAAACAGGGTGTTTTTGCGCCCTGAAAAATTATTGGCGGCCACAAACAGCTTGTCGGCACACAATTTGGTGGCGCCATAAAGATTGGTGGGGTTGGCCGCTTTGTCCGTGGACAGCGCAATCACTTTTTCCACATTGTTCTCCAATGCCCCATGGATTACATTTTCCGCACCTAAGATATTGGTTTTGATGCATTCCGTGGGATTGTATTCAGCCGCCGGCACCTGCTTGAGGGCCGCCGCATGGACCACATAATCAATGCCGTTCATGGCCATGGAGACGCGCGCTTTATCCCGCACGTCTCCTAAGAAATAGCGCATACAGCGTTGATTAAACCGTTGGTTCATTTCAAACTGCTTGAGCTCGTCTCTGGAAAAAATGACAATTCGTTTTGGTTTGTAACGGTCCAGAAGAATCTGTGTAAATATTGTGCCAAAGTATCCGGTGCCGCCGGTGATTAATATGGATTTATGATTCAGCATTGTTATTCTCAGGTCTGTCTCATATGGCCTGTTGACCCGCCATGGATTGGGTTAACCGTGCCGTTTCAATCTCTTCTATGGTTAAGTGCCTGTCATCCAGGAATTGGGTTTGAGATTCCCACAACGCGCCATGCCACCTGCCGTAAAAATAAAGGGCATGATCCCGATCTGGAACAATGACATCTTCTAATGCTGTCAGGCAGACATCGGGAAGATAGACGGCTTTATATTCGCCGTTGGCCAATGCATTGGCCCTCAGGCACAGGTCTAAAAATGCATAGCTGTCTGCGTTTCCATCAAATCCCCCAAGGCGATAAAAATAATTCCTTTCCATGGCCACAACGTGGTCAACCATTTGGAACCGGCCTTGGACCATGGCGCCGGGAAATGTGGGCGGCAGATGGTTAAATACGGATGTGGGCGAATTGTTTTTATCCACAACCATTCCCCCATGGCGGATGCTGCCCCGTTGGTTCAAAATGCGTGCCCCGAATATATTTTGGAGGCCATGGGTGGTTATACCTTTTTTGATATATTCAAGCCAGTGTTTATGGGGGAGAAGGCTTTTTTTTACAAATACAAGGATGTCCCCTCTAGCAGAGATTGCGGCAGTGTTCATCATGTCTGCAAGTGTTGTATTGTTTTTTCGGGTCAGTCGGATGACATCCCCGGTCATGGTATCCAATATGTCGGTGCAGTGTTTGGAACAGTGAACCGGTTCGATCAACAATACCTCAAAGGCACCGCCTGATTCGGAGTGCATGGCAACGGCCTCAAGCTGCCCAAGCAGATGATCTGGGTGGTCAGGCAGTTCAATAATGATCGACCATTTTTTATCCGGGGCGGCGGCCGGTGTTAATGGGGCGGGGAAACCGGCCTGATTTGCCTGAATAATTGTTTTACAAATACCGGTGACATTTTGAACGGCATGAACAGTATCTGAAAGCTCGCTCTCAAGATAGGCTGCGACTTTTTTTGAATTGATATACGTCGTAAAATCTTTATTCTCTGCAATGGCTTGACTAAATTCTTGAGGGGTCATTTCTGTGGCCACACCCAATTCCGTGAAGGAATAGGGCAGCTGTTGTGTCATATTTACCTTTAATTGAATCAGGGGTTTATTGAAAAACAAGGCTTCCAACCCGGTTGTGCTAGCCTGGACAATCACACAGACATCACTTGCACAGAGCAGGTCATAATAATTTTCATCTCCAGTAAAGATACGGATAGAATCTTTGCTGTGCTCAGGGATGCGGGCAGTCCACTGGGTTACCTGGTCGTGGCGGGCTGACGGGTGAAATTTGATGAACAGCTGTTTTCCCGATGATTCGGCCAATACCTGAAACAACGGATGGAGGGCGTTAATATCCGGGATCTCGCCGGAAAATAGAAGCAGGGTAATAACGTCGTTAGGACAGTTCAGGGCCCTTCTTTTTTTTTCACGAATGCCCAGTCGTTGCTGCCGGGCCATTTCGTTTGCCAAATGGGTGTTCCCCACCGCTATGATTCTGTCTGGGGGGGCTTCAAAATCCTTGAGTTTGTCTTTGACGCGTTTGCCCCAGACCAGATTGAATGCGGAGTATTGAAGATGGCCGGTATACCCGAAGTCCATTCCGTAATATAACCCTTCTTGTAGGGTAATCAGGGGGATTCCCGATTTTTTAGTCCAATAGGAAAACATTTTTCCCCAGCGGTTGAGTTCATGCAGGGCAAAGCAGATATCAGGTGCCTCTTTTTGAACCATATTTCGAAACCCAATATATTCCATTGCCGTGGCATAGGCTGTCTTATCAATGACCGTCACAGGGCTGCCGCTGAATAAGAAACTATGATTGACGCTCCTTGAAAATGTATGTCTCAGGCGCAGATAATTATCCTGGACCTCTTCATGATCCTGTGGGGTCACATAATCAAACACATGGGTGTAGTCCAGTTTTAAATTGATGGCGGTTATTTCCTGGGACCGTTCTGCCTGTCCCACCACATACTTGACCTGGGCCCCCTGTTGTTCAAGTTGGGCCATGACCGGGGATAGAAACCGGGTATGGTGGGCCAGGGCAATATAGACCAGTATTTTTTTATTGTTCCAGAATCTGGGCATCTGTGTTTCCTGCACTGGCCACCATCATCATAATGTCGGCCAGTTCTGTCTTTTGAGTGTGGGCAATGATCAATGCATCAATGATTTTTCTCAGTTTTGTTTTGGTATGCACCCTTGTCTTGTTGCCCCGCGACATTTCAGGCACCCGTGGATCAAAGACAATACAGGGCAATTCCTTTTCTGCCACCAGCACCGCAAGATCTGATGAACAGGATACCACGGCATCAGCGGTCATCATTTCCCAGAACTGGTTCATATCATGGAAAGACCAGGAGGCAAATTGTTTAAGTTCTTTCTCATAGACCATTTCTATGGTTTGTACATGGGTGTATCCGCCACGTACCTGGTCGTCTCCAGTGCCGAACATTAAATGCAGCTTCTTGCCCGCACCCGACAGGGTTCGAATTAAGGCACTGTATTCATAAACCATAGCAATATTATGGGGGATGTATAATATGGTTCGATCTGCCGGTATCTTGTAAGTATTGCGATAATGATACGCCGTGGTGACCCCCTGGATATGAAACTGGGTGGATACCGGGGAAAAAATTGCCGCTTCGTATGTCGGTATTTGCCAGATATTATTGTGTGGCAGTGTTGATTTTAAATACGCTTGGGTTTCCGGGTAGCGGGTAATGATGCCGTCGGGCATGGCGGCGGCCAGGGTCCATTTTATATCCAGGGGGAGCAATTCATATCCGATGGTCGGAATCTGGTGCTGCCGGGCCCACAGGATGACGGCATGGTAGCATTTTTCTTCAATTTCAGAAGACCCCAAAGGCGACGGAATCTGGACAAAGAGGCCTTGTATTTCATTGGGGGCGGGGGTCTTCAATGCCATCACCTGCGTATTGCCGCCGCCAAGATCGTCTAAAAGCAGGGCTTCCGAAATCAACAATCCATGGCTGAAGCGGTCTGGATTCAACGCGTCACGCTTTGCCTGATATGCAGGTAAGGACAGACTCGCAGATTGGACCCGGGTCTCAATGATAACAGGGTTCAGGGCCTTGAGCGCATCGATCTGCGACGCCGAGGAGTCCGGTACCCAGAACATGACATTGAGATGATCCTCAACCCTTGTTTTAAGCATTTGAAGATAATTCACAATGGGAGGTGTTGTCTGGTTGGCTTGCAACATCCAGACGATGGTTTTCTTTTTTGTCACGGTTTTTTGTCTTTGGCCTGTTTCGAATGTCAAATTATTGTCACTTTGCCTGATTCAGGGCATGTGTGGTGTATAAGGCCCATGATCAAAATAAAATCGCCCATCTACTTGTCTTTTAAGTCACCCTCGGCATATCTGTGGCAGATTTAATTCTGATCATGGGCCCGAATACACCGTATCTTTGATCATGGGGTGCCGCAATAATGAATCAAGAAAGCAAAGAGTATACCTAAAAGAATAAATATCTAAAAATAAAAAAACAGTTGACAAAGTTTTTAAAAGCGGATAGTTTGCCTCTGTTTTTCGGAACAGCTCACGGGCCGTTAACTCAGTTGGTAGAGTATCTGCCTTTTAAGCAGAGAGTCGTTGGTTCGAGCCCAACACGGCCCACCAGTAAATCTGAATATCCCTCCGAAGATCTAAATGCGTCCCCATCGTCTAGCCCGGTCCAGGACACCGGCCTTTCACGCCGGCGACAGGGGTTCGAATCCCCTTGGGGACGCCATTCAAATCAATGAATCATAATTAAAGTCAATATCTGGAACAACAGCCTTAAAGAACCCCCTCCTGATGTTCAATGTATTGGAAGGACTTATGATTTCGGGCCTATCTAAATCTTTTCAACGCCATCCCTGATATCCAAATAGACGAAAACGTAAATTTAAATTCTGTACAGATGCAGTTCATCGTCTGCGAACACTTCTGGAGCGGATCTAAGTGCGGAGGACCGTGTCATTCGTGCTTTAATTGTATCCGATTATGAAAACTTTTGACAAGGTACCTGTTTGTTTGTAGGCTAAAGTGGCAGAGGATAATTTTCAGATTCTGCCATTGATTGAATCAAGCTTTTTTAATTCTTTTTATCACCGTGTCAGGACAATGCGCATGGCTTGGTATTTTGCGCATGGGCCTATAAAAAATAGGGAGGTTTATGTCTAAGACGTCTGAGCATGTTGTGTTGCCCTATGGCAGGCAGGTTGTAGACCTTGAGGATGTAGAAGGTGTGTCTGCTGTGGTTCGATCTCCCTTTTTGACCACTGGCCCGCAGGTGGAACAGTTTGAATTTCAAATTTGCAGAATTACCGGGGCAAAATATGCGGTGGCCTGTAGCAGTGGAACGGCGGCGTTACATCTCGCCTGTATGGCTATTGGGGTGAGGGCGGGCCATAAGGGGGTCACCTCACCGATCTCATTTCTGTCATCGGCCAATTGCATTGAGTATTGCGCTGGCAGTACCGATTTTGTTGATATTGATCCTGAATCCCTGTGTCTGTCTGTGGATGCGCTGGCTGAGTATTGTGAATCCAACGGCAGTCCTGATGTGGTGATTCCCGTGGATTTTGCCGGGATCCCTGCCGATCTGCCAGCCATCAAAGCCCTCTCTGAAACCTATGGATTTAAAGTGATCGAGGATGCAGCCCATGCAATGGGGTCTGTGTATCGATGTGACGGGCAATCTTATTTTTGCGGGGCATGTGTCCATTCAGACCTGGCCATTTTTTCTTTCCATCCGGTGAAGGCCATTACCACGGGAGAGGGCGGGGCCGTCACCACAAATGACGAACAGCTTGCCCTTCGGCTCAGGCAGTTGAGAACGCACGGCATGAACCGATCCGAGGTGCTTCAAAAAGAAAAAGGGGCCTGGTATTATGAGATGGTGTCCCCTGGCTACAATTACAAGATTACCGATTTGCAGTGCGCCCTGGGGATGACCCAGATTGAAAAGCTGGTGGATTTTAAATTGCGACGCCAGGAACTGGTATCATTATACAATATCGCATTTGAAGATGATTGGCGGATTCTGATCCCGCCCCAGGAATTGACGGATCGCGCATGCCCGCATCTGTATCCCATTCGTTTCAGGGCGGGGGAAACGGTTCGCCGTGCCATTTACGATAGTTTGAAAACTGAAAACATCTATTGCCAGGTGCATTATATTCCCGTCTACTGGCAACCGTATTACGCCAAAAAATACGGATATGCCCATGGGAAATGCCCCAATGCGGAAACCTATTATTCCCAATGTCTGAGCCTTCCGTTGTTTCCTTCAATGACCAATGATGATGTGTTTCGGGTGGTAAAGGCGGTGTTTGATTGCCTCAAACAGATGGAATAAGGCGTATCTTAAGGGCGGCATTGTCTAAATACGAAATCCCTATTAGGCTTCAAGTCAAACATCAATTGATTATCGTGGCCCGACCCCAACTCACCAGAAAAAAATAAAGCTGTCCATGCCAGGGCACGCATAGAAACAGTGAAATCGAACGCATAAAAAAAGAATTTTATTATTTAAAATATCTCAACGCCTACATTTTGTTTTAAATCTTTATATATATCGTTATTCAAGTATATTTTTTATGGTTTATATGGTATTGGTTTGATACGTTAATATTTTTCTATCTATTATATCTGAAAAAAGATAATATGAGCATCGAAAATGAGCTTGAAACCATCCGAAATCGGTATGATGCCTTGGCCCGCAGGGTGGCGCAAGGCCAGCAGCTTGCCGATGCAGTGCCTGTCGAACAATTGGGGAAAGCGGTCAGGGCGGCTCGGAAAAATCAGGGATTGACCATGCAGGCACTCAGCGATTTGAGCGGCATCTCTTATGCAACCTTGAATAAAATAGAGACAGGATCGGCGTCTGTTCGTCTGGATTTGGTGATGAATGTCCTGGCGACGCTGGGGATGGGGCTATGGATCGGATGACTGTAGGGCGAAAAGGATTTGTATATTATGACGGTATGTTTGCCGGAATTCTATCGCAGATCCAAGCGGGCTTTCAGTTTTCCTATGATGGGGGCTATCTGTTACACGGCATACCCGTGGGGTTTTGTTTCCCATTGCAGGACGCATCTTTTATCAGTGATGAATTATTTCCCTTTTTTGAGAATCTTGTATCTGAAGGATGGCTCAAGCAGATCCAGAGTCGGGCACAACGGATTGATGAAAATGACCGATTTGGCCTTTTATTGGAAAACGGTCGGGATCTGATTGGGGCCGTGACGGTGTTAAAGGAGAAAGATGCAGCGGTGTAAGATCAGTTTGAAGCCGGTGCCTGCAGGATCATCAAGATAGGTAAGATCGTTCGTGTCTCAACGTTCAGGTCATAGCAAAGGATATCAACAATGGCGAAGTATAGGACGGTTCTGGTCACCGGGGCGGATGGGTTTATTGGCAGTCATCTGGTTGAGCGGCTTCTTGAAGAGGGCCATCAGGTCAAAGCGTTTGTCTACTATAACTCATTTAATTCGTGGGGGTGGTTAGATACGCTATCCAGACCACAATTATCACAGATTGAAATTTTTGCTGGCGATATTCGTGATCCCAATGGTGTTCTTGAGGCGGTAAAGGGCGTGGATGTGGTGTATCATTTGGCAGCGCTGATCGCGATCCCGTTTAGCTATCACTCACCGGACAGCTATGTGGATACAAATATCAAAGGGACTTTGAATATTCTCCAGGCATGCCGGAAATGCGGCATCGAACGGTTACTTGTGACATCAACGTCTGAAGTATATGGCACTGCCAGGTATGTTCCCATTGATGAACGGCACCCATTTCAAGGGCAGTCTCCCTATGCTGCAACAAAGATCGGTGCGGATCGCATCGCGGAGTCATTTTATCGAAGCTTTGATCTTCCGGTGACGATTGTAAGGCCATTTAACACCTATGGCCCGAGACAATCGGCAAGGGCCGTTATCCCCACAATTATTGGACAATTGCTTTCAGGAAAGCAATCCCTCAAGCTTGGCGCGTTAAGCCCGACAAGAGACTTCAATTATGTGAAAGATACGGTGAACGGGTTTGTGGAGATCGCGAAAAGTGATAGAACAATAGGCGAAGAAATCAATATTGCAACATCGAAAGAGATCTCCATTGGAGATATCGCCAATGAAATTGTGCAGCAGATCAATCCCGCAGCAAAGATTATTTGTGATGAAACAAGGCTGCGCCCTGAAAAAAGTGAAGTCAATCGATTGTTGGGCTGCAATAAGAAAATTTTGAAACTGACGGGCTGGACACCGAAGTATGATCTTCATGCGGGGATCCAGGAGACCATTTACTGGTTTAAGCGTGACGATCATTTGAGTCAGTATAAAACGGATATTTACAATGTTTGAGGATGTTGTCGCATTCATTCGGTCCATGTATCGCACAACGGACTGTATTCCTTTACATGCCCCCCGATTTGACGGCAATGAGAAACGCTATCTTACCCAGTGTATTGACAGTACCTTTGTTTCGTCTGTGGGGGAATATGTCACCCGATTTGAAGAGATGATTGCCGCGTATACAGGGGCCAAGCACGCGGTTGTCACTGTCAATGGCACATCGGCGCTTCATGTGGCGTTAAAACTTACTGGGGTGAACCCGGGGGATGAAGTGATCACCCAGGCCCTGACGTTTGTCGCAACGGCAAATGCCATTACCTATTGTGGTGCCACCCCATTTTTTATTGATGTGGATTTAGATTCCTTAAGTTTATCACCAGACAAACTTGAACGCTTTTTTAAGGCCCATACCGAACGCAAAGATGATGGGTATTTATATAATACACTGACGGGTCGGCGAATTGTTGCGTGTGTGCCAATGCATACCTTTGGTCTGCCCGGTCGAATTGAAAAGATTGTCCATGTTTGCAATCGATACAAGGTCAAAGTGGTGGAGGATGCTGCTGAGTCATTGGGCAGTTTTTCTCAAAAACAGCATACCGGCACGTTTGGTGTTGCAGGAATATTGAGTTTTAATGGGAATAAGATTATCACGACGGGCGGCGGAGGGATGATCCTCTCTGACGATGATGCGTTTGCACATCACGCCAAGCATATCACCACAACGGGAAAAAAAACGCATCCTTGGGAATATGTTCATGACACCATCGCATACAACTATCGCATGCCCAATGTGAATGCCGCTTTGGGGTGTGCCCAGCTTGAACAGCTCAATCGGTTTTTAGACCGTAAAAGAAAGATTGCCTTAAGATATCAAGAATTTTTCAAACATAAGGGGATCCGGTTTATTTGTGAACGTCAGGGGACATCGTCAAATTATTGGCTGAATGGTATTGTCCTTAACACACCCGAAGAAAAAGAACGGTTTTTAAAGGAAACAAATGAGCAGGGCGTGATGACACGGCCCATCTGGAAATTAATGTCAGATCTGCCAATGTTCAATAAGGACGCTTCATATGTGGATTTGGAAAATAGTCAATGGCTTGAGGCCCGCGTCGTAAATATCCCAAGCAGCGTGATGATATGAAAAAATTGATTCTTGTGGGCGGCGGCGGACATTGCCGATCCGTTATTGATGTGGTGGAACACACCTTGACGTGGGACGTTGCTGGCATCATTGATGGCGCCTTTTCTCCAGGGGAGTATATTTACGGCTATCAGGTGTTGGGTGATGATGCAGTGATCCCCGATTATGTAGAAGAACATTTCTTTTTGGTGACTGTGGGGCACATTAAAACCGCACAGATCAGAAAGCGGCTTTTCCAATGGATCCTTGAATCCGGTGGAAAACTTGCAACCATTGTTTCCCCTCGGGCCTATGTGGCAAAAAGTGCCCGCCTGGGGCAAGGAACGATCATCATGCATGACGCACTGGTCAACGCCCATGCGCGCATTGGAAACAATGGCATTATCAATACAAAGGCATTGGTGGAGCATGACGCCATCATTGAAGACCATTGCCATATTTCAACCGCTGCTGTGATCAATGGCGGTGCGCATATTGGTGCAGAATCATTTATTGGGAGCAATGCGGTTTCGGTTCAGGGAGCAATGCTGCCAGAAAAATCGATTGTAAGTGCCGGCTGTTTTTTTAAAGGGGTTGATGCGGGATGAGTGGGTAGAACAATGAAACGAAAAATATGTGTTGTAACCGGGACCCGTGCGGAATATGGGATTTTGAGACATCTTCTCAAAGAGATAGATGCAAGCGATTGTCTTGAATTGCAACTCGTTGTTACAAATATGCACCTTAAAAAAGCGTATGGGTATACGATCCAGGAGATCGAAGCCGATGGATTTTCTATACACTCAACCTGTGACATTCTCAAATATGGCACTAGTAAGTGTGGGATTGCAAAATCAACCGGTTTGTCCGTGTCATTAATCAGCGAAAGTTTTGAGACCTTAACGCCAGACCTGATTCTTTTACTGGGCGACCGCTATGAAATGTTCGCTGCGGCAACGGCCGCCACCCTCTTAAATATCCCCATTGCCCACCTTCACGGGGGGGAGATCACCGAGGGCGCAATGGATGACGCCATGCGCCATGCCATTACCAAGCTCAGTCATCTGCACCTGACGGCCTCAAAAGAATATCAACACCGTGTTATCCAGATGGGCGAACGTCCTGAAACCACGTTTAATGTCGGCGCATTGGGGATTCAAAATGCCCGGGAAATGAAGGTGCTATCCTTTGAAGCACTTCAAAAAGCCCTTGGCTGTCAGTTAGATCCCGCGTTTCTTGTGGTAACGTATCATCCTGAAACCACTACGGATGGCGGCGGCATTGAAGGGATCAAAAATTTACTCAAGGTGATCGACGGGTATCAGGGATCGGTGATTTTTACCACACCCAATTCTGATCCTGGCAGCGAAAAAATCAAGCAGATGATCGAGGCATATGTAAAGAAAAATGCCCAAAACTGTTTTTTGTATGCCTCCCTGGGGCAGAAAAATTATTTTTCTGCACTGACATATGCCCAAGCCGTGGTCGGCAATTCTTCCAGCGGTATCATTGAAGCCCCTTCATTTGGTCTTCCGACGGTGAATATTGGCGCGCGGCAGGCCGGACGTTTACGGGCCAAAAGTGTTATGGACGCCACCACGTCCCTGGAGGATATTCAACGCGCGCTCACGGCGGCCTTGGCGTTTAAGGCGTTTCCCGTTGAAAATCCCTACGAACAAGAGAATACAAGGCAACGGATCATAGACATTTTAGAAAAAACCGAGCTGTCAACATTGCTCCCGAAACGATTTTATGATTTGAGGTGACGATGAATAGGTATCAAGATCACATGATTAAATCCGGTGCGACCATTTTAGATGCCCTTGGCCGGTTGGAAAAGCTGTCTGGCATAAATTTAATGGTCCTGTTTGTTGAAGATGAAGACGCGCGTGTCATTGGGTCTATTACGGATGGCGATATCCGCCGCGGTCTGATTTCAGGGGTAACGCTTTCAGATCCCATTGAAACGGTAATGCATCGATCTTTTGGGTTTTTAACCATGAAGGACCAAGGGCTTGAAAAAATCCGTCATCTCCGGGAAAACAATAAACGGCTTGTGCCGCTTTTGGATAATGAGGGAAAAATGGTGAAACTCTACAATTTTTCCATACAAAAGACCATTTTGCCTATTGATGTTATCTTGATGGCCGGCGGTAGAGGGGAACGCCTGCTCCCGTTGACATTACACACCCCGAAACCGCTTCTGAAAGTGGGGAACAAAGCCATTATCGATCACAATGTGGATGCCCTGGTGACCTATGGTGTTGAAAATATTCATGTGACCGTCAATTATCTTGCAGACAAAATTGAGCAGCATTTTGATCAGCGAAACCCGCTTGCAGATGAGACGATCACATGTGTAAGAGAGGATGCGCCCCTGGGCACAATGGGCGGCACACGGTTGGTAAAAGAGATCTCAAACGACTATGTGATCGTCATGAATTCAGACCTTTTTACCAATATAGACTATGAGGATTTTTTTGACACATTCATTGAATCCGGGGCCGATATGACCATCGCGACATTCCCTTACAGCGTAGATATCCCTTATGCGGTGATGGACTTAGATGGCAATGATGTGCACTCGCTCAAAGAGAAACCCACCGTGACCTACTATACCAATGCGGGGATCTATTTGTTCAAGCGAGAACTCCTTGAGATCGTCCCTGAGGGCCTTGTTTATCAGGCCACTGATTTTATCGAAGATCTGTTGAAGCAATCCAAAAAGGTTACGCGCTACCCCATTGTGGGATATTGGATTGATATCGGTAAACATGACGACTATCGCAAGGTCCAAGACCTGGTGCAGCATACAAGGTATTAGATGAATCGGCGCATATTATATTTGATTCCAGCACGTGGCGGGAGCAAAGGGATTCCTGGCAAAAACATTAAACCCCTTCTTGGAAAACCGCTGATTCATTATTCCATAGAGAGCGCCCGAGAGCTGTCAAACGATGCGGATATTTGTGTCACAACAGAAGACCCAAAGATCGCAAGGTGTGTAAATGAAGTCGGGCTAGAGGTACCATTTTTACGGCCTGCGTCTTTGGCCACAGATACGGCCACCTCAAATGATGTCATTGTTCATGCCGTTCAATATTATAAAGATCAAGGTATTGAATATGATGTTGTGGTGCTGTTGCAGCCAACCTCCCCATTTCGAACAAAACAATACATTTTATCAGCCATTGATGCCTTGGATGCGGACACCGAAATGGTGGTGTCCGTGAAGGTTGGCCACTCAAATCCGTATATCAACTTGGTCGAAGAAGATGATCACGGTTATCTTAAGATCTGTAAAGGAGATGGAAACATCACCCGAAGGCAGGATGCGCCTGAGGTGTATGAATACAATGGCTCCATTTATGCCATTCGAATTGCCTCTCTTTTAGAGAAAAAAAATTTGAAACATTTCACCAAAGTGAAAAAATTGGTGATGCCGTCCCACCTGTCAATTGACATTGATACCCATGAAGATTGGGCACTGGCTCAAATCATTGGCAAACAAGGCTGAAAAATAAAAAATTCAAGTCTTTATAAATTTCTTTGAATGATGTATGAATCGTCGTTTAACAGGCTGGGTGCTTTTTATCTCACACCCAGCGCAAAATCCGATCATCATGTGTGCGGAGGTTTGACGATGAAACCGGTTGTGGCCCTACTGGGCCGGCCCAATGTGGGGAAGTCCACACTATTTAACAGGATAACGAAATCCCGCCAGGCCCTGGTGGATGACATGCCCGGGGTGACCCGGGACCGCCATTTTGGCGATGCCGTTTGGGAGGGCAAACCCTTTACTCTGATGGATACCGGCGGGTATCTGAGTGCAGACGATGACTATTTTGCGGCCCAGATCAAGGCCCAGGTGCTCAAGGCGATAGACCAGGCCGATAAGCTGGTTTTTATTCTGGATGGGCGGGAGGGGCTGTCGCCCTATGACCAGGACATGGCCGATCTGTTGCGGCGCACTGAAAAACCCGTATTTTATGTCATCAATAAAATTGAAAGCCTGCGCCAGGAAGATGAGCTGGGCGAGTTCTATGGCCTGGGTGTGGATAAGTTTTACCGGGTTTCAGGCGAGCATGGCCTGGGGCTGGGTGATTTTATGGATGATCTCACTGCGGATATGGTTGAGTGGGAAGATGACGCACAAGAGGATGACATCGGTCCAATCCGCATCGCCATTGTGGGGCGTCCCAATGTGGGGAAATCTTCCCTTGCCAATCGCCTGTTTGGGGAACAGCGGATGGTGGTGAACGCCAAGGCTGGCACCACCCGGGATGCCATTGAATTGTCCGTGACCCACAAGGGCAGGGAATTTGTTTTGAAGGATACGGCTGGCATCCGGCGCAAGGGCAAGGTTACGGAGAAACTGGAAAAATTTTCCATCCTGAAAGCCCTGGACAGCATGGACGATTGCGATGTGGCCTTGATTCTCATTGACAGTGAAGAGGGGATCACCGATCAGGATATCACCATTGCGGGCTATGCTGAAAAACGGGGATGCGGCGCCATTTTCCTGTTCAATAAATGGGACCTTGTGGATAAATCCGAAAAGGGCCAGCAAGCATTTTTTAAAGAGCTGCGCCAGATGGCCAAGTTTCTATCCTATGCCCCGGCCTTAACCATTTCCGCTAAAACCGGCCAGCGTTGCCACAAGATTTTTGACCAGGTCCGCAACGTGCACAAGGAGTATTGTTTGCGGGTGAACACCGGCACCGTGAACCGCATCATTGAGGATGCGGTATATCGGGAGGAACCCTCATTGCACAAAGGGCGGCGGATTAAATTTTTCTATTCCACCCAGGTGGCCACCAAACCCCCGACATTTGTCAGTTTTGTGAATTATCCCAAAGCGGTTCATTTTTCATACCATCGCTATCTGATAAACCAGCTGCGGCAGTTGATTCCCTTAAATCTCACCCCCATCCGTCTGTATTTCAGGGAGAAGACTGGGAAGATCGAATTTACAGGAAACACCAAGACCTTTCGCCGGATTCAAGAAAAGAAAAAAAAGATCACGACCAAGCGCAAACAGCAGCGTCAGGCCCAAAGTCTGAAAAAACGGGAACGGGATCAGAAAAACGCTTTGTATTAGGCACACCATGGATTTGTTTGGACGCCAGGTCAGAAAAGAGATGGCCAAGGATGCGCCCCTTGCCGACCGGATGCGGCCCACCACCCTTGACGGGATGATTGGCCAGGCCCATGTGACCGGTCCGGGTACCCTGCTTGAAAAGGCCGTGTCCGAAGACCGGGTGTTTTCCATGATCCTGTGGGGGCCGCCGGGCTGCGGTAAAACCACCCTGGCCAATATCATTGCCAAAGCGACCCGAAGTCAATGTGTTCAAATCTCTGCTGTACTCTCCGGGGTAAAAGAGGTGCGGGATATCATTGCCCAGGCCAAGGAACATCGCAAGCTGCATAAGCGGCGGACCCTATTGTTTGTCGATGAGATCCACAGGTTCAATAAGGCCCAGCAGGATGCCTTTCTTTATCATGTTGAAAATGGGTTGATCACCTTGATTGGCGCCACCACGGAAAATCCATCCTTTGAAGTGAATCCAGCCCTGGTGTCACGGTGTCGGGTCTTTACCCTCAACAGCCTTGATGACGATGCCATCCTTAAAATTATAACGCGGGCCTTAACCGATGGGGACCGTGGTATGGGGCTGTCAAAGGGTGCGTTTACCGATAAGGCCCTGGCACATATCGCCCATGTTTCGGATGGGGACGCCCGAATGGCATTGACCCACTTGGAAACTGCGGCCCTGCACTGGGCCGGGGAAAAACCCGTTGACGTGGCGGATATTGAGGCGGCCATTGAGATAAAAGCGCTTCGTCATGACAAAGGCGGCGAAGCACACTACAATTTGATTTCCGCTTTTATCAAAAGTATGCGGGGTTCGGACCCCGATGCCGCGATGTATTGGCTGGAACGGATGCTGGCCGGTGGAGACGATCCCATATACATGCTTCGCCGGATGATCCGGTTTGCCACTGAGGATATCGGGCTGGCCGATCCCGGCGCCCTGAACATGGCCATGAATGCCGATGCCTCATTCCGTCGTCTGGGGCGACCCGAAGGCGATGGCGCGTTGTTCCAGGCGGCGGTTTACCTGGCCACAGCCCCAAAGAGCAATGCCGTGTATCGGGCCCAAAAGGCAGTTCGTCACGCAGTTAAAGAAAACGGCTCCCAACCTGTGCCCATGCATCTTAGGAATGCGCCCACCCGATTGATGGCCGAAATGGGCTATGGCAAGGGATACAAATATGCCCATGATTATCATGGCGGATATGTGCCCCAGTCCTATTTGCCAGACGCTCTGGAAGGCACCCGGTTTTATGATCCCACACAAAGGGGATATGAGAAAATTGTAAAACAGCGGCTGGACGCCTGGATTGCTCTTAAGAACCAATCGAATGATGATCTTTAGGTGTTTGGGGACGCAAATATGAATGGCGTAGATCTTCCAGTGAAAAATGGGATGGGATTCGCAGCGGTTTTCCTTGTTTTTTATCTGTCTCTCTGCTATGGCATGTATGCTTAACAGTGTGATGTGATATGTTTGTTTGCTGAAAAGAAAAACAATTTTACATTGGAGGTGTATATGCAAGATGTGGTCATTGTCAGTGGTGTTCGTACGCCGGTAGGGTCTTTTGGGGGTTCATTAAAAGCGGTGCCTGTGGTTGATTTGGGCACAATTGTCATGAAAGACGTCCTAAAACGCGTGGGACTGAAACCGGTCGTGGATGAGGCCCAGGCAGAATTTTCTCCGGAAAGCCTGAAAGACCAGGGCATGATTGATCTGGAAAAACAGGGATACGATTACGGGGACGATTTAAAAGATATTTTTGTGGATGAAGTGATCATGGGCAATGTGCTCCAGGCCGGTCAGGGACAAAACACCACCCGCCAGGCCATGATCAAGGCGGGGATTTGCCGCCAGACCACGGCATTCACTGTGAATAAAATTTGCGGTTCCGGGCTTAAAGCCATTGCCCTGGGTGCCCAGGCGATTATGTCTGGCCAGGCCGATGTAATCCTTGCCGGCGGCCAGGAAAGTATGAGTAACGCACCCATGGCGCTGCTCAAGGCCAGATGGGGGCACCGCATGGAATTAACCGGCCAGGGGCCTGTCCATGACCTCATGGTCTATGACGGTCTGTATGAAATTTTTTATGGCTATCACATGGGACAGACCGCAGAAAATATTGTGGACAAATACGGAATCACCCGTGAAGAACAGGATCAGCTGGCCCTGCTCAGCCATAATCGTGCCTTTGCGGCAGTGAATGACGGCACCTTTGCCCAAGAGATTGTTCCGGTTACCATTCGCTCTCGAAAAGGCGACATCGTGGTGGATAAGGATGAACGGCCCATGGAGACCTCCATGGAAAAATTAGCTAAACTTCGCCCGGCATTTAAAAAAGACGGCAGTGTTACCGCAGGGAATGCGTCTGGCATCAATGATGGGGCGGCTGCTGTCCTGATGATGTCCCAGGCAAAGGCCGAAGCGCTTGGCCTGGAAGTGCTGGCCAAAGTCAAAGCCTTCTCCGCCGGCGGTCTGGACCCCGCTTACATGGGTCTGGGGCCTGTACCTGCCGTGAAAAAAGTCCTTAAGCAAACCGGCATGGCCATCTCCGATATCGAGATGATTGAACTGAACGAAGCCTTTGCGGCCCAGGCCATTGGCTGCATGCGTGAACTGGATCTTGATGTGGAAAAACCCAATGAACTGGGGTCCGGCATCTCCCTGGGGCATCCCATTGGATGCACCGGTGCCCGGCAGATGGTCACTGCCATCCATCAGATGAAGCGCAAAGGCTACGGCACCGGTCTGATCTCCATGTGCATTGGCGGCGGTATGGGAATGGCGATGATTATAGAAAGATAGGCCAAAATACCAGAATAGGGTTGGGCGCGCGTCTGGTGCTGGATACCGGGCGCGCTAGTTTTGTCTTTACTTCAGTGGGTAAAAATGCTAAGACAACGTGAAACTATTTTGGTGTGTAAATAATTGAAATTGAATTAAATAAGAGGTGTAGCAAGATGGATATACCCCGCAAACTCGGTATCATGATCTATACGGCTGTTCCCGCCATTGTCGGAGGCGGCATTGTTTACCATTTTTTTGGAAGCTGGACCCAGGTCATCATTTATGAGGTACTACTTGTACTGACTGCGCTGGGGATCATCAGCAGCTAACACCGGCGTTTCTATTTCTTAGTGTAAAGCCGTAGTCGTGCAGATTTGCATGCTGCGGCTTTACCCGGTTTTTGACGGATGGTTCTTTGCCCGTTTTCCAGGGCGTTTCAATGGACGGATATGAAAGATTCAGGGCCTTATGATTAGGTCTTTTTAAGATGGGGTGTGGACAACCTTTGGGGAAATACCAGGTCTGTCCATGGTCCTTGATGAACAGAGGGGTACATATTGAAGCAGGATTTTTTTCAGCGGGCGGTGTTTTATTTTTTCCTGGCATTGTTCTGTATCTCTATTTTCCTGTTGGGAAAACTGGTTGCCCCTTTTTTTGCAAGTATTCTGCTCGGCGTGGTGACCACCGGTATTTTTAAACCGATATACCGCAGGCTGTCGGCCCGGATTTCGCCCAAGGCCTCAGCCGTGATCACGTGTTTGACCATATTTTTTGTGGTGTTTATCCCAGTGGTGTTTTTTGTCGGGATACTTTCCAAAGAAGCCTTTGGGCTATACAATATGGCCAAAGATGCGGTATTTTCCAAGCAGCTGATTGATCTGTTGGAAAGTACCCAGGCGTTGGAACGGCTGAATGATTTACTGACACGGGCTGGGATGGAGGCCATTGATTCCTGGCGTGAGCTGATTGCACCCGTGACCGAGCTGAGCAAAATGGTGGGGTTTTCACTGTTTGAGCAGGCCCGGTTCGTCACCTCCAATGTGGTGAACCTGGTGTTTTATTTTTGTCTCATGCTCATCGTGACCTTTTACATGTTCATGGATGGTGAGCGGTTTATCCAATATTTGTTTGACTTGTCTCCCCTGAAAGATGAGCATGACCAGGAGCTGTTTGAAAAATTTAACGGCATGGCTGGGGCCGTCCTGATCGGGAACGGTCTGGGCGGCATGATCCAGGGATGTGCCGGCGGCATCTTGTTCTGGTTTTTGGGATTGAGTTCCCCTTTTCTTTGGGGGGTGATCATGGGATTCCTTGCCTTTCTGCCCATTGTGGGCATTGGTGTGGTGCTGGTCCCGCTGGCGATCTTTTTTATGCTGAAAAACAGCCTTGGGCTGGGCATTTTTATTTTAGTATTTTACGGGATATTGTCCTGGGGCATTGAGTATATTTTCAAGCCCAAGGTGGTGGGGGACCGGGTTGCCATGCACCCGCTCATCGTTTTTTTTGCCATTATCGGCGGCTTAAAGGTCTATGGTCTTTTAGGGATTATCTATGGCCCGTTGATCGCCACGTTATTTTTAACCCTTGCCGATATTTATTTTAGTACGTTCCAGTCTATGGTTGAGCCGGAAAAGGGGTAGAAAAACTGTAGATGAAACAAAAAATTATAATCTGGAGCAGCGATAGAGGATGATTCAAGACGAAAACAATGTGACCAGTATCGAGAAGGAGATGAAACAATCCTATCTTGAGTATGCCATGAGCGTTATTATCGGTCGTGCCCTGCCCGATGTCCGGGACGGGCTAAAGCCGGTGCACCGACGGGTGTTATATGCCATGCAGCAGCTGCGCAATGATTGGAACAAGCCCTATAAAAAATCCGCCCGTATTGTTGGTGATGTGATCGGTAAATACCACCCCCATGGGGATTCGGCCGTGTATGACACCATTGTTCGAATGGCCCAGGATTTTTCGTTGCGCTATACCCTGGTAGACGGGCAGGGCAACTTCGGGTCTGTGGACGGGGATTCCCCGGCAGCCATGCGGTATACCGAGATCCGTATGCGAAAGCTCTCCCATCAGATGCTGGCCGACCTTGAAAAGGAAACCGTTGATTTCATCCCCAATTATGATGAAACCCTGGATGAACCTGCGGTGCTGCCCACCAAATTTCCGTCTTTGCTGGTGAATGGCTCTGCCGGCATTGCCGTTGGCATGACGACCAATATTCCGCCGCACAATATCAGCGAAGTGATTGAAGGCCTCAAAGCACTCATTGATAATCCAGATATGGACACCCGTGCATTGATGCAGTATATCCCGGGGCCGGATTTCCCCACCTACGGTCATATTTATGGTACCAAAGGCATTTTTGACGCCTATGACACAGGCCGCGGCATTATTACGGTCCGGGCCAAGGTAGACGTGGAAGAAAATAAGAAAACCGGCCGAGAAACCATAGTTGTCACTGAGTTACCTTACCAGGTGAACAAGGCCAAGGTGGTGGAAAAGATTGCAGAGCTGGTTCGAGATAAGGTGATTGCCGGTATCTCCTTTGTACGGGATGAATCAGACCGCCAGGGCATGCGTATTGCCGTTGGCCTGAAGCGGGATCAGATGGCCGAGGTGGTGATCAACCAACTATATAAGCATACGAATATGCAGACCTCTTTTGGGATCATTTTTTTGGCGGTGGTGAATAACCGGCCCGAGCTGTTGACCTTAAAAGAGATTCTCAACCACTTCATTACCCATCGGATCAATGTTATTGTCCGACGCACCCGTTACGACCTGAGAAAAGCCGAGGAACGGGCCCATATTCTTGAAGGCTTGAAAATTGCTTTGGACAATTTAGATGAGGTGGTGGCCTTGATCCGGGCGTCCCGTTCTCCGGAAGCGGCCAAGACCGGATTGATTGAGACCTTTGATCTGACGCCCATTCAGGCCCAGGCTATTTTGGATATGCGGCTTCAGCGCTTGACCGGCCTTGAGCGGGAAAAGATAGAAACCGAATATCAGACCCTGCTCAAGGATATTGCCTGGTATAAGGAAATTCTTGGCTCCGAAGCCGTGGTTCGGGGATTGATCAAAGACGAACTCACCGAGCTGAATGCGGAATTTGGCGATGACCGTCGCACCCACATTGTGGAAAGCACCGCAGAAATATCCCTGGAAGACCTCATTGCTGAAGAGGATATGGTGGTCACTGTCACCCGGTCCGGTTACATCAAGCGAAACCCTGTCAGCCTTTATGCCAGCCAGCATCGCGGCGGCAAAGGAAAAACCGCCATGGGAACCAAGGCGGATGACTTTGTAGAACACCTGTTTGTGGCGTCCACCCATGCCACCTTCCTGTTCCTCACCAATTTCGGCAAAGTCTATCAGGCCAAGGTGTATGAATTACCCATGGCCAGCCGATCTTCTTTGGGCAAGGCCATTGTCAATCTCCTTGAATTTGACGAGGGGGAAAAATTGGCCACTGTCCTGACCGTGGATGAGTTTGTGGCAGATAAATATGTGGTCATGGCCACCAAGCTAGGCCGGTTGAAAAAGACCGATTTGATGGCCTATTCCCGCAGACGAACCGGAGGATTGATCGGTGTGAAGCTGGCTGAAGGCGATGAGTTGATTGCTGCCCGGATCACCGACGGGAACAGCAATATTTTTATGGGATCCCAAGGGGGTAAGGTGATCCGCTTTAATGAAACTGATGTCCGACCCATGGCACGGGGTGCCATGGGCGTCCGGGGGATGCACATTGAAGAGAACTCCCGGGTGGTGGGCATGGAGGTCCTTGGTGAAGAAGAGACCTTGCTCACCGTCACTGAAAACGGATTTGGCAAACGGACCCGCATTGAAGAGTATAAAACCCAGAAGCGCGGCGGAAAAGGTGTTTTCTCCATTAAAACCTCTGCCCGAAACGGTAAAATGATGGGCATGGCCCTGGTGGGCGATAATGATGAGCTGATGATGGTCACCGATGCAGGGAAACTGATCCGTACGGCCATTGACGGCATCAGTGTGATGTCCCGAAATACCCAAGGGGTGAAGCTGATCAATTTGTCCGAGGGTGAAACCCTGATTGGCATTGCCCGTCTGCCTGAGGAAGAGGGCGGTGACGAGGATGAAAATGAAATAGTGACCCCTCCGGAGTCTGACGTCCATGGCGGAGAAGACGGGGAAACCCCAGACGCATAAGGGGGCAGGGCATCGGAAGCGGCTGCGGGACCGGTTTTTATCCGCTGGCCTTTCCGGTTTTCATGACTATGAGGTCCTGGAGCTTTTACTGGCACTGAATACCCCCCGGCGGGATACCAAGGATGCCGCCAAAGACCTGATGAAGACCTTTAAAACCCTGCCCAGGGTATTGGAGGCCTCGACCGAAGAATTGTGCCAGATCAAGGGTGTTGGACCTGCCAACAGCTTTGGCATCCACCTGATCAAGGCGGTGGCTGACCGCTATCTTGAAACCCGGCTGATCCAAAGGGATGTGATTCAGGACCCGGACAGTCTGCTCTCTTTTTTAAAACAGACGCTGGGATATAAAGATAAGGAGCATTTTTTGGGCATCTTTTTAGACGCCAAAAATCGGGTTACAGCGTCTGAAATTCTTTTTACAGGCTCATTAACTGCGTCAGCCGTATATCCCAGGGAGGTGATTAAACGGGCCTTGGCCCATAAGGCGGCTGCTGTAATTTTTGCCCACAACCACCCGTCTGGAGAGACCACACCGTCCAGGCAGGATATTCGTATTACCCGCACCCTGACCTTTGCGTTGAAATTTGTGGGCATTAATGTGCACGACCACATTATCACCGGCAGTGAAGGGTATTATAGTTTTGCCGCCCAGGGGCGGATGGCAGCGTTTAACCGTGAGATAGCAACGATCAATGAACGAGACTGATTCAAGACAGGACAATGGGAAACGTGCATTGCCCGCGTGTTTTGGGACACTTGAAAAAGTATTTCCCATGGGGCCTAAAGGGCTTCGGGAAACCCCAGACGAGTGTTTCTATCACTGTCCGGTGAAAACCCGGTGTCTGAAGCAGGCCATGGCCACTAAAAATGGGGTAACGGTTGAAGAAGAGGTGATTGAGCGGTCTGACAAAGCCGGTGCCATCACTTTTTTTGAGCGGTGGTCCAGGAAAAAACAGGCCCATCGTCGGCGGCTTAAATTAAACAAATAGAAATGGTTGACCAAAAAGATAAAGCAGGGAGACGGGATATGAAGTCGGTTCGCGATATTGATGTTTCGGGAAAAAAAGTGTTCGTTCGGGTGGATTATAATCTGCCCATGGATGGCCAGGGCAACATAACGGATGATAACCGAATTCGGGCGACCTTGGATATGATCCAGTGGCTGCGTGACAAATCGGCCAGAATTATCCTTGCGTCCCATTTAGGCCGCCCCAATGGGGTTCGAGATGAGCGATTCTCCCTGCGGCCTGCGGCCCAGCGGCTGTCTGAAATTTTAGGGATTGAGGTCCGGTTTGCAGATGATTGCATTGGTGCTACAGTGGCGAAGCAGGTGGATGACATGTCTCCGGGCAGCCTTTTAATGCTGGAAAATTTAAGATTTCATAAGGGCGAAAAAAAGAATGATCCCGCTTTTGCCAAAGCGCTTGCCGATCTTTGCGATGTATATGTCAACAATGCCTTTGCTGTATCTCACAGGGATCAGGCATCGGTGACCGGTATCGTCTCCCATGTAAAAGCGGCCGGGGCAGGATTTTTACTTGAAAAAGAAATTCGCTCATATTACGATGCTGTGGAACATCCCAAAAGACCTCTGGTCGCCGTCATCGGTGGCGCAAAAGTATCCAGCAAGCTTGCAGCCCTGGAAAATATGTTGAAATTCGTGGACAGCCTCATTATTGGTGGTGCCATGGCCAATACTTTTTTGAATGCCAAGGGCGTGGACACCAAAGGTTCCATGGTAGAAACCGATCTGCTGGATACGGCCAATACCATTGTTCGGGCTGCCGAAGCAAAAGGGGTGGAACTGCTGCTGCCCCGGGATCTGGTGGCCGCTGAAAAATTTGATGCGGATGCCCGGTGTGATACTGTGGCACTGGACGCCATGCCGGAGGGATGGATGGCCTTGGATGTGGGGCCTGAAACGGCGAAGGCCTATGCACAGGTCATCAAAGGCGCAGGGACCATCGTTTGGAACGGCCCCATGGGGGTGTTTGAAATGGATCAGTTTGCCAACGGCACTCAAATTGTGGCCGATGCCATTGCCGATTCCTCCGGGTTTTCCATTGTGGGCGGCGGTGACACCGGGTTGGCGGCTAAAAAATGTGGCATTGCAGATAAGGTAAATTATATTTCTACGGGCGGCGGGGCATTTTTGCATATGATGGAAGGTAAAACCCTGCCGGGTGTTGCGGCATTGGAATAGAATACGTCATCATTATTTAAGGTAAAAAAGAGGCGAGATTTTGAATTGTTGGAAAGGACGGCATTGCCTCAGCCGGGAAGATCAGCTTCGGCGGGCATATTATGAAGTGCTGAGGGACGAACTGGATCAGTTTGTGATCGATTACTCCCTTGTGGGGTCTTATAATAATTTTTTGCGGCTGCGTACCCCATATCCTTTTGTGGAACTTCGCGAACTCAAACCCCGGGCCCGGATTCCGTCTGTGGAGTTTGATGCACAGAATTCATTTTTAATTATTTTTAGCGAAAATCATATCGATAAAAAGCATAAAAAATATATCCGGTATTTTGATGCCAATAAGACCACCAAAACCAACCTGCTTCGTCATAAATATTTTCCAGACATTGACAACTATCACCGAAACATGAAATTTTTTGAGGCCGCAGATTTTTTTTCCCTGCTGCGGTCTCTGATGCCGGTTGATTATGCCTTGCTCATTCAGCGAAATCAGCAGGCAAAGGCCCAATACGCCCTGACCCATTTTCATGTCCGGGTGGACTGGCCCATTGCCGATGCCTCGGAAGATCTGGCCAAATCCCTGCGGTATATCTCCAAAGATCTGTATGAAAAAGGAGATCGCTACGCTGAAAATATGCAAAAAAAATTGTTCGAATATTATGGGGTGCCTTTGATGTCCGGGGGACGGAGAACGGCGGCCATTGTCGCGGCTCAGTATTTCCGGCAGATGGGCGGCATTACGACCATCTATGTGTCTTCCAGTGAATCCCGAAGCCTGTTGCGCATTGATGAGAATGGGATATCTAAATCCGTTTTGGTGAAGTTGTCCGCCGTACAGGTAAAAAATCTTGCCGGGAGTGCTGAAATGACCCAGAGCCGTTTCACTAAAAATTATGTGGTGGCCCGTCATGGAAAATATTATATCTGCATCCTCAATGTCCGCTACGATTACACCAGCCATGCCCTGCCTTCAGAAGGTGGACGACTCCGGGAGTTGAATTTCGATACCAACTGGCTGACAGTGGCAGAAGAACAGATTATGCCCAAGCCGACGGTGACCAAATATGCCCCGATTCCCTATAAAATGATTTATGCCTAAGGCCCATGTTAGTAGTGGGAACCAAATCAGTTTTTGCTATTCAAAGCGCCACACGGTGCCTTCTGGGCCGTCTTCGAGCACAATATTCATGGCCTGGAGTTGATCTCGGATGTCATCGGCCCGGGCGAAATTCTTTTCCTTTCTGGCGGCAGCCCGCTGTGCGATCAGGTTTTCCACCATGGCCGGATCAATATCTTTGTCTGCCATTCCCTTTTCTTTTTTGGCAGCAAAGTATGCTGCTGGACGCATCATAAAAATACCCAGGATATTGGAAATCGCTTTAATATCCGAATGCATCATGTTCAGCAACCGTTTATCTTCGTTGCTGGGCGCGTCATTGGCCTCATCCAGGCATTTGTTTCCCTTTTTTACCGCTTCAAACACAGCGGCCAAGGCTCGGGCAGAATTGAAATCATCGTTCATGGCACGGGTAAATTCTTCCCACAGATCGCCCCGGTCATCAAGGTCCCCGGCAAGTCCGGCATCCTCCAGGCGGGCCATAAAGGCATAGATGCGATCCAGTCCCACTGAGACTTCCCTCATACTGTCCTGATTATAATCAATGGGAGACCGATATTGTTTGGATAACAGAAAAAGACGAATTACCTCGGGCGAGTAATCTGCAAGCACCTCTTTAATCATGGTGAAATTGCCCAGGGATTTGGACATTTTTTCATTATTGATATCCACAAATCCATTATGGATCCAGTATTTCACAAACTGTCCGCCAAATGCCGCCTCAGTCTGGGCAATTTCATTTTCATGGTGGGGGAAAATCAAGTCTTTACCGCCGCCGTGGATGTCAAACCCCTCTCCCAAATACTCATAGCTCATGGCTGAACATTCAATGTGCCACCCAGGCCGCCCCGGGCCCCAGGGGCTGTCCCATGCAGGTTCTCCGGGTTTGGCGGGTTTCCACAGGGTAAAATCCAGAGGACTGCGTTTTTTTTCGTCCACGGCAATTCTGGCGCCCGCCTGCATGTCCTCGGGGTTTCGGCCGGAAAGTTTCCCATATTCCGGAAATGATTCAATGGAAAAATACACATCTCCGCCCGGCACATGGTAGGCCTTGTCCTTATCAATGAGCATTTCGATGAACCGGATAATATGGTCAATATGTTCGGTGGCCTTAGGCGCCACGGTGGGCCGAAGTACGTTCAGGGCATCCATTTCATCGTGGAATTCATCGATATACTTTTCTGTGATGGCCGTGCAGCTTTCCCCGATTTCATTGGATTTTTTAATGATTTTGTCATCCACGTCCGTAAAATTTCGAACATATGTCACCTCGTAGGCCAACTGCTTCAACCACCTGAAAATCATATCAAACACCACAACAGACCGGGCGTGGCCAATGTGGCTGGTATCGTATACTGTGGGGCCGCAGACATACATGCGCACTCTACCTGGCGTGATTGGAATAAAATCTTCTTTTTGACCCTTGAGCGTATTGTAAATTTTCAGATTCATATTGTTTTTTGTCTACCCTTGAATAGTGTTTTAAGTCTAATAACGGCCATGGGCCGCCTCTAGTCTATCGAATCCCAGGCGTTGGTCCACAACAAAATAAGAACGTAATTCATTAGGTTCCTGAGACTCTCATATAAAATTAGGGTTAGCCGATACGTCTCTGCCATGCTGCGTTGTGGCACACCACCCGGCAGGACTATGACAGCGATCTTTCGAACAACAGCACGGAAGCCTGGGCGGCAATGCCTTGCTTTTGTCCGACAAACCCGAGGTGCTCCGTGGTGGTGGCCTTAATATTGATTCGGTCGGGTGCCAGGTTCATGGCCCGGGCAATATTGGCGGCCATCTCTGCCTTGTGGGGTGCCATTTTTGGGGCCTGGGCAAAAATGAGAGCATCCAGATTAGAAATACCAAACCCTTTTTTCTGGATCTTAGACACACATTGCTCCAACAACACCATACTGGAAATCCCTTTATATGCTGGATCAGTATCTGGAAAATGCTCGCCGATATCTCCAAGGCCAGCGGCACCCAGCAGCGCGTCGCACACAGCGTGAAGTAGTACGTCCGCATCGGAGTGGCCTTTCAGCCCCAAGGGGTAGTCGATTTTAACCCCACCGATGATCAGGTCTCGCCCTGCTACAAGTGCATGGACATCTGTTCCCGTACCCACCCTGAATTCACCTGCCATTTGTACGCGTCGCTCCCGATGTGCTGTTCCCCATTGTTCTCACTGCGGGGTAGTATATTCATCTTTGCTTTAAAAGTCAAAAACCCTGCCTTTTTGATGTCATCTCGACCGGTTGTTTTTTGAACTTGAAGAAATTATCTATTCCGTAACAGCCTGTTGATCAATTGTTTTATAGGTAAGGCTCTGATCCATTCATTTTTTTGGGTTGAAAATGCAGGGGGAGCCCTTATATTAATTTATTTATTATTTTATATGAAAGTCCGATGCAAACCCATTCGGTTCTTTCGATATTTGTTGTGGGCGAACCAAGGTGAAAAACCAGGTCCGCCCGTGGCGGTTATATAGTTAAGACAGCTACGAGGTAAATAATGCCAATTTACGAATATAGATGTAATGCCTGCGGCAAAGATTTTGAAACCCTTGTCATGGGTAGTTTCACCCCCCAGTGTCCGGAGTGCGAAAGTGACGATTTGGCCCGAAAAATGTCCAGATGCGGATTTGTGTCTAAATCAGAAGGCCCCGGTGGTCAGATACAGACCAGCACCGCTGCAGGCAGCTCAGGTTGTGCCGGCTGTACATCCACCAATTGCAGCTCTTGCAGTACCACGGCCACGATAGGATAAGCCATTGATGATTGATAACGTGCGCATCGGTACCCGGGGAAGCCAGCTGGCCCTGTGGCAGGCCAACCATATAAAAGGCAGAATTGAACAGGCCTTTGAAAAAATTGAAGTTGAAATCATTACCATCAAGACCAAGGGAGACCGAATTACGGATCGGCCCCTGGCCATGGTGGGCGGCAAAGGGTTGTTTGTCAAAGAGATCGAAAGCGCATTGCTGGAAAACCGTATCGACCTGGCTGTCCACTCCATGAAGGACATGCCCGGTGAATTGCCACCGGGCCTGACAATTGGTGCCGTACCTGAGCGGGAAAGCCCTTTTGATGTATTGATCAGCCGGGCGGGCAAATCCTTTGAAGATTACCCCCAAGGTGCCGTTATTGGCACTTCAAGCCTGCGCCGGGGGGCCCAGCTCAAACACCTTCGCCCTGACTTTGAAATCAAATCAATCCGAGGGAATCTGGATACCCGGCTTAAAAAGTTGAAATCCGGCGAATACGACGCCATTGTTCTAGCGGCAGCCGGGCTGCGCCGCCTGGGTCAGGAAAAAGAAATTTCCCAGTACCTGACTGAAGAGATGATGGTACCTGCCGTCGGCCAAGGCGCACTATGCATTGAGGCCCGGGAAAATGACCCGGACATGGCACCTGTGATGGCGGCCTTGGACCACGGCCCCACCCGGGTCTGTGTGACCGGTGAACGGGCATTCCTTAAACAGATCGGCGGTTCATGCCATGTTCCGGTGGCCTGTTTTGGAAAACTGGCCCATGAAGATATCATACTCACGGCCCTTGTGGCTTCGGAAGATGGCCGTGATGTCATCCGGGAATCTGTCACGGCACAGGCTGAAACTGTGGCGGTCAAGGGACGTGAACTGGCCAACCAGCTGCTTGATAAGGGCGGCAAACGCATATTGGAGCGTCTGAATTCAAATGAGTCATCACACCGGTAAAGTTTACCTCATCGGCGCAGGCCCCGGCGACCCTGGCCTGTTGACCATCAAGGCCAAAGCGTGCATTGAAACCGCAGATGTTGTGGTCTATGATTACCTGGCGTCTCCCTATTTGCTGGAATACGCAGGCAAAGATGCTGAAATCATCTATGTGGGAAAAAAAGGGGGAGACCATACCCTGAGCCAGGATAAAATCAACCTGCTCCTGGTGGAAAAAGCCAAAGCCGGAAAGACCGTGGCCCGGCTTAAAGGCGGCGATCCCTTTGTTTTCGGGCGTGGCGGAGAAGAAGCCCAGGAGCTTCTGGCATATGGGGTCTCCTACGAGATCATTCCCGGCGTCACCTCTCCCATTGCTGCCCCTGCATATGCTGGCATCCCCATCACTCACAGAGACCATACCGCCTTTGTCTCTTTTATTACCGGCCATGAACGGCCAGACAAAACAGAGAGCCGGATGCAATGGGATGTGTTTGCAAAATCAGACGGCACCCTGGTTTTTCTCATGGGGGTGAAAAATCTGGCGCACATCGTTAAAAAGCTGATGGAGAATGGTAAATCCCCGCAGACCCCAGTGGCATTGATCCGATGGGGCACTACCACCCGGCAGCAAACCGTCACAGGTAGCCTTGAGACCATTGTAGACAGGGTCAAAAAAGCAGGATTGAAATCCCCGGCCATCATTGTGGTGGGGCATGTGGTGACCCTGAGGGAGGAATTGGCCTGGTTTGACAAAAAACCGTTGTTTGGCAAGCGCATTGTGATCACCCGGGCGCGGGCCCAGGCATCTGGCCTTGTGGCAGCATTAACTCAACTGGGCGCACAGTGCATTGAAATCCCGACCATCCGCATTGCACCGCCCAAGGACAATACGCCGTTAGCACATGCCATAGATCGTTTGGAAACGTATGAATGGGTGGTGCTCACATCGGTGAACGGGGTAAAATTTTTCTTTGAAACCCTGTTTAAAAAGGGGAAAGACGTCAGGGCACTGGGTCACCTGAAATTTGCCTGTATCGGTCCGGTGACCAAGGAGCGCCTGGCCGACTTTGGTATCACTTCCGATATTTTGCCTGAGACCTATCGGGCAGAATCCGTGGTGGCCGCATTTGCCAAAGAGGAGATGACAGGCAAAAAGGTCCTGCTGCCCCGGGCCAAAAAAGCCCGAACCATCCTACCCGAAGAACTTAATAAAATGGGTGCCCTGGTAGACGAGGTCACCGCCTATGAAACTGAACTTGCCGATGACGGCAAAGCGGCCCTCATTGACCTGCTAAAAGACAATGCTGTGGATGCCGTTACCTTTACATCATCGTCCACAGTGAGCAACTTTGTTACCCTGCTTGAAGGCCATGACGTGGCGACCCTGCTCAAAGATGTCACCATTGCCAGCATCGGTCCCATTACTTCGGATACGGCAACAGAACTGGGCCTGACCCCCACGGTGGAGGCGGATCCTTACACCATCCAGGGGGTGATTGATGCCCTGATTTCCCACTATGCGAGCCATAGGCGAGAACAAAAAAAATGATCGCTGGCAATCGAAAAATTAATTATTTGAGGATCTCGGTGACGGATCGGTGCAATTTCAGGTGTCGGTACTGCATGCCGTCAACGCCTTTCACCGTGATGACGCACGAACAGATTGCCAGGTACGAAGAAATCTTAAGAATAACCCATCTGGCCTGCGAGATGGGCATCACCAAGGTGCGGATTACCGGGGGAGAACCCTTTGCACGAAAAGGGATCCTCTCCTTTATGGCGCAGCTGTGTGCGATTGACGCTTTAACGGATATTTCCCTAACCACCAACGGTGCACTGCTGAACCGGGAAAAAATAACACTGCTGAAGCAAATGGGGATTTCCCGGCTGAATTTCAGCCTGGATACCCTGGATCCGGTACGGTTTAAGGAGATTACCCGCCGGGATCGGTTCCACCGGGTCTGGCACGCCATAGAAACCGCCCATGAATTGGGGATTGCCCCTCTGAAAATAAATACCGTGGCCCTTAGGGGATTCAATGACGGAGAAATTCAGGATATTGCTGGATTAACCCTGAAATACCCGTTTCATATCCGGTTTATTGAATACATGCCCATGGGCGATACCCCCATGGAAAAGGCGCAGCAGATCCTGACATCGGAAATACAAGACATCATTACGGCCCACCATGGTCCCATCACGCCCCTGCCCCACCATGACAATGAGGGACCGGCCAAAAATTATCGACTCGGCAATGCACCGGGGATCCTTGGATTCATTACACCCGTCAGCTCCCACTTTTGCAGCGATTGCAACCGGCTGCGCCTGACCTCGCGGGGCACCCTGCGCCCCTGTCTGCTCAGAAACCACGAAACCGATATTTTAACACCCCTGAGAAACGGCGCCACAGACGACGAACTCAAGACCATTATTGCGTCCACCCTGTCCAACAAACCCCTGTTTCATGATCTGGGCAGCCGGACAGCCAGTGATGTCCCCATCAGCCACATGACCTCCATCGGTGGGTAATTATTACGTTTTTTGTATGAAAGTCTCCAGTAACCAACTGGATTCTCTCTATCTTTGTTGTGGGTCGAAGCCTGGGTGATGATCAACCAGATCGGCCCGTGGCCGTTATTAAGTCTTTAGTTGACACAGTTGGTACATCGCGTATTATGATTGATACGTTGGATAGCCGATGCATAAATGATCCAATTTCCGGGCCCCAATGGGTCTGAATCGTTCTTTTATACAAAAAAAATTAGCAGCAGGATAAATTAAGAGTGGAAATGGACTATTCGGGAATACCTGAAGACGTGATGGAGATACTCCAAAAAAACGACATCATTGCAAAAAAATTCAACGCAATAGAACTGAAAATTCTATCAATTTTAAATTTTAATGATTTTTTTGAGGGGCTGCTCACGGAAATTTCCGACAAATTTTCCATTCCGTATTTATGGCTTTCCATTATACAGGAATCCACCGTTGCAGCACAGCTTAGGAACGGGAACAGCCCGGAGTTACTCAACCGGTCAACGGTTTTTGTGCCGAAGGATATATTTCTTGAAATTATCAACAACCACCGCAAGCCATTGCTTGCCAATGACAACTTGACCCAGTTTATCCCTTTAATGCCTGAAAACACATCCTCTAACATCGGTTCCATTGCTGTGGCGCCCATCACGCTTGATGGAAAAATTGTCGGCAGTATTAATCAGGCCGATACCAACCCCAAACGTTTTGAACCTCATATCGACCCCTCCCTTCTCGAACAGTTGGCACTGAAGGTCTCCCTTTGTCTCTCCAATGTGACCGCCCATGAAAAATTGAAATTTTTAGCATTCCATGACCCACTCACCGGTCTTTTAAACAGAGGGGTTATGAAGCGGGTGATGGGCAGGGAATATCTGCGTGCCAAACGATATAAAAATGACCTGTCCGTGATTTTTATGGATCTTGATAATTTTAAACGTATTAATGATTCAGCCGGACATGACGCAGGGGACAAAGCCTTATGTCTTGTTGCGGATACCTTGTCACGTCTGAAGCGGGATTCGGATATTGTTGCCCGGTTTGCTGGTGACGAGTTTGTTGCCATCCTCCCCTCCACTAGTAAAGTACAGGCGGGAAATTACATCAGGCGTGTTATGGCGGTATTGGATCAAACGCCGGTGGTTCACGGTGGACAGCAATTCCATGTGAAATTTAGTTATGGTATTGTCAATTTTGCAGACTCAGATGTAACGGATGCAGAAACCATGCTGAAAAAAGCAGATCAGACCTTATACAATCAAAAACGTGTCAAAAAATCCAAGCGTAATCCAAATATGTCCCGACTTCCGTAGAACGGGCATGGGCAAATCAAGGTGAAAAACCAGGCCCACCCGTGGCCGTTTTATATAATAGTATCAGTAAGTTGTTGGATTTTTTCTTGTTTTTTTGTGGGCCAACGCCTGGGATTCGATAGACCAGGGACGGCCCGTGGCCGTTATAAAAACGACATCAGGGGGTGATAAATTCCAAAATGGTGTCTTTCAACGCCTCATCTGAGAAGGGTTTGTGCAGCACTTTATTGATACCTGATTTTTTCAGCATCGTATCGTTGACACCCACACCGCCCTCTTTTTCACTGATAAAATCGCTCTGGGTGGTGATCATCAAAATGGGCAGGTCATTGCGTGTGAATTTTTTTCGTACGGTGGCCGTTAATTCCAGACCGCTGATGTTGGGCATATTCAGATCCGTGATGACCAGATCCACGTCACCGCCAAGGATTTTGGGAATGGCGTCTTCAGGCCGGTGGTATACCTCTGCAGTGAACCCCATGCCAGAAAGCTTGTTTTGGTATAACTTGAGCATCATTTTTGAATCATCTACTACGATAATTCGGCTGCGGGATTCTTGGTTGTCAGCGTCGGGAGTCTCCTGGGTAACCGCCTTGATAAACGATGTCTGGCCGATCCCCGCCATATGTTTAAGGAAAGCCTTGCGGGTTGCTGGGGCTGCCGTTTCCATGACATGGGCCTTTGCCAGGGATTGAAACGATGCGTCATTGGCCAAAAAATTGAAAATACTGCCAGCTCCGCTGTCTATGAGACTTGCAACCGTTAACTTCGCACCCTCACCTTGGTCTTTGATGATATTTTTCAGGCCGGCGATCAGCGGTTTTGACAGATTTCTATCCACTGCCCGGGCCGCACTCATTCGAACCGCCTCAACCGGGTCTTGAAGCCCCTGAGCCAGGCAGATGGCTGTTTTAGGGGAGGGGATCCGCTCCATTGCCTCGTAGGCGGCCTGGCGAATATTGGGGTCCTTCGGCTGGGTGTTGATTACATCAAGAATGGCGGCGATGGCTGCCGGATCTTGAACATACCCCAATGTTGTGAGCAGGTGTACCATATAATCAGCTTCGGCATTCTTAAATGCATGGGTTAACAACGGCGTGGCCTTGGATCCCAATTTAATTAACTGGTCGATGGCGGTATCCCTGACAAGGGTCACAGGCGATGCTAAAAGTTCTGTCAGTTTTTCAAGGGCATAAAGATCCTGGATATCGGCCAGGGCTTCTACGGTGAGTGTATTGGTTTCTGGATCTTCACCGATAAATTGAAGAAGATGATCGGTCGCGCTCTGGCTCTTCATCTCAGCAATGGCAAAGATGGCTGCCTTGCGTACGGCAAAATCAGGATGTGTGGAAAGCGAAGAAAACAAGGGCAGGTTGATTTCCTGTCTAAGCAGACCAAGGGCCTTGACGGCAGCGGCCTTGATATCGGTGTTCGTTTCTGTATGAATGATCGCTGCCAGTGCAGGGCCAAGATCGTCAAGGCGCAGCTCTCCGGTTGCGCGGATGAACTGCAGGCGCGTCTTTTTATCATTCTCAGTGATATATTCGAGGACCAGATCTGTATTCCCGTAAGCTTTTTCCAGAATAAGGTCATAAATGCCTTCCTGGATTTCGGTGTCGGAAATTTCGAGTTTGGTCAAAAACTCAAGCAGTTGAAAGACGACCTTGTCAGGGCCTTGAGCCAGATGAGCCAGCGCCCGTTTCTGGAGGAGAACATTGACGTTGGCATCGGATACAAATTGCAGCAGCGCTTTTGCCTTTACCACGTCTTCTTGTTTTAAACAGAAAACAAGTTCGTCTAAGAATTCTTTTTCATTGATCGTTCCCATTAGTTTGCCTTTTTAATCTGTGTTTTTTTAATTGGTAAAACACAGAGTTCAAATATTTGCTGGATGAAAATAGATCGGTATCATTGACCAGGGATTCTGTGGATCCAATGAGCAGATATCCATCCGGGGCCAGTGTATTGGCGATGTTCGTATAGATGTTACGCCGGTCTTCTTTCGTGAAATAAATCATCACGTTTCGGCATAATACAATGTCAAATTTTCCGATTCCCATGAACGGTTTCATCAGGTTCATTTTTTTAAATTGAACCATGGCCCTCAGTTCGTCCTTAATTTTATATTTGTCATCGACCGGGTCAAAATATTTTTTCAGACGAATGGGATCCAGGCCCCGGGCGACTTCAAATTTATTATATATACCATAGCTCGCCTGGGCGATGGCAGCATCGGAAATATCTGTACCGAACAATTTGATATTGTAATCTTTGGGGGTGACGCCCATTTCAAGAAGGGTCATGGCAATGCTGTAGATTTCCTGGCCCGTTGAGTTTGCGGCACTCCACAGCCGCAGGGTGGGTTTTCCGATGCGATTGCCCGCCCGTTTGTCAATCAGATCGGGGATTATTTTATGCTGGAGCATCTGAAACGGTGATTTATCTCGGAAAAAGTAGGTCTCATTGGTTGAAATGGCGTCAATGATATGGTTTTCAATCTCTTTTTTAAAATCCAGTTTGGATTTTTTCATCAATTCGGAATAGGACTGGCAGCTGTATTTAGCTAACAGCGGATGAAGCCGGGTCTCAAGCAGATATTCTTTTCCGACATCTAGGGCAATCCCTGAAATTTCAAAGATATATTGGGTAAATACTTTGAACTCCGCAGGAGTGACTGAGATTCTTCGTATCATAGGAAATTGGCTTTCAGGTCAGGACGTCAGGTCTATACGTATTAGAAAACGGTCTTTAAAATCGCGTCTGCAATCTGGTTCAATGGGACCACGATATCGGCGAGTCCAGATTCAATGGGCTTTTTGGGCATACCGAAAACCGTGCAGGTAGATTCGTCCTGGGCAATGACAACGCTGCCGGTCTTTTTCATTTGCACCAGGCCCTGTGTGCCGTCAGACCCCATACCGGTCATAATGACACCGGTGGCGCGACCTGAATAGTGCTGGGCAATGGATCGGAATAAATAATCGACTGATGGCTTGCAGGAATTTTCCGGAGGATCATCGGTAATTTTGATTTTTCGGGTCAATCTGTCACCGCCGGCTACAATTTTCATCTGTTTGCCGCCCGGGGCAATGAACACTTTTCTAGCCTGGAGCAGATCGCCGTCTTCAGCTTCTTTGACATCAAGTCCGGATTTGGCATTCAAACTGTTGGCCAAGGAGGCTGTAAACATGGGCGGCATATGTTGGACAATGACTACAGGCACCTTGAGATTGGACGGCAGCATCGGAATCATCTGGGTCAAGGCATTGGGACCGCCGGTTGAAATTCCAATGCCGATAATTTCGGATTGGCCTGCCAGCTGCTTGGGGCGGAATCCGGAGGACCGCTTGGTGGCGTCCCTGATGGGTTGTGTCAGGGGCGACACATTGCGGGCAGGGCGGGTCATTGTCGGCGATCTTTTAAAGGCGGTTGCCCCAAGCCCCATGCCTTTGCGTTGCTTGATCAGCGTTATAATAGGCTCAAGTGCGGCTTTCACCTCACGCAAATTATCGGCCATTTTACCTGCTTCAGGCTTGGCTACAAAATCAATGGCACCCAGTTCCAGCGCTTTGATGGTCATTTCACTGCCTTCCTGGGTCAGGGTCGACAGCATGACCACCATGGGCGGATTTTCCAGGTCCTGAAGTCCCTCAAGCACCTCAATACCGGTCATCTCCGGCATTTCAATATCCAAGGTGATCAGATCCGGTTTCAAGGTTTTGATCTTGGAAAGGGCGATCTTGCCGTTATTGGCCGTTCCTACAACGTCAATGCCGGGTATGGATTTCAGTACGTCACCAACAACTTTTCGATATACAATGGTATCATCCACCACAACGGCTTTAATGGATTTCATTATTCTTTGAGCACCTCATCGATGTCGAGGATGCCAATGAGCTGATTTTTAGTCTTTAAGACCCCTTGGAAATATTTCCCCTTGACCCCTCCAATATTGGATGGGGCAGGTTCAATATCGTCTTTTTTAGCGATGACCACATCTGAAATGGCGTCCACAAGCAGGCCGATATGTTCATCTTCTGAGTTAACGATGATATTTCGATTATCCTTATCTTGGGTGACAGGATCAAGCCCGAGTTTTTTGCCAAGGTCAATGATTGTGACAATCCGTCCCCTCAGGTTCAGTATTCCATTAATGTACGCTGCCGCCTGGGGCACCTTGGTAATTTCAAAATGTTTATTAATTTCCTGAATATTCAGGATGTTTATGCCGCACAGGGCACCTCCCACATAAAACGTGGAGAACTCGAGATCGCTTGATGTATTGTCAAAATTGGTTTGATTCATTTCCCTCTCCAAATGCAGATGCGCTCACCCTCAGGTATTTAAAGGTTTATGTATTTTTTGATAATGGCCATCAGTTTTTCACGGTCCAGTTTGATTTCATATTCGTCAATTCCCACAGCCTTTCCCCGTTCAATATCCGCACCCCCGGCAAGTGAGGTCAGGGCAATTACACTGAGATGTGAATATCTCGGATCGGTTTTAATCCGCTGGGTCAATTCAAACCCATCAACATTGGGCATTTCCAGATCTGTGACCACAAGATCAATTTCATCTACCCGTTCCTTTAGAATTTCCCAGGCGATGAGGCCATCTTCAGCTTCAATGACTTTGAAACCATCTTCTTCAATAAACCCTTTGACCTGATTTCTGAAAAAGGCAGAATCTTCAGCAAAAAGTATGATTTTTTCTCCTTCTTCAGCCATCTCTGATGCGGCTTTAATATCTTCGGCAAACCAGTCCGGATTCAAGGTTTTTACGAATTCGAAAATATCCACCAAAAGGGTGGTATGGTCGTTGATGATCATGGACCCACTGACAGCCGGCTGTTTCAGGGTATTTGCATCAATGTTGAGGTGGACTTCCAGTGCATCCACTGGTGGGGTGACCATGAGACCGAGTTCTTTATCTTTGACTTTAAAGACAATCACTTCCTGCTGTTCTTTCTCCGGCAGTGCATCCACTTCCGCCACCTGAGACAGCTCGTAGAGGGGCAGCGACCCGCCGCGATATTGTACCACTTTACGGCCGCCAATCTGTTCGATCGTGGCGGTCTGTATTCTTTCGATGCGCTCAACAATACTTAACGGTGCTGCGAAATGTTCAGTTTCCCCGTTTTTGAATGTCAGCAGGGCCACCTTGTCCGCATTGGCGGCCGCTGCTTTTTCGGCTTCCTTGGCAAGCTTGCTGACTTCAGTGACCGTGGAGAGTTCAGCCATCTGTGCCAGATTGGAAATGTCCAGGATCAAAGCGACCTTCCCATCTCCCATGATGGTGGCACCCGCGTAGGCAGGGCATTTTTTAAGATGACTGCCCACAGGTTTGACGACAATTTCTTCGGAATCGTGGAGTTGATCCACAACAAGGCCATATTTGTATGCGCCGGCTGACACCACCGCGATATTCATGGCCGAGGCGGCATGGTATCTTCTATCGTCTTGTTCTCTCTCAATGATCTGGGTCTTGTTCGGGGTATCCCCATCTTCTGCAAGAAGGTCTTTAGATCGCCTGTCAGCGAGGTTGTTCCTTCTGTCAGGGTATTCGGTATCATCGTTTGGATCAATGTACGTCCGTTCGATACCCAGCATTTCGGATAAATTGATAAGCGGCAGCAGTTCCCCTCTCAGCCTTACCACAGCGGCATCTCCCACTTTTTCTATCTTATGTTTGATTTGATTGGCTGGGATGCGCAGCAGCTCGTTGAGATTAACTTGGGGCAGGGCGTACCGTTCATTGCCGACTGAAGCGATCTGGCTGGGAATGATCGCCAGGGTTAATGGCAGTTTGATCTGGATATCGGTACCCTGACCCGGCGTGGAATCCAGCTCAATAATCCCCCCAAGCGCCTCAATATTGGTGACCACCACATCCATGCCGACTCCCCGGCCCGATACATCGGTGATTTCTTTGGCAGTGGAAAAACCGGGCAGGAAGATCAATTCCATTTTTTGTTTTTCGGACATTTCGGCCACCTGATCATCCGTGATCAGTCCCTTGTCAACGGCCGAGTTTGCTATTTTATGGGGATCAAGCCCTTTACCGTCGTCGGAGATGACGATATTGACTTGGCCGGCGTCGTGGAATGCTTTCAGGGCAATTGTGCCGGTGGGGTGTTTACCCATCTGCTCCCTTTCCATGGGCGTTTCAATCCCATGGTCTACGGAATTTCGAACTAAATGGGTTAAGGGGTCATTAATGGATTCCAGAATGCTTTTATCCAGCTCAACGTCCTTGCCTTCAATTTCAAGTTCAATGGATTTGCCAAGCTGCTGCGACAGATCACGGACCACTCGGCTGAACTTATTGAGGATATTGGCAATGGGCTGCATGCGGGTTCGCATAATCGCTTCCTGAAGTTCAGAGGTGATCATATCAATGCGCTGGCTAGACAGTTCAGTGGCTTTGGTATTGGCGGAGTTGATGCCCTGAAGCAGCTGATTCCGGCTTAATACCAGTTCGCCTGCAAGGGTCATCAACGTATCTAAAAGTCCGACGTTCACCCTGAGCGATGTTTGGGGTTTGGTGCTCAGACTGATGTCCTGGGATTTGGTCGTTTCAGTGGTTTGTTTGGTTATTTTCTCTTTGATGACTGATAAAGGTGCCTCCTGTTCAGGTTTCGTCTGTACGGGCGGGGTTGTTTTTTCAGTCTGAACGATGGGAGGACGTGCTGCGTCCAGGTTCGTTGCGACTTCAGTTTGAGGCATTGCGATTTGATCCGAACCTGTCGGGCTTCCCTGATGGATCATATCGTCGGTTACCGCATGAATGCAGCGTTCATTCAGGTCAAATAGGGTTTCTGTTATATCTCCTTCGATGATGGAGGCAAACAGGATCTGGAATGGGATGCTGGCAGGCCCAGATCCGTCTTCCAGGGTGCCAACGGCATCGAAATCAACCCTGGCGTCCACGATGGTACCGGTTTTCATCAGGTTGTTCAGGACGTCAATGAGGGGTTTATTTTTTTGTTGGATATCGCGAATTAGATCATATTCGACCAGGAATAGATTTTTACCTTCGGCCTTGTGCTGTTCCAGGTCATCGCGCGATACCCGGTAAAAGGTGCGACCGTCTTTGAGCCTGATATCCACCACCTCTGAAGCCGTTTCCGCCTGTTCCTGGGGTGCCGTCTCCTGGGTGATGCCTTCAAGGGCGCTGATGTGACCTGATATGTCCATTTCATTACTGATCTCAATATTGTTCAGGAGATTTTCAAGTTCGTCAAATCCCTTTAACAGTACAGAAATTTTATTAGAGTCAGGAACCAGTTCATTGTTCCGAATGAGCCCTAGAACGTTTTCAAGATGATGGGCCAGGTCTTTGATGGTTGTCAGACCCATAAACCCCGCCCCACCCTTGACAGAATGGGCTGCCCGAAACACATTGTTTACCACATCCAGATCGATACTGTCCCCACTGTCTTCGATCGTTAAGAGATCGCTTTCAATATCTGCAAGATGATCCAGTGATTCTTCAATGTACATTTGTAGGGTTTCGTCGTCTTCAAACATAGTCATTCTCCTGAAAGGTTGTCATAGAGATGGAAAAATAAAACTGATAGTCATGTAATGTACAGAAAAGAAAATAGAAAGTCAAACCTAAAGATACAGTTTCAAGGCAAATGCATCATGGTTTCGCATAGTATTTACCTTATTATTCGTTTAAGTTTCTAAAAATATTACGAAAAAGGTTAGGTATTTAAAATTTAAGATAACCGTTTGATTTTATAAGGTTTAGGCCTTGTATGTGCGAATGTTGGTATCATCCAGATGCCTGCGTGACTTTATATTTTTCGTATTACATCCATAGGGTTTACCGCTTGATTTATTGACAATATCGCCCGGGTATTGGGCTGGGCCGCGTCTATGGGATCGCCGGCCTCGTTGGTTAGTGATTTTAATTGCGATGTAACTGCCGGCCCCTTGGGTCTAAGTATCTCTATTGTATCGTCGGCCGCGAGTTTGTTTCGAATTTCTACGAGGCACCTGTCGTCGTAACAGGCCAGGACTTTGCCGATAAAACTATGGATTTTCCCTTTGTGTCGGTTCTGTGTATTCAGAGAATTGGCGGTATCGTCCCCAGGGTAACTAAAATAAAATCCTGTGCAATAGGCCCTGTGGTAGACGTGATATAACTCGTATCGCCATTCCGGTTGTACTTCGTAGCCTTCAGGATCGGCTATATATGCGTCAATGGCGTTGCGATAGGTTTTCACCACCGAAGCCAGGTAATTCACCCCTTTCATCCGTCCTTCAATTTTAAGTGATGTAATACCTGCCTGTATCAGTTCCGGTATATGTTCAATCATGCACATATCTTTAGAGTTGAAAATATACGCCCCCCGTTCATCTTCCATTACAGGATGAAATTCATTGGGCCGCATCTCTTCAACCACTGAATATTTCCATCGGCAGGGGTGACTGCACAATCCGCGGTTACTGTCCCTTTGGGTCATCACTGTACTCAAAAGGCATCTGCCCGAATAGGAGACGCACATGGCACCGTGGATAAATGTTTCCGTTTCAATATTGCCCAATTTAACGATTTCTTTAATCTCTTCAAGGGAGAGTTCCCTTGCCAGATTCACCCGTTTGACCCCGAGTTGATGCCAGAACCTGGCCGTATTGAAATTGGTGGTATTGGATTGGGTGCTCAAATGAATATCAATATGGGGAATCATTTCACGGGCCAACATCAGAATCCCTGGATCTGAGAGAATCATTGCGTCGGGTTGGATATTTCCCACTTTTTTTAAAAACGTCCTGATATCATCCTGCTCGTTGTTTCTTGAGTAGATATTACAGGCGAGATAGACTTTGACCCCTTTGGCGTGAGCAAATTTCACCGCCTCAACAAGTTCTTCGTCAGAAAAATTTCCGGAAAAATTTCTCAAACTGAAATTTTTACCTGCCAGATAGACTGCATCTGCGCCATAATGCGCTGCAATTTCAAGTTTTTCAAAGTTTCCCGCCGGTGCAAGTAATTCGGGCGGGGTCATGTGGGCAAGCATTGTATCCTCATTTCTAAGCATTAATTTATATGAAAGTCTCAGTAACCTTCTGAATTACTTTCTTTTTTTGTTGTGGGCAACGCCTATGCCTTGATAGACCAGGGACGGCCCATGGCCGTTATATCCTCAATTGAGGAGCTATATATAATGACCTCTGAAATGATTTCAAGTGTTGGGGATATTTAATACCTATGGTCATCAAACAATGAGAGGGTTAAAATCGCTTCAATACAAATTTTATTATGATTTCAATTGCAATAATTACAAGAGGGATGGTGATCCCTCCACAAATGAACCCCTGCCAGAAAGCGGGTAAGCTGATCCACCATTCCATTTTTAATCCAATTTATTTTATAATTTATATGAAAGTCTGTTTAGGTTACTCAGATCTTTCAATCTTTGTTGTGGGCTGTGCCTGGGTATCAATAAGACCCAGGTCCGCCCGTGGCGGTTATAATTGAAGTCAAAACAAATTATTGCATTATGGCTCAATGTTGCAGGGCCACTTTGAGTTCCGGTCTTCTTGTTGTGATATCGCCCGTTTTGAAGACTGGGTAGTTACCCCGCCCCCCGCATACGGGGGGCGGGGTGGGTTTTAATCAGATCTTGAATGTGCTGACCTCTTTTTTCAGTGTTATGGCCAGTTGCAGGAGATCCGCTGTACTTTGTGTCAGTTCACTGCTGTACGCCGCAACCTGCACAGCTTCCGTGTTGACTTCTGCCACATCTTTAGTGATTCCCTTGGAGACCGTGGCGCTTTGGTTGACATTCTTCTGCACGCCAGATAGTCCTTGGGAGATCTGGGCAATATTGCCGGCAATCTCCTGTGTGCTTGCGGTCTGCTCATTGACGGATGCGGCAATGGTTGTGATGATGCCGTTGACCTTGTTGATAATTGTCAGAATTTGGTCAATGGATTTGATCGAATCGGCCGATGTCCCCTGGACCCCATTAATCTGAGTCCGGATGTTCTCAGTGGCCGCCACGGTCTGATTGGCAAGTTCTTTGATCTCATTGGCCACCACAGCAAACCCTTTTCCGGCCTCCCCCGCCCGGGCCGCCTCAATGGTGGCGTTAAGTGCCAGCAGGTTCGTCTGATCAGATATCTCAGCAATGGTCTCAGTTACCTTGCTGATGGCCTGGGCTATTTTGTCCAGTTCGGCCATTTTCCCCACCGTGTCTTCTGCCTGATCCACTGCCTTTTGGGAGATGCCGGCGGCATGATCAATATTTTTTGAAAATTCGCCAATGGTGGCAGTCATCTCTTCAGCGGCACTGGCTACCATACCGGCATTGCTGGCCGATTCATCCATGGAGGCCGCCATGCTGGACATATTTTGGTCCATCTCCCCCATGGCGGTGGCGACGTTTTGGGTTCGCTGGGAAGCGTCCTGCGCCCCTTTGTCCAGCGCGTCAGCGATTCGGTTCAGCTCTTGACACCCTTGATCTGCCGATTCTACCACCTTACGAACCTGCGCAATAATTTTTTGCATCCGTTCAATAAAAATGTTAAACCAGTCGGCCAATTCGCCCAGCTCGTCTTTGGAGCGGCTCTCCAGCCGCATGGTCAGATCACCTTCCCCTTGGGCGATATCCTTGAGTCCCGCCACAATTTGTTTAATGGGATCGGTGATGACCTTAACGGAGAAAAAGATGGCAATCCCCACGATCAACAGGGATATGGCCATCACGATCAATGCCTGATTGCGTTGGACTCTGGCAGACGCCAGAAATTCAGATTCCTTCTGGGTCAGGACAACAATCCATTGGGTGCCGTCAATAGGTGCATACGCCGCAATTTTTCTTTCCCCATTAATGAAATAATATCCCACACCGATAGTGCCAGAGAGTATTTTTGGCGTGACCTCTGCCATGGAGGGGATTTCCTTGATACTGACCTTGTGTGCCATATCCGACCGGTAGTGAATCAAAAGCAAGCCATCGGTATTCAGCAGGGTCGAATATCCGGTTTGCCCCAGTTTATGGGCCCGGATAATTTTTTCCAGCTTTTCGCCTTTCATTACCATACCACATCCCCCAAGAAAGTCACCGCTCTCTGATAGTAATGGTGCGCAAATAATCACTATGGGATTCTGGTCTGTTTTTGACAGAAATATATCACTGACAACAACCTGTCGGCTGGTTTTAAGCTGCTTGAAATAGTCCAACTGGGCAACATTGAATTTTTTATGCGCAACGCCGCCAGATTGAACACCCGCAAAAAGATTTCCATGGGCATCCGTAACAAAAATACCGCGATAACTGTCTTGAAGAAATTTGTATTGGCCCTGCATCTCTTTTTGCAGCGCGGCAATGGGTGCTTTTGCCCCGGCCATCCCGTTGTTTTTAATGGTAAGGGCGGCCTTTCGGACGAGGTCGCCGTTGGCCAGGAGTTTGGCCAACTCTTTTTGCGCTGTGAGTTTTTCGTGGATAAATTGCGCGACAAGGGTCGCCTTATCCGTTGCTGCTGCTTTGGAAAGTTCCGAAAGTGTTTCGGTTGAGGTCCTAACGGTAAGCCATCCGGTAATGGAAACCGGTATTAGGACAGCGATAAGACCGCCGAGAATCAAGCGAAATCCAATAGATTGAATGTGCATGGTTTACAATACTCCTTCAAATTTATAATTGCCTTGTGCCCCGCTTCCTGTCATAGGAACGAGGAAATAACGAGGAACCCTTGAATTTTTAGGGGGCTGTCTTGGCCCGTGCTATAGTGAAAACAGCAGACTTTTGCGACGACCTGGTGAGATGAAAATCTTAATTTGATCATCCCATCTATATAATGAGTGATTGTTACCTGAAAGAGTTACTATAAAAGGGGCTTTGATACATTGTCAAGCATAAATGAAATAATATCTTGGTTGTGACGTTCAGGACTGGTTATTTCTGGGGGATGTGGTATCTAATGTGGGGTGAGTGTGATGGTTTTAGATGTTGAAATCGGAAATGCGCTATGAAATTATTTTTGAAATTTATTCTGCTGGTGGGGCTGGCCGCAGCCGGAGCTGGCGGATATGTATATTACAAGAAGTTTGATAACCTGGTTCAGACCCGGTTTCAAGGGCGGTTGTGGGAGCTGCCGGCAAGGGTATATGCCCGGCCCATGGAGATATATGAGGGCATGCAGCTGGATCCGTCCAGGTTTGAGGCGGAACTCGCGCTGATGGGGTACATCAAGACCAAGGGGAATTTGCCCGAAGCCCCTGGCACCTATTTTCGAAGCGGCAACCGGTTCCATCTTTATCTTAGGGCATTTGATTTCGGTGATGAAAAATTGGGGCACCGGCAAGTGGCGTTTTCTGTTAAATCAGGCCGAGTGGGGCGGCTGGAGCAAGGCGATCAATTTTCTAAAACCGATTTGGAAATGATTCGGCTTGACCCTGTGGTGATCGGCAGTTTTTATCCCGATTCCAAGGAGGACAGGATTCTGGTGTCACTGGATGACTTCCCTGAGATGTTATCCAAGACGATTGTGGCCGTAGAAGACCGAAATTTTTATACCCATTATGGGATTGATCCAAAATCCGTACTTCGGGCGGTCATTGTCAATTTGAAACACAGAAAATTAACCCAGGGGGCATCTACGCTGACACAGCAGTTGGCCCGCAATTTTTTTTTAACCCGGGAAAAAACCTTAAGCCGTAAGTTTAATGAAGCCCTCACGGCTGTGGCTTTGGAGCATCGGTTTTCCAAAGCGGATATTCTGGAAGCCTATATGAATGAGGTCTACCTGGGCCAGGATGGTCAATTTGCCATCCATGGATTTGGGTTGGCCGCTCGGTTTTATTTTGGAAAAACGGCACAAAGTCTAAAACCCCATGAAATTGCACTATTGGTCGGGATCCTTAAGGGACCGTCCGTGTATAACCCAAGGCGCCACCCCAAGGCGGCTTTATCCCGTCGGAATGTGGTGTTGAAGGTCATGTCCAGCCAGGGTCTGATTTCCGAAGCTGCGCTTGAGGTGGCCTTGGCAGCGCCATTAGGTGTTGTGAAAAAAACAGGACGGGACGGTTCGCCTTTTCCATATTATCTGGATCTGGTGAAACGGCGGCTCATGAAAGAGTATCCAGAAAAGGACTTAAAGACCATGGGGCTTCGTATTTTTACAGCGTTAGATCCCCAAGTGCAATTGGCGGCTGAGCATGGCGCGGATGGATTCCTCAAGGGACGAAACCAGGGACTGGAGGTCGGGGTGGTGGTTACGTCACTGGCCACCAATGAGATTCAGGCGCTGGTAGGGGGCGCACAGTTTAGATATAAAGGATTTAATCGCGCTCTGGATGCCATGCGTCCCATCGGATCTCTGGTGAAACCGGCAATTTACCTCACCGCACTGCGCCAACCCGCGTCCTACACCATGATGACCCCGCTTGATGATGGGCCGGTGGCCCTGGAAATCGCCAACGGCAGTGTCTGGCGGCCTGAAAATTTCGATAAACAGTTCCATGGAAAGGTACCGCTTTACCTGGCCCTGGTAAATTCTTATAATACATCCGCTGTGAGACTGGGGATGAATTTGGGGCTGGACGCCGTCCGTGAAACCTTAGAGAAAATGGGACACCCCCTCCGTGGCCAACCGCTACCATCTATGCTGCTGGGCAGTTTAGAAATGTCCCCCATGCAGGTGGCTGGATTGTACCATTGTCTGGCATCCGGGGGATTTTATATCCCTGCCAAGTCCATCCGAGCAGTATACACCCCTGAAGGTCGTGCGGTGAGCCGCTATCCCCTTTCCATCGCCCCTCGTTTGGATCCCGGTGCAGTGTTTATAGTGAGCAAAATTCTTCAGATGGTGGTGGATCAGGGGTCGGGACGCTCCCTTGCAAAATGGTTGCCTCACACCATGGGAACTGCGGGAAAAACGGGAACTACAAATGACTTGCGTGATAGCTGGTTTGCCGGATTTACCGGCAGTCGCCTGGCCGTGGTCTGGATCGGGCGGGATGATAACCAACCGACTGGTCTCACCGGGGCATCGGGTGCCTTACAGATTTTTGGCCGCATCATGTCAAAAATTTTCAATACACCGTTGCGATTGGCGACACCGGAAAATGTGACATGGGCTGTCGTCGATGCCAGGACGGCCACCCTGACGGACAAAGATTGTCCCCATGCTGTTGCCGTTCCTTTTTTAGACGGATCGGCGCCCAAAGTGTATCAGCCCTGCGGCCATGACACTGTGGATGAAAACCAAAACCGATCCGGGTCACCGTCAGATGGCGGGCGACAGATGAAACCAAAACCCAAATACCTTCTTGATTGGTTAAAGGAGATTTTTTAAATGCAAACGATTCGGTGTCTTTGCACTGCGTTAGCGACCATGAAAGAGCGATGCAACCCCATGCGGTTCTTTTGTGGTGTGTTCTGGTCATACCTCGGTGAAAGACCAGGTCGGCCCGTGGCCGTTATCGCGGTACTGTTTCTTTGTTCTTGTGCCAAACCCCAACTGCCCCCAATGCCTGATACATATATACCGCCAACAGATGTCCCCACAATTGGCAATACCCCCCAGATGCCTGAGATAAGGCCGGTACCTCCCCCTAAACCTGCCCGTCCAGCAGTGGTGGATGCGATGATCTCCAAAGCAAAGCAACACTTGAATCAAAACCGTCCCGATGCTGCGTTTAGAACCCTGGAGCGGGCCTTGGCTGTGGATGGTTATGACCCCATCATATGGCATCTGATGGCAAAGGCCCAACTTGAAAAGGGTGATTTTAATCAGGCAAAAACGCTTGCCGGAAAATCTAACACCTTGGCCGGTGATAACACAGACCTCAGGGAACTCAATCGTAAGATTATCAGCCAGGCTGAGTCGCAGTTAAGCCGCAATTAGAATCACAAAAGCGGTAACCTGTTTCATGTGTCATTTTTGAGGGAGACAGCATTAAAGACAAAAAAGCGCTCAATACATACCTTACACCCTTTGGAGATGTTAGGCCCATGATCAAAATAAAATCGCCGCGCTTATGACGGCCCTGAAAATTCAACAGGCTGTCGACTCGAACGAGCTACGCGAAAAGGCCAACGAGCGAGTTCAAGCCATGCCCGAGAAACTCAAAAATCAAGGCCGAAGGCCGGTATCGGTCAAAACAAACCGCAGAGCGGCGGTCACAGTGTCTGCGCCGTATTTTAGCCGAGAAAAGAAAAAGGACAAGCGCAAAAAGAAAAAAATAGCTCACATAAATCGGGACGGTGGAACTTGTTGAAAAGTTTATCCTTTTCACTATATTCGTAAACTGTGATAATGCCTACTTTTTCAAAATGCGCCCTAATGAAAAAGAACAAATGAAGGATTAGTAACCGTGCTGAGGAACGAAGCTCGGTACTAATCCTTGGTTCAAGAAGCGCGGTTATGCTTGGCACGATAATTGCAAATATGGGTAAGGGTTCGATTCGACTATTTTTCTATAATTTCAAGCAGATAGGCTGGTATGGGAATTGGTGGCATAAAGTGTTTGTACTGTAAAAATTCATGGTTTTTTATGAAACAATATATTAGTGATGTCAATACTTAATTTGCTTGCGAAGCCTGCGCGTAGCGCTTACTTGAACACTGCCGTGGAAAGGATTATGGAAAGCCATGTGGGGAATGATTCCGTCGCCAGTTACAGATGGACGAATAATGGTCGCATTGGATGACTCCATAAACAAGAAAGTAATTCAGTATGTTACTGAGACTTTCATATAAAGACGACTATTATTTAATCCTGCAGATTCATGCCTGAATAGCCGTCCATATTATCCTGACGGTAAATGGGGTATTTTGCCATTGCGCCTAAAATTTGCCAACGGTTTTGACAGGCGATACATTTAGCCCGCTTTTAAGAACATGTGTCGGGTGCGGCACACGATAAATCGTCTCACCGGAATTCGGGGAATACCTGACTTAAATATCGTCCAGAGTTATTCAATACAAAAGGATTGAGGTATAAAACGCCAATTCAAGATACCGTAAAATTGTTGACATTAACTATTGATTAGGTATTCTTTTTAAGAGGTGATGCCAATGGTTCTCTTCACCTTATAATTCATTGAGTTTTATATGAAAGTCCGATGCAAACCCATTCGGTTCTTTCTATATTTGTTGTGGGTTGTGCCTGGGGGCCGGCCCGTGGCCGTTATAAAAATCTACAAGGAGCAAAAAAATGTCTCAACTAACTGTTTTTCATAGCGGAAATCCCAACTGAATGTCATGTAAAAAGGCTATTGGAATAGCCGAGGAAATGAAACAATTATTCAAAGAAAAAATTGAGCTGAACGTCTATACTACCGATTCGCCAGAGGCGATGAAATACTCGTTTAGAAGTGCGACCAATGTGTTGCTTGAAGAAGAGCTCGTTCCTTTGGATACCGCACTTGATGCCACTAAAATGGAGGGTTTCCTTTTGAAAAAACTCTCATAATACGTTGTCTCAGGTGTTATCCATTAAAGGCGCTGTCTAATTAATATAACGGCCACGGGCCGCCCCTGGTCTATTGAATCCTATACGTTGGCCTAAAGTAAAAAAAGGATGTAATTCAGTGGGTTACTGAGTCTTTCATATGAATTTGAAATTAGATAGTAGCCACTCCGTTTTTTAATCAAAATATAGATTGGAGGGATGATTATGACTGACATTTATCAACAAATTTGGACCGCAGATCAATCTCAAAATGGTGTTGAGCCAATTTTGAGCACAGAGACAGGGTCTCAAGAACATGGGTATGTCAAAGTCAATGCCGAACTGGATTCCAGTTCCGATCCAGACTTAAAAGTGTTGGATGATGTGTATATTCCGCCACATAAGTTAACTACTTATAATTTATGTCGAAAATTGTTTAATAATTTTTCGCTGCCTGAGCCCATGCCAGAATTTGACACGCCGGAAGAACGTCAGGAAATCCATGACTTTCTATCTGCTATCATTGAAACCGAACCAATGAATGTTGCGCGACATTATATTGAGCAAGAAACGAATTCAACAATCTCAAAGGCGCGTTGGCACAACACCCTAATGGAGATGTGGTTTCGCCGTTTTTCTTCCGGTGGTGATCCCGAACTGTCCGGTTTTGAGCATGTCGTGGTCGGGGAGCAAGAAAAGTCTAAGGTACAAGGATATCATTTCTGGTGGAAATACTATCTTGATGATGGCTTTGCGCCTCAAGTTGATGATGGTGCAAGTGTACCGAATGTTTCCGAATTTGAAACAGACCGCATCCGATATCATGGCTCTAAACAAAAAGCGGGGCAATTGAAGTTTCCTGAGAGCGTTACAATTTCCTATCGTTGGCACGCACCAGACTATGACGCAAATGCCTATCGTCCACTGTTTAAAAAAATTGGCGGTTTTTTTGTGGGGTGCAGTGTGGAGGGACTTATGGCATTAGGTACGGTCAGAGCTCATAAAGGGATACAAGCCCCTTCTGTTGCTGTGATCGAGGGTGGCAGATACGACATGAAATTATTTCATTCTCCAAACGGACAACATATTCGAACATTTTACCCCATCTTTTTGGGTGCAGCCGATCCATCTGATGGAGGCGCCCGTGATCCTTTTGTTAAACCGATCATCCCCCCTGATCCCGTAGATACCAATTTACTATTTAGTCCAATACGGATTATTTCGGCGATGGTGAATCCGGCAGGCCACGATGTTGGATTTGAAACGATCTCCTTGGTAAATATCAGTCCTAATGATGTAAACATTGCAAATTGGGCATTACATGACAATAACGATAGACGTCATGTCTTGGAAGAGATAACAATACACCCGGGCCAGTTTCATACGATCAAGCTGGATGGCACTACTGTTCAGCTATCTAATAAAGGGGGGAAGATTTTGTTATATGATTCGAATCAAAGACTCATGCAGAAAGTAAATTATTCAAAAAAGCAAGCACGGCGACAGGGATTTACCATATTGTTTTGATAAAAATTTGGTAAGAGTGGGCAACGGTTATTAAATCATAAAACGGTAACCCACTCTTAAAAAAATTCTGTAAAAGTGGATTTCATCGCCAGGACAAGGCCCTCCAGTTCATTGGTACTTATCGTATAAGGTGGGGCAATGACCATGGCATCCCCGTGGGTCCCGGCAAGGCCTGTGGATTTATATACGATGTAGCCTTTTTCGAATAAGAGATCCCACAGCGTTTCTGTTATTTTCAATGATCGGTTGAAGGGTTCCCGGGTTGTTTTGTTTTTCACAATTTCCACACCCCACATCAGGCCTTTTCCCCGGATATCCCCGACCTGGTCAAGAGGGGCTAGGTGTATTTTGAGCATCTCTCCTAATACGTTGCCGCTTTCTTTGGCTCGCGCCACCAGGTTCTCATTTTCCAATATGTCCATTAAGGCCAGGCCTCCAGCGGCTGCAACCGGATGGTGGGTAAAGGTGCCGCCGTGCATGAAACTGCCGCTGTTATTTCGGATCAGGTCAAAGTGCTCTTCCCGGCATCCCATGGCGGACAGGGCAATGGCCCCACCGGCCAGGCCTTTTCCCAAGGTGACGATGTCCGGGGTCACATCCCAGTGTGCCGCAGCAAACCATTTCCCGGTCCGTCCCATGCCACACATGACCTCATCCAGTATCAAAAGTACCTGGTGGTGATCACAGATGTCCCGGATAGTTTTATAATACCCGTCCGGCGGAATACAGGCCGCAATGGTTGCGCCGGGAACGGTTTCGGCAATAAAGGCGGAAATTGTTTCGGCTCCGGCATTCTCAATGGCCTCATCCAGGGCGGTTGCACACCTGAGATGACACTGGGGATAGGTCAGGCCAAAGGAACACCGATAGCAATAGGGGGCAGGGATGTGGATATTTTCCTTGAGCAGGGGAGCGAACATGGTTTTAAATCCGGTCCGCCCCATGGCTGAAAGTGATCCCATGGTCAGGCCGTGATAGGATTTCCACCGGCCAATGAGGCGGTACCGGGTCGGATTCCCCCGTTCTACCTGGATCTGCCGGGCAAGCTTAATGGCCGCTTCATTGGCTTCGGAGCCGCCGGACAAAAAATAAAACCGGTTGATATCTCCCGGCGCCTTTTGGGCCAGACGGGACGCAAGGTCCTCACAGGCTGTTGTGGTAAACATGGTGGGATGCACGTAATCATGGGATAAGATCTGGTCATGGATGGCTCGGGCAATGGCTTCTCTTCCGTGGCCGGCATTGACCACCACAGCGCCACCACTGGCATCCAAATAGGATTTTCCATTCTCATCCTCGATGAAAACGCCGTTGGCCTTCTGCGCCAAAGGTAGGGGCGCATCCAACTTTCTTGGAAAAAGATTTCCGGGAATATCTGTCATGTTTTGACCTTTACTGGTGTCGCGTGCAATGGTGCAGACCAATAGGCCTTTATCATTTCAAACAAGGAGACCGTTTCCACGCCAATCCGCACAACGGTGCCGCCGGGTAACTGCATCAGGTCAAACTGCTTTTTGGGCAAGGTCAGCATTGTTTGATTCACGGGCTGGATAAAAAAACGGAACGGTGAAAGACGTTGGTTGTTTTCGTCTACAATGATCCAGTCCCCCTGTCTCCGGGTCCGGGACGGGAATGTATTGGGAAGCCCGGTTCCCACCGAGGTCATCCAGGTTTCAACGGCGTTCATGGCACCGTCTTCAGAGACGGTGAAAATCCCTTTGACCCATGTTTTTTCCACCGAGTGCCGGTAATCTAGGCTAAAATGTGCGCCAGGCCTGATCACGGACAGGCAGGCGACAGCATTGCCTTGATCTGGCAAGCGGACGGACACGGCCGGAAAGGTGATCCGTTCCAAGGCGACCATGAACCCTGCCACAAGAATCATACCTGCGGCCGTTCGTTTTAAAGCCGGGGTCATCCCACAGCCCCAGGGGCGTCCTGTACTTTTGGTTTCCGGGCCTTTTGCCAGAAGTAGATCAAGATCATCAGGCCCACGGCAAAGAGGTTGACCAGGTGCGGGTTGATCTCGACATCCATGAGGCGGATATGGCTGGGATTGACCAGAACAAAAGCCAGCCCCAAAAACACAATACGCTCCAGAAAATAGGTTTTTGTGATCCAGTATCCCTGGATAAAAACAGACCAGCAGAACATGCCCAGGATGCATACCGGGACCATGTAGCATAATTCACCCAATGTCGTATTGAACATGAGCAGTTTGGTGTTGTAGATAAACATAAACGGCAGGGTAAAGGCGGCAAGATCCAGGCGGAAACTTTTCAATCCCGTTTTGACTGGATCTGCCCCGGATATGCCTGCCGCGGCATAGGCACACAATCCAACCGGGGGCGTGTCATCCGCCACAATACCGTAATAAAAAACAAAAAGATGAACCGCCACAATGGGTAAGCCTAAACTCAAATCATGACTGATGGTCATGATGGCAGGTGCCGTCATGGCGGCCATGATAATATAGGTCGCCGTGGTCGGCAGGCCCATGCCAAGAATAATACAGGCAAACACTGAAAAGATCAGGGTGAGCATGAGGTTGCCGCCGGCCGCTTCAGTGATCATGGTGGCCATTTTCAGGCCTAATCCGGTCAGGGTGACCACCCCCACGATAATGCCGCAGCAGGCACAGGCCGCCGCGATGCCGGCCATGTTCCGTGCGCCTGTTTCCAGGGAATCCAAAAGTTCCCTGCAGGTTCTGCCGAACAAAAAGTGTTTCGGATCGGCCTTATACGCCTGAAACGCCGGATCCTGGATATCCAGACCTTGTTTTTCCAATTCAGGAAAAAATTTGAATTGTCTCAGGTAATTGTTGGCCAGGGCAATAACAGCACCAGCCAGGATGGACCATGACGCCGCTGTGGTTGGGGTCCATCTGACAATAAGCAGAAGCCAGATAAGAACGCCAAGGGGGATCAGAAAATGCACCCCGGATAAAAATGTTTTCAGCATTGGCGGCATCTCGTCTTTTGTCAGCCCTCTTATGCCCTTTTTAACCGCCTCTAAATGAACAATGGAAAAAATGGCGGAATAGGAAAGCAGGGCCGGTATAAAGGCGGCTTTTACAATTTCAACATAGGGGACCCCGATGATTTCGGCCATGATGAATGCGGCCGCGCCCATGATGGGCGGCATGAGCTGGCCGTTGGTAGACGCGGCGACTTCCACGGCGCCGGCCGTATGGGCTTTAAACCCGACTTTTTTCATTAAAGGGATGGTCATGGCCCCTGTGGTAACCGTATTGGCAATGGATGAACCAGAGATGGATCCCATGGCGCAGGATGCGAGAACGGCGGCTTTGGCGGGGCCGCCCCTGTATTTACCCATGAGGGCAAAAGAAAGGTTAATTAGATATTGTCCGGCTCCAATTTTATCCAGAAAGGCGCCGAACAGAACAAAAAGAAAAACAAAAGTGGCCGATACCCTTAAGGGGACGCCCCACAGTCCTTCTCCAGACATGAAAATGTGATCCACAATCCGTTTGGCGCGAAACCCACGGTGGGCAAGTTCACCTGGCATGTAGGGGCCGAAATAGGCGTAGAGGAGAAACACAATGCAGATAATGGGCAGAATCGGCGAGATACTTCTCCGGGTGGCTTCAAGAACCAGGATGATCAATGTCGAGCCGATAATGATGTCATAGGTCTCCGCATCTCCCACTGACGTAACCACATGATTGTAATTGGCAAACAAGTAAAAGGCACAGCCCCCTGCCAGCAGGGCAAGAATCATGTCCGAAAAAGGAATTCGGTCCCTTGGGAATTTTTTTCCTGCCGGATAATATACAAAGCACAGCAGCATGGCAAAGGTCAGGTGAATGGATAATTGCTTGGAACCCGACAACTCCCCTGCAAACCCGGTATAAATCTGGAATAAGGACATGGCAATGGCAATAAAGGTAATGAATTTTCCGATGTTACCGGCAACCTGCCTGGAACCTGCTTCTGATTCCTCCATGATAATTTGACCTGCATTCTGCGCGTTGCTGATTTTCACCATTTACCTCCGGATAATCGCGTACCGAATATGAATGAGTTATATCCGATACGCTTGTTTAAGGCCCATGATCAACATAACATCGACCATATACTTGTCTTTTAAGTCACCTTTGGCGTGCCTTGATGGTGACTTAAAATCCAGCGTATCTGTGGCAGATTTAATTCTGATCATGGGCTTACCTGTTAAATTACTTGATGACACCCACTTCCTTGAAATATTTTTCTGCGCCTGGGTGAAGGGGAATCCCCATTCCCACCAGGCCGTTTTCCATTTCAATATCCTTGAATTTGGCATGGGCTTTTTTAAGCTGAGGCAAGTCGGAATATACCGCCTTGAGTATGGCGTATACGATCCCCTCTTCAATGTCAGCATTGGCGGCCAGCATGGCCATGACGGAAACCGTGGGGGTATCATTGTCATTTTGTTTGTAGGTCTTACCGGGAACGATCTGCTTGGCGTAGAACGGATATTTTTTGATCAGTTTTTCCACATTTGGACCTTCAACGGGCACGATATCAATGGGGACCATCAGGCTTGTATCTGTAATGACGGCAGCGCCTAACGCAACGGTAAAGAATGCAGCATCCAAACGTCCGTCTTTAAGGTAGTCAGCAGACTGGGAGGCGGTGAGTTGTTCTGCCTTACCCAGGTCTTTAAAACTCAGGCCCCAGGCTTCTAAAATCTGGCTGGCATTTTCCGTTGTACCGGATCCCACCGGTCCAATCGCCACTTTTTTGCCTTTAAGATCGGCAATGGATTTGATGTTGGCATCTTTCCTGGCGATAATCTGAACATGTTCTGGAAACAGGGTACAAACGCCTAAAAGATTTGAGATGGGTTTTTTAAACATGCCTTCTTTCCCGTTGTGGGCATAGGAGGCAATATCATTCTGGAGGATGGCAAAATCCGTATCTCCGGCACCGATGAGTTTGGCATTGGCCACGGATGCGCCAGAGGACTCTGCGGTGACTTTAATGCCTTCGTCCTTGAGGTGCTTCCAGGCAATCCTGGAAATGGCCCCGGCCATGGGGAAATAAGCCCCGGTCACCCACCCGGCAGCAATAGATACATACCGGCGTTTGGCGGCATCAAGGGGAGCGGTCAAAAAGGCCAGGGTCAATACGGTAGCGATAAGAATGTTAATAACGTACCTTTTGCGTTTCATAAAAATCTCCTTCATAAAAAAATGATTAATTTCCCAATCCAAGGATCCTCCTTGCGTCATCGGGTGTTGCGATCTCCCTTTCCATCAATCGGGCGGCGTTGGCAATACGCCGGACCAATTGTTCGTTAGTTGCTTTTTCTCCCTTTCGAAAATAGATACAATCCTCCAGGCCGACCCGGGCGTGGCCGCCCATGGCGATACTGTGAATACACATGGGCAATTGTGCGGCCCCGATGCCGGAAACACAAAAAGTTGCGTCTGAAGGAATCTGATTTTTTAAAAATACAAGATGATCCACTGAGGCCGGTATGGCCCCTTTAAGTCCCATTACAAAATTAAAATGTATGGGCGTATCGACCAACGCATCTTTGGCCAGATCCAACGCATTGTTGACCATGCTGACATCAAACACCTCCATTTCCGGTTTGATACCATATTGTTTCATGTCTTGGGCCAATCCCCGGATCAGCTCCGGACTGTTGGCATATACAGAATTTGGAAAATTCACCGATCCGGTGGTCAGGCTGGCCATTTCGGGCTTCAGTCTTAAACGCGCCCGTCTCTCCTCAAGCCCCATTCCAGCCCTTCCCCCGGTAGAAATCTGGATGATCAGACGGGTCTCTTGCTTCAATCCCTTTACAATTTCCTTAAAAAGACCATAGTCCGTTGATGGCGTTTCATCGTCAGGATTCCGGGCATGGATGTGAATAATGGAAGCGCCCTCTTTTTCACACAAGATTCCTGTTTTAATGATCTCGTCGGGAAGGATGGGGACATGGGGCGTGTTTTCTTTTTTGGGGATGGAGCCTGTAGGAGCAACAGTAATGATCAATTTTTCCATATTCACTCGCAAGTATCAACAATTGTGTCACGCGCAGATGGGCGCCCTCTATTTGTCTATCAAGTGATAGCAAATCATAAAAAGATTATCAAGGGCCTGAAACAGGGTGATCACATGTAGGTTTGGCATAAATCTCAATTCTTGTAAATTCAGTTCGTCGCAATAATGATAGTTTTTTACCTCACTTATAACTATCTGAATTTATTATGCCGAATTTTACCCTTTGAAGATAGAGAGCAATAGAATAATCGCCATTACCGCCAGCAGCCGGCGCAGCCATTTTCGATACGTCTCTGCTGGAATACGGTTTCTCAGCCGCATGGCCGCAAAGGTCACACACAGGGCGATAATGGCAAACGGCACGGCTGCTTTTGCCACATCGAAGGTAAACGCACCGGCGGATATCAATGCCGCACCCTGGCCAAGTTTCCCTGTCAAAAGACAAAGGTTGAAGATCTGGATCATGGCGATTTTATCCATGTGTGTCTCAAGGGAGAAGATGACCAGTGGCGGGAGCATTACGTTGACGGTGCCCCCCAGAATACCAGCAACCATGCCGAAGGCTGCCATGGCGATATGGGGGCGGGACCTTATCCAGGAAAAACCCAGGCCGATCCGTTCTGCATTGAGATAAAGAATGATGATGCCGGCCAGCAGCGGCTTAAACAGATTCGGCGGTGCCAGCAGCAGCAGGCGGGTGCCCAGAACGGATCCAATCATGCCGTAAAGGGCCAGGGGCCAGTATCGGCCATGGCTTTTTTCCCAACTGCCTCCGCTGACGACATTTGCTGCGTTGATGAAAATCGTGGGCAGTACCAAAAGCAATACCGCAGTTTTAACATCCGCTGCCATGGTGAGCAAGGGGGTTGCCACCATCAGAAATCCAATGCCTAATGCGCCGTGGATAAGGGCGGCAAAAGAGATCACCGTGGCGTACAATATGATTGATAAAACATTTAATTCCATGGGTTGTTTTAATCGTTAGAACATGTTTTGAGATATAGATTCAGTCCATCCGGGTATTAACCCATTCCGTCAGGGGATACAAGTAAAAAATGTAGATTTATTACTTGACAACGGCGCCTAACCATGACATTGGTATGGAGACTGAGCGATCGTTCAATTTTGAAAATGACTGAAAGGAGACCCCATTGTTAAGAGAAAAAACAGGTGCCGTAACAGATCACGACGTGCCCACACAGATTAAAAATCAGAAATTGCTAAGCGAACGGCGCCGCCATCTTGTGGATTCCACGGTGCAGCTGTTTATCGCCCATGGATATCATAAGACCACCACGCGGATGATCGCCAAGGCCGCTGGATTTTCCATTGGATCATTGTACGAATATGTCAGTTCCAAGGAAGATCTGCTCTACCTGGTCTGTAAAGCGATTCATGAGGCGGTCCGGGATGCGGTGGAAACAGCCATGGCTGAGCCCATTGGAGAAAAGGAGATGCTGGCCGAAATGATCCGTCAGTATTTCATTGTTTGTGACAACATGGCAGATCATATTTCGCTGATGTATAAGGTCACCCAGTTCCTGCCCGAAAAATGGCAGGATCGGGTGCTGGTCAACGAGCTGAATATCACTGGCATTTTTATACGTATTTTAGGTGACATGTCCGGCAAGCACAACGTTCCCAAGCTTGACGATACAATGATCAACCTGGTGGGTCATAATATTTCTGTACTGGGCCACATGTGGGCGTTTCGCCGGTGGCACCTGAAAAAAGAATATACCCTGGACCAGTATATTGAGATGCAAACCCGGTTTATTTTAGGACTGTTGATATGAAAGGCGGTGTCTAAGGATTCATTTTTATGGTTGATGTGGATGGGCTGCGGTGAGGGATCCGTTCCGCCCATTGCCCTTATATTTAAATCAAGAATGAAAAAGGAGATGTTATGAGCACAGAACCTGAAGTGTATACCCCCAAAAATTCGGTCAAGGTTGTAACCGCTACTTCTCTTTTTGACGGCCATGATGCGTCCATCAACATTTTTCGCAGAATTTTACAGGATTCCGGCGCCGAGGTGATCCACATCGGTCACAACCGGTCCGCTCAGGAGGTCGTGGACGCCGCCATTGAAGAAGATGCCCAGGGCATTGCGGTTTCCTCTTACCAGGGCGGCCATGTGGAATATTTTAAATATATGGTGGATATGCTTCGGGAAAAGGGGGCACAACATATCAAGATTTTCGGCGGTGGGGGCGGGGTCATTGTCCCCGATGAAATCAAAGAACTTCAAGATTACGGGGTGACCCGTATCTATTCGCCGGAAGACGGGGCAAATATGGGGTTGCAGGGCATTATCAACGATAAAATGAGGCACATGGATCATCCTTGTGTGGACTTCGACAATTTGGAATATGACGCGCTAAACCTTGAAAACAAACGGGTCACGGCCAATTTAATCTCCGCCGTTCAGGAAGCCTGTGCCAAGGATAAAGCCCAACTGGAAACCATCATGTCCCGGATCAGCGCCATGGCAAAAGAAAATGATGCCACGATCATCGGCCTGACCGGCACGGGTGGTGCGGGTAAATCTTCCTTGACCGACGAGTTGATTATCCGCATTCTGCGGGATCTTTCCGATATTCATATCGCTATCATTTCGTGCGATCCTTCAAGAAGAAAAACCGGCGGCGCCCTGTTGGGCGATCGAATACGGATGAACGCCATTGAAACCGGCCGGGTGTATATGAGATCCCTTGCCACCCGTCGTTCCCAGACCGAGCTGCCTGAGGCGTTACCCTATGCCGTGGAAGTGGCTCGGGCCGCAGGCTATGATCTTATCATCGTTGAAACCGCTGGTATCGGTCAGGGAGATTCACGGGTGGTGGATCTGGTGGATGTGGCCATTTATGTGATGACCGCCGAATATGGTGCGCCCTCCCAGCTTGAAAAAATCGATATGCTGGATTACGCCGATATCGTGGTGGTGAATAAATATGAGAAAAAAGGCAGTGAAGATGCCATCCGGGACGTGCGCAAGCAGGTGCAGCGCAACCGCAAGGCCTGGGACAAGGACCCCAATGACATGCCGGTGTTTGGCACCATTGCATCAAAATTTAACGATGACGGGGTCACTGCGTTTTATCACGCGTTTTTAGATGCCATTGAAGAGAAAAAAGGGAAAAAATATGAGTCTTTTATCGCCAGGAGCGGGGTGAAGGAATCGTCTTCAAAAACAATTATCATTCCAGGGGAGCGGACGCGGTATCTAGCAGAAATTGCAGATACCGTGCGCAATTACCACAAGGAAACCCAGAAAATGGCGGAATCGGTGCGCCATCTTTGGCACCTTGAAGAAACCATCAAAGCCCTTGAAGCAAAGGGGGTTGGAAATATTGATGACCTGAAAGCGGCCGTGGCTGAAGCCGACAAACGGGTGAGCAGCGACGCCAAAGACGCGGTAGCGGCATTTGAAAAGTCTACCGAAATGTATAAAAAAGATGAGTTGGTTTACACGGTCAGGGGCAAGGAATTCAGGCTGCCCCTCTATTCAGAGTCCCTTTCCCATTCAAAGATTCCTAAAATTTCCGTTCCCAGGTTTTCCGATCCTGGAGATCAATATGTCTGGATGCGCAAGGAAAATTTTTCAGGCAGCTTTCCATATACCGCCGGGGTATTCCCTCTGAAACGGGCCGACGAGGATCCGACCCGGATGTTTGCTGGAGAAGGGGGGCCAGGGGACACCAATGCACGGTTTAAACTGCTCTCCTCCGCCTATCCGGCCAAACGCTTATCCACGGCATTTGATTCCGTGACCCTGTATGGGTTTGACCCGGATCGCCGGCCTGATATTTACGGCAAGATTGGCACCTCTGGCGTCAGCATTTGCAGCCTGGATGATATGAAGCTGCTTTACGACGGGTTTGACTTGTGTGCCCCCAACACCTCGGTCTCCATGACCATTAACGGGCCTGCCCCTATGATGCTGGCCATGTTCATGAATACGGCCATTGCCCAGCAGACGGATCGGTTTATCGAAGAAAAGGGCAGAGCACCCAACGAAGAGGAAACGGCCGAGCTGAAAGCCTTTGCCCTGTCCAATGTGCGGGGTACGGTTCAAGCCGACATTCTTAAAGAAGACCAGGGACAGAATACCTGCATTTTTTCGATTGAATTTGCCTTAAAGATGATGGGAGATATCCAGCAGTTTTTCATTGATAACCACGTGAGAAATTTTTATTCGGTCTCCATCTCCGGTTACCACATTGCTGAAGCCGGGGCCAATCCCATTTCCCAGCTGGCCTTTACCCTGGCCAATGGGTTTACCTATGTGGAATATTACCTGAGCCGGGGGATGGACATTAACGATTTCGCACCGTCTCTGTCCTTTTTCTTTTCCAACGGCATGGATCCTGAGTATACGGTCATTGGACGGGTGGCGCGCCGCATCTGGTCCGTGGCCATGAAGTATAAATACGAGGCAAATGAAAAGGCGCAGAAGCTCAAATACCATATCCAGACCTCGGGTCGTTCCCTTCATGCCCAGGATATCCAGTTTAACGATATCCGAACCACACTCCAGGGGTTGTGTGCCATTTACGATAATTGTAACTCTCTGCACACCAACGCCTATGACGAAGCCATTACGACCCCGTCGGAAGAATCTGTGCGCCGGGCCTTGGCCATCCAGCTCATCATCAACCGGGAATGGGGACTGGCCAAGAATGAAAATACCCTCCAGGGGTCATTCATTGTGGATGAGCTGACCGACCTGGTAGAAGAGGCGGTACTCAGTGAATTTGAGCGGATCACCGAGCGCGGCGGGGTCCTGGGCGCCATGGAAACGGGGTATCAGCGCGGCAAAATTCAAGAAGAATCAATGTACTACGAATACTTGAAGCATACGGGCAAACATCCCATTGTGGGGGTGAACACCTTTGAAGACCCCAATGCGGATTATGAGCAGATGGCGGGCCAGGTGGAACTTAGACGGGCCAGCGATGAACAGAAAGATCGCCAGCTTGAGCGCCTGGCGGCATTTAATGAGCAGCATGCTGAGGAACGGGAGTCCGCAATTCGGGCCCTCAAAGAAACGGCCCTTAACGGCGGTAATATTTTTGCCCAGCTCATGGAATCGGTGCAGTCTTGTTCCCTGGGGACCATTACCAATGCCCTGTATGAAGTGGGTGGTAAGTATAGAAGAAATATGTAAGGTTTGCCAAGAATAGTTTACCACTTTGTCCTGGTGCTATTCAGTGTTCAAAACACTTCAATTTTGAGGGTGTTTGATCCTTGCATTTTGTTAGGTTTTCCTCTAAACATAGAAAAACTAAGGAGAGGCGTATGAATCATGCGGTTATTGTCAGTGCCGTCAGAACCCCCTTGGGCAGCTTTGGTGGTACCCTGAGTCACATCGGTGCAACGGATCTGGGCGGCCTGGTGATCAAAGAAGCCGTTCAGCGGGCCAAAATTGAGGAGACGCTTGTCGATGAATGCATCATGGGTATGGTCCTGCCCTGCGGCTATGGCCAGAATCCAGCCAAGCAAGCCGCAGTCAAGGCAGGTCTCCCTTGGGAAGTTCAAGCCATCACCGTGAACAAGGTGTGCGGTTCTTCTCTTAAGGCAGTGATGCTGGCGGCCCAGGCCATCCAGTGTGGTGATGCCGATGTGGTGGTCGCCGGCGGCATGGAAACCATGAGCATGAGCCCCTATTATATGGATAAGGCCCGGTGGGGACACCGCATGGGGCCGGGGAAAATTGAGGACCATATGATCCACGACGGCCTCTGGGATATTGTCAATGATTTTCATATGGGCATGTCCAATGAGCTGTGTTGTGAAAAATGGGACGTGACCCGGGAAGATCAGGATACCTATGCTGCAGAATCCTACCGCCGTGCCAATGCGGCGGTGGCCGCAGGGCGCTTCAAGGATGAGATCATGCCTGTGGCAGTGCCCCAGCGGAAAGGAGACCCCAAGATCTTTGATACCGATGAATGCCCCCAGGAAACGTCCTATGATTTTCTGTCTAAAATGAAACCTGCTTTTAAAAAAGGCGGGGTGGGCACCGCAGGGAACGCCTCCATCATTTCCGACGGGGCGTCGGCCCTGGTGGTCATGAGTGAGGCCAAGGCCAAGGCACAGGGGTGCACCATCATGGCCCACATCGGTGCCCAGGCCGCCTACGGTATTGACATGAAATATGTACTCATGGCCCCCATCTATGCCATTCCCAAGGTCCTTAAAAAACAGGGTATTACCACTGATGATGTGGACCTGTTTGAAATCAATGAGGCCTTTGCCGGCACGTCCTGCGGCATCAATAAGGTGCTGGCATTGGATCCGGAAAAGGTAAATGTCAATGGCGGGTCAGTGGCGTTGGGGCATCCCATTGGCGCATCCGGCGCCCGGGTGTTGACCACCTTGATCTATGAGATGCAAAAGCGGGAGGCAAACACTGGTCTGGCCGCGTTGTGTCTCGGGGGCGGAGAAGCGGTGGCACTGGTAATTAAACGATGAGAATTGGCCTTTTGTAGGATGTATACATATTTTGAATATGATTTTTAGGAGACAAAAACCATGGAAGTAAAGACTTTTGGCGTAATCGGTTCTGGACAGATGGGAAATGGTATTGCACAGGTCGCGGCGGCAGCCGGCCTCAACGTGATCATGAGTGATATCAAAGAAGAATTCTGCGAAAAAGGCATGGCCACCATTGCAGGATCTTTGGGTCGTCTGGTAAAAAAAGAGAAAATTTCCGAAGCCGATAAAGAGGCCATCCTGGGCCGGATCAAAACAACCACAGCACTTAAAGATATGGCTGAGGCGGATTTTGTGGTGGAAGCGGCTGTGGAGCGAGAAGACCTGAAATTCCAGATTTTCAAGGACCTGGACGAAATCTGCCCCGACCATGTGATCCTGTCCACCAACACCTCCTCCATTCCCATTGGCCGCATTGCGGCCCAGACCTCCCGGCCGGATAAGGTCATCGGCATGCACTTCATGAATCCTGTCCCCCTGATGAAGCTGGTGGAGATCATCAAAGGCATTGCCACTTCAGACGAGACCTTTAAGCGGACCTGGGAACTGGCGGAAAAATTTGGCAAGGTACCGGCAGAAGCCAGCGATTATCCAGGATTCATTGCCAATCGTATTCTGTTGCCCATGATCAACGAAGCGGTATTCTGCCTGTATCAGAGTGTGGGTAAGGCCAAAGATATCGATACGGTGATGAAACTGGGGATGAACCACCCCATGGGGCCCCTGGCACTGGCCGATCTCATTGGTCTGGATACCTGCCTGGCCATTCTTGAAACCCTTTACGACGGGTTCAAAGATCCCAAATACCGTCCCTGCCCGCTGCTCAGAAAATATGTGGAAGCTGGATGGTTAGGCCGCAAAGTGGGTAAAGGGTTCTACGATTACAAATAGGTCTCCTCACTTTCGGAACCATTGTCGAACCGATGAATTGGGTTCATGATGTGCTATGGGCGGGCTTGGCGAAAAACCAGGCCCGCCCATAGCAGTTTATGCCGGTGATACATGCGCTGCGCGTTTGATATGCGTTGCATATTTCAAAATCATGACGCAACGCGGCGGGTTGAAGGCCATCAGCCGGCGGGGGAAATTGGGGTGAACAATAAAAAGCACCTTGACATTCAAGCATGTTAGGCGTACATTCGGCCACAATATATGAAGTGATGGCCAAGGGTTTAGGTTGTATTCTCACCGATCAAACACTGCGATAACGAAAAAAAAGAATTAACCCTAAGTTAGGAAAAACGGGCATGGTGTTATCAATAGATGATCTTTGCCAGTGTTTCGGTGTTTCTGCCGGAACAGTGGAACGTTGGGGGCGTCAGGGTAAAATTCCTTCGTCCACGAAAAACGGGCAGCTGTGGTTCCGTCGCAAGGATATAGAGAAGTGGGCGGACAGCCAGAATATAAAACTGGACCGTCCCGGCAGGCAGCCCCATTCATCCAGGGATCCCCAGACTACCCTTGCCCAGGCATTTAAAAACGGTCAGGTGTGCCGTGATATTCAAGGCACGGATAAAACGGCCCTGATCCAAAACTGTATTGATGCCATGGACATCATCCCCCAAAATTTTAAACGGGATTTAAAGGAGCGGATTCTGGAACGGGAAACTGCCATGTCCACTGGCATGGGCAACGGCATTGCCGTCCCCCATCCCCGGGAGCCCTTGGTTTATCTGCCCTGTTCAGCCATTGTAACCTGTATTCCTGAAGTCCCAGTGGATTTTGGTGCCCTGGACGGTAAGCCCGTCAATATCTTATTTTTTTTGCTCTCCAACGCATTGGCCCATCATTTGCCCCTGTTGTCTGGCCTGTCTGGGTGTCTGAAAAAAACAGGTGTCCCAGAACATCCTGAACGTTTATTGGAAAAAATCAGGGATCTTGTGGGCTAGTGTTTAGATGAAAGTCTGTGTAACTCATTTAGATTTTTCAAATTTTGCTGAGGGCTGTGCCTTGGTGTTGATAGACCAAGAGCGGCCCGTGACCGTTATATCGCATCTCTTTGATACACACCTATGATGAGGGGTTATATGAAAGTCCGATGCAAACCCATTCGGTTCTTTCGATATTTGTTGTGGGCGAACCAAGGTGAAAAATCAGGTCCGCCCGTGGCGGTTATTAGAAATCAATATCTCGCTTCCCTGCAAGATACACTCAGGAATAATTTGAGGCTCCACAGCGGTCTGCTGTTAATTTTGGCGGGGGCTGTCACAGGTATCTGCAGCGGCTTGGCTGCCCTGTGTCTGAAATTTTCTTTGGAGCACACATTTGAATGGCTTCATCCTTACCGCCAATACTGGTGGGCGATACTGCTGCCCGGCGCAGGCGCACTGCTCTCCTCGCTTTTCCTGAATAAGATGCTTAAAGAAGCCCCAGGTCACGGTGTCCCCGAGGTCATATACGCCGTTTCCAGATACGGGGGATTGCTGCGGTTCAGATCCAGTTTTTCTCGTCTGATTTCAAGTCTGTTGACCATTGGCAGCGGCGGTTCCGCAGGTCCCGAAGCCCCTGTGGTCATGAGCGGGTCCGCCATTGGCTCAAATATTGCCAAGCTGTTTTCATTGAATGAGCGGCAGCGGATCACCCTGGTGGGCTGTGGGACAGCCGGCGCCATTGCCGGTATCTTTAATGCCCCCATCACCGGGATGATTTTTGCGGCGGAAATTATTCTCGGGGAGTGGAAGCTGGTCAATATCATCCCCATTGCGGTGGCCGCCGTGACCGGGGCTGAGGCCGCCCATATGTTTGTTCATGATCCCGTGCTGTTTTCCCATGCGCCCTTTGAGGTGGGGGTCAGCGATACCCTGGCATGCCTGGGGCTAGCTGGACTGGCGGCCCTGGTTTCCGCATTGTTTATCAAAACCATGGGCCGTTCCGGCGGCATCGCCGCCAAGGTGTTGCTACCCGCTGGGTTAAAGGCCTTTGTGGGCGGCTGTGCTGTGGGGCTCATGGCCTTTGCCTTTCCCATTGTTCTGGGGGAAGGCTATGGCTATATCCAGTCCATGATATCGGGCACCTTTTCTACTGGAATGATGCTGACGGCAGCAGCCCTGCTGCTCAAGGTTCTGGCCACAGCAGCCACCCTGGGATGGGGTGGTTCCGGGGGCATTTTTGCCCCGTGTCTGCTCCTGGGCAGTCTTACTGGCTGTCTGTTTTATCAGATGCTTACGGCGTGCTTTCCAGACATTGGATTTGCCCCGCCCGGTGCATATGCCTTGCTGGGTATGACCGGCTTGATCAGCGGCGTGATGCAGGCCCCGTTAACCGGTATTTTCCTTATTGTTGAAATCACTGGGGGGCATGAGGCCATTCTGCAGCTGATTACGGTATCGGCCATGGCGTCTACCCTGAGCCATTATATGGAACCGGCGTCCTTTTATTTCAAGGAGTTGATTCACAAGGGACAATTCCTGCGGCCAGGAACCGACGCCAGGGTGCTTATTGACTTGAACCTGAACGAACTTTTGGACACCACCTTTGAAAGCGTCACCCAGAACATGCTGTTCCGGGAATTCATTGAGCTGGCCAAGGTGACCCGTCAGGAGTATTTCCCGGTGCTTGATGACGCCACGGGCCGGTTTCTGGGGCTGATCAAGATGTCCGATATCCGTCCCTATTCCCTGGATCCTGCCATGTATGACATGGTTTTTCTCAATCAGATTATGGATATGGATGTGCCCACGGCGCCGGCCAGCAGCGATTTAAGGGAATTAATAGAAATCATGGATCATAACGGGGTGGATGCCATCAGTATTGTGGATCACGGCAGGTTTGCCGGTATGGTATCAAAGGCTGGAATTCTGGATCTTTACCGAAAAGAACTTATGGTGCAGACAAGTCACCATTAAACTTTAAGACGTGAAAGGAAACGCCAATGGAATACAAAATGCTGCATATTTTCAGAAATACCCCTTTCGGCAGAGAAACCTTTCTTCAAACCTTGTATTTTTGCCGGACCGTAAATGCGGCGCCTGTGGTTTATATTCCTAAAACTGATAAATTTTTATTTTATTTTTCTAACGATGTGGTGCAGGTGGATCTGGATGGCAGCTATCTGACCGGCCCGGACTCCGCAGAGGAGCGGGCCAGAAAACTCTTGGCCGATCATGACCTTAAAGAGATTTTCCTGACCCCGAAAAATTATACCGCCTCCACCCTGCCGGATATCCCGACACACTTTGATTTTCTTTCCTGCCCCCGGTCTGTCAGTGATAAGTCGTCACGTATCGGTCTGGGCCATATCGGGCCCAAGGTGCGACGGATCATTAAACATGCGGCTTTCCCTGTGTTTTTGACCAGTCCTGTATTCAAACCATGGACCAGCATCGCTGTGATGTTTGGCGGATCTCAAAATGCGGTGAATGCCCTGAAGCTTGGGGTGAAACTTTCAATGGCATCGGGCCTGCCCCTGGATATCTACACCCTGATGGAAGGGCGTGACCAGTCATTTTACAAGGATATTGCAGAACGTGAACCCTTCTGGGAAATGGCAGCACCTGAAATTCAGAAATGGCACTTCTGGGAAAAGAACCGGTTTAACGATATGCTGTATGAAATCCCCCATGATGCCTTGCTGGTATTGGGCGCATATGGCCACGGCAGGCTCAAGGATTTGCTTTTTGGCAGCAAAATGGAGTATATTCAGTCCACCCTGGTGAATAATATGGTGGTGGCCGGTCCCAAAAGCCAAATTGCGCTGCGATAATGCGTTTGGGTCTTTTATGTGAAAGACCCCGTTGGCCAATGGCCGTATTCGTGCCTTACTCCTCAATTCCTGTTGTAAAAAGCAAGGAAATGAGGCACGGCGCATAAGTTGCGGGTTTTCCGCTTTAGATCAGTCTGCCTAACATTTGCCCTATAAAAAAGGCAATCATACCGCCGAATACTTGGAGACTCAGGTTACCCATGGCCCGAAGTATTTCAGCAGTTTCAAGAAGCAGCCCGGTTTCGGCAATAAAGGTCGAAAATGTGGTAAATGCTCCCATGAATCCGGCCAGGATGATCAGTTTAATGTCAGGCGGTATATGCCAGCGTTCCAATGCAATGACAGAGATTAGGCCGAATAAGAGACAGCCCACAAGATTGACAGTGGATGTCCCCCAGGGAAAGCCGGGGCCTGCAGCCCGCTGCACCCCGATGGTCAACAGATACCTGGATATGGATCCCAAGGCACCGGCACATGCGATCCAAAATAATTTATATGAAATCATCATTTCTCTTCCCATTAGAGCAAATAATGGTTAAAATAAAATCAGTTGAAGCTAACTCATGTGTTCAGCCCCCTTTTTGAATCTTTTTTGATCGCTAAGGGGAATATCGTTATTATCGTATACCACAGATCATCGAAAACGTTGTCGGATTGCTCAAAAGATGTCCCCAAAGGGAGCGGGTCCTTTGAGTGTCTTCCGGTATAGGTTCGATAAATCGTAAATTGGATAGTATCAATTTTAACAAGTTGATATCGTAAAAAACAACTAAAATTTAAAATAACGCATGTCACATTCAAGTAAATGCGTATCAAATCGACAAAAGATAAGAGGAATACTATGGAACTATTTACCCATTACATAAGCAATACCTTTAAAAAGAAACGGTTAGCAGTGTCGTTTCTTTTGGTTTTCTTTTTTTTCGCCATATTGAGTCTTTTGCCGCCATTGCTGCATGCCAAGCAGACAATGTTGCCCTATGGGAATCTTACCGTCTATCTATACGACGGATTAACCGGGCGGCCCATTGCCAATGAAGAGATATTCATCAGACGTGTCGAATCAGATGGCAGTACGACCCCTGTCACTTCACGGTATACAGATAAACGCGGACTGGCAGGATTACAGATTGATGAGTTGGGAACCGGTGTCTCTTTTTATGCAAGGACGCGGCCATTTAATGGCGGTTGGATTAAAAGTCCTGAGTTTTCAACATCTGGAGTCATTACGATGGTCGCGGGTATGCTGCCGGTGTCGGTGGTGGCCGGAGACGGCAGCGGACCAATGCAGAACACAAAAGTGTGGCTGTACGAAGTGATGGATGACACAAGCACCGAGTACAGAAAGTGGGGATATACAGATGCCTCGGGATTGATTGTCTTTGATGCACCAGGTCTTGGCGACGACAGGACCTATGTACTCAAGGCAAAGAGCCCCATAGACGGCACAATGAAAACGAGTCGCCCAGTGACGACCAAAGGATCGAGGATTTTTAATGTGGGAAATTTACCCTTGGTTGCCTCTCTGGTTAACGCCCTCACTGGCGACCCCATGGCAGGTATCGCTGTTCGGGCGTATCAAGTCATGCCAGACGACACATTGAAATATGTGGTCAGCCATGAGACAGATGATCAGGGGACGGTGATATTTGATCTGGAGGGTCTTGGTTCAGGTACCGACTATGTGCTTTACACCGCTCCCTATAACGGTGGCGGCGTGTATAGCCCTGTGCTATCAAATACAAAAGCGGTTCGTCTTGAAGTGGGGGCGTTGCCGGTAACCGTGGTGGCGGGAGACGGCAGCGGCCCCATGGCGAATACCAAAGTGTGGCTGTACGAAGTGATGGACGATGGCAGTAAAGAATACAGAAAGTCAGGCCACACAGATGTCTCGGGATTGATTGTCTTTGACGCGCCAGATCTCGGCAATGGCCGAACCTATGTGCTCAGAGCCCATAGCCCTGTAAACGGCACAAACAAATACAGTCCGCCCATCACTGCCAAAGGGGCCATGACGTTCACAGTGGGCAACTCACCGCTCAATGTCACCCTGGTGAACGGGATTAGTGGCCAACCCGTTACAAATCAGATCGTTAGTGCCAGAAGGATATTGCCGGATGGTACCCATACAAGGGCAGCAGTCCATGAAACCAATGACCAGGGACTTGCGGTATTTGATTTGGAGGGCCTTGGCAAGGGGACAAGTTATCAGATTTACACCCGTCCTTACAATGGCGGATACGTGGTCAGCCCAGAGATTCATCACACCGGCAACATGATTTTTAAAGTCGGGATGGTGCCGGTTACGTTAAAAGATCTTACAACCGGTCAGGTTATGCCAGATAGAGAATTGGGGGCGTATGAAAAAACAGCCGAAGGTAAACTGATCTGGCGAAAAAGCGGCACGACAGATGCTCAAGGCATCGTCCGTTTTGATCTTGACGGCGTCGATGATGGTCGCGTTTATGTCATTCTGGCGTATAACCCCTATGGCGATAAAAATCGCTATTACAGCTCGTGGATTGTGAGCACCGGGCCTATGGAAATGGGAATCCGACGTGGCGAACCCCACACATTGGACCGGACGCCGCCTATCGTCTCCATTGTTTCGCCGACCACTGGGCAACAGGTGGCAAGTAACGGCTTCCACCTAACCGGCCGGGCTACGGATAAACAGACCATCACAAGCGTTACAGTAAAAATCACCGATCCAGTTAAAGGGGTCACTGAAAGTGACGTTGCGTTAAATCCAATCAGCGGGTATTGGGAATATACCGTTGATGCTGCGGCCATAAGCGTTAACAACACGGTTAGGGTTGAAGTGAGTGCCATGGATAATTCATATAATATTGGCCGGGCATCCGCCCTGTATACGGTTATCCATGACGATGACCTTCCCCAGCTGAGTATCACCTCTCACCAGAATGATGACAAGGTGTTTGCCAATGGTTTTCTTGTCTCAGGCACCATTTTGGACAATACCGGGGTGACCCGCCTATTTGCCACTGTTGAGGATTCCAATCTTGGGCGCACGGTGTCACAGGCTCCCGTGGCATTTTCCAGCGACGGTCTCTGGAATCTAGTGGTGCATGATGCGCAAGTCACTGCCGATGCCAATGTCACGATTACCGTCACGGCCTACGATGCTGCAGACAATATGAGCCAACAAAGTGTGCTTCTGTATACGCTGCCGTCACAACTGAATGCATCCCAGCTTATCAATCGCACGACCTTTGGCGCCACGCCACAACTATTGTCCCGCATCCAAGCGATTGGACCTGAGGCATACTTGGCAGAACAGCTCACCCCTGACGCCATAGATGATGCCGAGCTTGAATCCATCATTGCGCAGGAATTTAGTGAAATCAGCTCCACCAGAGACCTCCAGCGATATCAGTTAACGCGTGCCATCTACAGCAAACGACAGCTGCAAGAGGTCATGACCTGGTTCTGGGAGAACCATTTCAATACATATAATCGAAAAACAGTATGGGAAGTGGCAGAGAATAATGGCTTTCGGCAACATGCGTTAGGATATTTCAGGGATTTACTTGAGGTGAGCGCTAAAAGCCCGGCCATGTTGAGATATCTGGACAACGTATACAGCCATAAAAACCAGCCCAATGAGAACTATGCACGGGAACTTATGGAGCTTCACACGCTGGGGGTTGACGGCGGGTATACCCAGAAGGATATCAGTGAGGTGGCGCGGGTTTTTACCGGTTGGCGATATAAGGATGATGCGTTTTATTTTGCAACCTGGGCCCATGACGATGAAAATAAAACAGTTCTTGGGCACCCCATTCCTGGAGACGGTGTGAGTGAAGGTGAAGCCGTCCTGGATATACTTGCGAAACATCCTTCAACCGCAAGGTTTATTTGCACCAAGTTACTTAAAAAATTAGTTGAGGATACCCCCTCAGCACAGGCCGTTGACGATTGTGCTGCAGTGTTTCGGTCCAGCGGCGGGCACATTGGTACCGTGATTGAGCATATTCTACGATCCCATCGATTTAATTCAAAAGAAACCATTCATAAAAAAGTGAAGACACCCTTTGAATTTATCGCTGGTATCATGAGAAATTTTAATGCCTATCCAGGAAATAATGGACCGCGTTACGCCTTACAAAACATGGGTATGCCTTTGTTCCTTAACATGCTTCCCACAGGCTGGCCAGAAGTCGGCAGTGCATGGACCGATTCCAACCAGTTGATGTTGCGTCAACAGTATTCAGCCAGGATAGCGTTCCGGGGTGCCAGTCAGAATTATACCTACCTTCAATTGCCGGGCTTCTTTATTGACCGCAAGATTACCACGGCAGATGGTGTGGTTGGCTTCCTGTTCCAGATGGCCTTGGGAAATGACTACTCGCAGATCGAGTGGGACTCCGCCATGGGGGTACTGACCTTGGATGGTAATATGCCGTTTGATATTTATGCTGAAGATGCTGAAAAGCAATTGCAAACAGTGGCGGCACTGGTGATGAGTTATCCAGGCTATCAGCTGCAATAACGGCCATGGGCCGTCCCTGGGCTATCGAATCCCAGGTGTTGGCCCAAAACAAAAAATAAAATAGTTCAGTAAGTTACTGAGATTTTTATATGAAAAAAGAAGGAAAGGAACATAACCCCATGACAATGAACAGAAGACAATTTTTGCGCCGTATCATGACAGCGCCTGTCACCACAGGTCTATTCCTCTCTGGCGCCCCGATGCTGCTGAGTTTTAGAACGGCTTTCGCCGCCACGGGGAAAATACTGATCGTCGTCTTCCAGCGGGGGGGATGCGATGGGTTAAATACCGTTGTCCCTTACGCAGATCCGAATTATTCAATACTACGCCCCAACATCGCCATTGCCCCGCCTGACAGCGGGCAATTGGGAGAAGCCCTGGACCTTGATGGTTTTTTTGGGTTACATCCTAGCCTGGCCCCATTGCACGACATCTATCATTTGGAAGAACGCCCCATGGCCATATTCCCGGCAGTACACTATTCTAACGCATCCCGGTCCCACTTTGAAGGTGAGATATGTATCGAAAGCGGCACATCCTATGGTACAATGACTGGATGGCTTAATCGTCATCTGACAACCCTATCGGGGGATAGTCAACTGAGGGCCGTTGCGTTTCGGAACGGATTGCCCCATTCGCTCAAGGGGGAGGCAACTGTCACCACGTTTACAGATCTGGGGGCTTTAGGCGTGGTTGGAGACAGCGCGTCATTGGATTTTGCCACCAGACTGCGACGCGTTTTTTCCCAAGCAATTGCCCCGGAGGATGTTAACAGGGCCGCGCTCCATGCGTCAGGCCTGACCATACTGGACAATATTGATTCCCTTGGGGAACTAGATACCGAAAACTATCAACCGGAATATGGTGCCGCCTATCCGGAGAGCGCTTACGGGCGCCAGCTACGTCAAACCGCCCAGCTGATAAAAGAAGGTGTCGGTCTTGAACTGGTAACCATAGATCACTCAGGATGGGATACCCACTCCAACCAGGGTGGGGCAGACCCTGATGGGTATCAGTCCAGAAAACATGCTGATTTTGCCCAGGGAATCAGTGCGCTGTATACCGACCTTGGACAGCAGATGGATGATGTGATTATCCTCACCATGACAGAGTTTGGCCGTACCGCAAAGGAAAATGCCAGCAAGGGAACGGATCATGGACATGCCAGTACCTGGTTTGCCATTGGCGGGGGCATCAAGGGCGGCATCTATGGAGACTGGCCCGGTCTCTCCCCCACTCAGCTTTATCTGGGCCGTTATCTGGATCACACGGTCGATTTTAGAGACGTGATGGCGGAGGTGCTGACCCGTCATCTTTCAAACAATAATTTGGCCACCGTATTGCCGGGGCATACCTATACGCCCATAGGCTTTTTATGATCGGCCCCCAAGGCCCAGAGAGACTGCCTGTGGAACCGGTGTTTTTCCTTCGGTCAGGGCGCTTTGGCGGGCAAATTCCCGGGCTTGATCCATATCAACGGCGGGGGAGGAAATTTACGACACCACAAAGATCCATGACTGGGAATCTCCCAAAGAGAAAATACCAGCACAAAAAGAATAAATCATAGATAAAGCAAACGTCCTTTGGCCAGATATGCAAGGCTGAAGGACGTTTAAATTATCAGGTGGCCTAGGAGATGAAAAACCCAAAGTGGGCCAGGCGGTCTTTTACTTTGGCAAAATCCGAGGGTTTAACAAGGATATGATAGTTCTCAGCCCGGATGACGCATGCGTTTAGGGTTTCGTCCGTTGTCAGCAGCGATAACAGTGTTTTGTCGGGTTTGACTTTGAACACCAACATGGTGGATTGTTTTTTCAGGGGGTTGATCCGCGCCCGAACCTCATTGAAAAATTGTTCCCAGATGGCGGGTGGATTGGGCTCAATATAATCCCTAAAATATTGTATTTTATCTTCAATATCTTTGTGGGTCGTACATTTTTTTAAAAATGACGGATAGTTGACCATATAGGTGGAATGGGTGATTTGTTCACCCACGGCTTCCAATGCCATGCGTCTGACAGGATCGTCGCCATAAATTGAGATCATGGTCTTGTGGTCATCCACCTCAATCTCTGCGGATTGAACGACTGCCACATCATGGGTAAACGTTTCTTTTCTGCCCAGAATGTATTTGCCAAAATCCGTCAATCTCACAAACAGCAATCCGTCATAAATGGTGAGCCAAGGGTGGTTGCGCTGGCGTAATATCTTGTTTTCAGGGGCACAATACCCAATTTCGACAACACCCAATGCCCCCATAAGAAACATCATGGCTTTGATATAGGGAAGGGTCAGGGTATCTAAAGAGGATAGCGCTCGAATGGGGAGCCTGGCTAGACGGGGACCGTGTCTTTTGGGGGTATGGGTAATATATAAGGCGTCAAATTCGTAATCCCCAGAAAACGGGTTGAGGTCAATACCATCGTAAAAGGCAGTCATTGCAAGGTTTAGGGTGGAGACCCATTCTGTGTCTGGCAGGAGACTGAGAACGGTTTTAAACGCCTGGCGCATGCTTTTTTCATCAGACTCCGAGCTGAACGTCTCTATTTGATTCTTGATATGGCTAAAAAAGCGGCGGCTTCGATGGCTTTTGAAGGCTTCAAAGGAGAAGTATTGATTGAGTTGTGTTTTTAAAAATCCTGCAGGATCTTCAAGATCTTTGGGTTTGCATGGGGGCATCCCGCTGAAAAATTCCCCAAGTAGTTCTGCCTTTAGATATTTGAGTTCCTTGTCACCGTCAGTGTAAAATTCATCAATGTCACACGCGGCGATCATTTTTTTCAAACTGCTTTTAAGGATGTATTTATTGTTCTTTGACCATTGTAAATGGCCCTGGGCAATAAAGCTTGAAATGGCAGGAAATTGTTTAAAAATGATATCGGTGCCACCATGGGTCATCTTAACGCTGCCGGGGAGTTTGGCCACAGGGGCAAGGCGTGAAAAGTCAGGGCGTTTCATTCTGTCACAGATAAAGGCCGACAGCCCAAAATTAATGGATATGGCGTAGCCATATGAGGCGGTTCGGTTTGTTTCGAACATAAAATAGTCGGGATCTTTTGCCACAGATGTGGGTAAGGGAATCGGGTGCCCGGTCTTCGGGTCTTGGACGATATCGGTTTCAATGATCTGAGCCAGCTTTTGTTCGGCAATTTCTGTGTCGTATGTGTCGCACTCCCACACCATGAGATAGAGCAGCGTGACCACCCGTTCCGGCAGCTTTTCAAGGAGGCTGTTAAACAACACATCGTTGTTTATGGCCGCGGCCAACAGTCTGATACATGACTCTTTTGTATTTTTTTTGAGCTGCGTCAATTCTGCCGAGGTATATTTTTTTGGGGTGTATCTATTTTTTTCAAGGAGGTCGGGGATATGGCTTAAATAGCGGGTGTAAATGTTTCGATGGTCGGACAAATCGCAATAGAGAACGATGCGCGTCTCCGTTGAATTGTACTTTTTATGCTCCTTTTCATGGGCGTGATTTGATCGCAGCATGTCGTTTGTTAGCTCATTTAAGACCGTTTCAAACAGCATATGATCCATCCCTAACTCGGACGTCTTTTTTTTGAAGGCCTCCCGGACCAGTGGATTTTTATCCATTCGCAATTGTTCGCACAATTGTATGGCCCAGGCCTGTGTATCGTTAATCAGAAGCGTTGCTATATGATGCCGTAGGTTTGGACTTGTGTCTCTGGCCATCTGTCCAATGAACATATGAACGGTTTTAGCGGTGGGATCAATGTGATAACAGATTTTGGCCAGGTTGGCCTTTTGCTGCCAGGAGTTAAATTGTTTCATGCCCAAGGCGATGCTGAGTATTTTTTTGCTGTCATTGAAATATGTGCAGGCTTCGAGCGCTTTTTCCCGGCTGTATTCATCTAAAGGATGCCCCGATTTAAAGCCTAAGTTTTCGATCAACAGGTCTGCCATACCTTTCATGGTCTGGAACTTTGAAAAATGGATCAACGCCAAAAGGCGTTCTTTCATGGCCCCCAAACCGGACAGGGCAAGGGAAAATCGTTCCCATTTCCAATCGCTTATATCTTCCTGGATCAATTCAATTTCCAATGCCTTGGTATAGCAGTCCCGACATGGCGGAAAATTCGAATCCTCAGCTGCATACCAGGTTGCTATTTCATTGCAAACAGGACAAAGATGCGCGTCCATGATCCAGGGCCGCAGCCCATCAATTTGATCAATTCGTTTCATCATTAGGCCCCCAGCAGCAGCTCAATATCTGCTTCATCCATTTGTTTGATGGAGGCGTTGTCGCTGGTGATCAAGGCATCAAACAATTTCTTTTTCTTTTCCTGAAGCATGAGAATTTTTTCTTCAATGGTGTTTCGGGTGATCAGACGGTAACTGAATACCGTTTGCTTTTGGCCCATTCTGTGGGCCCGGTCAATGGCCTGGTTTTCTGCCGCCAGATTCCACCAGGGATCAAATAAAAATACATATTCTGCTGCGGTCAGGTTCAGTCCCAATCCCCCTGTTTTTAAGGTCATCAACAGGGCCCGGCAGGTATCGTCCTGTTGGAACTGATCCACGATTTGACTGCGATCCCGGGTGGCCCCGGTCATGATTAGATGATGGATGCCTAGGGCGTCCAGATCCTGGGAGACGCAATCCAGCGCATGCAGATAGTTGGCAAATACCAGTACCTTGTGGTTGCCAGCCACCGCATCCGCCACATGTTCCATGAGGATTTCCCGTTTGGGGGAGATGATTTGATTGTCACTTTTGATCTCAGGGATGGATGCGATCTGGCGAAGTTCTCCCATGGCCTGAAGGATGAATAGTTTGGATTTTTTCAGCCCCTTGGCCTGGATCTCTTCATGGATCGCTTTTTTGTACATCAAGCGCCGCTGGTGATAGAGGGTTTCTTGTGCCCGCCCCATGTCGACATAGAGGACCTGCTCCATTTTATCGGGCAGATCTTTTAACACCTGGGTTTTGAGCCGGCGCAACACAAAGGGATATATTTTTTTCCTTAGTTCATTGGCAACGGTTTTGTTATCATTTTTTTGAATGGGGGTCAGATAGTGTTTTACAAAATCGGCAAATGGGCCAAACATGGCGGGATTTAAAAAACGGAACAGGGCATATAGTTCTCCCAAATTGTTTTCAATGGGGGTACCGCTCAGGGCCAGGCGATGGTCCGCCTGTAAGAGCATCACCGCCCTGGAGGTCTTTGAATTGGGATTTTTAATGTTCTGGGATTCATCTAGAACCACCATGTGAAACTGTTCCTCTTTTAAGGTTTCAATATCGTTTCTAACCATGGCGTAGGTGGTTAAAATCGCATTGGCAGATGTCATTGTCTTGATGTCACGGGTTTGGCCGTAATACAGAGCAAATGTCAGGCCGGGGACAAATCGTTTCAGCTCGCTTTCCCAGTTAAATAACAGGGTTTTTGGCATAACAATGAGGGTGGGGTGTTCAGGGCCTGGATAGATTGACGCCAACAAGGCAATGGTTTGTATGGTTTTCCCTAGGCCCATATCATCGGCCAGGCAGCCGCCCAATTTATGGGTGTAAAGATAGGACAGCCACCTGAAGCCCTGCTTTTGGTATTCCCTCAACGTGGCATTGATCTTTGGCAGCCGTGATCTGGATTGCTTGAGCTGGTTGAATCCTAAAAAGATTTTTCTGGATCTGTTAAAGGTCTCTTGGGCGATTTTTTCACCAATCAGTTCCTCCACCAGGGGCAGATCGAAAAAAGAGACCTTTATCCCAGATCGCTGTTTTTTGAAAATTCGGTCCAGTTTTGCCATGTAATCGGGATTGATCAGGGCACTGGACCCGTCGCTCAACCGCACATAGGCATTTTTTTTGTACTGTTTTAACACGTCATTGAGGGTAAAGGTGTCGCCGTCAAGGGTAATGTCTGCCTCCCCCTCAAGGAAATCAATGCCATGGGAAAGGTTTAAATTCAGTTTGGGCTGGACATATTTGACCTTGTAAGATGCCAGTTTTTCCGCTCCGAGAATGGTGTACTTTGATAAGAGCGCGGAAAGTTCCATGGTGATGAACTGCCGTGCCAAGGCCGATTCGATGACCATAAAATGATCCTGGACATAAATGGCCTTGTCCTGCTTGAGTGTTTTGGCATGGCGGTTTAAGGTCCTTCGAATGTCCTGGAAACAGCCAATGACATCTCCTTGGGCCAATGGGCTGACCGTGATGGTTTTTTCCATATCGTCTATGGCGACGATGTGATCCATGTCAAAGTTCTCAAAAAAATCTGGAGAAAACCCAGGATAGGATGCCGCAACCCGCATGTGCAGGGCATGGTCCCGGGAGACATTTTCAAAAATCAGGGCCGGCCGGGTGGTTTTGGGCGATCCTTTGATAACGCTGTATCCAGAATAGGAGAGTGCCACATGGGTGAGGTTCGAGAACACCAGGGTCAGGTAGGATTCAAGATGATCCCGATTTAACACCGTTTCAAACAGGGGCAGGGCGTTGTAATTTTTGCCCAGGGGCTTGACCCGATATATGGTATTGCCGGCAAGAATGTGGGTCTGGTTCACCGGTGAAATGCCAGGCATCTGCTGGTCGCCGTGATGCAGTTGAATTGCGGTTTCAAGATCCCCTTCCGTTTGGCCCTGGCGCTCCCTTTGAGTGATGCAAAGTCTGACCTGTGCATCCCCTTGGGCCAGTATTATGGGGGCCCCGGTGTCATCCACAAATTGATCCGACGCTAAAAGCAGGGAAAGCAAATATTCATTGCCGTTGAGAAAAAGGTGATGATCCAGCGGCGGTTCCGCTTGGTCAGGCGCCTCCCAGTCAATGGTAAAGGCGGCCTGTTCCTGAAGTCTGGCAATTTCTTTTAAAATGCGCCGCTCGGCCCCGGAATAGAACCTATAGTCTGGATTCACCGGGGTACCCCGGTTGTCCAGAATGGTCAAGCTGACGCCCCGGTCCGCTGGGGTGGCTCTGAACGTCAGCCCGGCTGGCGCATTGACGTCTCCTTGCACCCGGTTGGGTTTCCGTAATACCTCATACAGGGTGTTGATGTTTTCAACCATTAGATGCGCATTCCCCTTTTTTTTGGATTCAATCTGCCTTATAGATGATCGTGCCGACATGTTTACCGGCCAGGGCATCGCCTATTTTTTCTGGGTGGCGCAACGCATCGATAATCTGGAGTTCTTTGATGCATTTTGCATTTTTAAGCATGTTTAAAATGGGACGCTCAATGATGAGGTCGTCCAAATCCAGGGCAATTAGCTCGTCCACTGAAATTTTATCATAGTATGCCAGTGTTTCGTCTTTTTTCGCCTTTTTGGGATCTTTGGAATAGAGGCCGGTTTCGTCTTTAAGGTAGATCAAGGATTTGGCCCCTATGTTTTCTGCAAGGAGAAAGGCCCCGCAGTCCGTACGGTGGGGCGGGATGGAGCCGAATTGCGCCGGGTGTTCAAAAAAACCATAGGGTGGGATGCCAGTGGTGATGGGCAAATAGCCCTGCCGGCAGAACATGGTCAATTGCTCTAAGTGCTCACCGTGGCCGATGCGAACACCGCCGTGCTTTGCCAGCAGCACCGACAGCATGACTGCATTCTGGGAGGAGACCTTGTCGCCGAGTTTGGAAAGCACCCCTGTGGGCATCCCCAGATCCACGCCGATATTATATACGTGGCGGGCCCGGGTACCGCCGCCGGTCATGAGCAGCAATTTGTGATCTTCTTTAAGTTTTACCAGTTCATCCACAATGGGTAAGATCGCTTTGGCCCCCCGGTCCATGATGGACTGTCCCCCGATTTTCATCACATTGATGTCCGGGTGCATGCGAAAATAGTCTTTGGATTCAGTGGTTTTTAAAAATTCCTTGCTGACCAGGGATTCCCCGAGCATGGGGGTATCGATGTGAAGTCGCCCTTGTTCATCCTGTTCTTTAATCAGTTTTCCCATGTTTTCTAAGTATACCCAATTATCAGTTAACAATTCGGGCTATCATACCTTAGAGAAACGCTTTTATCCATAAAATTTCAGTTGGGGATAAATTCCCTTTGCTTTCACCCATTGAATGGCCTACTATAAAATTTTTTAGATCGGGCTGCGTGTGTTGTAAAGGAGGGTAGACGCCCTTTAAAAAAACGTTTTAGGCAGCCCATAAAAGTCGAATTTTAGGAAACATGGAGGCAGTTAATGGAAATTAAAGTCACCCGGGCCGCCCAGACGAGGACCCGGCCCAAGGATGCAGACCTCGGGTTTGGTACGGCATTTACCGACCATATGTTTGTTATGGATTATGAACAGGGTAAAGGATGGCATAATCCTTGTATCGAACCTTTTGCCGACATTTCAATGTCTCCTGCCGCAATGGTCCTGCACTACGGCCAAGCCATCTTTGAGGGTCTGAAAGCTTATAAAACCCCTGAAGGAAAAATGCAGTTGTTCCGGGCCCGGGACAATTTCAACCGCTTGAACAAATCGGCTGACGGGCTGTGCATTCCCCGCATTGACGTGGATTTCACCATGGATGCCCTCAAACAGCTGATCAAGCTGGAAGAACAATGGATCCCCGAGACCCTGGGCACCTCATTGTATATCCGCCCCTTTATCATTGCCACTGACCCGTTCCTGGGGGTAAGGGCGTCTTATAAATACAAATTTTTCATTGTCCTGTGCGCTGTGGGCGCTTATTATGCCGAAGGGCTGAACCCGGTTAAAATATGGGTTTGTGAAGATCATGTCCGTGCGGTCCGGGGCGGAGTGGGTGAATTTAAAACCTCAGGTAACTATGCGGCCAGCCTTTTGGCCGGCGAAAAAGCCAAAGCGGAAGGATATGCCCAAGTGCTCTGGCTGGACGGCATTGAGCTTAAGTATATCGAAGAGGTTGGGGCCATGAACATCTTTTTCATCATTAATGATGAATTGGTTACCCCAAAACTGAACGGCAGTATCCTGCCGGGCATCACCCGCTTTTCTGTCATTGACCTGGCAAAAAAATGGGGCATGACAGTCAATGAGCGCAGAGTCAGTATGCAAGAGATTATTGATGCCCATGAAAATGGCACCCTTAAAGAAGCCTTTGGTTCAGGTACTGCGGCGGTCATCTCCCCTGTGGGTGAAATCCGTTATGGAGAAAAGGTTTTGAATATCGGAGACGGTAAGCCTGGCGAAACCGCCATGAAGTTTTATGATGCCCTCACTGCGATTCAATATGGTAAAGCAGCGGATACCGAGGGCTGGATAGAAGTCATTGAATAAGGCTCATGATCAACATAACATCGCCCATCTACTTGTCTTTTAAGTCACCATTGGTGTGCGTGCCTTGATGGTGACTTAAAATCCGGCGTATCTGTGACAGATTTAATTCTGATCATGGGCCTAACGGCTATGGGCCGACCGGGCCTTTCACCAAGGTCGGCCCATAACATATCATGAAAGACCACGTGGGGTGGCATTGGTCTTTCATATATTCCTCTTAACGCGTGCGGGCGATTCACGGCAAAAGAGAGGATCGTCCGATGGCTGCAACATATTGATATCAATGGTGAACCATTAATTTTATTAAGTTAGATTTATTTGCTGAATGAGCGCTCAGTCAAAGATGGCGTTTGCCCCCTCAAACGATTGGAGATGAGATGGCCAAAAAGAAAGAAATAACACCCATTGGAAAGCGTATCCGGCGAGCCCGACTGGATAAGGGCATTCGTCTGGACGTCATGGCCAACGAAACCGGATTATCTAAGGATTTTATCAAGAAGATCGAAGGTGGAACGCAGCGGCCCTCGGTGGGTACACTGCTTCAGATATCACGGACCCTGCAACTGGATTCCGGCGATTTGCTCAAGGCGCAGGGAGAGATTCTGGAGGAGCGGGCCGAGGCCTACTCAAAACGGACGGATCACTATGCCTACACCGCCTTGACACCCGGGGCAGAAAATAAGCACCTCAAGGCCTTTCGCATTGTGGTGGATGCGGGTACCCACCATGAAGGTGTGGGATTTCAGCATGAAGGCGAAGAATTTGCCTATGTGCTGTCTGGCCGCGTAGAGATCCAGGTGGGGGACCATGTCAATACCTTGAAAGCGGGAGACTCCCTTCATTTCAATTCAGGGATCAAGCATGATTTGCGCAATGTCGGCGATGAAGATGCCGAACTCATTGTGGTTGTCTATGTCCCTTGATTACAATTTGAAATATAGCAAAGGAGGCCTCATATGTTATTCAAGCTGACCGACGAACAATTGATGATTCAGAACATGGTTCGGGAATTTTCCCGAAAAGTTGTTGCTGCAACTGCGGCCGAGCGGGATAAAACCCGGGAATTTCCGGCTCAGAATTTCAAACAGATGGGGGAGCTGGGCCTCATGGGCATGATGATTCCTGAGGCCTATGGGGGGGAAGCTGCCGATACAGTGTCTTATGTGTTGGCATTATCAGAGATCGCCTATTCCTGTGCCGCAACATCCGTGGTGATGTCCGTACAAAACTCCATTGTTTGCGAAAGTTTAAATAAATTTGGCACTGAGGAACAAAAACAGGAATTCTTGACCCCCTTGGCGTCTGGAAAGATCATCGGCGCATTTGGCCTCACTGAACCCGATGCCGGTTCCGATCCCGTAAGCCAGGCCACCACAGCGCAAAAGGACAACGATCACTATATTATTAACGGCACCAAACGCTTCATCACCTCAGGCGAGCATTGCAGTGTGGTGCTGGTTACCGCCAAAACCGACGAGTCCGCAGGACATAAAGGTATTTCCTGTTTCATCGTGCCCAAGGGCACGCCAGGCCTTAAAGTGGGGCATCATGAAGATAAGCTGGGCCTGAGGGCGTCAGACACCACAGACCTAATTTTTGATAATTGCAGGGTACCGGCGGTCAATATTTTGGGCAAGGAAGGGGATGGCTTTAAGATTGCCATGTCCGGACTGGACAGCGGCCGGATCGGCATTGCTGCCCAATCTCTGGGTGTGGCCCAGGCGGCCTTTGATGCGGCCATCAAATATACGAAAGGCAGAAAGCAGTTTGGTGTGGCCGTGACCAAACACCAGGCCATCCGTTTTCAGATTGCGGATATGGCCACACAGATTGAAGCGGCACGGCAGTTGGTGTTTTCTGCGGCGTCCATGAAGGACCGGGGTGAAAATTATACCCGTGAAGCTTCCATGGCCAAACTCTTTGCTTCTGAAATGGTCCAGGATATTACGGCAAAAGCGATCCAGATGCATGGTGGATACGGATTTACCAAGGACTATCCTGTGGAGCGGTTTTACCGGGACGCCCGGGTGTTTACCATTTATGAGGGCACCAGCGAAATCCAGCGCATTGTCATCTCAAACAGTATTCTCAAAGATAAGCGAAAGCTTCGGTAAGGGCTTATGGTATTCCTTTTGACTTTTTCCATTTGCGAACGCGGGAACGTGCATTTGCATAGGGAGACGACGTGTTGAATTAAATTATTCTGCCAAACGGATATTTTTTATACCATTATTGTATCAAGATCGTCCCTTAGCTTTTTATAATTTTTTTGAATCGCTTCCCTTAGCTCGGCTTTGTTTGTGGGTACAGCCATTGTTCCGTTTCCTTGTGATCTTTTCATTGGACATATGTTGCCCCTTCGTTTATTGGACCGCGGCCACGCCTTTGTCAAATGCATCCATATTCATGGGGATAATTTTGGGCTTGGCTGAAAATTCCTCCTTGATGCATTTCTTCAAAAGGTCCAGGTCCACCAGCTGACTTTTGGCGGCAAAGGATGCCAGGGCCACAATATTGGCAGCCCTTACAGAGCCGGCTTCAATGGCGATGTCGTTTACAGGCACCACCAGCTCTGTCACATCAGTGCGCTGGCTTCTCACAGGGATTAAAGACGCGTTGATGAATACAATACCACCAGGTTTGACGGTGTCATCAAACTTCTCCAGTGAGGGCCGGTTCATGGCCACTAGATGGGTGGGGTTCTTGATGATGGGCGAGCCAATGAGCTTGTCGCTGATCACAACCGTGCAATAGGCTGTACCGCCCCGCATTTCCGGCCCGTAGGAAGGAATCCAGGCCACCTGATCGCCTTGTTTCATTGCGGCATAGGCGAGGAGTTTGGCACTGAGAAGGATGCCTTGGCCGCCAAATCCTGCAAATTTTACTTCGGTCTGCATAGGGTTCTCCAGTTTGGCCTGTGTTATACAAGCGTCTCTTCAGGGGTTTTATAATCGCCCAGTTCGTAGTAGGGAAGCAGGGTCTCTTCGGCCCATTTCAGTGCGTCCAAGGGGGTCATCCCCCAGTTGGTGGGACAGGTGGAAATCACTTCCACAAAGCTAAAGCAGGTGCCGTCTACCTGGTACTGAAAGGCCTTTTTAATGGCCTTTTTGGCCTTGTTGACCTGCTGGGGTTTGAACACGGCCTGACGGGTCACATAGGCGGGGGTGACCAGCTGGCCCAGGATGTTGGCCATTCGAAGGGGCATGCCGGTGCCGGCTGCATCACGGCCTGCGGGGGCAGTGGTGGTCCGTTGTCCTGGCATGGTGGTGGGGGCCATCTGGCCACCGGTCATGCCGTAAATGGCATTGTTGATGAAAATGACAGTGATTTTTTCACCCCGGTTGGCCGCATGCATGATTTCACCCATGCCGATAGAGGCCAGATCACCGTCCCCCTGGTAGGTGAACACATTCAAGTCCGGGCGAACCCGCTTGATGCCAGTGGCCATGGCCGGCGCCCGACCATGGGCGGCTTCCTGGAAGTCGCAGTCGATATAGTTGTAGATCATGACCGCACACCCCACGGGGGCGATGCCAACGGTGTTGTCTTGAATGCCCAGCTCGTCAATGGCCTCGGCCACCAGTCTATGAACGATGCCATGGGTGCAGCCGGGGCAGTAATGGGTATGATTTTCGCTCAGGGCGGTGGGCCTGACAAATGTTTTTCCCATGAAGGTCTCCTTTTTGTGGCTAGATCAGCCCTTTAACGATGTCAATAATTTTTTCCGGGGCCGGGATTTCACCGCCACACTCTCCGTAGAATTCAACCGGTTTTTTACCCAACACACAGCGCTGAACGTCTTCCACCATCTGCCCCATGCTCATCTCAATGCTGATCACAGATTTACAGCTCTCTTTGGCGGCTGCATCGTACACCTGCTTTTCCGGGAAGGGGAACAAGGTTTTGGGACGGAACATGGCCACGTCAATCCCTTCTTGCTTGAGCATGTCAATGGCGGTGCGACAGACCCGGCTCATGGTTCCATAGCTGGCGATGAGAACCTGGTAGTCGGTATCATCATTGTACATTTCGTATTGGACGTCTTCTTCTTTCATTCGCTGGTATTTGGCCTTGAGCACCATGTTGTTTTGGTTCAGCTCGATGGGATCAAGGAAGAGGGATTTCACCAGGTTGCGTTTTTTACTGCCCCGGGTGGCCATGCCGTTGGAGGCCCAGTCATCTTTGTTGGTGGGTTCTGTTTTCAGGTTGTCAGGAAATTCAACCGGCTCCATCATCTGGCCGATCATACCATCGCCCAATACCATAACTGGGTTGCGGTATTTTTCAGCCAGGCTAAAGGCCTGCATGGTCATTTCCACCGCTTCTTGGACCCCGTCTGGCGCAAGCACCAGCATGTGGTAATCCCCGTGTCCGCCGCCCTTAGTGGCCTGGAAATAGTCGCCCTGGGAGGGCAGGATGCCGCCAAGGCCAGGCCCCCCGCGCATGATATTGACAAAGACGGCAGGACATTGGGCCCCTGCAATATAGGAGATGGCTTCGCTCATGAGGCTGACCCCTGGAGAGGAGGAGGTGGTCATGACCCGCTCCCCGGCACCGGCGGCACCAAAAATCATATATCCAACGGCCACTTCACTTTCACCCTGCAGGAAACACCCGCCCTCTTCGGGGAGGCGCTTGGCCAGATATTCCGCCACTTCGGACTGAGGGGTGATGGGATATGCAAAATAGTTTTTACAGCCGACTCTGATGGCGGCCTCACCAATTGCTTCATTGCCTTTCATTAGGACTTTCGCCATGCTTATTTCCTTTTACCTCATTATAGTAATCAATCCATTTTTATATGAAAGCCTGTGTCACTCACTCAGATCTTTCAATTTTTGTTGTGGGCTGTGCCTGGGTATCGATAAGACCCAGGACGGCCCGTGGCCGTTATAACATGATTGTATATTGGTTCACACACTAGGCGGTTGCTTCCTCAACAATGCTGATGGCCACATCCGGGCACATCACACAGCAGATGGTACAATAGATACAATCTTCAGGGCGGGCCTGGTGTACGGGGAAATGTCCTTTAGCATTCACTTTGCGGGTGATTTCCAGGACGTTTTTCGGGCAGAAATGAACGCAAAGCCCGCACCCTTTGCACCGTTCCGAATCAATGATGTGTTTCATGGCCATTGTTCAATTTACTCCTTATTAATCATACTCATGGGTTGAGTGCGCTTCCAGGGCGGGGCCAATTTTCTTTCAATGGGTAATACCGGACAGCCGATCCGATCCATATCAAGCTGTGGCATCAATCTGGTTGACGCAGTGACAAACGTTATCTCAAGGCCGGATATTGCCGATACCTCACGGAGCAGATCCGCACCCTGGTAAATGATATCCGGGGTGGTGTCGTCAATGAGGTTGGCGTTGGACACCAGGCCTGTAATGTTTAATTTTGCAGATTCCTGGATCTCTTTTTGTATCCTTAGACAGCCTGCTGCGGTTTGGGTAAAGGGGCGCAGGGGATTGATTACCTGAAGCATCTGAATGTCACGGTGTTTCATGACATTGGCCAGGGCCGCCAGAACTGTGGCACCCACATCATCTCCACCGGCATCGAGAATCGTGAGTTCGGCCGGGTCTTGGATCATGTCGGCTACGGCCGGGGCCAGGATGGGCAGGTCTGCATGCATGTACTGGGCAGGGGGAAGGACCACTTCAACACCTAATTGTTCCAGGGGCTGTCTGGCCTCACGGGTACGAAAATAGGGATTGACCAGGTCCAGATCTGTGATTTTTACAGTTTTCCCCTGTTTGATACCGGCCGCAGCCAGATTGACGGCAGTTTCACTTTTACCACTGCCGTAATTGCCTGCAATGATAACGATGCCCTTAATATCCGGTATGTTGATTTTCGGCAACTGCCTCTCCCCCTGATTGAGCTGTTGACCTAATAATTCAAACCACGGATTAAATCAGATCAGGGTTGGATTTGCAAATGGTTTCTTTGGTGCACAGGTATTGCAAGTGAAAATATGATGGAATATCGTCTGGCCAATCCTTGATTCGGGTCAATGAATTGAATTCCAAGTCTTTCTATTGACATGCTGGTGGGTGACAAAATGAATTGATACAAAATTAGGCCTTTTACCGGACATGGTGTTCCTTTGGGGGATTGAAATAGCCATGGATCAGTTTCGGGAATCTGCGTGTCAGCGCTTCGACCATATTTGCCATGCCTGTGGCGCTGCCACTGTCAGTGACGCCGGCCATAATTCGGCTATAGTGGCGGGGATCGAAATTTAGATTTCGCCATTGGATCATGTCGATGTCCAGGTCGCTGATAAAATTGAACAATGCGTCGCGCTCTTTTTCAGAATCGGTAAATCCGGGACAGTTCAAGTAGTTTATGGCCACAAATCGACCATGATCCTTTGCGGTTTTGATGGAGTTGACCACATTCTCATAGGTATAGGACTTGGGTCTGAAGTAGGCCGTGTAGCACGCTGGCCGAACGGAGTTCATACTGACGCGCATACTGTCCAGCCCTGCGGTGCAAAGCTGATCCACCACCTGGGTCAGGCTGGCGTTGGAGTTGAGATTGATGGTCCCTTTGTCCGTATGGGATCGGATGCGCTGCACCGCTTTTACCAGTGTGTTGCCGGAGGTCAGAGGTTCCCCTTCACAGCCCTGTCCAAAACTGACCACGGCCTTGTCCACCTGCTTGATATGGGTCAAGGCGACATCTGCAATTTCCTGGGGGGTTGGGGTAAATGCGATGCGATCCTGGCAGGCGCACAGATTGTTTTCTGTCTGGAGAGAGATACAGCCCCGGCAGGCGGCGTTACAGACCACTGCCGTGGGCAGCGGGGCTTCGTAGCGTCCAAGGAAAAAATTTTTCCCTGCCGGGCATCCGTATTCCAACGCACAGGTCTCAAGGTGGCGCATCAGCCGGTTGTCCGGGTGTGTTTTGCGGTACTTTTTAACGCCGGCCTGGACGCTGGAAATGGGCATGCGTCGCAAATCCTGGCGGGGTTCATCATCCACCTGAAGGGCCGCAGAGCGAAACTGTTTTTTCCCAAATCCTACGGCACCGTAGGAAAACAGGGGCAAGATCCCTTTGGCCCCAGTATCGTCATATGCACAAAAATGCTGATTCACATATCCCGGTGAATTGAACACCCCCACCGGATAGATCCGTTCTTTGGGATCATATGGATTTGTTTCCAGTACCTGGAACTCGTCTGCCATCAGGTTGAACACCACCACCTTTCGGTCGGGCAGTCGCATGAGTTCGCTGCCGTAGGGCATATCGCAGGTGTTGGTTTTGGTTAAAATATGGTATTGGTCACCGGACATCCCTGCGGCCCCATACCCCTCAAGTTCAAATATCTCGCCGTTTTCCCTGGCCGCGACTGCGGTGAGGATATGTTTATTAATGTATGCCATGGGCCTGGGTATACCAAAATCCTGAATTGATCACAATGATGGGGGAATATAAGTTATTAAAAATAAAAAGACAGAAGGACTTGACTTTTCTCTTTCTTTGGTTATAGTGGGGCAACGTTTTGGGAGAGGGAACGTTGGGTTTTCCTGAAGGTGTAGTTCTTGACCGGTTCTATCGGCAATACTCCCGAAGCTGGAAGCCACTATTTATTATTATTTTTTTACAGGAGATTGCCGACATGGCCACTGGTATCGTAAAATGGTTTAACGACGCAAAAGGTTTTGGATTTATTGAACAGGAAGATGGACAGGATGTATTTGTACATCACACAGGGATCAACTCTACCGGATTCCGGTCTCTGAACGAAGGTGACAGGGTTGAATTTGAAGTAGAAGATGGCCAGAAAGGCCCTGCCGCTAAAAACGTCACTGTGATCTAAGCCATCGCAAACCGTTTTACCTAGCGCAGTTCGTAAAAAAAGCCTCGGACCTCACAACGTTCGGGGCTTTTTGTGTCTATATCCTTCATATAGCAGCGATTCATAAGATTGGATTGGGAACGTATTATGTGTTTAGCAATACCCTCAAAGATCATTGAGATTAATGATGCCGTGGCAAAGGTGGATGTGGACGGCGTTGTCCGTGAAACCAGCCTGATGCTGTTAGATGATGCCGCCGTAGGAGATTATGTGATTGTCCATGCTGGATTTGCCATTTCAAAAGTAGATGAAGTTGCAGCACTTCAGACCATTGAAGATATGCGCCAGATTCTGGCGCATGGGTCTGACGATTCCTGATCGTTGTCGGACACCTTTCAGCGCATGACCCTTCCAGATCGTTCTGCACGGCGGATCAATATTCAAGGCGTGGTACAGGGCGTTGGATTTCGCCCTTTTCTTTACAGCCTTGCCGATGTCCACGGCCTTGTCGGCCGCGTTTCAAATACCGCAAAAGGCGTAGATCTTTTCGTTGAAGGCCCTGAAAAAGCCATTGCCGCCTTTGTCCAGGACATCACCGCCAAAAAGCCGATACTCAGCCGGATTATCGCCATCGATATCCAGGAGGAACCCTGTCAGGGATTTTCTCAATTTGAAATCGTTAAAAGCAAAGGCGGCGATCACCGGTTTACTCTGATTTCTCCAGATGTCAGTATCTGTCCAGACTGCCTCCACGAATTACAAGATCCTGGTGACCGCCGGTTTGAATATCCCTTTATCAATTGTACCAACTGCGGTCCCCGATATACCATTATTGCGGATATTCCCTATGACCGACCCAACACATCCATGAAAGATTTTCCCATGTGTCCGGCCTGCCGGGCCGAGTATGAAAATCCCCTGGACCGTCGCTTTCATGCCCAGCCCAATGCGTGTCCCGTGTGCGGTCCCCAGGTGTTTTTGACCGATAACCAGGGACATCGGGTAGATCAGGACCCCGGCCATGCCCTTGACACCGCAGCAATGCTGCTGAAGCAGGGCAATATTCTCGCTGTCAAAGGGCTGGGGGGATTTCATCTGGCCTGTGATGCCAGAAATGAACGTGCCGTTACACAGCTGCGCCAGCGAAAAAAAAGGCCGGATAAACCCTTTGCCCTTATGGCGGTATCAGAGCGCAGCATTTTCAACCATGTTCATGCGGATCCCGACGAGATTGAACTGGTGAATACGTTTCATCGGCCCATTGTGTTGTTCAAAAAAAAAGAGGCGTTGGATACTCTGGCGCTGGCCCCGTCTCTTGCCCCTCGCAACGCGTGCCTGGGGATTATGCTGCCCTATACGCCCCTTCATTATTTGCTGCTGTCCAAAGGGCCGGATATCTTGGTCATGACATCAGGCAACCGCTCCAAAGACCCCTTATCCATTGACAATGCCGATGCACTGGATGCCTTTGCCCATATTGCCGATTATTTTCTTTTCCATAATCGGGATATCTATTTTCGGGCCGATGATTCCATTGTGAGGATTCAAAAAGGAAAAACAAGATTTTTAAGGCGATCCCGGGGCTATGCACCCCTGCCCATTGACCTGACACCCTTGTCGGGGGATCAGCTACCCATGGTGCTGGGCTGCGGGGCGGGAATGAAATCCGCAATCTGCCTGACCCGGGATCGATACGGATTTATGAGTCCCCACATCGGGGATCTGGAGACTCCCAAGGGGCATCGGCTTTATGGGCAGACCATTACACATATGGAAAAGATACTGGATATCCATCCCGTGATGGCCGTCCATGATCTTCATCCGGGATATTTCAGTACCGTATGTTCCAAAGAACTTGGGGAAAAAGGGATTCCCCTGACAGCAGTTCAACATCACCACGCCCATGCCCTGTCCTGTATGGCTGAAAATAACCTTGACGGTGAGGTCATGGCGGTCACTTTAGATGGCACCGGCCTGGGGACAGATGGTCATATCTGGGGTGGTGAAATCCTTGTCTGTACCTATACCGGTTTTACCAGGTATGCCCGTTTGGCCATGCTGCCAATGCCCGGAGGGGATGCGGCGGTACTTGAGCCCTGGCGCATGGCTGCGGCGTTGTTATTTAAGACCTTTGGCAGGGATTTTTTAAATCTGGACATTCCTTATGTCCGGGCCATGGACCGGAAAAAACTTACGTTTCTCATTCAAATGATAGCCAAGGGGTTGAATTCTCCGCTGACCAGCAGTGCCGGGCGGCTTTTTGATGCCGTGTCTGCTTTGAACGGTATCTGTTACACCATTTCCCACGATTCCCAGGCGGCCATGGCCCTTGAGGCAGTGGCGGCAGAGGGCGGCGCGGCAGATCATGCTGGCAATGCCTATGCGTTTGAGTTTAGAATTGATGATCAGGGCTGCCGGGTCATGGACCCCACGCCTTGGGTGCGCACCATGGTTGAAGATCTCCAAAGGGGGATGGACACTGCTGTGATCTCAATGAAATTTCATGCCGGTATGGTGAATGCATTTACCGAAAGTGCGGCCCAGGTGCGACAGGAGATCGGTCTTGGGCGGGTGGTGTTGTCTGGCGGGGTGTTTAACAATGATTTAATTTTTACCGGTATGGTAGATGCGCTTGAACGGATCGGCTTTGAGGTGTACACCCATTCCCAGGTCCCTTGCGGAGACGGCGGCATTGCCCTGGGTCAGGCCATGGCAGGGGCGGCCCGTCTTGCAGAGAAAAACGGTAAATAAAGGAAATACCATGGGGTTAACTTATATCAAAGAGTTTCGTGATCCGGAACTGGCAAAACAACTGATTCAGCGTATTGCTGCGATCCATACTGGAGAACTGCGCCTCATGGAGGTCTGCGGTACCCATACCATGTCTATATTTCGTCATGGCATCCGGTCCGTGCTCCCTAAAGGCATTCAGTTGCTATCCGGTCCGGGCTGTCCGGTCTGCGTCACGGCGCAAAAGGATATTGATGCTTATGTGGCGTTTTCAGGTATCGAAGATGTCATTGTTACCACTTTTGGCGATTTAATGAAGGTGCCGGGATCGGGCTCCACCCTGGCCAAAGAAAAAGCGGCGGGCGCAGACGTCCGGATTGTATATTCCATTTTTGATGCGGTGAATCTCGCCAAAAAGAATCCGGACAAAGAGGTGGTGTTTTGTGCCGTTGGGTTTGAAACCACCATTCCCACCATTGCGGCAGCGGTATTGACAGCCCATGCTGAACGGGTTCACAATTTCAGTATTTACACGGCCAATAAACTGACCCCGCCGGCCCTGGCGGCCCTCATGGAAACCGATGGGATGAGGGTGGACGGATTTATATTGCCGGGCCATGTGTCTGTCATTACAGGCACCAACGCCTATCGCACCACATTTGAAACTTATAATGTACCTTCGGTAATTGCTGGATTTGAGCCCTTGGATATCCTTCAGGCCGTGCTGTTGCTGGTGGAACAAAATGAAACCGGAGCCCCCGCATTGATCAATGCTTACCCTCGGGCCGTCAGTGATGGGGGGAATGTCAAGGCCCAGTCGGTGATGAACCAGGTGTTCACCCGATCTGATGCCGTATGGCGAGGGATTGGCATGATTCCTGACAGCGGTATGTCATTAAAAAACGCGTTTTCTGACTTTGATGCCGCCCAGAAATTTGATATGCAGGACCTGCCCGATGTACCGGAACCCAAAGGGTGTGCCTGCGGGGAAATTTTAATGGGCTTAAAAACGCCTAAGGCATGTAAATTATACAAAACAATTTGCACGCCCATGCACCCTGTGGGGCCCTGCATGGTGTCCAGTGAAGGGGCCTGTGCAGCCTATTACAAATACAGTTAAAAGGATAGACCCATGAGTCAACATGACAAGGTGTTGCTGGATCATGGATCCGGCGGCAAGGTGTCCCACGCTATGTTTTCCGACTTGATTTTACCCTTGTTTAACAGCCCTGAGCTGGCCCGTCAGGGTGACGGCGCCGTATTTGAGGTGCCAAAAGGGAGAATGGCTTTTTCAACAGATTCCTATGTTGTGGATCCCATTTTTTTCCCTGGAGGCGACATCGGTGAACTGGCCGTCAATGGCACGGTGAACGATGTGGCCATGTGCGGGGCGGTGCCGCTGTATATCTCCGTGGGGTTGATCATTGAAGAGGGCTTGCCTTTAAAAGACCTTAAGACCATCCTTGAATCCATGGCCGCAGCGGCCAGGAAGGCCGATGTCAGGATTGTCACCGGCGATACCAAGGTGGTGCCCCGGGGAAAGGTTGATAAAATTTTTATCAACACGGCTGGGGTGGGGATCATCCCGGAAGGTATTTCTGTGTCTGGTGATCGGGCTGAACCTGGTGATCAGGTGATTGTATCGGGCACCATTGCCGACCACGGCATCGCTATTTTGAGTGAACGTGAAGGGTTGGAATTCGATTCCGATGTGAAAACCGATTCTGCCCCCTTGAACCACATGGTCAAAGCGATTCTTGACAGCGGCTGCAATGTCCATGTTCTCCGGGATCCCACCCGGGGGGGCTTAGGGACCACCCTCAACGAAATCGCAGGACAGTCCGGTGTGGGCATCCGTCTGTTTGAAGATAAACTGCCCGTCCGTAGTGCGGTCCAGGGAACCTGTGAACTTTTGGGATTTGATCCCCTTTACGTTGCCAACGAAGGCAAGCTGATTGCGATTGTTGCCCCAGAAGATGCAAATCGAGTGCTGGAGATCATTAAACAGGACGAATTTGGTCAAGACGCTGTCATTGTTGGCGAGATTACTAAAACGGATGCGGGCCGCGTTACGCTTCAGACCCTTATCGGTGGCACCCGAATCGTTGACATGCTTACCGGTGAACAGCTGCCCCGCATCTGCTGATGATTGTCCCCATAGGGCCGAAAAAAATCAAGGAGCCAAAATATGTCAAACCAAATTGCCGACGCGCTGATCGAAGCCCTTCACGATGAGTACAAAGCGCGGGCGACCTATCAATATGTCATTGATCAATTCGGGCCGATTCGCCCGTTTATAAACATCGTTCAGGCTGAAACCAGACACATCCAAGCCCTTATCCCTCTTTTCCACAGATATGGTGTGTCTGTTCCTGAAGATGACTGGAAACAACGCATTGCTAAACCGGCATCAATTATGGATGCCTGCAAGACCGGTGTCGCGGCTGAAATTGAAAATGCCAAGATGTATGAGCGTTTACTCGAAGTGACACAAGAATATCCAGATATTCAGCGGGTGATGATGAATTTGCAGCGGGCGTCTGCTGAGAATCATTTACCGGCATTTCAACGTTGTTTGGCCAGAACCTCTGAACAGCGAGGATTGTTTGCTGGATGTGCCAGGGGAGGACGAATGAACGGTCAAGGTGGTGGCAAAAGATATCGGGGCGGACGGTGTGGATAAAAAAGACGGTATTGAGATAGGCAAGAGAGGTAACGATTTAAATTGAGCAGGTGCGCTTCGCCCGAATATGCCATGAAAACCGTTATGTCAGGCACGTGGTCAGAATGGCGTCTTCCATAGATGTACTGGATTTTAAGTTGCCATCAAGGCATGCCAATGGACGCTTGATCCACATGGCCGGGCGCATACCGCTGAAGGTGGCTGAAAAAAACAAGCAGAAGGGGATTTGGCCCGATGTCTATGCTGCTGTTGTCACTTTTCACTATGATGGCAATCTCCCCAAGTATCGTGCCTAAATATATAAATATTGCCTTTTGGTCTTGATTCAAGTTAAATAGTTCATATTTTGCCTTCAAATATATCGCATAAATAATTTACTAGGTAACAGGTGTAAAAGACGCTCAGCATAGGACAGGATATATGAATTGGGATTGGGAAAAGCTCAGGGAAAATCAACAAAAGTATGAACAAAAACAAGGTGGTGGTCCAGGTGTGCCCAAACCGCCTCAAATGGATGATCTTATGAATAAGTTCAAAGGATTCAAGGTACCAGGGGTATTTTTTATCGCTATCCTGGCGCTGGCGCTTTATCTGGGGTCTTCCACGTTCTTTACTGTGGATCGAAATGAAGTTGGGGTCATCCAGCGGTTTGGCAAGTACGATCGTATTGTGCAACCGGGATTGAATTTTAAATTGCCTAAGGGTATTGAAAAAGTCACCAAAGTAAATGTGAAAACCCCTGAAACCGAAGAGTTTGGGTTTAAAACCTACAGCAGCACCGGAACCTATCGAACATCAACAGATTCTTCCCGTCAGGAGGCTTCATTGATGCTGACCGGTGATTTGAATGTGGCGGTGGTGCCCTGGATTGTGCAGTATCGTCGCTCTAACCCCAAAGACTACCTTTTTAATGTCAAAGATGTGAGATCCCTGCTGAGAAATTTGTCCGAGGCCACCATGCGAACGGTTGTGGGGGATCGAAGTATCAATGAGGTGATTTCAAGCCGTGCTGAAATTGCCCTGGCTGCCAAGGAAATGCTCCAGAAAGAAATGGATAATGCCAAGGCCGGTATCAGCATCGTAAACATTGAAATGAAAAAGACCAATGTGCCCGAGCCGGTTCAGGCTTCCTTTAATGAAGTAAACCAGGCCACCCAGGAAAAAGAACAGACCATTTATAAGGCCAGAGAAGAGTATAACAAGGCGGTTCCCCTGGCCCGTGGCGAGGCGCAGCGGCTTATTAAGGATGCTGAAGGGTATGCCATTGACCGGGTGAATCGGGCCCAGGGGGATGCAACCAAGTTCAAAGCCATATATGATGCCTATGCCCAGGCCAAGGACGTCACTAGAAAGAGAATGTATCTGGAATCTATGCTGGAAGTACTGCCCAAGGTGGGAAATAAGTATATCATTGATTCGGATCAGAAAAACCTGCTACCGTTTTTGAATATGGGTGACAAAGGGGCAGGGCGCCTCCAGGATAGATTACTTCAGAAGGGTGAATAGATAAAATGAATGGAAACAATATTAAAATAGGTGGCGTGTTAATTGTTGTTCTTGCTGCAATCTTGTTTACAGGGTCTGTATACGTGATTGATGAAACCCAGCAGGTGGTGATTACCCAGTTCGGCCGTATTGTTGGCGACGCCAAAAAAGATCCTGGTATAGAGTTTAAAATTCCGTTTATTCAAAAGGCAAATTTTTTCCCGAAAAACCTTTTGGAATGGGACGGGGATCCCGGTCAGGTCCCCACCAAAGATAAAACATATATCTGGGTGGATACCTATGCGCGCTGGCGGATTTCAGATCCCATTGTATATTTTCAGACGGTAAAGGATGAGTTTGCGGCACTTAAGCGGCTCGATGATATTATTGATCCGGCAGTGCGTGACCTGATCTCCTCATACCCTCTGGTGGAAAGTGTGAGGAATACGGATCGGCCCATGGATACCTTTGAGGTGGTCATCACTACAGATGACGACAAAGGAGAGTCAACGCCCAGGCAGGCGGTTCGGTACAAGGTGGATCTTGGGCGGGATGAAATTGCCCGGCAGATTGAAAATCAGGCCCGTGAAAAATTGCTGCAATTCGGTATCGAAGTGGTGGACATGAAGATCAAACGGATCAACTATATCGACAGTGTCCGGCGGTCTGTTTATGACAGGATGATTGCAGAAAGAAAGCAGATTGCTGAAAAGTTTCGTGCAGAAGGCCGGGGAGAGGCCTCCAAAATACGGGGTGAAAAGGAACGGGAACTCCAGGTGATTAAATCTGAAGCCTACAGGGAAGCCCAGACCCTCAAGGGGAAGGCCGATGCCAAAGCCACTATGATTTATGCACACGCCTATGGGCAGGATCCTGAGTTTTATGCCTTTGTTAAAACCATGGAACTTTACAAAAAGGCCCTGGAAAAAGACAGCACTGTGGTATTGTCAACCGATTCCGATTTGATGAAATATATGAAAGGCAGTGATCGGTAATTCGGCCCATGATCAAAATTAAATCTGCCACAGATACGCCGGATTTTAAGTCACCATCAAGGCACGCCAAAGGTGACTTAACGATAAGTAGATGGGCGATGTTATTTTGATCATGGGCCTTGTTTATGACGCACCGCTTTTGAATGCAGGCATAAAGGGCGCATTAAGTCAATGTTGTTGTCTTAATGCGCCCTTTAATTTTAAAACACGATAAAGAAGAATTATTTTTTCTTTCTTTGATGTCTGGTTTTTGCAAGGAGCTTTCTATGTTTATGCTTGCGCATTTTTTTTCTTCTCTTCTTGATGACGCTACCCAAAAGAATCACCTCCTTTAGATGAATTGATTTTGTTTCCATGTTAAGCTGTTACCATAGCATAATTGTTTGCTTTGTGTCCATTCTTTTATTCTTGACTGGAGCGTGCAATGAAACCGGTGTTTTTTAATACGGCTCAGCTTGAACAGGTGGCGCAAGGTGTTGTCCGGGCAGAGGAACTGGTCAGTAACTATTTTAAACTATCGTCTTCCCAATGGCTTAAAAACAGATATGACGTTAAAACGGCTGCATCATTGTCGCCCCATGAACGGGTAGAAGGCCCTTTTGCCCAGGTGCTGAAATATGAAGGGCATAAACAGAATGCCGCTTTAAGGTCTTCATCCTTCAGTCTGTATCATGTCTGCCTTCAAGATCCTGCCATCCTTTCAGTGGTGTTGAACCATCCGAAAATTCACCTTGATCCCTTCCTCATGTATATCCTTGTCCATGAGTTGGTCCATGTGGTGCGATTCTCAAGGTTTGAGCATCGGTATGAAAATACGTCGGAGGCAGATGTGACCCTGGAAGAAGAAAAGAAAGTGCATGGGGTTACCTATGAAATACTTGCGAATATCCCTGTGTTTGGAATGTCTGAAGTGTTTGAATTTTATAGGGAATGGCTTTGATGCGCTGGGTGTTGGACGCCGTTAAAATTTTTAAGTGAAACGCCTTGACAAGGATGAAAGACTTATTATTTTAGTTTAAATTTTTCAAGCAGTCATGTCGGAAAAAATAAAGTTAATCGGTCCGGCGGTTAAAAGATGAAGGAAAATAAAAATGCCAGTGTATGAGTATCAATGTCAGGAATGCGGACGTATTGAGGAAGCATTCCAGAAAATTTCAGACGCTCCCCTTGAGAGTTGTCCCCAATGCAAGGGTGGTCTTAAAAAACTGATTTCCCATAGCACGTTTCATCTTAAAGGCTCTGGTTGGTATGTAACTGACTATGGCGGGGCAAAATCCGGTGCTAATTCCAACAGCACCAAAGAAAATTCAGAAAACAAATCAGAAAAAACAACTTCCAAAGCCGACAGTTCAAACTAATCTGTAACCTTAAGCTTTTTTGGAAGCTGCTTAAATTAATCTAATATTTAGTGAACAGACAATAATATCTAAAGGAGAATTGTATCATGAGTTTCAGACCTCTAAGTGACAGAATTCTGGTAGAACGCGTTGAAGAAGATGAGAAAACCAAGGGCGGCATCATTATTCCTGATACCGCGAAAGAAAAACCTGCAGAAGGTAAAGTCGTTGCCACTGGCAACGGCCGTATGGGTGAAGATGGAAAACTCCTTCCCATGGACGTAAACGTTGGCGACCGCATATTGTTCAGTAAATACGGTGGCACTGAAATCAAGCTTGATGGGGTTGACTATCTGATCATGCGTCAAGATGACGTGCTCGGTGTTGTGGACTAAATTCCCCCGGCGCAAAGAACCTGAATAGAATTAAAGTGTATACTATATTATATGGAGATTAAATAAGATGGCTAAAGAAATTAAGTACAATGACAAAGCACGTGAAGCGATGCTCAAAGGCGTTCAGACCTTGGCCGATGCTGTTGTGGTGACCCTGGGTCCTAAGGGCAGAAACGTTGTAATTGAAAAATCCTGGGGCTCCCCCAACGTGACCAAAGACGGCGTAACCGTTGCCAAAGAGATTGACCTCGAAGATAAGTTTGAAAACATGGGCGCTCAGATGGTTAAAGAAGTGTCTTCCAAAACTTCTGATATGGCCGGTGACGGTACAACCACTGCCACCGTTCTTGCTCGCGCCATCTACGAAGAAGGCCAGAAACTAGTTGTTGCCGGTAACAACCCCATGGGGATTAAAAGAGGTATCGATAAAGCGGTTGCCAAGATTGTAGGCAATCTTGAAGCGTTGGCAAAACCCACCAAAGACCAGAATGAGATTGCCCAGGTCGGTACCATTTCCGCCAATAACGATAGCACCATCGGTAACATTATTGCCGAAGCCATGGACAAAGTGGGTAAAGAAGGCGTGATTACTGTAGAGGAAGCAAAATCCATGGATACCACCCTGGAAGTTGTTGAAGGAATGCAGTTTGACCGTGGCTACCTGTCTCCCTACTTTGCAACCGATACCGAAAAAATGGTTGCGGCCCTGGAAAGCCCCTATGTGCTCATCTGCGATAAAAAGGTCTCTTCCATGAAAGACCTGCTGCCGGTTCTCGAGGAAATTGCCAAAACCGGTAAGCCCCTCGTGATTATCGCCGAAGATATTGAAGGCGAAGCGCTGGCGACATTGGTTGTTAATAAATTGCGCGGTACCTTGAACGTTGCTGCCGTTAAAGCCCCTGGGTTTGGCGACAGAAGAAAAGCCATGTTGGAAGATATCGCTATTCTCACCGGCGGCCAGGTGGTTTCTGAAGACATCGGAATTAAACTTGAAAACGTGTCACTCCAGGATCTTGGTCAAGCCAAAACCATCACTATTGATAAAGACAATACCACCATCGTTGATGGCGCTGGTGCCAGAGAAGCCCTTGAAGGCCGTGTGAAACAAATCCGTGCTCAGATTGACGAAACTTCTTCTGACTACGATCGCGAAAAACTTCAGGAACGACTGGCTAAACTGGTCGGCGGTGTTGCTGTCATCAATGTGGGTGCAGCCACTGAAACTGAAATGAAAGAAAAGAAAGCCCGGGTTGAAGATGCGTTGAACGCGACCCGCGCTGCAGTTGAAGAAGGCATCGTTCCTGGTGGCGGTGTTGCCCTCGTAAGAAGTATTGCTGCCCTGGACGGTCTTGACGTCGATGGCGAAGAAAAATTGGGTGTTGAAGTTATTGCCAAAGCCATTGAATGGCCCCTGCGCAAAATTGCCGATAACGCCGGTGTCGAAGGGTCCGTTGTGATCAACAAGGTAAAAGAAGGCGAAGGTGCATTTGGTTACAATGCCAGAATTGATGAGTATCAGGATCTCATTGAAGCCGGTGTTATTGATCCTAAAAAAGTGGTTCGCTTTGCACTTCAGAATGCAGCTTCCGTTGCATCTGTGATGCTGACCACTGAAGCCATGATTGCTGAAATTCCTGAAAAAGGCGGCGCTGACGCAATGCCTGGTGGAATGCCCGGCGCTGGCGGAATGGGCGGAATGCCCGGCATGATGTAAGCCTTTCGCTTGCACATCTGTCTTTAGTAATATTACCCCCCCCCCCTTATCGGTGCTGAGTGCCGGTAAGGGGGGGTTGTTTTTTTTGCGCATAGTTGCGCGGTATGCTTTTGAAGCTGGAAAATAGCTGGTCGACGGCCTATATCCTTTAACCAGTGGTGTTAATCTGGTGTGGGGATAACCAGTAGTGGATTTATTCAGGTGTATCTGATATGATGCCCAAATTAGTATTGAGGACATAGATTTAGAGGTGTTGTTATGACTGCGGAATCCGTCAGCCTGCTGTATATTCTCAATGATGCAGGACCTGTGGTGAAATTCGTGATGCTTTTACTGCTGTTCTTTTCAATTATTTCATGGGCAATTGTCTTTATAAAATTTCGATATATCAGACAAGCATACCGGGAATCGACTGATTTTACGGAAATGTTCTGGCAGTGCCGGACCCTGTCTGATGCATTTAGTAAGGCCAAGGTATTGCAGAGCAGTCCTGTGGCAAGAATTTTTATGACCGCCTATATGGAAGTGGCTCGGTTGGACAAGAAAGAGGGACAGACATTGAAAAATACAGAAGTGTCATATTTTCAGGCCATGGGCAGTGTAAAGCGCACCCTGCGTCGGGCCATCAATGTGGAACTTCGTCGTCTGACCCAGCTGGTTCCCTTTCTTGCCACCGCAGGGAATACCGCGCCGTTTATTGGGCTTTTTGGTACGGTGTGGGGGATTATGGGGACCTTCCAGGGGATCGGTCGTTCTGGTTCTGCCAGTCTGGCCGTTGTGGCCCCCGGTATTTCCGAAGCCTTGGTTGCCACTGCAGCCGGTCTGGCTGTGGCCATTCCAGCGGTTATTGCATATAATTATTTCACTGACAGGATCCGGGTGCTGGATTCGGAACTCCAGAGTTTTTCATCGGACCTGTTGAATATTATCGACCGTGACATCCAGAAAAAGATGGAGGCATAATGCAGCTGGGAGGAGATAAGGGGCAATTGATGTCTGAAATCAATGTGACGCCGTTTGTGGATGTGATGTTGGTCTTGCTGATTATTTTTATGGTTGCTGCGCCTATGATGGTTCAAGGCGTTGATGTTGAACTTCCCACCGCAACCTCCGAAGCCTTGCCGTCGGATGAGCAGAGTTTGATCATCTCCATTGACAGCCAGGGCAAGGTCTATATCAATGAGTTGGAAGTCAGTGCGGCATTCCTGAGTGAAAAATTAGGGGCTGTCCTGGAAAATATGGATAAAAGAAAGGTGTATCTTAAATCTGATAAACATGTGGCCTATGGGGTGGTGGTCAATGTCATGGCCCAAATTAAAAAAGCGGGCGTGGAAAGCCTGGGGATGATAACCCTGCCCGAGGATCGTCAGGAGAGCTGATCCATCCGCTGATGTGTCAGCAGTATGGGTATGGGTAAAATGTCGTCCAGGTCTTCCAATATTAAGGGGCACAGCGGTAAAAAACTGGTTGCTTTCTGCGTGCTTTCCCTTGCGGCGCATGCTGCATTGTTTGGCGGCGTTGTATGGCTTCAGGCCTTTGAGTTTGTACCGCCTGAACCCACGGTGGTTCGTGTGGATCTGGTCTCTTTCGCACCAGGGCCTGAAGCAAAAGAGGTGTTGCCTGAGGGGCCACCCGCAGCACTGGAAAAAACACCTTTACCACCCGAACCTGAGCCCCAACACATCAACCTGAATCCTGAGCCTGCTGTGCCGCCGGAGGTCAAACCGTCGGTTAAGCCTTCACCCGTTCCGGTGGCTGTGCTTGCACCAGATGTCAGTCTGAAAAAAAAGCCTGAAAATATTAAAAAAATTATTGCGGAGCGAAAGGCCCGAACCCAGAAAATCGCTAAACAGGCGACGCCCAAGCCACAAAATCATCCCGAAAAGACACTTGAACAGGCTCGGCAGGCGTTGGCCCGTAAAGTACAAGCCCAGAGTCAGCGGCAAATAGATCAAGCCCTACAGCGGATGAAAAAGACGGTGGAAAGGCAACACCGTGGCGGGCGGCAGGACGGCCAGGGCGCTGGGATGGGGCAGGGGGATCGCATTGCAACCCTCAAAGAGGTATATAAAATGCAAATTGCCCATGCCTTAAGACGCAACTGGATTTATAATGAAACCCTTGCCGGAATGAACCCTGACCTTGAAGCAAGGGTATTTATCAAGATTTTAAAGTCCGGTGAAATTCGAGACATTTCCTATGAAACCAGGTCCGGAAACAGGTATCTGGACGAATCGGTGAAAAAGGCCATTAAACGGTCCAATCCTATGCCTGAGCTGCCCGATGGAATGAATTCCTATGAGCTGGTTTTAATTTTTAATCCCCGGGGGATAAAATGATGTATGGTGTTAGATCAAAGTTTGTCGTTGCGGTGTTGAGTGTAATGGGCCTTTTTTTCGTTCAATTGGGGGAAAGGCCGGCCGTTGCCCAGGCATATGAGTATATCAATATCAGTGATCCATTCTTGAACAAAACACCCATTGCAGTAACCCGGTTTAAAGCCTTTACCGGAAGTGAGACTGAGCTGAAAGCCGGAGCGCGTGCGCTGGAGATCCTCATGGCCGGTCTGAATTTCACAGGCTATTTAAAAGTGATGGATCCGGCAGCATTTTTATCAGAACCTGCGGTGTCTGGAATTCAACTGGGACAGATCACATTTAAAGATTGGACCTCCATTGGTGCGGAACTGTTAGTTACAGCTGGTATTGAAGAGATTCAGGGACAGGTCAAGTTAAGGCTCAGGCTTTTTGATACCTATAATACCAAACTGCTGGTTGGTAAAATTTACACGGGAAATCCAACACAGATTCGTAAAATGATTCATATGTTCTGTGCTTCGGTGTCCAAAAAACTCACCGGAAATTATGGTGTATTTGGTACCCAGCTTGCATTTGTATCCACGGTGGCTGGTAAAAAAGAGATTTTTGTTTCGGATTTTGACGGATATAATCCAAAGCAGATTACCCGTCATAAAAGCATCTCATTGTCTCCGTCCTGGTCTTCGGATGGGAAATGGCTGGCCTATGTGTCTTATACAAGCGGTAAGCCTGATATCTTTGTGAAGCGGTTTGGCGAGAAACGGGGAACTATTATTAACTTTAAAGGTATCAATATTTCACCGGACTGGATGCCGGATCAACTCAAACTGGCTGCAACCTTGAGTTTCTCGGGAAATCAGGAAATATATTTGTTGACTCAGAAGGGTGAAATTATTAAAAAAATTACCAATAGTTGGGGGACCAATGTGTCGCCTCGATTTTCTCCCGATGGCCGGAAGATTGCGTTTACTTCCAGCCGTGCTGGAACGCCTCAGATTTATGTGAAAGATTTGGCGTCTGGCGAGGTGCGCAGAATCACCTTTGAGGGGCGGTACAACACCTCGCCCGCATGGTCGCCGGATGGCAAAAAAATTGCTTATGTTGGCATTGAGAAAGGAAAAATAAATATTTTTACCATCCCGCTTACGCCCGAGCCCGGCATGCCGACACAGCTGACAAAAGATTCAGGGAGTAATGAAGATCCTTGCTGGTCTCCGGGTGGAAATCTGATTGTATTTAAATCAGACCGAGAAGGAGGGCGCGCGAAGCTCTTTGTTATGACCGCAGCCGGTACAGACCAGCGGCGTCTGGTGTCCCTGAACGGGGAGCAGAGTCAACCGGACTGGTCTGGATCAACCGGAAATAAAAATGGATATTAATTGAAATAATAATTTTTAAGGAGGCGTAATGGAAAGAAAACTGTGGATGAAATTGATGATGGCCGTGTTGGTAGCCGGGGTAATGGTAATCGCATCATGTGCGGATAAAACGCAGATTCCCCAACCCGAAACCGCCTTGAATACAAGTGTTCAGGATCAAAACGCCGAGGATGCAGCCGCAGCTGAGGCTGCGGCGCAAGCGGCAAGGATTGAGGCTGAGCGTATTCAAGCGCAGGCCCTTGAAGCGAAAAAGGTCCAGGAACAGGCTGCGAAAATTGCAGCAAAAAACAGATTTGTGAATCAGAATATTCATTTTGACTATGACAGTGCAGAACTCAATGCCATGGCCAAAATGCAGCTCAAGGAAAAAGCGGAGTGGCTGGACGCAAATCCGTCAGTATCTGTTATTATTCAGGGACATTGCGATAAACGGGGCACCACAGAATATAACTTGGCCCTGGGTGAGAGACGGGCACTGGCTGCCAGAAATTATCTGGTGGATCTCGGTATTTACGCTGGGCGTATGAGCACCGTCAGCTATGGTGAAGAACAGCCCTTGGACCCGGCCAACACCCCTGAAGCGTATCGGAAAAACCGCCGTGCCCAATTTGTCATTCGATAGTATTTTTTATATATTTGTTGCGGGTCGAAGTCTGGGTGATGATCAAAGAGGACGGCCCGTGGCCGTTATTTGAGTTTAACCATTTCAGGCACACGCTATTTTAAGTGGTGTGCCTGAATTCAGTTTGCCGGAGGAAATATCCATCACTTGCCAGGAGAATTTATTTTAGGAGTTTGATATGAAACCGTTTGTTTTTTACTGCATCCTGTCGTTTTTTTTATTGATCGCCGCCTGTATAAACGAGGAAGAATTCCTGGTATTGGAACATCGGGTGGCCGCCATGGAAAGAGAGAATAGCCGGCAGGCCACCATTCAAAAGGATAAAGCCGGCGACCTGGATAAACTTAAATCCGACGTGAATCAGGATGCGAAAAGTACCAGGGAGAATTACGCTGAACTCAAATACGAGGTGCATCAGTTAAAGGAGCGATTTTACCAGGTGCAAGGCCAGATGGAAGAGTTGCAGCATAGCATGGGAACCCTTAGCAGACAACGCCAGGAAGACTTTGATAAACGACTGGATCGTCTTGACAATGCCATTTCAAAAAATTATGAAAAGGTGATTGCACTGGAACGGTACATGGGGTTTGAACCGTCTGAGGTCAAGTCTGATTCTGCGGGAACGCATCACAACACCGGCACGGGGTTGACCAAAGACACCGAAGACGGGCTTTATAAATTTGCTAAAAAGCTGTTTGACGATGGCGACAGGGAAAATGCCCGGATGCAGTTTGAAAATTTCATTAATAGATACCCCCGTTCCAAAAAATCGGGTAATGCCAGATTTTGGATTGCAGAATGTTATTATGCAGAAAAGTGGTACGAAAAAGCGATTCTTGAATATCAAACAGTGCTTGAGCAGTATCCTAAGTCCAATAAAGTTGCGGCGGCCCGATTGAAACAGGGGTATGCATTTGCCTTTCTTGGAGAGACCGCGAATGCCCGGCTGATTCTTAAAGAGCTCATTAAACGCCATCCCAAGTCACAAGAAGCAGCGTATGCAAAGAAAAAGATAAAGCGCCTGAATTGATCCAACGGGTGTGAGATGTAAAATGAAGGTGATCGGCATTGATCCGGGCCTGGCCGGTACCGGTATCGGATTGGTCATAGGAGAACGTCGGCAAGTTGTGGGGTACTCATTTGGGAGTATTTCAACCCAGTCCGGACAGCCTGCGCCTGCCAGGTTGCATAAGATTTATGCCAAAACAAAAACGTTCCTCAAAGAAGAGTCGCCGGATCTCGTTGTGATAGAAGATATTTACTCCCTTGAGAAATATCCAACTTCGGGCATCCTGCTGGGAAAAGTGTCTGGTGTGCTGTCGCTGGCAGCATTTGAAGCCAGAACCCAGGTTCGAGAGGTGTCGGTTCGGGAGGTGAAAAAAGTGGTTTCTGGCAACGGCAGTGCAGATAAATATCAGGTGGAACGGTCGGTGCGCCACCTGTTGAACCACGACGGCCCTATTCGTCCGTTTCATGCATCCGACGCACTGGGTCTTGCCTTGACCGGATTATTTAGATATGGCACATAAAGTCATGGCAGTTCAGATATATCATATTTTGGCGGGCGGTCGGTGATGATCGGATATCTTGACGGGCAGATTATTCGCAGGGAACCTGAGGGTATTCTTCTGCTGGCCGGACAGGTTGGGTACGAGGTCCTTTTGGATCCTGTGACCTTGGCCCGGGTTGTGGGGGGGCAGGGTGCAGCAGCGGAAGGTGACAAAGACCGGGTATCTCTGTTTATTTATTATCATGTGACCGACCGGCAGCCCAAGCCGGTGTTAATTGGGTTCCTAACCCCCGAGGACAAAGAGTTTTTTCAGTTGTTCATTACGGTTTCAGCCATCGGCCCCTTAAAGGCCGTAAAGGCATTGACGCGGCCTGTGGGAGAGGTGGCACGGGCTATTGAAGATAGAGATATTGGATTTTTGTCACAGCTGTCCGGTATTGGCAAACGCACAGCTGAGAAAATTGTTGCGACCCTGAACGGGAAAGTGACGCGTTTTGTCGATGCAGAAAATTCGGCAGCGATAGCGGAATCCAACACTATCACCCAGCCGTCAGATTCTGCTGTACCCATTGAAAAAACGGATATCTCCAGACAGGTGGCAGATGTATTGGTCGATCAGTTGGGACATTCTGCTGCTTCAGCCCGGCGTATGATCAAAGAGGCCTTTGACCGAAATCCTGATATCACCACCCCCGAAGATCTGTTTGATGAAATTTATCAGGAGAATCGATAAATGACATCGGATATTTTATCATTTTCATCGGATAGAAAAGGTGTGGTGTCTGAACGGTTGAAACAAGAAGACAGAGCACCGGAGATCGTTTCTCTTCGTCCGGTTCGGTTTGATGACTATGTGGGGCAGGCGGCCACGGTAGAGACGTTGAAGATTGCCATTCAGGCCGCGAAAATGCGAAACGAGCCCCTTGATCATATTCTTTTGCACGGTCCGCCGGGACTGGGGAAAACTACAGTGTCCCATATCATTGCCCATGAGATGGGGCGGGAATTGACTGTCACTTCCGGCCCAACCCTTGAAAAAGGCGGGGATCTTGTGGGGATCCTTACCCATTTAGGGGAAGGGGATATCCTTTTTGTGGATGAAATTCATCGGATTCCCAAGGTGGTCGAGGAATTTTTATATCCGGCCATGGAAGATTTTGCCGTGGATTTTGTCTTTGATAAAGGGATTCACGCCAGGAGCCACAGGTATCGCCTCAAGCAATTTGTCCTCATCGGTGCCACCACCCGAGTCGGCTTGCTGTCTGCCCCCCTCAGGGATCGGTTCGGTATTTTTCGGACCCTCGATTTTTACAATGTGAAAGAGCTGGTGGTGATTATTAAGCGGTCTGCGGCGCTGCTTGCAACCCGGATGACCGATGACGGGGCGCTGGAGCTTGCCCGAAGATCCCGGGGCACCCCCCGTATTGCCAATCGCCTGTTAAAACGGGTCAGGGATTATTGCCAGGTGCGCCAGGATGGCCGGGTGAGTGCAGAGGGGGTGAAGCAGGCCCTTTATCTGGAAGGGATTGACGATCTTGGATTGACCCGCTTGGACCGAAATTACCTGAAAACCATTATTGATTTTTACGGCGGGGGGCCAGTGGGGATTGAAGCCATTGCCGCCACCCTTCAGGAGGAGACCGATACACTGGTTGATGTGGTGGAGCCCTATCTGTTGAAAATAGGCCTTGTACTCAGGACGTCCAGTGGGCGACGGGCCTCAGAAAAAGCATATAAACATTTAAAAATTAATATGAAAAACAATTGATTATATCTATGGATCAACGCCGTAAAATTGTAAATCTGATTGCGGGCTGTATGGTCATGTGGGGGGCCATTTCGGCAGGGGCTGCAACGAGCAGGCAGGGCATGACTGACTTTGGTGGGATGATTCCTGATATATTGATTTGCATGCCGGAAAAGGAATATGCCATTATTGTTGAGAAAAAGACTCAAACGCTTAGTGTGTGGGCTCACCGGCAGGGGGCTGGCAAGTATGGGTATCAAGAGGTCTTTAAGGCCCCCTGTTCTACCGGAGAGGTGGCCGGTCCGAAATCAAGAGCTGGAGATAAAAAAACGCCCGAAGGGGTTTATTTTCTGCAAGATGAGTATGAGGACCGGTATTTGACGCCGATTTACGGTAAAAAAGCATTTCCTACGGATTATCCAAATTGTTTGGATCATCGCCTGGGCAATCAAGGGTCGGCGATCTGGATTCACGGGACAAATAAGGTCTTGAAACCCATGGATTCCAATGGCTGCATTGCCCTTGAAAATGACAATGTGGTTGCGCTATCCCAATACATCCACCTGAATGCTACGCCGTTAATCATTGTAGAAGAAATTGCGGCTGGATTACCGGAAAAGATGGCGCAATCGCGTCAGCGCCTGACGGCGTTTATCTCAGGATGGATCGCGGCCCTTGAAACGGGAACTTATCAAGAGTTTCAGGCCTATTATGAGACCGGCGGTGTTTTAGACATTACCTGGTGGAACACCTGGTCAAAGTGGAGAGACATTGCTGCCAGAGAAAAGGCGGGGATTGCGCTACAATTGGAAAACACAGGCATCTATGTCCACAATAAAGTGGTTGTGGCCATTATGGATATGTATTTAGCCGTTGGCAAGGTTCGAAAATATCTGGGAAAACGCCAATTGTTTATCGGCGGCACGGAAAATCGACCTGTCATTATTGGCGATTGTTTTCAAAAAAAAGCAGCCCCTTATGAAACCTCATCTGCAGTGCTTTTGGCTGCGGTTCAGGATATGGTCCAGGGGGCAGATGATGAGGTATTAAGTATGGTCACCCGGTGGCTGGCTGCATGGTCGGCAAAAGATATGACTACATATGCCTCTTTTTATGCCGATACGTTTTTTTCCCAAGGCCTTGGAAAGGGGGCTTGGATGCGTCAGAAAAAGCAGCTGGCAGGCAAATATGATTATATCAATGTGACCGGTTCCGATTACAGGGTGAATAGACAAAAAGACGGATGTGTGGTCAGTTTCTTGCAGGACTATAGATCCAGTGGATTTGCTGTTCAGGGAAGAAAAGAGATACGGCTCATTCATCACGGTGGGGTATGGAAGATAAATCACGAGAGCTGGACAGAAAGATGACCAACGTCAGGCCTTCTTCAAACAAGCGGCAATGGGAAGAGCGCATTCTGATTATTGATGATTTTGGCAAGGTGCGCTCAGGCAGCCATTTTAAAATCCTGGCCCGTGTGTTTTTTGGTCTTGGACTGTCCTGTTTGCTGGCCGCATCGTTGCTGGGGTATTTATTCGTACAGGCCAGGAATGAGAATATCGAATTAAAGATACGATTGACCCAGGTTGAAGAAAAAGTGGTACAGCTCAAAAGCGATAAAGAAATCCTCATGGCCCGGCTGGTGATGGCAGGAAAAGATGCGAAGGTTGCACCTGATGCGCCGGCGCCATCTGATTCCTCCAAACGGGTGGTTACAAAAAAAAAGAAGAAAACTGAATAAAAAATTGGCGGTTAAAGATACCCTGAAAATTGATCATAAGGAGGGGCATTGGGTAAAAAGAGTCCTACACATCTCAGCATTATTGATAAAGAGCTTAAAATCAATGGCAATCTATTCAGTACCGGTAAGCTGATCATCAACGGGCAGGTGAGCGGCGAGCTTGAAGGGAATGTGGTGATTATTGCCGAAAACGGTGTTGTCCATTCCAGTGCAGCCAAAGTCTCCCATCTTACCATTGGGGGTGAGTTTCAAGGTGAATTGGAAGTGTCCGGCGAGTTGATCATTCTTTCCACTGGGATCTGTTCTGGAAAAGTGGTGTGCCAGGATCTTGTTGTTGAAAACGGTGGTGTTCTCAATGCTGATGTTGAGTGCAAAAATACCGGGGGAACGGCCATGCTCAGATCCAATTCGGGGGATGTTTCTGTAGAGACGTGAACGTGTCAACAGACTGCTGGGAAATGCGAATACTTCCAATTCCGTTGTTGAAAAAAATTATCTGTTCTGAGACCGCTTGCCGAAAGAAAATCATAATTGAGTCTTAAAATGTGCTTGACGTTTTGAATGAGATTTTGTATATGTCCCTGATTGTGTTTACTGAGAGGAGTATAGACCATTGAAAAAATATACATATAGTGCGAAAAGATCCGACAATAAAGAAAATTGGTGTGTGATTGATGCAAAAGATATGGTGCTTGGTCGCCTTGCATCCCAGGTCGCCTACAGAATCCGTGGCAAGCATAACCCCCTGTATACGCCCCATGTGGATATGGGCGATTGGGTAATTGTGATCAATGCCGATAAGGTGAAGCTGACCGGCAATAAGATGGAGCAGAAAACCTACTACCGCCATTCCGGTTACATGGGTGGAATTAAGGATACGTCCATTAAAGAAATGTTTGAGAAAAAGCCGGAAGAAGTACTCCGCAAGGCTGTTCGTGGGATGTTGCCCAAAAACAGACTGGGGCGGAAGCTTGGTAAAAAATTATTCATATATACGGGCGACCAGCATCCCCACGCTGCGCAGAAGCCTGAAGTTGTTGAAATTTAAGAAAATATAAGGATCGATACTATCAATGGAAACCGGAAACGTTTTTTACGCAACAGGTAAACGGAAAGATTCTGTGGCCAAAGTATGGCTTGTACCTGGTACAGGAAAGATTGTCGTCAACAAAAGGGAAATGGAAGAATATTTTGATATCACAGTCAACCAGGATCTCTTGACGTCTCCTCTGGTACTCACCGATAAGGTGGATGCATTTGATATCAGAATTACGACCATGGGCGGCGGGCAAAGTGGTCAGGCAGGCGCTGTTCGCCAGGGCATCTCCAAGGCGTTGGTGTTGGCTGATCCGGAATTGAGAGGTGTGCTGAAGTCCGCTGGATTTTTGACCCGGGACGCAAGACGCAAAGAGCGTAAAAAATACGGTAAAAAAGGTGCGAGAGCCAGTTTCCAGTTCTCAAAAAGATAGTCTTTTTTTTGGGGAGCGGCCTATACAGGTCCTTTAGGTCACTTCATAATGTACCGTGGGAAAAGACCCATTTTACCTGTGGTCGGTTACAGTCCGATATTCCTCTAGGGGAAGCAACTTGTTTTGCTTCCCCTTTTTGGGGTTCATGATGACGCGTTTCCTTTTTTATGACATTGAAACATCGGGGTTAAGCCCCGCCTTTGACCAGGTTTTAACCTTTGCCTGCATTCAGACGGATTCAGGGTTAACGGAAACATCCCGTGAAGTAATCACCGTTAAACTGCGTCCAGATATCGTTCCATCGCCTGGTGCCTTTCTAACCCATTGCCTGACACCAGAGACGCTTGATTCAGGTATCCCTGAATATCATGCCGCACTTAAAATTCATCAGCTGTTTAATACGCCGGATACCGTGAGTTTGGGGTACAACTCTTTAGGGTTTGATGATGAATTCTTACGGTTTACCTTTTATCGCAACCTTCTTGATCCCTATTCCCACCAATACGCAAACGGGTGCGGCCGCATGGACCTGCTTCCGGTTGCTGTCATCTACCGACTGTTCTGTCAGCATATTTTGTCTTGGCCGGTGCTTGAGAACGGAAAATCCACATTAAAGCTTGAGCATATCTCCAGGGAAAATAAATTTGAGGTGTCTGGCAGGGCCCATGAAGCTATGGCCGATGTCGAAGCCCTGTTGAGTATGGCGCGTATTTTTCATACCGAGAAAAAAATCTGGGACTATGTGCTGGGTTTTTTTGACAAGACGACCGATGGCCAGCGCATTCAGGGGCTGAATACCCAGAATGCCGCCGTTGATACTGATTTGCGAATTGGCATCATGGTGAATGTTGCCTTTGGTGCCGATTGCAATTATATCGCGCCTGTACTTCATTTAGGGGCTTCTGAGCCCTATAAAAATCAAAGTCTTTGGCTGCGGCTGGACAGGCCGGGTGTGTTGGATACGTTTGATCAGGAGAACGATATATACGACGTTTTTGTGATTCGCAAGCGATTTGGGGATCAGTTATTTATTTTGCCGTGTTTCGAGCGATTTTGGGCCAAACTTGCACCTGAGGCGGTCAGGATCTGCCTTGAAAATATTGAGTGTATTCAAAAAAATCATGGACAGTTTGCCAAGACTGCTGCATATCACAGGTCGTTTAAGTATCCCAATGTGCCGGATGTGGATCCGGATGCTGATTTATATCAGGGCGGCTTCTTTTCGCCGTCAGAGAAACGTGATATCAGGTTGTTGCATCAATCGTTATCCCAAGGGGGGGGTGACGATCTGTATGAAATGTGCAATGCCTTTAGCACAGAACGGCTCAGAGCGTTGGCCGGAAGGATACTTGTAAGAAGTTTCGGAGGGGCTGCACACAAAGATCCCGGCTTTGCCAGGCATTTGAAAGGGGTTTCAGGTGTTAACGAAAGCATTTTCGTCAAAGGGTATAAAAATGATAAAAAATACACTTGTGTGCAGGCACTGGCAGAATTATCAGACATTGAAACGGCAGTGGCATCTGGTGACTCTGCCCCTTTGGATGCCCGTCAGACAGCATTGATGGAATGGTTAAACGCCTACATCAACGACATGTCAACCTTTTTGGCTGGCCCGCTTTAATTCTGAAATCTGAGCGTCGTGGATAAATTTGATCAGATGGTCTTCATTGCTCGGTGCGATCGAATCAATTTTCATACCAAAGAGGATGTGAGACTCTGAATAATTTTTATTTACCCGAACGACCCGTACTTTGAGCGCAAACGTATCTATTGGTGCTTCTTTTTTATTGTCAACAAGGGATATCCCCATGGACAGCAGGGTGCCAGCCTTTAATTGTGTAAGGCGTGAGGTTATGTTTTTGGCAACCACCATGCCGAGTCCGCTAAAAGAAATGTCTTTTATTTTGAAATCTTTATCTGAGTGGTATTCAGTGTTATCTATCTGCAACTTGCCTTGAACGGTGTGCCGGGCACTCATCGAAAGGCGAAATGCCGCACGGATGTTGGTTTCTGTTGCCGGTGGAGTATAAGATAAGACCACAGCCTTGGTGGTGGTCTTGTTTGCCAAGGGATAATTACTAATAAATCGAATAGGTCGACAGGAGATGCCGATTCTAGCTTTTCGATGATTGATGTTGGTGATGGTCGTCAGGTGCAGTTGTTCATAGGGCGTGCTTGGCGTGATGGCTGGGTTGGGCTGGGCCACAACAAAGATTTGCTTTTTGTAATCTGCATCGTAGATAATAGATGATCTGGATCGTGGTGTATCTGAGTCTATATCCAACACAATATCTACACCCGTAGAAGGGAAAAAAATTTTATTGGTTTCGAATTTCAATTTAAAATCTGTGTTTGAATCATAAATCCATTCAAGTCGTATGGGCGTCCATGAATACGCCCCATACGACTGAAATATATGTTGGGCTAAATACGATTACACCCGTTGTGAAAGCACTTAGAGGGGACTTAGAAATAACTTCACATTTTATGAATGCCATCTTCAGTCTATATTTGAATGTTCTTCAATGACAAACGCTTGTAAATAAATCATTATGTTTCAGGGTTTGTTCAATCCGAACATTCAAATATGACCTCAACCTGGGTGCTTAAAATACAAGGCTATTTTTGAGAGATCCCTTATCGAACCCATGATTATTTTTCATGGCGTGATATGGGACGGGCCTTAAGTGAAAAAGATCAGGTGTCGCCCATGTTCATTATTTTACAGCATCTTTAAGGGCTTTGCCCGGAACAAACTTGGGTACATTTCTGGCGGGGATTTCGATATCTTCGCCGGTCTGGGGGTTTCTGCCTTTTCTGGCTTTTCTTTCTGCGGTTTTAAATGTGCCAAAGCCGACGAGGGTAACAGAATCGTTTTTGGAAAGTGCTTCAGTGATGGATTCGATCATACAGTCAACTGCTGCCTGGGCTTCTTTTTTACTGGACAGAACGTCTGCAACCTTGTTGATTAAATCGCCTTTGTTCATCGTATCGCTCCTTTTTTTATGTTTAGGAATTGTTTGTTTGGTATTGATTAATTTCTTATTATTCCTAAAGTTGATTAAATATATATCAGCTTTTGCGTACGTTACGTCGTTGAGAAGGGTGTGTCAAGGATTTATTGCGTTTCATGTAAAAATTCATTGCCAGTTTTTTTTAAACAACATAAAATCGTTTCAAACAGGAGGAAAAAATGGATGTAACGCTTGTTAATCCCTTCATTGAGGGGGCTTTGCACATACTTGACACAACGGCATTTGTCAAAGTAAAGCCTGACCCCCCTTTTTTAAAAAAAGATGACATTGCGCAGGGTGATATTACAGGTTTTCTTGAAATATCCGGAGATATAACAGGAACAGCTGCGATTTCGTTTTCTGAAAAAAGTATTCTGGGAATTGTGTCTGCAATGTTCGGTGAAGAAATGACTGAAATAAATGAAGAAATTACCGATGCAGTGGGTGAGATTTCAAATATGATCGCCGGTCATGTCACCACTAAAATTGGCGAATTGGATAAACAGGTAAAAGTAAAGTTCGTCTCGGTGTACCATGGTCGGGAGCAGACCATACCACACACCAAGGCGGGAACCCATGTGGTCAGTCTTCCATTCAGGACGACCAAAGGCCAGGTGATTATAGAGGTCTGCTATGCCGATCAGGCGCTGTCTTGATATGATTGGGTGAGCATCGGTGAAAAATTGGGGTATGGCCTAAGCTTGGCCTAATAGGCTGATGTACCAGAAAATTATTCTTTCCCCCCAGAGAATATAGATAATCGCGCCGGCAGACAGGAACGGGCCAAAGGGAATTTTTAGTTTGAAATCTTTTTTTCGTGTAGCCGCCATGATTGCCAGCCCGCCAAAGGTCCCAAATAAAGCACCTGAAAATAATGTGAATAATATACCTTTGACACCTGTGGCAGCACCAATCATGGCCAGGAGCTTAATGTCGCCGCCGCCCATACCGGATACCCCTTTGAGAAAATAATATCCATATGCCACGGCATATAAAATGCCGCCGCCTGCCAGTATCCCTGATATCGCCTTGTACAATGTCATGTCGGGAATAAAAAAGACAGACGAGGTAAAAATGAAGATCCCGGGAATGGAGATCACATCCGGTATGATCTGGTGGTCTATATCTATGAAAGATATGGCGATCAGTGTTGAGGCAAATACGATGTAAAACAAGGTTACAAGGGTAAGCCCAAATTGGGTGAACAATACCAGGGCGATAAGACCGGTAAGACATTCCACCCCGGGGTAGCGAATAGAGATCGGGACGTTGCAGAATCCGCACTTCCCTCTTAAAAACAGAAAGCTCAATATGGGGATGTTCAGATAAAAGGGCAGGGCGGTGTCGCATTTCGGACAGTGACTCGGCGGGCTTACAATGGATTCGCCGGCGGGCAGTCTGAAAATCACTACGTTCAGAAAGCTGCCAATACATGCACCGAAAATAAACGCACCGACATTAAAAAAAAGTGGGTATTCAATCATGGGATCTGCCTTTTAACGGTTGGCTTTTTTTCGTTTAACAGCCTGCTAAGTTCTCTATTTTATTCGTTGAAAATCGGAATACTGCCTCGAATTTGAAAAAAATCTATTCCGTAACAGTCTGTCGCGTGAAAGAACTCGTGTTTATGGGTGGAATCTATGGTACTGCGACGCAATTTTCACAGAGTATAAAGGGTTTAAAAAAAAATGCCAAGCATATTGTAAAAAAGTAAAACTGTTTTATTCTTAAGTTTCAAATTAAGCCGATGACACAACTTGAAGGAGAGAGAATGGCTGAAGCAGATATTGATGATCTTATCGAGATAATAGAAAAAGAAGGGAATATAGAAAATATCCCTAAAACCCTTCCCATGATGCCGGTCAGGGATGTGGTGGTGTTCACGGATATGCTGCTTCCTTTGTTTGTGGGGCGGAACAAATCCATCAGAGCCGTGGAATCCTGTGTGGAATATGATCGGTATGTCTTTCTCTCTGCTCAAAAAGATTCCGATGTTGAAACGCCGGGTGTTGATGACGTTTACGGTGTTGGTACCATTGGACGGGTTCAGAAAATGATCAAGCTGCCTGACGGCAGGATTAAAGCCCTTATTCAGGGCATTGCGAAAGCAAAAATCATTGAATTTGTTCAGAAACGTTCGTTCTATAAAGTTTCGGTCGAGGTGCTTTTTGATGTTGAGCCCGATGAAATTGATATCAAGATCGAAGCACTCATGCGCAACGTCAAAGAAAACAGCGAGAAACTGTTGGCACTGAAAGGGGAATTTGCAGGGGATGTGGGAGAATTGCTGTCCCACATCGATGCACCGGGGAAATTGGCCGATCTGGTGGCATCCAATTTGAATCTTAAAGTGGCTGATGCCCAGGCCCTTTTGGAAATCACAGATACCGTAGCCCGTTTGGTACAGGTGAATGACCTGCTTGCCAGGGAGCTGGACCTGTCCACGGTGCAGGCCAAAATTCAAACCGATGTCAAAGATGAAATTTCGAAAAACCAGCGGGATTATTACCTTCGCGAACAGGTGAAAGCCATCCACAGAGAGCTTGGGGAAAGCGATGATAAGCTGGCAGAGCTGGCTGAATATAAAAAAAAGATAAAAAAATGCAAGATGCCTAAAGCCTGTGAAAAAGAAGCCCTGAAACAGGTGAAACGCTTGGAGCAGATGCATTTTGACTCTTCCGAGGCATCCATTATCAGAACTTATCTGGACTGCATTGTTGAGTTGCCCTGGAATAAATCCACCAAGGATTCTCTGGATATCAAAAAGGCCAAAACAGTGCTGGATCAGAATCATTTTGGCCTGAATAAACCCAAAGAGCGTATTCTTGAATACCTGAGCGTTCGAAAACTCAACCCCAAGAAAAAAGGGCAGATTATCTGTTTTGTGGGACCTCCAGGGGTTGGTAAAACCTCCCTTGGGCAGGCCATTGCCAAATCCATGAAACGTAAATTCTATAGGGTGTCTCTAGGCGGCATACGGGATGAGGCAGAGATTCGGGGACATCGGCGGACCTATATCGGGGCGTTGCCCGGACGAATCCTGCAGGGACTGCGTCAGTGCGGTACTGCCAATCCGGTGTTTATGCTGGATGAGATTGATAAGCTGGGCAGTGATTTCAGGGGGGATCCCTCTTCGGCACTGCTTGAAGCATTGGATCCGGAACAGAATGTTGAATTTTCAGACCATTACCTGAACATGCCCTTTGACCTTTCCAATGTTCTCTTTGTCTTGACTGCCAATCAAGCCGACACCATTCCGTCTCCCCTATTGGATCGGATGGAGTTGATCTATATTTCGGGATACACCCGACAAGAAAAGATTGAAATTGCCAAGCAGCATCTGTTCCCCCGGAAAATCAAAGATAACGGTCTGGTCCGCCGTTCTATCCATGTCAGCCCAAAGGCCATGGCGTCCATTGTTTCTGAGTACACATTGGAAGCCGGGTTGCGTGGACTTGAACGCAAGCTGGATACGATCTGCAGAAAGATTGCCCGACAGATTGCTGAGGGCAAAAAAGGACGGTTTAATATTACCAGGCAGAACCTGGCAAAATATTTGGGCCCCCCTCAGTTCATCAATGAGCTGGACCAAGAGGAAAGTCAGGTTGGGTTGGCAACAGGCTTGGCCTGGACCGAAGCAGGCGGTGAACACCTTTATATAGAGACCTCAATATTCCCCGGTAAGGGAGAGATGCAGCTTACCGGACAGATTGGGGAGGTCATGCAGGAATCTGCCCGGGCCGCACTCACCTACTTAAAGGCCAACCAGGATGATTTTGGCATTGAAAAAGAGGCATTTGAGACCCATGATGTTCATATTCATGTGCCGGCGGGCGCCATTCCCAAAGACGGTCCTTCAGCCGGTATTGCCATGGTCACGGCCCTGGTGTCCGCCTTTACCAAAATCAAGGTAAGCAATAGAGTGGGGATGACTGGAGAAATTTCCCTGCGGGGCAGGGTGCTGCCCATTGGCGGACTTAAAGAAAAGGCATTGGGGGCCTTGCGAGCAGGTATCAAAGAGGTCATCATCCCTGAAAAAAATCGGAAGGATCTCTATGATATTCCCAAGGCGGTCAAATCCAAGCTGAAATTTACCTGCGTCAAAGATGTGAAAGAGGTGCTTGAGATTGCCTTGGAAAAGGCGGCTGTTGAGCCGCCGGAGGGTAAGGCCGTCACCAAAGTGTCTGGTGGCAGAAAAACGGATACCAAGCGATCGGTCAGGTCAAACCGGAAAAAGGCAAAGCAATAGGATGCGTATTTTTGCCCTGAGTACAGCCGAAAAGGGAACGGGAATGGCGCTGTTTGAGGGGCGTGATTTGGTTTGTGAGTCCTACTGGGCCGGTATCCAAAGTCATTCCAAACGGCTGCTGACCATGGTCGAACAGATGGTGGTGGGTCAGGCGGGATTGACGGTTGAGGAGATTGACGGCTTTATTGCTGCCCGGGGCCCGGGCAGTTTTACTGGGTTGCGCATTGGTATCAGTGTTGTGAAGGGAATGGCTGCGGCCACGGCAAAACCATGCGCGGGCGTTTCAAGTCTGGATGGGATTGCTTTCAGGTTTTCCGCAGCGTCGGTGCCCGTGTGTGTGATGATGGATGCTCGACGTCAAGAGGTGTATACGGCCCTTTACCGGTTTGACCGGGGGCGGCTGGTTGAAAAATGTTCAGAACAGGTATGTGCGCCTGAAGTGGCGATTGAATCGGCTGGTCCCAATGCCTTATTTGCAGGTTCGGGGTCGAAAGCCTATCTTGCACAGATCCAGGAGGTCGCAGGTGCAGAAAGTCAGGTCTCACCCAATCACATGGACGCTGTCAGTGCGGCCGCTTTGGCAGAGCCGGCGTTGGCCGATCCTCTGTTTTTTAGCAGTGGGGCCTATGATCTGACGCCGACCTATCTTCGGAAGTCCGATGCCCAGATCCATTTGTCCGAAAAAAATAAGTGTCTTGACACATTAACGTAAAATTTTGTATACTACCTGGCTTAAAAAATTACTTATCTAAGAACGAGACATTTTATTGAACGGAGTTAAACGAAAACGGTGGAGCAGATACCTATTACAACCCAGGGTTACCATGCCTTGAAAAAAGAGCTGGAAAGATTAAAAACCGTAGAACGGCCTGAAAACATAAAGGCCATTGAGGTCGCACGTGCACATGGTGATCTGTCCGAAAATGCCGAATACCATGCGGCCAAAGAACGCCAATCTTTCCTTGAGGGGCGGATCGGTGAACTGTCCTATAAAGTGGCCAATGCCAAAATCATTGACCCGGATACTGTCCCCAAAGATGTCGTCCGGTTTGCCAGCCGGGTGTTGGTGGAAAATCTGGATTCCGAAGAAGAAGTTGAGTATATGATCGTTGGCGCAGATGAGGCCGACATCAAACAGGGTAAAATTTCCGTATCTTCTCCTTTAGGTGCAGCCCTCATCGGTAAAGAACCGGGAGAAGAGGCCATTGTCCAGGCGCCGGGTGGAAAACGGGTGTATGAAATTATTGACATATTATAACGGGAGGATGTTGCTGTGGCTCGCGTAACCATTGAAGACTGTCTGAAAAATGTGGATAACCGGTTCAGCCTGGTTCATCTGGCCGCCAAACGGATCCGTCAGGTCCGTGAAGGTGCTGATCTGATGGTACAATCTTCAAAAAACGAAGATGTGGTCACCGTTTTACGGGAGATTGCCGCCAATAGGATCGTTGTCAAAAAACACCCAGACGACGAAATCGATTAGATCTAATTCTTTATGAAAGTCTCTGTAATTCAATCAGATCTTTCAAATTTTGTTGTGGGCTGTGCCTGGGTATCAATAGACCCAGGTCGGCCCATGGCCGTTATTAGAGATCAGTTTGGGAAAAAGGCTTGATAAACGACTCAACCACAGTCTGGGCAAAGCGGTCCATGACTGGGGAATGATCGACGCCGGAGACCGTATCCTCTTAGGTGTCTCCGGCGGTAAAGACAGTCTTTCCCTGTTTTACCTTTTACTTTCCCTTAAAAAAAAAGCCCCCATATCATTTGATATTGTTCCAGTGCATATTGACCCTGGATTCGATGGGTCTTTTGCACCGCTTCTCAAAACCTATTGCCAAAATGTGTCCCAGTCGTTGTGCCGGGAACTGCACGTTGAATCGACCGACTATGGTATTTTGGCCCATTCAAGCAAAAACAGTGGAAATCCATGCTTTTTATGCAGCCGCCTGAGACGCAAGCGGCTGTTCGAGTTGGCAAAGGCATTTGGGTGTAAAAAGGTCGCATTGGGTCACAATAAAGACGATCTTATCGAAACACTGTTTATCAACATGTTTTATGCCGGAAAGATCGGCACCATGAAACCCCGCCAATCTTTTTTTAATGGTGCCCTTGATATCATCAGGCCGTTGTCATATGTTGAAGCTGATGACTTAAGACGATTGTCACAAAATTTGGAGATGCCAGTTTTTGACAATCCCTGCCCCAGCGCCGGGCAGACCCAAAGGGAAACGGTCCGCCGGATGCTTCGGGACTTGTACAGGCAGAATAGGCATATAAAAGGAAATATATTCCGGGCACTGGGCAATGTTTCCCGGGAATATCTTTTAGAGGCGCAACATGATTGATATGCAGAACCAGCCGGATTTTCGGAATATCCCCATTGATAAAGTGGGGATAAAAGGGTTGAAATATCCAGTGACCATACGGGACAAATCCCTGGGATCCCAGTCTACTGTGGCTGAAATCAGTATGTACGTTGACCTGCCCCACCAGTGCAAGGGCACCCACATGAGTCGATTTGTTGAACTGCTCCATGTATTCAGAAGCCAAATTTCCCTGGACTCCCTGACCAGCATTTTAGAGGACATGAAGACCACTTTGGGGGCAGCGTCTTCCCATATTGAAATTTCTTTTCCCTATTTCATCGAAAAAATATCCCCCAGCACTGCTTCCAAAGGGCTGATGGATTATAATTGCACCATTGTGGGATCTGCCACCTGCGGTAAAAAAACGGACATTGTCCTGAAGGTCGCCGTACCAGTGACATCCGTTTGTCCCTGCTCCAAGGAAATTTCAGAGTATGGCGCCCACAACCAACGGGGAGAAGTCCTGGTCTGCAGCCGGTTCAATAACAAATTTATCTGGATTGAAGATGTGGTTGATATGGTAGAACGATCCGCCTCCTGCGATATCTTTTCAGTGTTGAAACGGGCCGATGAAAAGTATGTCACCGAAAAAGCCTACAACAACCCCAAGTTTGTGGAAGATATTGCAAGGGACGTGGCCAAATCACTCCTTGAAGATAAAAACATCATCTGGTTCTCCGTCAGTGTTGAAAATTTTGAATCCATTCACAACCACAGCGCCTACGCATATATTGAACATCCCTGATCCCAACAATAGATCCATGTAGAACGTATCAGGTGGCTGCCGTAATGGTGGCGACCTTTTTTTTTAGCATCTGCCGGATATCAGCGTACCCTTTGCCGTGCTGATTGACCATGATCACAAAAGGATATAGTCTGTTATCCTTTCCCCGGAAATATCCTGCCCGGGTGTTTACATCCCGCAATGTACCCGTTTTATAGAACTCGTTTTCCTGCTGCCTCAAAAGATGGTGGTAAGGTTTAAACGCGATGAGGATCTTAAGCATTTGCCGGGGGGAAATTCGATTGTCTCTTGATATCCCGGAGCCTTCCGCTAAGACAATGGATTTAATTCCTAAACGGGTTGCTGTAAATTTTTGCAGATGTGTGACACCTTTTTCAAGGGTTGCCGGGGAGCCAGACTGCAAGGCGCCCATGGTCAGCATGATTTGATTTGCCATGAAATTATTTGAGAATTTCAACAATTGTTTTACGGCGGTCTTTAAAGGGTATTCAGATGTAAAGGGCAACTGTATCAGTCTATTGTCAGGGAGTTTGCCCTGTTTTATGGTTCCAGTGATCTTAAACTTTTTTTTTTCTAAAAAGGCGTTGATCAGCAGGCCAGGATAGATTTGTTGGTTGATGCCGGTTAAAATGATCCGTCCTTTTTTAAGTCCAGATTGGGTAATTTCATGGCTGAAAATTGCCGGTAAAGGGGTTTGGGGTTCTGCGCTTACAAATCGGCCCAATCGGTTGTCCCATTTGAAAGAGATGGTGTTGAAGTTGGCGCTCAGCGCCCCAATGGGGGCATCATATGGATTGGTTGACCTGCCGGTACCCGGAATGTTGATATTGGGACTGAAAAAACTGTGATCCAGAATAATATCATTGATGGTGCCGTTTTTAAGGTGTTTGGAGAGTTGATTTACCAGCACTTGAATTTGTTCTGATATCAATAAAGGGTCTCCAAACCCTTTGATGTATAGGTCACAGGTGTTTGGGTCGTAGCCTGTCACCGTGTTAAAATGGTATTCTGGACCAAGTGTTTCCAATGCCGCAAGGCATGTTAATATCTTAAGAATAGATGCCGGGATAAATTTTTGCCCGGCATTTTGGGCATAAAGGATCTGTCCCTTGTCATCTGCCAATAAAATTCCTGCCTCCTGGTTGGCGGCATTGCCAGTGGTGCAGACAAGCACGGCAACCATAACAAAAAGGCAGAGTTTAATATGGAAAAATTTGTCTGATCGATTTTGGCTGTTCTGGGGCCGTTGTGGGCGAATCGTTGGGAACGATCTGGTTGCCCCGTTTATATGAAAGGCCGATGTAACCCCATTCGGTTCTTTCATGATTTGTTGTGGGCAAACCTCGGTGACAGACCCGGTTGACCGATGGCCGCTAATAAAAAAATTGGATAACTTCATTGAGTAATCTCTTAAATTTCGATTTTGTCCACAATCTTCCCCTTTGATCGGGGAATGCCATGGGCGCGACATTGACCTGGGCTGTGTAAGGATACCCCCCTTTGGCAGTATCATAGCTGTTGATCTGTATGGTGACAGGCGTTTCGACCAGGGCTTCGTAGGTGACGATGGTGTTTACATCTTGAGTTCTAACGGATTTAAGCCCCTTTTGTTCCAGCACTTTTTTTAGAAACTGTTCTTTGACTCGAACTTCCAGCGCAGCATCGGATTCCAGTGGGTCGCCAGTTAGAAATCCTGGGATCGTATAAGCGGACAATTTTTCCCACGTCTGGTTATTTTGTGCCGGTACCATGGTCAATGTATCCTTTGCTACTTTATGGCGCAAAGAAAAAATTTCATAGCGAATATAATACATCTTGATACCCTGAAAGGTATTGGCATTCACCAGATTTGGCAGGAAAATAAAAACAAGACTGCCGATTAAAAGCACGGTACTGGTTTTTAAATACACAACGGGCATGAAAATTGTATAATATCGTTTTATAAGGTTGTGGCGGCAATAATCAGGAAACGTTAAAGTTTGCCCCTGCTAATGACGATACCTCTTTTATCACGAACACAGATGGTGGATCAAGCGTAAGCAAACTCGACCTTATTTTAATCGTTTTAGATGGCAATTTACGAGGAAGCAAAATGAAAAAATTAGTGGTATTCGCGGCAGTCGTTATGATGCTGGTTTCATGTGGCTGTGATAGTCTGGTCCGAACTTCGGCCAAATCTCCAGGTGGTGTCCTTGATTCTGCCGCAGGCCCATCGGGCAATTCAAAAATTGTTACCTTTTATGTTACAGGGCGTGGATTGGAGCCTGAGAGCGCATTGACCAAGGGAGAAGCCATTCTTATGGCTGAGCGCGCTGCAGTGGCAGACGGATATCGTCAACTGGTTGAAAAAGTGAGGGGGGTCTATGTTGATGCCCTCATGAAATCCGGTCGCGGCAGCATTAATCACGATACGATCCAGGTGCACACACAGTCTTGGCTCAGGGGAACGGAGATCATGGAGATCACTCGGGGGGAGTATGGTATCACCAGTGCCCGTCTTCGTCTGCGTATTCGCTTTGCCAAGGATGAGATGATCTGGTGGCCTGTAGGGCTCAGCGAGGATATCAAACCGGTGGCTTCGGTTTTTGGCTGGTGGAAAAAGGGCGGAAATTCATAGGATAAAAAGGCAGGTAGAATGGACAGTGTAAGATTGAGATGGACGGTCCAGATTTTAGGTTTGATTTTCTCTGTGATGATCTCAATTGCAGGATTCCAAAACGTCGCCCAGGGTTCCTATGGCAATTGGACACTGAATACCAGCGCCTACACCAAAGACGAGTTAAAGACCGTGTTAAAGGAGTATCGGAGTCAGATTGTTGTTTTGGAAGGGCAGATTCGGGCAATTCAAAAAGAGGCAGATTGGCTGGTGGTAAAGATTGGCCGGATTGTTGATTCCGAGCGCAACGCCCCGGCTGCGCTGAACGCCTCTGTGGCTGCCAAGAAAAATAGAATCGCCCACCTAAAAAAAGAAAAAGCGAGATTGGAAAAAATTATTACCCGTTACGACCTGGACCATCAAGGACAAGCGGTCAAATCCGACAGCCAGTTCTCAACGGTTAAGCCGGTTTCAGTTAAGACATTGGCGGACACATCTTTAGAAATCGCTGGTGCCCCCAAAACATCAGATATTGTAACGGCCGTTAAAAAAGCAGGGCTTGAAAATTGGGTGGATGTCCTCGATGGCGGGGATGGCTGTGCCACACTTAACAATACCCTGCCCATTCTTTTTTCTTCAGGCAGTGCGACTTTGGCCAAATCGTATACCCACTTTTTAAAACGACTTTCCCATTTTCTAACCCCCTATGATGTAAAGGTATACGTCAGCGGTTTTGCTGATTCTGATCCGATTCGCACTGCAAAATATCCCTCCAATTTTGAGCTTGGCGCCTCCCGTGCGGCCACTATTGTGCATGAAATGGTTAAATACGGTTTGAAGCCTGATATTTTTAAAATCAGTACATCAGGGAAATACCGTTTTGCTGCCAAAGTCCCTTCAAAAAATAAACCTTTCCAGCGCCGCGCCCAGCTTACCGTGGTGTTTAACAACTCGTATAACGGCCACGGGCCGTCCTGGATCTATCAACACCCAGGCACAGCCCACAACAAAAATTGAAAGATCTGATTGAATTACACAGACTTTCATATAAAATTCCCATCCTTGATATTGACAGAGGCTTCTCCGATTTTCTCAGTATCGGTCTCTTTGACCATTTATTGGGCATCTCAATCCTTTAAAACTTGACAAAACAGCATCGGATCTGAAATGATTTTACGGCTTCAAAAAATGGTTTTAGGTGCCATTGAATGGGCTTAATAGGGAACACCTGTGTAAATCAGGGACGGACCCTCCGCTGTAATCGTGGATGAACACCGCTTTGTGCCACTGGCGCGTTTGTTGGGAAGGTGCGGTCAGTAAAGTGAAACGAAAGTCAGAAGACCTGCCTGAAACAATAATGATTCAGCATTTCCTCGTGGATGGGGATATGCAGCATTCAGTCTGTGGCAAAATCAGGGAACCTCAGGCCATTTTAATTTATGTATGTATTAATGCGATGAACCCAAACAAAGGAGCGCGGAAATGAGTAAATCCGATGAAAAAAAAGAGTATTGTGATTCAGTTGATCAAAAGAAAGTCGTTGAAAAAATGGTGGCCTGCGATGAAACTTCAAAAGATGATAAAGAGAAAAATGAATGCTACACCAAGGTGATCAAAGAAAACGACGGGTGCATGTCATCTTGATTCCGATATGATGGTTTCATATTGTTTATACGCTCGGCCAGGATTGCCCGGGCGTTTTTTTTACCTCGCATGAAATGCCCATGGTAATAATAAGATTTCCCATCAGCCTGTCTTTTAAGCCGTCAGTGACTTGCCATGGGGCATATTGGTGAGAGATTTAATGGTGAACATGGGCCTGAAAAGGAGTGCTGCATGGATGTATCTTCTCCCGAAGTACACGCATATTTGTACCAGTTGAACAAGAAGGTTGGGTCGGACCTCAATGCCCAGGTGTCCATGTATGAAGTTGGCGAAGCACTTGGATTGGAAACGGATACAGCAGCTCAGATGGCTGAGGTTCTTTTTGTAGGGGGGCATGCTGAATTGAAAACCCTGTCCGGCGGAATTGGGATTACAGTGAAGGGGATGCAGGTCCTTGGCATTACTCCGGTTGCATCCGGCACACAGTCGCCGTCACTGAGCGGTGAACCTGTTGTTACCGAGTCTGACCGTATGCACATCCAGGCATTACTTGATGACATTAAATCTGTGCTGAGTTCTTGTGACGGGGACTATGAATCTCTTGAAACGCTGATTATGGATATCAAAACCCTTGAGGTGCAGATGCTCTCGTCAGCACCTAAAGCAGCCATTGTCAAGGAGATCTTCAAATCCATGGCCCAGACCCTGCCTGAAAAAGGGGGCGCAGATGCTGTTTCTCGAATAGGGGCAATGATAGGATTGTAACGGTTTTTAATATTAGATTATTTTTCAATTAAGAAACAGGTACTCGGATCCCTCAGCCAATTCAGTACCGCTTGCCATGTGTGATATCTATACAAAGAAGGCTTGATCCATGGCAATGGCTTGAAACCGTGAAGTGGAAAAATGACCATGTGTCTGACCTGGCAATGATCCGGATGAACTTGGTTATGCCAGATCAGACGGGTATGAATTAAGCGCTTATTTCCATCTTGCAATAGCGTCTTTTATGACCTGTTTCGCTTCTTCAATACCTTCCCAGGCTTTGACCTGTGTTGTCCCTGGTTTCTTGAGATCTTTGTAATGATTGAAGTGGAATTCGATCTGCTTGATTAATTGGGCAGGGACATCATCCAGGCTTTTGATGGCATCGCCATTGTTTCGATCATCAGCGGGCACAACCAGAATTTTGTCATCAACTTCATCATCGTCAACAAATTTCATTACACCAATAATTCGGGCTTCCATATAGATGCCGGTAGTCAATGGGTGATCGGTCAAAATGAGTGCATCCAGCTCATCACCATCCTCATCAAGCGTTTGTGGAATAAAGCCATAGTTTGTCGGTTTGGCAAACGCCTGGGGTTCAACACGGTCCAGTGTGAACGCGGCTACCTTCCGGTCCCATTCAATTTTATGGCATGAGCCTTCAGGGATTTCGACAACCACATTGACAATACCTTCTTCATAATTACCGGGTCCTAAAATTTTGTTAAAATCAGCCATGGTATCCTCCTGGATAAATAAATAGTGTGGGAAAAATTTCTGACCTGAGCCCATGCTGTTGTTCCCAGATCTGAGTTTTTTTGCCGGGTTGGCAACTCATATACGCTATAGTGATACATCACTATATTCTGACCTTACACTCCGCACCCTGTCGGATATATTGTATTCTATTTTATTTTTTAAAATCAATATGTTGAAGTAAGGATGCCCTAAATATAACATGTTTTTAAAAATAATAAAAGTCTGTTTGGTCAAACATGTGTTTTTTTCTATTTTATTGCGCCTAAGGCCCGATTCATCCGGGTATAAAAAACCGCCGGATTTCAGAAAAATCTGAATCCGACGGTTTGTGAAATCGGGTTTAACAGAGAACGTCAGTTCTCATGCGATTTTAAAATGTTGCATTACTCTTTCCAAATCTTGTGAAGCACAAAGATGGATACCAGGAAACTGCCCAGGGTAACAACCCAGCCGATCAGGGCAGAATCAAGCAATCCGACCATGAGAAAACCAAGGGATGCACAGCCTGCCACCGTAATCGCGTAAGGAACCTGGGTCCTCACATGATCCATGTGATTGCAGGCCGCTCCTGTGGAAGATAAAATTGTGGTATCTGCCAAGGGAGAACAATGATCTCCAAATACACCACCGCCCAATACCGCAGCGATACAGGCTTCTAAGCTTGCGCCAGAAGCAACAGCCAGTGGAATTGCAATGGGCATCATAATGGCAAAGGTCCCCCAGGATGCACCCGTGGAAAAAGCGGTAAAACAGGAGAATAAAAATATGGCAAAGGGAATAATAAAGGGCGGCACATTACCACCGACCAATCCACCTAAATATTCTCCGGTCCCAAGTTCACTGCATACCTTGCCAATGGCCCATGCGCAGATCAAAAGGCATACGGCAAAAAACATGGATTTCATACCCAATACCATGGCATCCAGTGAGCTTTTGATATTGACAGAGTTTCGAACCTGCATGAGCACGATGGCAACGATAATCGCCAGAAACGTTCCATACACCAAAGAGCTGGCAGCATCTGTTTCATGAAATGCCTGACCAATACTCATTTCTTTTTCAAAATATCCCCCGGTGTAGATCATAAAGAAAATGGTGCCGCCAAATAGCAGAATCATGGGAAGTACCAAATCAATGATATGGCCTTTTTTAGAGATTTTCATATATTTGAAATCATCGTCCAGGGCGCCCTGCTGGGTGGCGTCATAGGTTTCCCCTGTGGTCATGGCACGATTTTCTGCCTTGGCCATGGGACCGTATTCCAATTTGGTAAAAATGACTAACCCCACCATAAGAATGGCTGTCCATGCATAGAAATTAAACGGAATCGATAACAAGAAGGCACTAAATGGTTGATTTTCAATGCCAGCATCCTTAAAGCCCGTAGAAATCAATGAGACAACATATGCCACCCAACTGGATACTGGGGCAAGGATACAGACTGGTGCAGCAGTAGAATCAAGAATATAGGCCAGTTTTTCTCTGGAAATTTTATACCGGTCCGTGATGGGGCGCATCACGGTACCAATGGTCAAGCTATTAAAATAGTCGTCAAAGAACACTAAGATGCCCATAATCCAAGCAGAGGACTGGGCGCTTTTTCGGCTGTTTATTTTTCCAGCCACCCAGTTGGCAAAGGCAGATGACCCACCGGATTTTTGCAGCAATCCCACAAGCCCGCCTAACATTACAACCACTAGAATAACCTTGATGTTCCACAATTCAGGGTCCGCCACGCTGATACAGATGAGATCAAATGTTTTGAATATGGTTTGGGTAATAGAAAAGGAAGACAGGATCAAACTGCCTGAGAGTACACCGATAAATAGGGACAACAAGACTTCTCTGGTCAGGATTGCCAGAGTAATTGCGATAAGTGGCGGGACAATGGACCAAAAACCAGCACTTTCCATACAAATCTCCTTTCTGTTGTTTCACTAGGTATCAACAGAGAATCTGTAGTACACTTCAGTATCATTATGTTTTCATGGGACAGCCATTCCTTTAATGGCAGGTTTCCCGCCGGCATGAATGGCTCCTCAATAGATCCATTCATGCCGATTATTATTTTAGTTTATATGCTTTTAAACGTATCATCCAAACGGTTCAACAGTTCATCGATCAGTTCATAGGAAATATTCAGCGCGGGCTCTATACGAATATTCTTGGAATTGATCAGGGTACCTGCAGTCAGTACCTTTCTGCTAAATAGTCCTGAAGCCACCTTGTATCCGGTTTCATCATCCACAAATTCCATGCCGATGAGCATTCCTTTTCCTCGGATGTCTGTGAGAATATTGGGATAGGTTTTCTTCATTTCAGCCAATTTGCCCAAAATGTAATCGCCTTTTTCTGCGCCTTGGCCGGGGAGATCTTCTTCCAGCATGACCTGGATATGGGCGATGGCAGCGGAGCAGGCAAGGGGGTTACCGCCGGTGGTGGTGGTGTGCATGAAGGGATTGGGTTTCATACATTCCCATACCTTTGGCGTAGACAGGAAGGCAGACATGGGAACCACGCCACCACCCAGTGCCTTGCCCAAGGCCATGATATCAGGGGTCACATCCCAGTGATCCACACCAAATACCTTTCCAGTACGTCCCATGCCGGTCTGAACCTCGTCGGCAATCAACAGCACATCATAGTGATCGCAGATTTCCCGCAGTCTTGGCCAGAATTCGTCCGGTGGTACAATGGCGCCTGCTTCACCCTGGATGGGCTCTGCAACAACCGCCGCAATATCATCACCAATAGACTTAGCAGTGGCCAGGGCCTTTTCCACCGCATCGGCATCACCAAAGGGGGTATGGCGAACGCCTTCCAGCAGGGGTAGCAGGGGTTGACGATAGACAGATTTTCCCATGAGGGACAAAGACCCCAGTGTTTTGCCATGGAAGCCCTTGGTCATGGCAATAAAGCCTTTTTTACCTGTATAAAGTTTGGCCAGTTTCATGGCGCCTTCCACACCCTCGGTACCACTGTTGCAGAAAAATCCATACTGAATATCGCCGGGGGTAAGCATGGCCAGCAGGCTTGACAAATGGGCCCGCAGCGGATCCAGCATTTCCTGGCTGTACTGGGGGTTCCGATCCAATTGGCCTTTCACGGCCTCTACGATCCGGGGATGCCGAATCCCTGCGCAATACAATCCAAATCCACCCAGGGCATCAATGTATTCATTACCAAATGCATCCCTTAGAATGGAGCCCTCACCCGTCCATTCTGTGACGGCAAAATCACCAGCCTGGGTGACCGATTTTCTGTACTCAAGGAAACCTTCATTAATGTGCTTTCCAAATTTATCCTTTGTGGCGGTAGAAATTTTTTCTGCCTCTTCTTTGGAAAGCCCCGTCTCAGAGCGGGTAATGATTTCGACCATCTCTTTGGCTTGTGACAATACCTGTGCTTTTACATCTTCATTTAATACTCGTTCTGTTGCCATTAAATAACTCCTTAAGTTATGTGTGGTGAGAAAGGGACTCTCATTCTCTCTGGAATTTTGAGGCCTTTCCCTGTTTAAATTGTTATCTACCTTTGAAATTCATTCAGTCTATTTTTCTTTGATTAAACAAACACTATTGTCCAACAAAGTCAAGAGGAATAGACCTTTGAGAAGGGGAAACATTTTTTATATTGAGGGCACGCTTAATCATACATCCCCGACTCATTGCTTTGTTTGTTGTGAACGCCTCCCAGAAGCGTTCATGAGGTGTTGTGGCTGATCTTGGTGAAAGACCCGATCGGCCCATGGTTGTCATACAGTTTATACTCAGGCAGTGACAAAGCCGATGATCAAGAATATCAATGCCGAAATAAATGCGCCAAGAAACCCGTATGGCATTTGGGTGACCGCATGGCGGTAGTTATCACACCCCGCAGCTGAAGAGCTCAAAATCGTTGCATCGGAATAGAAACAGATATGACTCCCCCATACGCCTGCGGAGCAGACCGCCCCAACGGCAATAACGGGGTCAGATCCGACGGCTATCGCTAAAGGTACAACAATGGGAATTGCGATGGCATACATGCCCCAGCTCAACCCCATGATAAATTCCGTGATGCCGAGAACGATAAAGACAACTAACGGCAGCAACTGCGGGGTCATGTAATCCTGGGCGGTTTGTATGACGTAAGTTAAAAATCCATTCTTTTCATTGATGTTGGCAAAGGTCAGCGCCAATACCACCATTAGCAATGGAAAGAGCATCTGTTTGATACCGGTTACACAGGTATCAAAAAATTCCTCAGGTCCCATGAGGCCTTGGGGAATAAAGAGCAAAAAGATAAATGCAACCGTCGAGAGAACACCCAGCTGCATATCAATGTCAAAATAAATCGTTGACACAATAAGAAAAATGATCGGTAAAAAGAAATTATACACCTTTGGATTCGCAGGCGTTTTAACCGCTTCCCCACTATGAATATCAATTTTTTCAGAACCTGGAGGTGCTAATACCCCGGTCTCAGCAGCCCGCTTCTCCGCTTTTTTCATCGGTCCGAAAAGGGGGATTATACCAAGAATCACCAACGGCACGATGAGGGAGGCGATCCAGCCATAAATATTGTAGGGAATCGTCTGAATAAAATACTTAATACCCTCTCCTTCAGGCGCAGCGCCGGCCTGTTCAAGGAGACTTGCCAGGTATACGGCCCATGTCGAGATGGGGATCAGAACACATACAGGTGCGGCTGTAGAATCGACAATGTATGCGAGTTGTTCCCTGGAAACCTTATGTTTGTCTGTAATTGGGGCCATGCACGAACCAACTGTGAGGGAGTTGAGGTAATCGTCGATAAAGATCGCAACGCCCAGGATCCAGGTCCAGAGTAGGGTGCTTTTTCTGGTTTTTGCCCGCTTTGCCACCCAGTCACCAAAAGCTGCCGCACCGCCACCTCTTTCAATCAAGGCGATAATACTGCCCATGAGACCACAGACGATAAACAACCACTGCGTGTCCCCATCGGTTAACACTTCCGTAAGTGTTGTGCTCATGGGACCAAAAAAATCAGCTTTATAGGCCATAAAAAACGCCAGTAAAGAGGCAAGCGTTAAGCCTTCCAGAATCCTTTTGGTATAAAAGATAAAGGCAAGTAGAAAAATTGAGGGTAGCGCAGATACAAAACCAAATTGGGTTTCATCATCCGGCACAAGGATGGTGACAACTAGAAAAAACACAGCAAGTACGATATATTCAAATATGGTCTTGCTCAATTGTTTTTTGTCAATATCTTCAGATAGTTCAAAATCTTTTACATTAGACTCACTCATTTGTTCTCCTCTTCCAGGAAGGAAATGACCTGCCTGGGGGCAAAATTGTTCTTAAGAGAATAGGTTAATCCGTTCTGGCTCTCAAAAATTTGATCAAGCCGTTTCAAAAAATTCATCAATCAGGCATAAGGGGATTGCGTTGCCTTACTGAGTGCTAACTCCACCTGACTTGTTCATGGCCGGTGCCATCATTTAAATTATTGTCAATTACATCCTCCTTTATAGTTAGTTAATGCTGCCGCAAAATGCCATTCACACTTTTCAAGGTCATCTTACTAAAATCGAACGCCTTTGTGGCCTGGATTATTTTTGTACGACCCCATCACTACTAAAAGACACCATGCTGTAAAGAAAAAATTGCAGATTTTTTTGCCGATTCAGCAAAGGCGTCAAAGGGTTTATCATGTCCAAGAAATTGGGCATGAAACTCCATCCCTTCCATCAAGGTCACCACATAATCCGCAGCCATCATTTCATCGCTGACCTGGATGACACCTTGTTGGTTGAATATGATGAACTCTTTGTACAGATAATCTCGCAGCCAACGAAACATATCCCTGAACAGACTCGCTACTTTACTATCTCTAAAGCTTTGGTAGTAAAACCCAAAATGAACCCCTGGATCAACCGTCCGAGACCACTCGTAACTGAAAATCATTTCCATGAGCGCTGTGAACCGTTCAGCAGGCTCTGTAATATGGGAAAACTCAATCAGGTGTTTTGACTTATATCTGTCGACCATCAACTCAATCAATGCGAGTTGAAGTGTTTCTTTATTTTTGAAATAGTGCAGGATAAGGCTCGGGTGAATATCGAGATGTTTGGCAATCTTACTGATCGATGCACCTTCGAAGCCCTCATGTATTATGACATGATAATATGCTTCAGTAATCTCTGGTTTCCTCAGTTCAGCGTTTCGATTTTTTCTTCCTGCCATAAAATCCTTTAAATAAAAGAGTGGTTGCCAATCAAAATATTAATGCTTTCCCTTCGGTGATGGCCTTTCACCGAATCTGTCCACAACACCGCATGCCAGACCCCAATAGGGCGGCATCATTGGTTCATGTAAACCAAAGACACGCTACGTTGTATAGAATCATTTGTCAAGCATAAAACTTTAATTGTTCACTGATCGTTCAATAATTTTATTTTTTAATTTTTAATAAATATTACAATAGGTTATCTTTTTTGATAACTTTTTTTTAACTGATCGTTCAATTATTTTTATAAGGGTGGGCGCTGTAACAGCTCTAATGGTAGAAGATCTATAGTGTTTGTTGCGCTATATTATGGTGCTCTGATCAGCAGCGCGACTCAATTGATTTGTTTCTATTTTACAAGGATCAGATGTGAGGCTTGTGCCGTTCTAACAATTTGAAATTAAAATAAAATTCAAACTCTTGAACATCTGCTCTGCTTTTGTTATAGTTCCCAATTCATTTGGATAGATGATGTATTGTAGATTACATTCGGCGAAAGACCGGTTTGGGTTGCACTATAACCGCCACGGGCGGACCTGGTTTTTCACCTCGGTTCACCCACAACAAAAATTGAAAGACCTGAGTGAGTTACACAGACTTTCATATAAAAAAATAATGATAGCAAAACAGTGGAGCGATTAATAATGGCTGAACATACGCCGAGCACTGCCCCCCTGCGTTTAACCGAAACGGTTAAGGGGGCGGGGTGAGCATCGAAACTGCCTCCAGGGGACCTGGACAGAGCGTTATGTGGATTGAATTTCCCAACAGACCCCAACGTGCTCGTCGGACTTTCCCGGGCTGATGATGCCGGGGTGTACAAGGTCTCAGATGATCTGGCGTTGATTCAGACCGTGGATTTTTTTACCCCGGTGGTGGATGACCCC